>Ga0335084_10004146_pt1 | contig 14270 bp, 15 predicted proteins | sample Lox_Sample_44_FD_206721 | JGI IMG/M metagenome (GOLD analysis project Ga0335084, IMG submission 206721) | Soil microbial communities from Loxahatchee National Wildlife Refuge, Florida, United States - Lox_Sample_4.4 | ecosystem: Environmental > Terrestrial > Soil > Wetlands | place: USA...
CATGAGGCGGGTCCCCGGGAGGCAATGGACGCTACGTTAGTCCTCGGCCACGGGCGCAGCAAGGAAATTCACCGGCCGCCGTGGCGCCGGCGCGACATAATGCTCATGTCATAGATCGGACGAGCGTCCGGCACGGCGTCAGCCGGCCGCCGCTTTCGCCGGCGTGCCCGCTTCGGCGGTGACCCGCTCGCCCGGGAACGCGAGCGCCGAGATCAGGGTCAGCACCGCGACCGCCGCGAGGAGCGCGAACAGCGGCTGGAAGTCGCCGTAGGTGCGGTGGACCCACGCGATCAGCGGCACCGCGGTCGCGCTCGCGCCGAACGAGACCACGTAGCGCACCGAGTAGGCGCGCGCGCGCCACTCGTCGGCGGTGTAGCGGGCGATCATCGCGTCGTTGATCGGGATCTGGCCGAACACGAAGAACATCATCGCCACCGCGACGGCGAGCATCGCGTAGCCGGAGAGCGAGCCGGCGGCGAGGAGCAGCGGCACCTGCATCAGCGCCACGACGACGAACACGCTCTTCACCGACTTCTTGTCCATCCACCAGCCGACGAGGAGCTGCGCCATCGCGGCGATCAGGTAGGTCGCGCACACGAGCAGCCCGATCCCGAAGTTCGTGTCCGCGAGCGCGGCGAGCCGCTCGTCGAAGACCTTGGGCATCGACACCGTGGTCGCGTTGAAGATCAGGCCGCCGCAGGCGGTCGCCACGGCGACGACCAGAAACACCCGCGCGAGCAGCGCGCGCGGGAGCCGCGCCTGAGCCTTCTTCACCGCGCCCTTGCCGAGTGCGATGCCGCGCGCCGCCCAGACGAAGCCGAAGCCGGCGGCGATGCAGAGCGCGCCCGGCACGAGGAACGCCACGCGCCAGCCGGCGAGGTCCGCGAGCGCGCCGGTCAGCAGCGCGGCGAACGCGAGCCCGGCGTTGCCCCATACGCCGTTCACGCCGAGCGTGCGGCCGAGGTTCGGCTGGTTCGAGACGAGCATCGCGATGCCGACCGGGTGATAGATCGCGGCGAACATGCCGATCGCCGTGAGGCCGAGCGCGAGCTCGACCGGCGTGCGTGCGAACCCGGTCAGGATCGTGGCGGTGCCGATCCCGAAGAAGAAGAGCTTCATCATCCCGCTCCGGCTCCAGTGGTCGGCGAGCCAGCCGGCGGGAATCGAGAACGCGCCGAAGGCGATGAAGCCGCCGAGCGCGAGCGGGAGGAGCTCCGAGTACGACCGCTGCCACGCCGCGCCGATCGCAAGGACCGCGGTCGGGAAGATCAGCATCGCCAGGTGGTCGACGAAGTGGCCGACGTTCAGGAAGAGGTCGAGGCGGGCGGGGTTTTTCATGGTGCGCATCGTAGCGCGGCCGGCCCCGTCCGGCACGCGAGAGTCCGACAAGATCTATCGCGGTTCGGCCAGGGCCCTGACGCGCATCACCACGCCGGCGGCGACGAGGCCGGCGGCGAACGCCACCGGAAATCCGACGAGCACCCCGAGCGCAGGCAGCGCGGTCGCGACGACGAGGTTGAACGCGGCGAACGCGAAGAGGCCCGAGAGAAAGCCGGCGAGGAGCCGCACGGTCGCGTCGCTGCCGTGCAGGGCGAGCGCGAAGCTCGGCAGGACCGAGCCGGAGATCGGGAACGCGAGCAGGATCCCCGAGGTGCGCGGGCCGAAGAGACTCGCGCCGAGCGTCACCGTCGCCGCGATCGCCAGCGCGGCGGCGACGCGGACGGCCATCTCCGAGCCGGGAATCGGCACCGGCCCGATCGCGCGCCGCACTGGCGGGAGCTTCGCGAGCATCACGCCGAGTGCAAGCACGGTGACGCCGGCGCCGACGAGAGGCGGCATCGGGACGGCGCCGAGCACTGCGGCGCTCACGATGAACGCCGTCCAGCCGAGGAGGAGCGAGGCGACCCACCCGAACCGCCGCGAAGCGTGCGCGAACACGAAGCAGTGGAGCGCCGCGGCGCCGGTGACCTGGAGCGTCGCCGCGGCGGTGTCTGCGGCGAACTGCACGCCCTGGTCGAGCGCGAGGAAGACGCTGATCGGTCCGGCGATGAGCGGCAGGCCGCTGATCCAGCCGGTCGCGGCGTGCCCCCACCGGCGTCCCGCGACGCTTGCCAGCCAGACGACGAGCGGGACGAGCGCGAGCTTGAGGAGGGCGGCCATCGAGGGCGGGCGGGGCGGCGAATGATACCCGCTGACGGCACTCGCCCGCGATCGCGGTCAAGGCGCTGTGCCTTGCCTTGCTCGCGGCGTTCGGCGGCGAGGCGTGAGTCTCGCGTGGCGGCGAGCGCGTCCAAAGCGCTCGCCCCGGTGCTCGGCCCGCGACGGACCTACTTCATCGCGCCGCCGGTGATCCCCATGATGAAGCGATCGAGGAACATGTTGTAGAGGATCGCGAACGGGATACTGGTGATCAGCGCCGCCGCCATCAGCGACCCCCAGTAGAAGATGTCCCCGCGCACGAGATCGGTCGCCACGCCGAGGGTCACCGGCACCTGGCTCTCAGACGAGATGAACGTCAGCGCGTAGATGAACTCCTGCATCGTGAGGGTGAACGTGAAGATCACCACCGTCAGGATGCCCGGCACGGAAACCGGCAGGATCACCTTCACGAACGCTCCCAGCAGGCTGCAGCCGTCCACGATCGCCGCCTCCTCGATCGCCCGCGGGATCGACTTGAAGAAGCCCATGAGCAGCCAGGTGCAGAACGGTATCGTGAAGGTCGGATAGACGAGCACGAGCGACCACATCGAGTCCTGGAGGCCGAGGAGGGAGACCACCCGCGCGAGCGGCAGGAACAGCAGGGTCGGCGGGACCAGGTAGGTGAGGAAGATGCCGATGCCCAGGTTCTCCGCCTTGGTGCCGCCCATCCTGGCGAGGCTGTAGCCTGCCGGCACCGCGGTGAGGAGCGTGATCAACACGACGGCCACGCCGATCACGAGCGAGTTCTCGATCCAGCGGACGAACGAGGTCTGGGTGAAGAGCAGCGTGATGTGATCGAGCGTCGGCGACTGGTTGAACCAGAACGGATTGGACTCGAGATTGTAGAGATCGCCGTCGCGCTTGAACGCGGTGATGATCATCCAGTAGAACGGGAACGCGGCGAACACCAACAGGCCAGCGAGGGCGGCAACGAATCCGCCCTCGCCCGCGAGCTTGCGCAACATCCTCATTCAGATCTCCCGCCGGCGCAGGAAGCGGAGCAGGAAAAACGTCGCGAGCAGCAGGAACGGGAAGAGGTACAGCGAGATCGCCGCTCCCCGTCCGACGTCCCCGGACAGGATCCCCACCTGGAACGCGAGGGAGCCCAGCACCTGGGTGCTGTTGGTCGGGCCGCCCTTCGTCAGCAGGTACACGACGCTCATGTCGGTGAACGTGAACACCAGCCCGAACAGCATGGCGACCATCATGATCGGCAGGATCATCGGCAGGACGATCTGGAACGTCCGCCGCCAGTAGCCCGCGCCGTCGATGTAAGTCGCGTCGATGACGGCCTTCGGTACCGAGGTCAGTCCCGCGAGGAAGATGATGGCGGAGAAGGGGAACAGGCGCCACGCCTGAACCACGATGATCGAGATCATCGCGAGCCTCTCCTCTCCCAGCCAGTTCGGCCACACGGACGCCGGCACGATGTGGGCGTGGACCAGCATCCAGTTGACCACGCTGTACATGGAGTCGAGCATCCACCGCCAGGTGATCGCCGCGAGCGCGACCGGAACGGCCCAGGGCAGGATCAGCAGGCAGCGCACGACGGTCCGGCCGGGGAATTCCCGCAGCAGGAGCAGCGCGGTGATCTTGCCGAGGACGAGCGCGAGCAGGTTCGAGCCGATCGTGAACACGAAGGTGTTCAGCAGGGTGGTGCGAAAGATCTCGCTCTTGGTGACCGCGACGAAGTTCTGCAGGCCGACGAACGAGAAGCTGAGCGTGCCCAGGTTGTAGGCGCTCACGCTGTAGTACAGCGCCAGGAAGAACGGCGCGGCGACGAGGAGCAGGATGTAGAGGATCGCCGGCCCCAGCAGGAGCGGGCCGAGCGCGTCCGCCTCGTCGAGGAAGAACCGGAAGCGGCGCTGACGCGGCGGGGCGAGCACGGATTCCATCCGCGTCACCGCCTCGCGTTCGGCAGCCGCTTGCCCGAGGCCTTGTCGAAGTACCTCAGGTCCTTCGGGTGCACCGTGAACGGATAGGTCTCCCCCTCGCGCAGCACCGGTTCTGCGACGTGCGACGAAAGCCGCGCGGTGTACTCTGCGCCGTTCGTCTGGCCGTCGATGTAACCATAGAGGACGCGCTCGTTCCCCAGGTACTCGATCCGCTGCACCTTGAAGGCGTAGCGCGCAGGCTCGATACCCTTCTGCTGCAGATCGCGGTGGAGAAAGTTCTCCGGCCGGAAGCCCTCGATCCGGCCGTCCCGCTCGAGGAGGTTCATCGGCGGTGCGCCGAGGAACGCGGCGACGAAGGTGTCCGCCGGTTCCTCGTAGATCTCGCTCGGCGTGCCCACCTGCCGCAGCCTGCCGTGCTCGAGCACCGCGATCCGGTCGCCGAGTCCCATCGCCTCCACCTGATCGTGCGTGACGTAGATCGTGGTGGTGCCGATGCCGCGCTGGAATTCCTTCAGCTCGTTGCGGGCGCTGGTGCGCAGCTTGGCGTCGAGGTTGGAGAGCGGCTCGTCCAGCAGGAACACCGTGGGCTCGCGCACCAGGGCGCGCGCGAGCGCCACCCGTTGCTGCTCGCCGCCGGAGAGCTGGCGCGGTTTGCGGTCGAGCAGGCGGGTGATGCCCAGGAGGCCGGCCGCCCACGCGACCTTCCGCTCGATCACGTCGCCGGGCGTGCGCTGGGTGCGCAACGGAAACGCGATGTTGTCGCGCACCTTGAGGTGCGGATACAGCCCATAGCCCTGGAACACCATCGCGATCCCGCGCGCCCGCGGCGGCATGTCGTTGACGACCTGGTTGCCGATCAGGATCTCGCCGGAGGTCGGCTTCTCCAGGCCCGCGATCATGCGCAGGATGGTCGTCTTGCCGCAGCCGGAAGGGCCGAGGAACACCATGCACTCCCCGTCCCGGACGTCGAGGTCCACGCCGTTGACGGCAGTGACATCGCCGAACAGCTTGCGCAACTGCTTCGCTACGACTTGCCCCATGCGGTGTCCTCCGGCCTCCAGCGCGGCTGCGCTCGCGCTCGGCCGGCTTCCACCTGCGGGGGAAGCCGGCGGCGCCCGGCGCCCGCGCCGCTCTGCGGAGCCGGGCGGTGCGACTGCCCGGCCCCGCCGGACCCGGCGCGGGCGGCGACTGCCTCAGTGCCGGTTCAGGACTGGCCCCCCCATTTGGCGAAGATCGCCTTGATCTCGGTGTCGGCCCATTTCATGGCTTCCTCGGGCGACATCTTTCCGGTGGCGGCGTTGGCCATCATGTCGGCGATGATGTAGTTGTTCGCCACCTCGTCGATCGCCGGGGTGTCGGGGCCCGGGAACCCGTAGATGTCGTGCCACTCGTTCACCGTCTCGAGGACCTTCAGCTTGTCGCGCGGATGCGAGGTCGGGTCGTCCGAGAGGATCGGCATCGGCGGGGGAATCAGCCGCTCGAACACCGGATGGTTGTAGCCGGTACTTGCTATGAAGCCGTCCTTCCAGTTGGCGGCGTAGTGGCGCAGGAACTCCTTCGCCACGTCGATATTCCGGGCAAACTTCCAGATGATGTAGGAATTCGGGGAGCATGCCGCCACCCGCCGCACCGGCCCGGCCGGCGTCTTCCACACGAAGATCTTGTCGGCGAGCTCCGGGTTCGACTGCTGCGTCGACCGGTAGGCGGAGATCGGGTTGTGGATCCAGGAGGCCCGTCCGGACTGGATGTAGCGGTTGTTGGAAGCGTCGTCCCAGGACAGGACCTCGTTGGTCATCGCGTCCTTGTACAGCGCGACCACGAACTTGATCGCCTCGAGGGTCTCCTTGGAGCTGATCGTCACCCGCAGTCCCGACTTGTCCTGTTCGGCTCCGCCGTACGACCACAGCACGCTGCGCCAGCTGCTGTTCGCGTCCTGGTGGTGGGCGAGGCCGATCCCGACCGGGTGACCCTTCGCCTTCAGCTTCGCACCGCCCACCCGGATGTCTTCCCACGTGTCCGGCTTCATGCCGATCTCGTCCCACAGGTCCTTCCGATACAGGCCCGGGAAGCTGATGTAATAGTCGGGGAAGGCCGTCCAGTGCCGCGTCTCGGTGTCGTAGGCGAGGTTCCGGCCCACCGGCCCGACCTGGCCGTACTTCTTCTCGAACTCCGCCATGAGGGGCGACATGTCGACGGTCGCCCGACGGTAGAGATGCGGACCGCCCGCGCCGTTGATGCCGAACAGGTCGTGGCCCGCGTTGGCCGAGACTTCGGCCGCCATCCGGGCCGGAATCTCGAGATGGGGGATGTGATCCACGGTGGCCCTCACGCCGTTGGCGGCGCCCCAGTCCTTGACGAACTGGTCGAACCACTTGTCGTAGGCCGGGACGAAGTGGCTCCACTGGATGATCTTCAGCTCCTTGTCCGCTGCGTGCGCGTTGCGGGCGAAGACGAGCGGCCCGACCCCCGCCGCGGACAGGGCGGCGAACCCGGCGCCTGCGCCTGCGGACTTGAGAAATCTCCGGCGGGTCGCGCCGGTGCTGCGGACGTTCCTCCTGCTGGTGCCCGACTTGGCCATGCTGAGTCCTCCTCCTCGTGGGAGCGGGATCGCTCCGCATACGAATCGTTAGCCGCGCGCCATCGCTGCGTTGCGGCAGTGCTCTCCGCGACCGAGGCGAGAAAGACGTCTGTGACTTGCAGCTCTTGCGGCCCGACGCCTTGTGCCGACCAGTGCGGTTATCGTCGAGGGTCAGCATCATCCGTGCCACGGACGCAGGCCGTTGAATTTGCGCAACAGACGGCATCGCCCGAGCGGGCGTGCGCGGCCCAGAACAACCGCTCGGCCCGCGGGATGGCCAATTTCAGCCACCCGGGCAAAGTGATACCTTCGCGCGCGATGGCTCGCCGCAGCACCAACGTCGCCGACTACATGCGGGTGCCGCGGCCGATCGCGGCGATGGCGAAGGACTTCCCGCACGGCCACCACATCCCGGTCGACCGCCACGAGCGCGGACAGCTCGTCTACGCCGTTTCGGGCGTAATGACCGTGACGACGCCGCACGGCACCTGGGTCGTGCCGCCGCAGCGCGCGGTCTGGGTGCCGCCGCGCACCGATCACGAGAGCCGGATGTCGGGCCGCGTCGAAATGCGCACGCTCTACCTGCGGCGTGACGCGGCGAGCGCGCTCCCGCGCCAGTGCTGCGTGATGAACGTGCCACCGCTCCTGCGCGAGCTGATCCTCGCGGCGACCGAGATGCCGCTCGTGTACGACGAGCGCGGGCGCGACGCGCGCGTGATGCGGCTCATCCTCGACGAGCTGCGGCGGGCGAGCGACCTGCCGCTGCACCTGCCGCAGCCCGGCGATCGGCGCCTCGCGCGGATCTGCGACGCGATCCTGAAGGCGCCGGCCGATACGCGGCCGCTCGAGGCGTGGGCGGACGCGGTCGGCGCGAGCACGCGCACGCTTGCGCGCCGCTTCCGGCAGGAGACCGGGATGAGCTTCGCCGCGTGGCGGCAGCAGGCGCGGCTGCTCGAGAGCCTGCGGCGGCTCGCCGCGGGCGAGGCAGTGACGAAGGTGGCGCTCGACTGCGGCTATGCGAGCCCGAGCGCCTTCGGCGCGATGTTCCGGCGCGCGCTCGGCGTGACGCCGAGCGCGTATTTCGCGCGCTAACGCCGCTCGCACCCCTCCGCGGGAACGCCGCGCTTCCGCGTGCGCCGACCCCGCCGGCTTCGCACCTCCTCGAGACCCGCCTCGGGCGCGGCGCGGCCGACGTCGGGTACCCGGGCAGCGGATTCACGGCGAGCGCCGATGCCGAGCGCGATCATGGACGCGGCGAGGAATTCGGGAGTCAGCATGGTTCACTCCTTTCATTGCGGTTGCCGGGAGGGTCCAGCGAAAAAACTCGAAGACTTGCTGCACGGATCATGCCCGCGGCGCTTTACGCCCGCGTGAATCGAAGATGATGATTGCGTAACGTCGCCGCGCAGCGACAGCGCCGCGGCGCAGCAGGGGAAAGCGCCGAAGAATCAGCCGCGTCCGCGGTCGCCGTCAGCCGACAGGCGCAGTGAACGACCCTCGCGCCGAAAACGCGCTCAGGGTTCGCCCTTGGGACGGCCCGGCGGGCTCAGGCGATCGAATCGAGCGCCTGCCGGAGATGTGCGATCGAAGTGTTCCCGCCGGACAGCACGAGTCCGACCTTGCGGCCCGCAAGCTCGCCGCGCAGCCGGTGGGCGCACGCGAGCGTCGCACCGGCCGCGGATTCCGCGAGGGTGTGGCAGCGCTCGATCCACCACGCGGTCGCGCGGTGGATCTCGTCCTCGGCGACGAGCTGGAAGTCCGAGAGGTGCTCGCGCAGGATCGCGAGCGTAAGCTCCGCTGCGCGGCCGGTTGAGAGACCCTCGGCGAAGGTTTCGTTCGGCCGCGTCTCGATCCGGCCGCTCGCCCACGAGTCGTGGACGGCGGGCGCCGCAGCCGCCTGCACGGCGATGACGCGGATGCGCGGGTTCAGATGCCTCGCCGCGATGCAGGTGCCGGACGCGCCGCTCCCCAGGCCGACCGGGACGATGATCGCCTCGAGCCCGGGCTCGTCCTCGAGCATCTCGACCGCGTACGTCCCGACCCCGGCGATGAGCGCCGGCTCATTCGCCGAGTGCACGAAGCGCATGCCCTCGCGCGCGGCGAGCGCCTGGGCGTTGGCGACCGCGTCGTCGAACTTCGCGCCGCGCTCGGCGATCTCGGCGCCGAAACCGCGGATCGCCGCCACCTTTCCGGGATTCGCCCCCTCGGGCAGGCAGATCACCGCGCGCACGCCGAACCTGCGCGCGCTCCAGGCGATCGACTGGCCGTGATTCCCGGTGCTCGCGGTGACGACGCCGCGGCGCCGCTCGTCGTTAGCCATGCCCGCGATTAGATTGACGCCGCCGCGCACCTTGAAGACGCCGACCGGCTGGTAGTTCTCGTGCTTGACGAACGCCGCGCAGCCGAGCAGCTCGTCGAGCGCGGGATAGCGGTAAAGCGGCGTGCGGGCGAGATGCGGCGCGATGCGCTCGCGCGCGGCGAGGATGTCGGCGTAGGTCGGGGGCTGCATGGCGAACGCCGGGCGGGCTAGCTGCCGCCCGCGAGTTTCGCCACGATCTTGCGCTCGTAGTACGGGTTCCGCGCGAGGGCGCGGGAACGCCGGAGCCCGAGCCGGGTGCGGAGCAGCGCGAGCTTCGTCAGCGCGTGCTGCCGCGCCACCGCGTCCTCGATTCCCGCGAGCCCGGCCTCGAGCGCCGCGAGCTCGCGGCGCTCGAGCACCTCGGGCGGGACGAAGCCGGCGTTTTTCAGGATCCGGTACGCGAGTCTGACTTCCGGCGGGACGAGGCCGTCCTCGTCGAGCGCAAGCGGTCGGCCTGTGCCCGGCAGGTTGTCGAAATCGCCGCGACGGAGCGCCTCCTGGATGCGTTCTTCCACCAGGGCGTCGGGCGAGAACACGTGCGCGTAGCGGGACACGCCACGAGCTTAGCAGCCCGCGCGAGTGCCCGAAACCCGCCGCCGAACGCGGGTATGGCGCGCGGAAACTGGCGCTCGGCCTGCCTTCGGGACAAAATGTCGAGGAGATTCCGGAACAAATCCCCCGCTCGATCGGTCTCTTCTTCGCACGGAGGTGCGCTCATGACGCCGCGCTCGCTCGTCCCCTTCCTCCTCTCGGCCGCCCTTGCGTGCGCGTGGCCCGCGGCCGCGCAGACGCCCGCCGACAAGCCGCTCGCGAAGGAGCCGGCCGCCGACGAGAAGGAGATCGACCAGCGGATCGCCGACACGCTGTCCGCGGTGGTGCGGGTCAAGATGCACGCGGTTCCGGACGCGCGCTCGAGCGCGACGCTCGGCGACACGCGCGAGGGCAGCGGGATAGTGATCGAGCCCGGCTACGTCCTCACGATCGGGTACCTCGTGATCGAGCCCGACGCGATCGAGGTCACGACCGTCCACGACCGCACGCTCCCCGCCACGCTCGCCGGCTACGATCACCCGACCGGCTTCGGTCTGCTCAAGGTCCAGGGCGACCTCGGGGTCAAGCCGCTCGCCATCGGCGACTCGGCGGCGCTCGGCGTGCGCGAGCCGGTGATCATCGTGTCGCACGGGGGGCGCGAAGCGACGAGCCTCGCCTACGTGATGTCCAGACGGCAGTTCACCGGGAGCTGGGAGTACCTGCTCGACAGCGCGATCTTCACCGCGCCGCCGACGATGAGCTGGGCGGGCGCCGCGCTCGTCAACCGCCAGCTGCGGCTCGTCGGGGTCGGCTCGCTGCTCGTGCGCGACACTGTCGAGCCGGGCACGCCGCACCCCGGGAACATGTTCGTGCCGACCGATCTCCTGAAGCCGATCCTCGCGGAGCTCAAGGCGAACGGCCGCACCGCCGGCCCGCAGCGGCCGTGGCTCGGGCTCAACACCGAGGAGGTGCAGGGCCGACTGCTGGTGAGCCGCGTGTCGCCGGAGGGACCGGCGGCGCAGGCGGGGGTGCAGCGGGGCGACGTCATCGTCAGCGTCGCCGGCGAGCGGGTGAAGACGCACGCCGAGCTCTACCGCAAGGTGTGGTCGCTCGGGGCGGCCGGCGTCGAGGTGCCGCTCGGGGTCTCGCAGGGCGTCGACGTGCGCGACGTGCGCGTGAAGTCGATCGACCGGTCGGAGTACTTCAAGAGCAAGCAGGCGCTGTAGGCGGAGCGGAAGGATGAGACGAGGACAGGCACGGATTGCGACGCCGTCGCTCGGCGACAGCGTCGGGCTGCGTACGGCGCGGGTTGCGCGCCGCGAATTGCTTGCCGCAGCGCTCGCGGGCACGGCGCTCGCCGGTCTGCCGTGGCGTGCGGGGGCGCAAGGCGCCGCCCGCATTCCGACGCCGCGCCAGACCGAAGGGCCGTTCTATCCCGACCGGCTCCCGGCCGACGACGACAACGACCTCGTCGCGGTGAAGGGGCAGAACGGGATCGCGCGCGGCGAGATCCTGCTGCTCGCGGGCACGGTCACCGATCTCGCGGGCAAGCCGCTACCCGGCGCGCGGGTCGAGATCTGGCAGTGCGACGCCGGCGGGCGCTACCACCACTCGCGCGATTCCTCGAGCTCACCGCCCGATCCGAACTTCCAGGGCTGGGGCCAGTTCGTCACCGCGGCGGACGGCGAGTACCGCTTCCGCACGATCCGGCCGGTGCCGTATCCCGGCCGGACGCCGCACATTCACTTCAAGGTGTCGGGCAAGGCGATCCCGGTGCTGGTGACCCAGATGTACGTCGAGGGCGAGCCCGGGAATGCGCGCGATGGTGTGTTCGCGTCACTCGATCCGCGCGAGCGCGCGGCGGTGACCGTCCGGCTCGACAAGTCACCCGACGGCAGGGCGCTCACGACCCGCTTCGAGGTCGTCCTGCGCGCGTAGCCGGCTGCCGGGGCAGCCGCAGGCGTTCAGCCGCGCTCGGTCAGCCAGAGCAGCAGCCCGCGCCGCTCCTGGATAGGCCGCCACGCGTCGCGCATCGCGGCGGCGAAACCGGGAAATGCCTTGCGCACCTCCGTGGGCAGCTCGCCGCCGAAGCGCGACAGGAATCCGGCTACGAGCGACGCCATCGTCGCGTCGGCGAGCTCGCGGAGGTCGGCGTGCCGTGCGAACCGACCACGCGATTCCTCGTGCAGCAACTCCGCCATCGCGATCGCCCGCAGGAGATGCAGCCCGGCGTCAGTCTTGCCGCCGTCGGCCCGGGCGCCCCGAGCGGCGTCGAGGATCGCGCCGAGGAGCTCGACCAGGCGCAAGAGGTCGTCGCCGCGCTGGAGATGCTCCTTCGCCGCGAACCGGATGCTAAGCAGCAGGTACTCGAGGGTCGTGGAACTGGTGACGTCGACCGGCGCGCACCCGTCGATGCGCAGTTGCCGCGCGTCGGCGAGCAGGCGTCCGACGAGCGCCGCCTGGGCGGCGAACGACTCGAGGACGAACCGCTCGGCCGGCGACGGGCCGGCTCCTTCCGCGCGTTCTAGCCTGGTGCTCGATGTCATCGTCTGTTTGCGTTCTCGTTGGTGTCGGCCTGCGGCGAAGGTAACGGGGCGCCACTCGCTCCACAACTCGCCGGAAGGATTAGGCGAGGTGGCCTGCCGCCCAGCTCCCGATCCCGCGCCGACCTCGGAAGCCCTTAGCACGGACCGCGCCACGTGACGCGGAACGGCACCCGCGGAGCGATCGGCGAAGCGGCGCTCGTGCACCGCGCGTGATTTTTCTGCCGAGCGTCCGCCGATCGACGCGCATTGATGATGGCCCGACAGCGCACCGGGCGGCCTCCGCCGCGTGCTAGCATTGCCCGCCAATTCCCAGGGATCGAGATGAGCGCCGACGCCGTCGCCACGACTGCGGTGCAGGAGCGATACCGCTTCGACGTCGAGCGGCTGGAGGCGTTTCTCGTCGAACGGATCGAAGGCTTCCGGGGCCCGCTCACGGTCACCCAGTTCAAGGGCGGCCAGTCGAACCCGACGTTCCTCCTCGCCACGCCGGGCGCGCGCTACGCGATGCGCTCGAAGCCGGCGCCGGCGGCGAGGCTCCTGCCCTCGGCGCACGCGGTCGACCGCGAGCACCGCGTGATCACCGCGCTCGGCCGCGCCGGCATGCCCGTCCCCCGCACTTATTGCCTCTGCGAGGACGAGGCGCTCATCGGGCGTGCGTTCTACGTCATGGAGTTCGTCGAGGGCCGTGTGCTATGGGAGCAGTCGCTGCCGGGGATGGCGCCGCGCGAGCGCGCCGCCGTCTACGACGAGATGAACCGCGTGATCGCGGCGCTGCACAGTGTCGACTACCGCGCGATTGGCCTCGAGGGCTTCGGCAAGCCGGGGAACTACTTCCAGCGCCAGATCGATCGCTGGTCGAAGCAGTACCGGGCCTCCGCGACCGATCCGATCCCGGAGATGGATCGCCTGATCGAGTGGCTGCCGGGCGCGATCCCGCCCGGCGACGAGACGGCGATCGTCCACGGCGACTACCGCCTCGACAACCTGATCTTCCATCCGTCCGAGCCGCGGATCCTCGCGATCCTCGACTGGGAGCTCTCGACGCTCGGCCACCCGCTCGCCGATGTCTCCTACCACTGCATGAGCTGGCACATCCCGCCGGAGAAGTTCCGCGGCATCGCCGGACTCGACCTCGCGGCGCTCGGGATTCCCTCGGAGGCCGATTACGTGGCCGCGTACTGCAAGCGCACCGGCCGGCCCGGCATCGACCACTGGGAGTTCTATCTCGCCTACAACATGTTCCGCCTGGCAGCGATCCTCCAGGGAATCATGAAGCGCGCGCTCGACGGGACGGCGGCGAGCACCGAGGCGCTCGATGCGGGCAAGCGCGCCCGGCCGATGGCCGAGCTCGGGTGGCGGTACGCGCGGCTCGCCGGTGCGCGCGGCTGAAAGGAGTCCGCCGATGCTGAAGCTCTGCGGAATCGCGGCGAGCAACTACTACAACAAGGTCAAGCTGCAGCTCATCGAAAAGGCGGTCGCCTTCGAGGAGGAGCTGGTTTCGCCGTCGCAGGACGACGGCGTCCTCGCCCGCACGCCGATGGGCAAGGTCCCGTTCGTCGAGGTGAACGGGCACACGCTCGCCGAGTCCCAGGTGATCTCGGAGTACATCGAGGAGGTCTACCCGGCGCGGCCGCTCCTGCCGCAGGACCCGCTCGCGCGCGCGAAGGTGCGCGAGCTGATCGAGTTCATCGAGCTCCATCTCGAGCTCGTCGCGCGGCGGCTCTACGGCGAGGCGTTCTTCGGCGGTGCCGCCTCCGACCGCACGAAGGAGGCGGTCGGGCAGGAGCTCGACAAGGGCGTTCGCGCCTTCATGCGGCTCGCGAAGTTCGCGCCGTTCGTCGCCGGCCCCGAGTTCACGCTCGCCGACTGCGCGGCGATCGCCCACCTGCCGGTGGTGACGCTCGCGGCGAAGCGGATCTACGGCCGCGAGCTCTTCGCCGACCACCCGCAGGTCGGCGCCTACCTCAAGGAGATGAGCGAGCGCCCGGCCGCGCGCCGCGTGGCCGAGGACCGCACGGCGCAGCAGAAACTCCTCGCGGAACGGGGCGGGCGGCGGCCCGGATGAGCGAGCGCACGATCCGGGCGTCGGACCGGCTCGAGTAGCGGGCGTCGAGCAATACCGCACGGAAATGCGGCCGATGCCGCAGTGCGGCGCGGTGACG
>Ga0335084_10004148_pt1 | contig 14267 bp, 14 predicted proteins | sample Lox_Sample_44_FD_206721 | JGI IMG/M metagenome (GOLD analysis project Ga0335084, IMG submission 206721) | Soil microbial communities from Loxahatchee National Wildlife Refuge, Florida, United States - Lox_Sample_4.4 | ecosystem: Environmental > Terrestrial > Soil > Wetlands | place: USA...
CCCGCGTGATGCGCTCCATGCCGCGCCGGAGCGCCGGCTCGAGATCCTTCACGGTGGTGACGCACTCGCCGTCCACGCCCTGCGAGCGCGCCAGCCCGACATAGTCGGTCGCGGGAGCGCTGAGATAGAGGCCCGGATACTTGCCCTCGCGGATCATCTTGCTGTCGGGCATCTCGCGCGCCCAGTTGTGCCGCACGATCTGATAGCTCTCGTTGTTCGAGACGACGGTGAGCACCGCGGTGTTGTAGCGGGCCATGGACCAGAAGCCCGCCGCGCTATAGGTCAGCGCGCCATCGCCCAGATGCAGCACCACCGGCCGCTCGCGGCCGACGGCGATCTTGGCGCCGGTGGCGGCTCCGACGCCGAATCCCAGCGAGCCGCCGCCGCTGCGCGTCCACGCCATGCCTTCGTGCCCGAACGGCAGGAGCGTGGTGCGGGCGGTCGAGCTCTCCTGCACCATGACGGTATTGCGCGGCAGGATGTCGGCGAGATGCGCCTCGAGCACGCTCGGGTGCACGACCGGATCGTGCTCGTGCTCCCGCACGAGATTCTCTTCGCGCTCGATGAGGAGCTTGGCGTAGGCTCGCACCTTCGCGCGCTGGCGCGCCCAGCCCGCGACCTTCTCAGAGGGGTGGAGGCGCTTCACCGCCTCGCAGAGAGCGCCCAGCGTCTCGCGCAGCTCGCACTGCGCCGCCAGATCCAGCGGGTAGTGCCGGCCCATCAGGAGCGGGTTCGGGCCGATCTGCATCACGGCGGGCTCGGTGACGGCTCCGTGCACGCCCTGGCAGCCGACGAGGAAGAGCAGATCCGGCTTGAGGCCCGAGACCTTCTCGAAGTCTTTCGACACGGGGTACATGCCGCAGTAGAGCGGATGGCGGGACGGGAAGTTCACGAAGATCTGGCGGCTGGCGAAGACGGGCGCCTCGAGTAGCTCGGCCAGCCGTACCGCCTCCGCCTGCGCGCCTTCACGCCACACGTCGTCGCCGAACATGAGCACCGGACACTGCGCCTCGCCCAAGCGGCGGGCTATGGCCTCGACGGTCTGCGCCCGCGCGGCGGCCGGCCGCTCGATCTGGTACTGGGCGCCTTCCCCGATCTGCGCCTCGAGCCCCTCGCGATTGAGCAGCTCCGCGCTGATGGAGAGATAGACCGGTCCCGTGGGCGGCGTGGTGGCCTCGCGTAGCGCGCGCGTGGTGGCGACCGTGATGGCGGCGGGATTCGCGTGCACCTGGTAGGCGGCGCGCGCTTCCTTCGTGATCGGCCGCATGGACTCGGCCTGGCTCAGGCCGGGGAAGGGAGCCAACCCGCGATAGTCCTGGAGCTCGGACGCCCAGTCGCCCGCGATGACCAGGAGCGACGAGCCCGCCACCTGCGCATTGAACAGCTGCCCGGCGAGCTGGTACGAGCCGCCCATCACGTGGGCGATGATGACGCCGACCTTGCCGGAGAAGCGGTGATAGCCGTCGGCCATCGCCGCCACCAGTCCTTCGTGCTTGCCGACCACCAGCCGCTGATCGCCGTCCTCGGCGATAGCCGCGAAGATTCCCGTCTCCGCGGAGCCCGGGTTCGTGAAGAGGTACTCCACCCCCGCATCCTTGAGGGTCTGGAGGAGCAGCATCCCGCCCGTGCCGGTGATGGTCTTTCGCATGGTCTCCCTCGCTCTCACTCGTGGTGGACGACCGGCCACGCCGACTTCACGCAGTGGCGGCCTTGAGATCGTCGAGCTGGCGGCGGACGCCGGCGATCATCGACGCCAGGTCCGACGTGAGCATGATGAGGTCGAAGCCGCGCTTCACCGCCGCGGCGGCGAAGGCCGCGCTCGCGCAGTGCATGCACGCCTTGATGCCGTGCTTGTGCGCGGTGTCGCGGATCTTGTCGCACGTGGCCATGTGCAGCGGGTCCGGGTTGTCGGCGCGCGGAGCCATGCCGAGCGCGAAGGACAGGTCGGCGGGGCCGATGTAGACGGCGTCGAGCCCGGGCGTGGCGCAGATCGCGTCCAGGTTGGCCAGGCCTTCCTTGGTCTCGACCATGCCCATCACGACGATCTCGTTGTTCGCGTTGGCCACGTAGTCGGCGCCGCCATAGTGCACCGCGCGTATCGGGCCGGACGAGCGCATGCCCACCGGCGGATAGCGGCACGCGGCCACCGCCTTCGCCGCGTCCTCGGCGGTATTGATCAGCGGCACGAGGATGCCGTAGGCGCCGAAGTCCAGCGCCTTCATGATGGTCGCCGGGTCATTCCACGGCACCCGCACCACGGGCACGGTGTCCGTCTGCGAGATCGCCTGGAGCATGGGCCACACGTCGTTCATGTCGGTGAGCCCGTGCTGCATGTCGACCACGAGGGCATCGAAGCCCTGGCGCGCCATCACCTCCGCGGTGAAGCCGTGGGACACCGAGAGCCAGCCCATGTTGACCCATTTCCCGTCGCGCCAGATCTGCTTCATCTTGTTCGGTCGCACTGTCGCACCTCGCGTTGTGGAATGTCCGGTCGCCCGGCGAGCGCAGGAAGCGTAGCACACATGACGGCGGTGGGAACGGCGAGCGAACGCGACAGAGCAGAGCCGCCGGCGCCTCGCTCCGGGAGGGCGAGACGCCGGCGGAGTCTCCACTGATAGTCCAGACCTCGGCGCAACGCCCGCTTTGCCGCCGCGCTCTGCCGCGCTAGGATGGCGCCATGCTGCCCGATCGCCTCACCCTCGAGCCCATCGCCCGCTTCCAGGGCACGCTCGAGCTGCCCGGCTCGAAGAGCCTGTCGAATCGCATCCTGCTCCTGAGCGCGCTGGCCGAGGGCGAGACGGAAGTGACGCGCGTGCTGGACAGCGAGGACACCGAGGTGATGCTCTCGGCCCTCCGGGCCCTCGGCGTCGGCGTCCGTGGGCTCCCGGGTGCGCGCGACACCGTGTGGATAGCGGGCAGGGGAGGTCCGCTCGACGCGCCGTCAGGCCCTCTGCATCTGTCGCTCGGCAATGCCGGGACAGCCATGCGGCCGCTCACCGCGGTGCTCGCGGCCGGACGCGGAGTCTTCACACTGTCGGGGGTGCCGCGCATGCACGAGCGGCCCATCGGCGACCTGCTCGACGGGCTCAGACAGCTCGGTGCCCACGTCACGAGTCTCGAACGCCAAGGCTTTCCGCCGTTGCGCATCGAGGCGGAGGGATTGGCCGGTGGCACCGCGCGCATCAGCGGCGCCACGAGCAGCCAGTTCCTCTCGGCGCTTCTGATGGCGGCGCCGATGGCCCGCGGCCCCGTCGTCCTCGAGATCACGGACCGGCTCGTCTCCGAGCCCTACGTGGTCATGACGCTGGCGCTCATGGCGCGCTATGGAGTCCGCGTGGAGCGACCCGCGCCGCTTCGCTTCGAGATCTCGGCGCCCCAGCGCTACCGCTCGCCCGGTCGCGTGCTGGTCGAGGGCGATGCCTCGTCCGCCTCGTACTTCCTGGCGGGCGCGGCCATCACGGGGGGCAAGGTGCGGGTGGAGGGCTGCGGCTCGGACAGCCTGCAGGGCGACGCGCGCTTCGCCGACGTGCTGGCGCGGATGGGCGCCCACGCGCGCTTCGAGCCCGCGGCCATCGAGGTCGAGGGCGAAGGGCCGCTGACGGGCATCGACGCGGACCTGACCGCGATGCCCGACGCGGCGATGACGCTGGCGGTCGCCGCGCTCTTCGCCAAGGGCCCGACGACCATGCGGGGCATCGGCAACTGGCGCGTCAAGGAGACCGACCGCATGGCCGCCGTCGCCGCGGAACTGGGCAAGCTGGGCGCGCGCACCGAAGTGGGCGTCGACACGCTCACGGTGCATCCGCCGGCGCGCATCCGGCGCGCGTCCATCGCCACCTACAACGACCATCGCATGGCCATGGCCTTCTCCCTCGCGGCATGCGGCGGCGAGCCGGTGGTGATCGAGAACCCCGCCTGCGTCGCCAAGACCTTTCCCGAGTACTTCGAGGAGTTGGCGCATCTGACCGTGCCGGCCTCGTAGCGTCGCGGTTTCTCTCCGACCCGAACAGGAGGCTTCACGTGGCTCTCACGCTCGCGGAAGCGAACAGGATCGTGCAGGGGGCGCTGGACAAGGCCAAGGAGCTGAACATCAGGATCAGCGTGGCCGTCTGCGATGCAGGCGGGCGCCTGGTCGCCTTCAACCGGATGGACGGCGCCATCTGGGCCGGCGCCTACGGCTCCCAGGGCAAGGCGATCGCCTCGGTGGCGTTCGGGCGGGCCAGTGGAGAGCTCGCCGAGCGTGCGGGCAGTCCCATCATCCAGGGCATCATGGCGGCCGAGGGCGGCCACATGATCCCGAGTCAGGGCGCGGTGCCCATCATCCGCAACGGCATCGTGGAAGGCGCCTGCGGAACGGGCGGCGGGACAGCTCAGCAGGACGAGGACTGCGCCCGCGCCGGCGTGGCCAAGCTCTAGTCCGGACTATTCGCGAGCGCCGCCCCCGATGACAGGACCCGCCCGCCTCGCGCCGAACGCTCGTGAATAATCCGGGCCAGGCCCACTGTGGTATTCTCGGCGCCGTGAACCAGCCCTCGGACATCGCGATCGTCGGTGGCGGCATCGTCGGACTTGCCACCGCGCTCTCCCTGACGGAGAGCTACCCGCAGGCGCGCCTGGTCATCCTCGACAAGGAGCCCAAGGTCGCCTCGCACCAGACCGGTCACAATAGCGGCGTCATCCACTCCGGCATCTATTACAAGCCGGGCTCGCTCAAGGCGCGCCTCTGCACCGAGGGCGCCCGCCTGATGAAGGCCTTCTGCACCGACCACGGCATCCACTGGGAGCTCTGCGGCAAGCTCATCGTGGCCACTGACGACAGCGAGCTCGGCCGGCTTCAGAACATCTTCGAGCGCGGCCAGGCCAATGGGCTCCAGGGGCTCAAGATGCTCGAGGCTGCCGAGGTCAAGGCGTACGAGCCCAACTGCCGGGCCGTCAGGGCGCTCGTCGTGCCCGAGACCGGCATCGTGGACTATGTCCAGGTCGCGGAGAAGATGGCCGAGCTCCTGAAGCGGCGCAGCGTGGAGATCATGACGGGCGCGGCGGTGAGCGCCATCCGCCGCACGGGGCAGGGGCTCACGCTCGAGACGGCGCGCGGGACGGTCGAGTGCCGCTACCTCGTCAACTGCGCGGGACTCTACTCGGACAAGGTCGCGCAGCTCATGGGCATACGCCCCGAGGTGCGCATCATCCCGTTCCGCGGGGAGTACTACATGCTCCGCCCCGAGCGGCGCTCGCTCGTGAAGAACCTGATCTACCCCGTGCCGGACCCGGAGTTTCCCTTCCTGGGCGTGCACTTCACGCGCACCGTGCACGGCGACGTGGAGGCGGGGCCCAATGCGGTGCTGGCCTTCGCGCGGGAAGGCTATACGCTCGGCACGGTGCGGCCCGGCGAGACGCTCGGCATGCTCGGCTACGCGGGCTTCTGGAACATGGCGAGGCGCTACTGGAAGATGGGCGCCTACGAGCTCTATCGCTCGGCGAGCAAGTCGGCCTTCGTCAGCTCGCTCCAGAAGCTGGTTCCCGACATTCGAAGCGACGACATCCAGCGGGGCGGGGCGGGAGTGCGGGCCCAGGCGGTGAGCCCTAACGGCTCGCTGGTGGATGACTTCCGGATCAGCGTCACCGAGGGCGCGGTGCACGTCGTCAATGCGCCCTCGCCGGCGGCCACCGCCTCGCTCGCCATCGGCCGCCACATCGCCGGACTCGCCGGCGATACGTTCGGCTTGAAGAAGTAGCCCCCGCCCCTAGGCGTTCGTTCCGCCTTCCTCGGCCTTCCGCCTCCGCTCCTCGGCTTCCCGTGCGCGAGTCTCCGCCTCCCGCGCCCGCTCCTCGGCGGCCAGCATGCGCCCCGAGAGATCCTTGATGATCGCCATGGCAAGGGCGGGATTGGTCCGTACCATCGCCTCGAGCCGGTTGGCGGGGATGAGCAGAAGGGTCACCGGCTCCGCGGCAATGGCGGTGGCGGAGCGGGGCGCGTTCCTGAACAGCGCCAGCTCACCCAGCAATTCGCCCTTGCCCAGCACGCGGAGCAGTTTCTCCTCACCGCCCAGGTTTTTCCTGACCTCGACCTTGCCCTCGTGGACGAGGAAGGCTTCGCTCTTGGCGTCGTCGCCTTCCTTGAATATGACGTCGCCGGCCTTGAACGTCCGGCTCGGAACCTCTCCGCTCTGACGGCTCATGCGCACCTCTCGTAGTGTAGAATACCGGGCAGCGTGGCTATGATACGACGAATCGCGCTCGCCTTGGTACTCGGGCTGCTGGTCACGAAGATCGTCGTGACGAGTGTGCACGCCCAGCAAGCGCTCTCCGTGCAGGAAAGCGTCCTCCGAGCCAAGCCCGCCGCCGTCCTCGTGATTTCCGAGGTGTCGGCGGAAGTAACACTCGACTGCGGCAGCGGCTCCAAGAGCGTGACGCCGCCCGCGTTCCGCGAGACCGGCACGGGCTGGTTCATCGACCCGTCGGGCTGGGTCATGACCAACGGCCATGTTGTCCAGCCCGCCTACGAGACTCCGCGGTGGCTCGTCAACCAGATGGCCCAGCGTGCGGTCACGACGGCGTGCCTGGGGCCGGCGCTCGAGGCGGCCCGGATGCAGCCCGGCGATCGGCCGGATGCGGAAGAGGCGCTCAAGCGGCGACTCCTCGACAAGGTCCTGCCCACGGTCAAGGTCATGATCACTCCGACGATCTCCGTCAAGCTCTCCAACGGAGCGCGGCTCAAGAGCGAGGTGAAAAAGTACAGCCCCCCGGCCAGCTCGGAGGTCGGCGCTCCTTCCGGCCGGGACCTGGCTCTGCTCAGGGTGCCGGACGGTAACTATCCGATGCTGCCGCTGGCCGACTCGACGTCGGCCCAGATCGGCGATCCCATCCGGATCCTGGGATTCCCGGGCGTCGTCCTGTCTCACGAGCTGCTGAATCAGTCCGCCAGCGTGGACGCCTCGGTCACCAACGGCGCCGTGTCGGGCTTCAAGCAGGACAAGGCCAATAACCCCTACATCCAGACGGACGCGCCGGCGGCGTGGGGCAATTCGGGCGGGCCGGTCATCAATTCCAGGGCCGAGCTGCTCGGCGTGCTCACTTTCGTCTCGCTGGCGCCCGGACCCGAAGGCAGCATCGTGCAAGGCTTCAACTTCATCATCCCGGCGCAGGGGGTGAAGGAGTTCGTCAAGGACACCCCGGTCAAGATCAACGACCTTGGCAAGTTCAACCTAGTCTGGTTCGCGGGGCTCCACGACTTCTTCACCGAGGACTGGAAGGACGCCGTCCGCAAGTTCGAACAGGCCGACAAGATCCTGTCCGGGCTGACCGACGTCAGGCGCATGCTCGGCGAGGCGCAGGAGAAGGTCAAGAACCCGCCGCCCAAGCCCTTCCCGTGGTTCTGGGTCGCTATCGGCGTGACGTTTCTTTCCGCGGGCGGCTACGGCAGCCAGGCTCTCATCCGCTGGCAGAAGAATCGCTACCGCGTGGGGCCCTCCGAGGTCATCAAGCTGCTCGAGACGGGCCAGCAGCCGGTGCTCCTCGACGTGCGACAGCAGACGCAATACGATCTCAATCCGATCAAGATCCACGGGTCGATCAGGCTCTCCCCCGAGGAGCTCAAGAGCGGCGGCCTGGCCAACCTCGAGCTCGACGCTTCGCGCCCGGTCGTCGCCTACTGCACGTGACCGGACGAGCACACGAGCGCCAGTGTGGCGCGCGATCTCAGGAAGGCGGGATTCAAGGACGTCCGGATCCTGAAGGGCGGGCTCGGAGCGTGGACCAATGCCGGGCTGCCCATCGAGACCCGTAGCGATATCTCGCCGCTGGGCCAGGAGATGTACAAGGCCCTCCTCGGCGGCGGCTAGCCCGCGTCAGTCCTCGAAGCGCGCCCGCAGCTCGGGCGGCGTGACTGGGCAGGCGTCGTCGGGCCGGCGGAAGAAGTGGTGGCGGACCCGCGCGATGCCGTCATATCCTGCATCGCGAACCCGGCGCGGCGCGATCCTTAGTAACCTTCCCAAGAACCTCCACGGCCCACCGACGCGCTCCAGGATGTGAATGACTGCCGCGCTCCGCACGAGGAGCGTGCCGTCGGGCGTGAGCGCCACGATGCTGTCCGGCAGCCCTGCTCGCGCGGCCGAGGGCACGCGGCGGCGAAAGCCCTCACTGTCAAGCGACGCGAAGCGGAAGCGCGAGCCGTCGCCATCGCGCGCGATCGCGAAGCGCACGGCGCGGTGGCAGAGCCCGCAGCCGCCGTCATAGAAGACGATGGAATGGTCGGCCACCGTCACCCCAGCTGGACCCGCTCGCCGAGCGCGTGCAGGGCCGTGCGCGCCTCGCGTACCAGCGTCTCGACGACCTCCGCCGCTCCCGGCAAGTCGTGGATGAGGCCGACACTCTGTCCGGCGTGCATGGGGAAATACTCGCGATTCTGCTGCTGGGCAGCAGCGGCGTAGATATCCTGTGCTGCCCCGGACTGGAGGAGAGCCGGCAGCACGGGCGCGCCCGAGGTCGCGTACTGGTCGGTGAAGGCGTTCCGGAGCGTGCGCGCGTAGAGCCCGGTGAAGGCGTCCGTCACAATGGTGGCGTCGCTGCCCTGCTCGAGCAGAGCCTTCTTGAAGAACTCGGCGGCCCCGGAGTCGCGCGTCGCGACGAAACGAGTCCCGAGCAGTGCGCCGGCCGCGCCCAGGGCGAGCGCGGCCACGATGCCGCGGCCGTCGGAGATGCCGCCCGCCGCGATGACGGGCACGCTCACGGCATCGACGATCTGCGGGATGAGCGCCATGGCGCCCACCTGGGCCGCGTCACGCGAGGCCGGCTTGACCCAGGTGGAGCGGTGGCCGCCCGCCTCGCCTCCCTGGGCAACGACCGCGTCCACGCCCGACGCCACTACCGCGCGCGCGTCGTCCACCGTGGCGACCATGGCGATGACCTTGATGTCGCGCTCGTGGCAGCGCGCGACCATGTCACGCCGCGGATTGCCGAGCCCGATGCTCCACACGGGGACGCGCTCGTCGAGGATGACCTCGAAGGCCTCGTCGATCACGTCGGGCACGGGCGCCGGCCGCTCCGATCTTGACGGAATACCGAGCTGGCTGCGGAACGTGTCGAGCGTGGCCTGCACGAGGCGGACGGTCTCGTCGGACAGTGTGGCCGGGTCGGCCGGAGGACGGATGGCGGTGTGCAGCCACAAGTTGACGCCGAAAGGACGATCCGTCAGCTCGCGCACCCGGCGGATGCCCTGCCGGAGCTGGTCTTTGGAGAGCCTGAGCCCGGCGAGGATGCCGAGGCCTCCGGCGCGCGACACTTCGGCGACGAGCTCGGGGCCGGCGACTCCACCCATGCCCGACTGGAGGATCGGATACCGGATGCTCAGCAGATCGCACAGCGCCGTGCGTAGCTCGTTCATGTGGTCCCTCGTTCAGTACCCGAGCGCCGCGCCGTCGGCGCGCGGGTCGGAGCCGCCGACCAGGCCGCCGTCGGGATCGAGCCAGATGCAGTGCGCATGGCCGAAGAGATCGTCCCACTTGCCGCCCATCTTCACCTCGTGGCCGCGCGAGGCGAGATCGCTCGCGATGTCCCCGCCATACCGTCCCTCGAGGTTGAGTGCGCGCGAGGGCGCGCCCCAGGTGCGCCCGTAGAGCCAGCGCGGCGCTTCGACGCAGGCCTGAGCACCGAGCCCGCGATCGAGCCGGCGCGTTACCAGCGCGGCCTGCGTCTGGGGCTGACCCTCGCCTCCCATGGTCCCGTAGACGAAGCGTGGCCGGCCGCCCTCGAGATACATGGATGGAATCAGCGTGTGCATGGTCCGCTTGCCCGGCGCGAGCGCATTGGCCTGCGTCGGGTCGAGCGAGAAGAAAGATCCGCGGTTCTGGAGGACCACGCCGGTGTCGCCCGCGACGAGCCCCGACCCCCAGGTGAAATACAGCGACTGGATCAACGACACCGCATTGCCCTGGGCGTCGGCAGCGACAATGGCGATGGTGTCCCCGCCCGCCGGACCGGCGGGCCGTGTCGGCGCCGCCCGCGTCATGTCGACGCGGGAGCGGAGCTGAGCGATGCGCTCCGGCGCCAGGAATTCCTTCGGGCTCGTGGTCATCCAGGCCGGGTCGGTGAGGTATCGATCGCGGTCCTCGAAGGCGAGCTTGGCCGCCTCGACCAGAAGATGGACATAGTCGGCCTCGTCGAGCTCACCCATATCGAAGCCGTCGGCCACGCCCAGCATCGCGAGCGCCGACATGCCCTGGGTCGGCGGTGGGAAGCTCGCGGCCTGTCCCTTGCGATAGGCGATGCGGAGTGGCTCCATCCAGTCGCTGCGGTGCTCCGCGAAATCCTCGATGGCAAGCGGGCTGCCCGCCCTGGCGGCCGCCGCCACGATGCGCCGGGCGATGTCGCCGCTGTAGAAGGCGTCGGGCCCGCCGTCGCGCACAGCCTCGAGCGTGAGCGCGAGATCCCGCTGCACGAGCGGGCCTTGGGCCAGCACGTCCGGGTGATAGAGCGGCCAGAGATCGCGCTGGATGTCGGTGATCGCCGTGGGGCCGAAGAGATCGGGCTCGCGCGGCGGCGCCACGCGCTGGCCGTCCGAGGCCGAGAAGCCCTCCCGCGCATAGGCGACGGCATCCGCGAGCAGGGTCTTCCACGTCATCGCCGAGCCCATGCGGCGCGTGCTGTACTGGTGCGCCTGCCACCAGCCGTCGACGACGCCGGGTACCGTGACCGTGGCGGGGCCGCCTCGCGAGGGGATGCTGTCCCGGATGCCGCGCCCGGCATACCACTCGATCGAGGCCGCCCGTGCAGATCGTCCGGCCCCGCACAGGGCGGCAAGGCGCGACGTGACGGCGTCGTAGATCAACCAGAAGTTGTCTCCACCCACGCCGTTCATGTGCGGGTAGACCACCGCGATCGTGGCGGCGGCGGCGATGGCCGCGTCGAGCGCATTGCCGCCGGCTCGAAGCGCCGCCACGCCGCTTTCGGAGGCCAGCACATGCGGGGAGGCGACCATGCCGCGCGGGGCGCGCGACTCGGGCCAGCGGGTGGGGGTCATAGGGTGATTCTACAGGGCGAGCGAGAGCCCGAAACAGAAACCCTTATGATCGGTCCGAGGTCTCGCCGTGGGTCCCTGATTGCGAGTCGGTCGGGGGCAGCATGGGCGCCGGAGGCACAAAGCGGTCGGGGGCCGAGGCAAAGGCGCGAGCAGTGGATACAGCCTATGCCCCGCAGCAACCCGTCCAGGCGGCCTTCGCTGAAGGCCCCCGCGCAGGTACCGGGTCAGAATCCAGGCAGCAGCATCCCGACGCCGAAGATCAAGCCGCCCGTCACATTGGCGCCGAGCAGGAGAGGTTTGACGTGAGGGTTCACGAGCCCGAGGTCTGCAGCGCGTAGACGCCGATCATGGCGGAGACGATCGCAGCCATCATGCCCCTGAGCATTCTGAGATCAGTGAGCCGCGACCGTACCAACGATCATGCCGGGCCACTCCTCGCGGCTGACCCAGGTCATGTCACTGTGCCGGGCCGCGGCCCGGCCGCGGTCCCGGACCGGGCATTGTCGGCATGTCGATACCCCGCTCCTTCGCCCGCTCGACCATCTTGTCGTGCATCTCGCGTCGATACGCATCGCGCGGCGCCCGGTAGCTTTCTTGCGTGTCCGAAGCCTCACGGCGCGAGGGGTGCGGCTTGGAGCTGTGAGGATAGGGCAAATTCAGTGACACCAATGTGACTGGCTTGGTCGCGGTGCGGCAGCAGGAGCATTGTGCTAACCGGCGATCCGCTCTGGCCGGCGGAAGGAAGACCGGGCGTTGCAGGTTCTCATGTGGTTCTCACCGTTCTCTCATCGGTCGGTGGTACTCACACTCGCATGAGGGTCGCTCGTCGTTCGGCCGTTCTCGTCCTGGCAGCGACGCTCGCGGGCATGGGTGTCCTAGGCAGCGACGGCGCGGGCAAGGCCGAGACGTACCAGGCCCTCACGCTGTACGCCGAAGCCCTGTCCGTCATTCACGATCAGTACGTGGACGAACTCCCGTGGACGAAGCTCGTCGGCGACGGGATCCGCGGGGCGGTCCAGGGGCTCGACGCCGACGGCACGCTGCTCCCGCGGGCCCCGTCCAAACCTCCGACCGAGCCTGCAGCGCCGGCCGACGGTGACGTCGGTCTCACCGTGGCGCGACGCGACGAGAGGTTGAGCGTGGTCGCCGTACGAGACGGCATGCCAGCCCGGATCGCGGGGCTTCGGTCCGGTGATCAGATCGTCACGCTTGACGGAACAGATGCCCGGGGCTTGGCGGTGATGAAGGCGGCCGACCGCCTTCGCGGCCGGCCCGGTACCGAGGTCACCCTGACCATCATCCGGAGTGGCTGGGCAGAGCCCAGGCCCTTTACCCTCACACGGGTCAAGGCACCCGCCCTTGCGGTCAGCGATCGGAGTCTCAGTGACGGGATCCTGTACGTGAGAATGCCCATGATCAACGACGCTACCGCGGGCGAGTTGAAGCATCTCTTGGAATCCACGCCACCCGAGCAGCCATCGGGTATCGTGCTGGACGTCAGGAATGCGCCGGGCGGGAATGTCCAGGCGGCACGGGCGGTGGCTTCACTGTTTCTCGCTCCAGGGTGCCTGGTCACCTGGATCGATGGCCGGACATCGAGGCAGCCGCTGGAAGTGCGGGCGGCCACCACGACCGACCCGCAGACGCGGCCGATGGCGGTTCTGGTAGACAGAGGCACCGCATCGGCCGCGGAGGTCTTGGTGGGGGCCCTGCAGGACTCGGGTCGGGCCGTCATCGTGGGCTCCAAAACCTTCGGGGACGCCTCCGCTCAATCCGTGATCCCGCTCTCGGATGGGTCCGAGCTATCCCTCACTACTGCTCGATACCTCACCCCGAAGCGCCACGCGATCACCGGCACGGGTATCGCCCCCGACCTCGTCGTGAACAGCCCTCCGCCCACCGCGGTGCGGGCGGCCGCCAACGGGACCGGTTCAAGCGAGGCGGACCCACAGCTGGACGTAGCATTCCAGGTGGTCAAGGCGGCGCGGATTCTCGAGCATCGACGGAAAGCGGGGGATGGGTCGACGCGGGTCGAGGAACCGCGCGGGGGATGCGTACCCGCACCCGCTCATGTCCAGAACGGATGAGGATAGTAGGGAGGATGGCCGCTCACGGCGGAGGATCGAGCTGGCCCGCATCCGACAATGGCGGGCGCAAGACGGTAGATCCACCAAGGGGGTCCATCATGCGAGTGACAACGTCGATATCAGTGCTCGGGGTGTTTCTGGCCGCCAGCCCGACCTGGGCGGGAACGATAGTCAGGCACACCGGCGACCTCGTCTCGGAGGACATGGCCCGCCACACCATCACGCTTGACGAGATGGAGCCCTGGCACGGTCCGGGCACTAAGCCCAGCCGCCACGTATTCCATATCACGGACGGGACGAAGGCCGAGCTCCTGACCCACGCCACGAACGGCAAAGCTGACTGGCCGGGAGGGTTCACGGAGCGCTCACTCCAGCTCTCGGACCTTCGTCCGGGCGAATACGTGACCGTGGTTGTGGAGCAAGAAGGAAAGCAGGTAGCGGCGACGAGGGTCGAGGTGGTCAGGCCGACTTCGACAGCCGCCGTTTCGCAGTGAGCCTCAGCCAGATCCTTCCAAGCTAACGCGCTGCCTGTCCTCAAGGCGGGCAGCGCATTCGCGGCTCCATGGCCGGGCCGCCGTCGCCCGCCGCTCCGCGCGCGATTGTCAGCTTCCCATGTTCTCTGGAGGGCGACATGCTTGCTGGCTGCACGGGATGAGAAAGAGCCAGTGGGCCCAGGCTTCGTTCCGTCTCGCGGCCGGCCACTGGAGCACGTCCTTCAGCTGAGCGACGACCAGCTGGACCCAGCCGCGCCAATCGTCCACCTCGCCAGGCGGGATCAGGGGAGACAGACTCAGGTCCAACATCCCGCCCGGCGTGAGATCCTCCACTGCCGGCGACAGGTCCTGATCCCCGGACGTCAGCACGCGCTCGGCGATCCATTGGTGGATGCGCAACATCAAGAGGCGGCGCACCGCCGGCTCGACGTCGAGCCACCTCGACTCCAGGCTCGCGTACCAGGCGACGAGGCTGACTCGGCCTGTGACCTCGAGCGCAGCGATCACGCGGCGCTCGAGATCGAGCTCCGGCTCAATCGGGCCGCACCCTGACAAGGACATTCTCCCGCCGACGGCATGCCGCATGGCCTCCTCCTCTCCACGTTGCGGACCGTAACTCCTTTGAATGAGGGGATCGTGAGGGTCAGATGAGAATCCCCTCATCAAGCC
>Ga0335084_10004149_pt1 | contig 14265 bp, 5 predicted proteins | sample Lox_Sample_44_FD_206721 | JGI IMG/M metagenome (GOLD analysis project Ga0335084, IMG submission 206721) | Soil microbial communities from Loxahatchee National Wildlife Refuge, Florida, United States - Lox_Sample_4.4 | ecosystem: Environmental > Terrestrial > Soil > Wetlands | place: USA: Florida...
CTCAGGTCAACTCCCTGGTGTGAGACAGATGATATTCATTCCCTCGGGCGTTCCTCCTCTTTCAAGACCTCGTAATGCGCCGAAATCTCTTTAGCGCCGGATTCATCCCGCTTTTTCTTCCCTGCAAGGGCAGACCGCACGAGAAAAACCGCCGCGACAACTGCAACGACAATGAGTATTGCCGTGAAAAAAAAGAGTGCGAGAATCACGCCCGCAACGGCGAGAAGGCCTGCGATCAAACGGCCGGGCAGCGTTCGGGGGATCGTCACGTGAACCCTCATCGTCTTCCCGTCATTTCTGCTCAATGTCGACAATCTGGTCGAACCGGAGGTTGCTCCAACCCTCCCCCTTCCCTGATTCCTTGTATCGCCCGATCCAGAGAAATGTCGCTCCGTTCAGCCACCGGGCCCGCTGGAACGAACGCTGTACACTGACCCCCGTGCGCGGGACCTCCTCCTCGTTGACAAAGTACGGCGGCGGTACCTCCGTCAGTATGGCACCGATCGCCCCTTTTGCCTCCGGCATTCGCGCCCTCTGAAGACGGATCTCCGTACCGCTGCCGGGCAAATGGACCGGAATAAACGGTATCCAGTTGTCGGGGACCGTGGTTCCGAGAAGATACCTGATTTTTGCACTCCCCGCGGGGGTGAAAGGAGCTGACGACAATTCCTTCCGTGCAATTTCATCCCCCCTCGCTCCCCTTCCCCCCTGTGAAGGGACAATCCCCTCCACAGCCCAGACCATGTTTGCCATCTCGTCCCTGAGAAACGACACCTGTTCCAGGGGGTCTCCTTCGAGGCTTTTCGGCAATGACGGGCTGAGATAGAACATATTCGAGCTGAACCGTGACCCGCGCCTGTCTGTCAGATGAAACATCGCCCAGCGCTGCCAGCTGCTTTCGGGACCTGCCGTCGCGGGCCGAACCAGCAGATGCTGACCGAACACATCGGTCACCACAATGGCTGCGATTGCGCAGAGCGTGTTCGTGGCAAGCGGATACGGGAGCATGAACCAATCGTTCGAGTAGATAAGCCCGAATTCCGCGAACTGAAGATGGAGCAATCCCGTCGTGGATGTGTCGATCGTCCCGAAATCAATCCTGTTCTCTTCCATCGTCCAGAACCGGGGGTGGGGCATCCCGTTGAATGCAACCGGGGACGGTATGAATGACACCAGATTCTCCGCAGGAGCCCCGGTTCCAGATTCTCCTTCAACGGAAGGCACACTCGTCGATCCGTCAATGTCAAATGAGTACCAGTCGAGATGGCCGTCGTAGTACCGGTCCGCAACAAGCCTCTGTTCCCCGGTCCCCTCCGGTGAGGCGAGCGCGAATTGATACTCAAGCTGGGGAGGGGTCCAGGCGGACAAGCCGGATTCTGCGGGTTGACTGTAGGCCCTGTCAAACCACTCCGCCGTTGCGGCGGCTGCATCCCGGATCGAAGTTTTCTGTCCCGGCGTCAGGTCACTGTTCGAAGGTCCTTCCAGCCAGATCACAAACCGCGTCTGCGTCTCACCGGCATCAAAGGTGACGGTGTCATGATAGAGGAGGAAGCCGTCGCACACCCTGCCACGCGAGGCTGCAAGCAACTGGAGCCCTTCCTGATCGTTCCTGTCTATCACATACGCAAGCGGATATTGAGTGACAAACCGCTCGAGAAGGCCCCCCAGCGACGCGCGCTTCATAAGATGCGCAAAATATCTTCCGATCTGGACCCCGATGAAGAGGCCGGGCTTGATGGACTCCCGCTCGACGACGGTTTCCAGGGGTATCGTGTCCCGGTAGGCGAATGCACCACCCTTCGGAAACCCCACGCGGGAGAGCTGCGTATGGTTGCCGAGTATCTTTGCGCTGACCGCGCTCCCCGCATCCTCCCCCTGAAACTCTCCGAATTGCCATTGGCGGGTCAGCATCCAGAGCGGGTCCCTCACCTCGGCCCTGAGACTCCGGTCAAAATCCCGGGTGCGCGGAGACGCCTCGAGCCTGTTGTAGGCGGTGATCGAGGGAATCCGGTACTCCCTGATCATCAAACGAGGATCTGTGGCGATGGCGTCATTGGGCATTATTGTGTGTCCCGATCGTCATTTTTAAGGAACCCTCATCGCTGCGGTCTGTATGGGGATGGCAAGTGCAGCTTCTCTTATGTTCATCCTGTAATCAAGCGAGACATTGAGATCGAACTGGCTGAAATCGGCCACCACGGCAGGGAGAAGAACGCCCAGCTCCGCCTTCTTCACACTGTCGAGAAGAAGGGGCTCCACAGCCCGTTGTTTTGCCCTCGCGAGCGTATCATTCAGCGTCCCCACGAGGTCCGCCCATGTCCAGAACCCCTTTATTTCCGGCGTGACCGCCAGGAGCAGCGCCTGCGGGGGAGACGAGTTCGGTTGATCGAAGTTGAAGGCGATACCGGTGATCTCTTCGTTCACCGGAATGACCTCGGTCCAGTCGTCGATAAGAAGCCCGGATTGCCTCCCGCCACTCACAAATGCCGCATCTCCGTGAACAGTCACAGAGAGAGTGTCGTGCGCAATTGTAAACGGCTCGCTCATCACCTGGTGCGTGATTTCGTCTGTCACAGAATATGTATCGGGGAACTCCACGGCGAGCCAGCTATCCCCCGCACGGTACGGGACCTGCACAGGCTTGAGCTCCAGCATTGTATCGTGGAACGATTCTGAAAGCATCCTGATGTAGTCCCACCGCGCGAGTTTCGTGCGGACGTGAGCCGCCTGTTGCAGCCATTCATCAACCGGGAAATTCATTTTGAGAGTCCCGGACGCATACGCCAGGAGTTGCGCCCTGTCCGAGTCCGATTGCAGAATATCCGCCTCATTGTTGTACCTGAAGAAAGGAAGGATATTGAAGAGATCGCCGAACAGGGCCTTCCCCGCAGAAACGTATCCTGCGACTTTCGTCCCCGTGTCGGCGTCCGCAGCGGCGCCTGCCGCCAGACTCATCGCTTTATCGAGTGACTGGGCGGCCCGCCGGCAAACGCTCCGGGCCTGTTCAAGAAGGATCGACTCTTCCGCCCCGGTTGCCGCCGACCGGAGACGGGGAAACGCGTCCGGTGTTCCGAACGCCGAGATCTTTATCAGAATGTCTATGAGGTGGCCGGCATCAGGCGGATCAAATGTGAACGTCACATCTCGTATATCGACCGATGCAGCATCCATGGCCGCAAGAAGCTCTCCCAGTTTCGCGTACGAATGGAGAACCCCGTCCGCATCCTTGAACGTCGCGGCGATGGGAATCTGCCTGAGACCGGCCACCAGCGGCGTGTACGCGTTAATCGCCGCCTGAATTCTTGCGGCAATATCGGCCGCGTCGTACCCCTGCGGATTGACCTGATTTGCCTGGACGGCACCGGAAGGCGGATCGAAATCTCCGGCGTGAAGATGACGGGCGTCGGTCACGACTGACTTGAGCATGCGGAGCATCGGAAGCATCTCCCCCAGCGTCCGTTTGCCGGGTATCTGCGGCCTGAGGAACTCGATCCGGACGATCGCGTCGTTGCCGAGCGAATGTAACTTCCTGAACTGGTGCGCGACCATGGTTTCGAGCTCCGAGGCGGCTGTCTTTGGCTCGGTATCAACTCCCGGAGAGCCCGTGTTGAGCTCGTTCCCCATGATGTAGACGATGTCAATGGGCTGGAGGAGAACGGGGGCATCGCTGAGATCGAGAAGCGACATATTCGCAGATGCGAGCTCATTTCCGCCGGCATCGACCTGCGAGACTCTGAACATGATATCCGAGGGGGCCCCTATCACGCCGGCAAGCCACCTGTTTAGCCCCGGCTCCAGATTCGCACGGGGCGTCATTTCCTTCGGGAACCAGGGATTGCTCCCGGGGAGAGCGGGATCCAGGTCTTCAAACTGCACGGTGACCCGATTCGTGAACGTGAAATTCGTGCTGCGGGGAGTGTTCATCACGTCCAGCTCCGGAGGAATTTGCCCGTCCCTGAGCGCATTCATCACGGCACCCGAGCGGTCGGCGTTCCCCTGTACCATCTGATACGTGCTCTCTGCCAGCAGGAGGTCTTTCAACGCGTCAAGTGTGTCTGCAAGCCGGTCCTTCTCCTGCTCGATCGCCTCTCTCTCACCCGGCGAGGCTGCCGCAACGTCACCCGTTGCGCCATAAGGAAATGCAATCGTGGTTTCAGCCAGGGTAACGCCGTTGACGACATCGGTGGGCGGCAGACTCACCACCGGTTCCAGAGACGAGCCCTGCTGCCTGACCTGGTGCTGTTCAATCGGAAATCGGTCCCTGAGATCATATATGTACAGGTTGAGCCTGACAAGCGCAGTGTCGGCCGATCCCCTGTCGTGCATCCCTCGCTCGAACTGGTATCCGAGCAGGGCTTCAAGCGTCTGTCCGTTCCGGATCCCCTGAAGCATAAACAGCGCTCTGCGGACCCGGTCGGAAGAGATGTTCACCGCCATCGCCCCGGGCCTGCCCGCGTCTGCATGACTCAGGTATCCGCTCCGGAGAACTGCCGCAGCAGAGGCCTGATTGAGTGAGGGAGCGTGCACATACCCGCCGTTATCCGCGTCTTCGTATACCGGTTGATTCCCGGAGGGCCTCACCGGGGCCGGGACCGAGTCCGCGGGAACTGCCGTGCGGGATTTCGGACGGATATTTTCCAGCCACCCGAATGCACCGAGATAGACGCCCTTCTTACGATCCTCCCTTTTTGCATCGGGCGCTATCCGGCGCTGCTCAAGAAGACGCGACCGGAAGAGCGCGCTCTGCCAGGCGTCAAGACGGTATGTGCAAACATCCAGGTGTTCTGTGAAACATCGCTCCAGCTTCGCAGTCGGGAGATCCGCAAGAGCCGTAAGCGCTTCGCGCATCCCCTCAAGATACACGGCCGCACTTTCTGCGCCGCCGACCCTCATGAGGTACTCCGCCACGCTCATCGTGCTCATAGGGTGTGCAGGTACCGCGGTCCCCACCGTTGCTTTCATCACCTCGTACTTCGTCAGGTCGCCGCCCGGACGGATGTTCATGAAATTCGCCGGCCGGAAAGTCTGATCGACATCAACCCCGTTCGCCTTGAACCATTGGGCAGATGCCCTGTGGAGCTCAAGAAGGAGCGCGCGGCGAAGATTGAGATACAGGAGCGTCGTGGGAGCGGGACGGCCTTCACCGAAATCCTGATTCTCAAGCGCGTCAATCGTGCCGGATTCCGCCAGCCAGTGGATGTAGTTCTTCCTGTTCGCTTCGTCATAATAGCGGATGACCGCTTTCTCAGAAAGGGGAACCTGGTCGATAAGATTTGCGGCGTCAAGCATGGTCGCGTAGTGCTGGTACACAAGGCGGAGCGCCTGGGGAACCCGCAGGTTGCCGGAAGCGTCCTGGAGATCGTATCCGAGCCCGCTCAGGAAGTTGAGAATCTCGTTCTTCTGGGAAAAACTGCTCTGCATGTCCGCGAAATACTTTCCGCCGTACTGGAAGTCATCAAGGTTTCTCAGGTAATCTGTGCTGTACCCGGCCCGTCCCTGGAACTGGACCGAGGCCGCCTGTAAGCCGAGTACGTTTATGAGCACATCGGAGGGATCGGCGCCGGGCTTTCCCACAAACTGGAGATTCCGGGAGGCTTCGACCCAGAGATCCTGGTAGTGCCGGATCACGCTTCGCATCTTCTCCAGAAGGGAATCCTCTTTCCCGGAGACCCACTTGCTGAAGTCGCTTGTGAGAAGAACGCCGTACGGCTGGTCCCCGACCCTGATGGCCGGGAGCGGCCCCCTCCCCGTGACATGCCGGACAGCGAACTGCCGGAGGGCATCCTGTGCGGCATCATCGAGCACGGGAGAGAGAAGCGTCCCCAGGAAGTACCCCAGCGTCGCCGGAAAGAGCGCCCGGTTCATGTCGACCGCGTCCCTGTAGTCGGTCCCATCGCTGTTCATCACATACGAGAGCGGATCGTACTCTATCCCGAGCGCATCCGCGAGGTTCCTGCCGTCGCAGTCATCCGACGACGTAAACAAAGGGTCCCCCGTCTCCACGAAGTAGCTGATGTCGTTGAACTGGTCGTTCCTCGTGTATCCGGACCCGTCATTCTCCGTGTTGTTCGTCGCCGTCCCCTGAAGCGTGATGCTGAAGCCTTTGGGGGAATAATGATGGTTGTCAATAAGTGTCTCGAGGGCGGTTTTGCCCGCGGCCTCATCAGCGGAGAGGTAAACGCCAAGCACGAGAATCCTGTCAAATCCCGCCGAAGCCTCCGCAGGCGAAAGTGTGACCTTAAAGCCCATTCCGAGAGAAACCGCTTTGTCGAAATCAGACGTCCAGTCAAACGCTTCCCCGAACGCCAGATTCCCGTCCGTCGTTCTGAACGATCCCTCCGCATCAAGCGGATCGGGGCCGAGAACGAGCTCATCAGGAATCACAGGACCGGGTATCTCGACGGCTGTTGCAGCACCCGGAGCGTAAAGAAGCAGGACAAACTTGTCGGGGAGCACGTTCGTCCGCGGCGCCCTGCTCCATGCGCCGGGCCTGGTGACCGGCTGCGCTGGAAATATCAGATCAGCCTCTGTCGGGATGCCGGAAAGATCAACGCTCCAGTTCGTGGGCTTCATCCGGGCGGCCACCCATGCCGCTCTCTGCGAACCGAAGAGAGAAACGATATCACTCCAGGCGGATTTCTTCCTGGCGTCCTTATCCACCCCCCCTTGTTTTTCTGCGTTGAATATCTCCTTCCAGTATCTTGTTCCTCCGGTGACCTCACCGTCACTCAGGAGTTTCTCGTGTGTGTGGACTGCGATGTCGTCCGGGTATATGCGGACCCAGAGCTCCGTTCCTGCACCGGCAGGAACAAACCGCGTCTCGATCCGGACAGGAAAGAGAAGGAATGGAATCGAATCGTCGAGATCCTTCAAGTACTCCCCGGGATGGGGGTTCACATAGATTCCCGCGACCGCATTCTGCAGATCCGTCGTCAGGCCCGTGAGGTCCTTCAGGGCCTTCCCCCGGGACGCTATCTGCTCGTCCTGCAAAGCGTGGAGCTGACGAATATCGATCCCCGGGCCCGGGGACGCCGTCTCTTTCCGGACTGCATGGCGGAGCAGACTCTCCGTGCGGAACAGATCCAGTCTGCAGTGGTACAGCGATTCATCGGCCCGGGCCCTCTTTTCACGGAGAGACCGGGCAAGATCGCGTTGTTCCTTGAATGAGGCCATAAAGTCCCGTCCCGCCGGGGGGATCATTCCCCCCTGTCAGATGGATTCCAGCATTTCGCTTCCGTGAACCGCGACCATGGACGGCTTCTGGAAGAGGATGAACGCCATGTGGGCCGAATCGGTGCCCCAGATATCCGGATGATTGTCGGCAGGTTCGGGAACCGGGTGAAGCCCCGCCGTGATGAACGGCGGCGGCACGGCGCCGAAACACTCCCACGCAAGGTCGTCCCACGTGAACGAGTTGCCCGAGATATTAAGGGAGATATCCATCCCGAACCTCGGCTCGCCCGGGATCTCCTGCAATATGAAGAACCAGCCGAGCGAGTCCGCAAACCCGGGCGTGGATTCCGTTCCCCTCGCCTGATCGGCCGTGAGATCAAATCCGAAGAATTTGATATCCGGGACGATCTCCGCCCTGTACAGGGGGAATTTCACGCTCTTCTGAAAGCCTGTCTCATCCAGATTGAGATCGATCACGGGATCCTCCCCGCCGTTCGGATCCGGTATCGCTTTCTGCGCGAATATGAGCGTATTGGGATAACGTTTCAGGAGGTCTCCCCTGACGACGAGGACAAGCTGTTCCGGATCCCCTGCGGCGGCCCGCTTGTTATGCGTTCCCAGGAGGCTGTCCCCCGACCAGGTGTCGATCGGCTCGATGTCCTTGTACTTTTCCGCCAGCTCCGCCTCCGACAATCCTTCCGCGGGGCGGATCACTCCCTTCACATCCCAGAACTGTCTGAAGTAGCTTCCCCGCTGGTCGGTCGGGTACTCCCTCCAGAGGAGCTCCCTCCCCATTTCATGGTTGAGACCGATGAAGTATGACTCGATGAACTTCTGATTCGGCCGGAGAAGAGATATCGTGTTTTGCGGAACCAGGTCCAGATTGGGAAGAAGAAGCTCGCTCGAGATAGCTGCAAGCCCCTTGTACATCGGGTCTTCGAAATCGGGGTATGCCATCGCCGGGAATATGTTTTCCGGCTGTCCCATCGGGATATAGGACGGAAATTTCACAAGGGATGTAAGGCGGTGGGGAAACGTGACGCGCGGGTCGATCGCCGTGGTCAGCTTTGCCGTCGCCCCGATGATGTCGAAGGCGGTTCTTACCTGCACCGCGGGACTGAATGCCAGCCTTCCGGTCATATCGGTAAGCGCAGTCCTGAAATTCCCTCCTTCAACGCTGTCCGCGCCCGCGGCCGAGGGCGTCGCAGGCGGGCTCTGTGCCTCATCACTGAGTTTCAGAGTGAACCCGGGTTGAGGTCCGATGCTCGCGATGCTTTCCAACTCCCGGTGCGGGTCTGTCACATCCTGAGAAGCGCTGATGTTCTCACCGAGCCGCGTCACAAAACGGTAGGCCAAGGCGAAAGCGGCCGCCGCAACAATGAAGCTCAGTATCCCACCCGCCGCAATCGCCGCGGCGAGAAGGAGGATCAGCACAATGATCAGCGCGAGCAGCTGATGACTACCGACCCACACCACCCAGCCGGGGGTTGCAGGGGGTAGAATTTTCCCGGCGATATCCTTTGTGGTGAACATGCCCGCGGGGACGCCCCTCGGAGGAGCTGCTGACGTCTCCCCGCTGTTCAAACGGTCGACCATGCGCGAAAAATCGAGCGGCGATGCTGCTGTGAGCCTGCCGAGGATCGCCCCGCGGGGGCGCGTGATGCGGCGGAATGCGCCGCTGAATACCGCCGCAGGGAGCCTGCTCTCGCCAAGCAGACGGTGGAGCGTCAGAGGACTCCCCTTCACCTTTTTCATGACGGGCCTGGAAATCGACAGGAGTTCATTCGCCCTGAGAGTGCTGAACGTCTTTACGGTGTACTGCAGCGCGACGGACATCATGAGGCGGACCGCCCGTATCCTCCGGTTTGCCTCGAGTATTGCGGTCACCTGCTGCCAGGCCCTCCGCATGTAGGCCTCCTGACCCTTCTGCACGACAACTGTCCCGAACCCGGCAGCGACTCTCGTCCGCGGGTCACGGTTCGCATCGTTCACCCATGCGGTGCTCGTCGTGTCGAGGAGTACCACATCCGCGGCGCTCTTCTTTGCATGGTGCTGTCCGTAGAAGGGGACGGAAACTACCGGGTCTTCTGTCTGGTTAGCAGCGATCGTTTCGGGAAGATTGACGATTTTCTGAAGCTCAACCTGAAAATCGCGCGACGCCGGCGGGTCAGGGAACGCGCCCGGGACTGACGAGGGTGAGAGCAGCGCCCCCTCGAGTCCGATGATCGGGGGCGCCGTCCCGGGGATCTCCTGCGCCGGGTCATCCGCGCGGACGAACCCCGGTTTCGAGCAATCCATGTCCCGTATCCCGACTTTCGGGTCCATCGGCCTCGGGACGAGCAATTTCACAAGCGATTCAAAATCGACATTCGTACCGGTTCTGAAGAACCACTCGTAATAGACAGGCATCTCACCCTTCGCGCCCTGCGCGTCCCAGGAGGCGAGCTGGGCATTGATGCCGGCCGTGTCCTGGACGAGTCCCGCCAGACGCCCGGTTTCGAACGAGGGGATGATGAATGCAAAGTAGGCAGTTTCAGGATCGAGTTTCCGGGGGCTCATGAGCCGGCAGTACACCTGGTCAGGATCGTCATTCACGGTCTTGTTCAGCGAGAGAAGGAATTTCTCGTAGTCCGACAGATCGGAATCCGGGATGTCCGCATTGCTGTGGACATGCGCCCAGAGCCATGTTTCGTCCTGAGGGGGAAAGACGTCCTTCGATTTCAGTGTAATCGTGGGGAGAGGCACTTTCCGGGTTGTCCGCTCGAACTCCTCCTCTTTCAGCACAAGAAGGAAGACCCAGGGGCGGAGCTTCTCCCCCGGAGGAGAAGCCGGCGTGTACCGCCAGACGAACTCCTCATCGTAGAACTCGGCAAACGCCAGGTAATTGGGCTCCGTGTCCGTGATCCAGTTGAGCGGATCTGTCCTGACAATCATATCCGCGTTGATGCCGATAATGTCGCCGGGCCCGACCAGGGCAAATTCTTTCGTGATCCCGGTCCCGTTCAATTTGACGGATACCGGGACATGCGCCCGCTCAAGCGTTGTCGAGGCGCCGCTCCCGAGGTCGTCTTTCTCGACGATGTTTGCCGAGATCCCTCTCCTGGCCCAGGAATGAAATTGATACCGTGCGATCTCGATGCTCATTGTAAGTCTGCGTCAGTTTGCGCCAAGTTCGTACTCGGAGAGAATCTGCACCCGGTCTTTCATTTCGGGGTGCCCTGCCACGAGGTCGCTCATCATCGCCATGGCCCCGGAGAAGCTCGCAGGCTCAAGATCCGGGCTGAGCCGCGCCATCGTGTCAACGTCCGCTATCACGTACTTTTCGGAGCCTACTTCCACCTCATCCGGAGCGTTCCTCGACATCCGTTTTGCACGCGAGGCGAGCGGGGACTTCCCGAGTGCGCCTCCCTTCGCGGCGGCGAAAAACGCGCTCTTTGCCCATCCGTATGCACCCCCGGCCACGCTCGAGTGCTTCTTCTTCCGGAGATACGTCAGTTCGTATTCGACGCTTTCGCTCACGGCGCTCGCCATCGTGAGATCCGCGGAGGGCGCAACAGAGAAGCCGCTCAGCATGTTGTCGAAGGAGGGATGGGAGAGCTTTTCCGTGTCGGACATGTCGAAGAAATTGGACCGCGCAAACTGCTCGGTCGCCTCCGCGGTCGGGAGCGGCGTCGTGTTGCTCACCGGCTCCGTCAGGTCGAACCGGCGTGCGTCCATCGGAAGCATCGTCCCGAACCTCTCGAGCGCTATCCCGAGCGGAAGAAGCCGCTGGCTCAGCGTCAGCACACCGAACGGGTGGACGACGATCATGCCGGGTGGAGGCTCAATCTTCCTGACCGAGACATGGAGGTTGTTCGTGTCCGGGATATCCGCTTTCCAGTTCCTCAGGTCGTTCACCTCCGCGGTGAGCAGCGTGAGGAGATCCGCCAGTTCACTTTCGATCGCCCCTGCCAGGTCTCCCCAGGTCTCGTGGAAGCCTATCGTGACGTCGAAGAAGAGAATCGAAATGCTCCCCTCGCCCTTCGCGTCCCACGGACCGGGACCGGAGAGCTCTCCGGTGACGTGGATCCCCATGATCACGCTCGTCCCCCGGCGCAGTGCGAGCCCCGCCGCAAAGTCAGCGACAAAGTGGAATGGTTTGCGCTGGAAGAGGACATCGTATCCGAGGAACCCGTACACGTTGAACCCGCACGCCGCGGCGTACAACTCCGCCTTTGCGCCGAACTGGAGAGTGTTCGACGTGACGGCGAAGTAGCACTCGATCGAGATCCTCGGGTTTTCCCCGGAAAGCAGGCTGATGGCCAGCCGGGCCATATTCTGGAGGTCCGCCGGGGCGTCCTTGAACGAGGGATGGAATCCGCCGACGCTCAGAAGGAGGACATGATTCTCTCCCCAGGAGAACCGGAAGGCCATGTCCCCCGTCAGCGTGAAGGCAAGCAACCGCGATTCGTACAGACTGGCGTCGAAAGAGATGTACTTGTTCTGCAGGTCGAAGACCCCCAGGAAGTTCACCTGGAGCACCAGGAGCGGCGCCGACTCATCCGGCAGAAGTGCCTTGAGCACGCCGAGGATGGCGATTCTCGGGACAGGGATTTCGAGGAGGAGCCCGATCTCGAGCGTGATGATCGACGGTGTCCCCCAGCCGATCTCCGCCATCGGACCGATGATGAACCGGCCTTCCATCGGGGGGAAAATCTGCCTGATGTCGCTGACGATCCGGTTGATATTCGCGATGAGGTCCTGGGGAAACAGGACGCTCTGTATCGCGTTGGTTTTAATTCCTTCCCGGAGGACATCGATGTTCGTTGTCCTGTTCAATCCCAGAAGCCCGCCCACGCCGTTGAGAGTGAATCCGAACCCGAGCTGTACCGGATTGAATTCGGCCGTTACGATTATGAGGAGAGAGAACCCGCTGCTTCCGTCGGGCATTCTCGTATTGATGATCCCGAAGGCCTTCAGCGTGAACATCCCCTGGAAGTCGAGCTCCAGGGCACCTATGTACTCCCCCTTTTCAGGGTCAAGACGGAGGAATCCTCCACCGTTTATGAGCCCGCTGTTCACCGAAAGTCCGACGCCCTTCGGGGGCATGAAACCGACCTTCACGTCGAACGGACCCGCATTCCCACCCGACTGGAATACGGCTTTGAGGGTTACGCCCACGCCCTGGACCACGCACACGAGAGGGCCGAGTGTCCCTGTGACATCCACGCCGAGGTCAAGCTGGATAGTGGGGGGCGCCGTCGTGCTCCCCGTCAGGCGCATATCGAGCTCGTCGATCGCGATCGGACCGAGCGTCAGATGAGGGTGGAGCGCAACTTCAAAGCCGCCGCCGCCCCTGAACTTAAGGCCGCTCTCGCTGGACCAGTCGATCGCGACAGGAAGATCAACGGTGACGTCTTTTCCTCCGAGCAGCTTGCTCAGGAACCCGTCCCCCTGGCCCCCGGAAATGATCAGCGAAAATCCCCTCAGGTCGAGGGAAAGGAGCACTCCGAGGGCCGCGTTGCTGTAGTTGATCCCAAAATCGAAGCTCGCATCCTTGAGCTGGACACGCGTCTCCCCGGGAGCGCCAAGGAGTATCGCCGTCGTCTCCGGCTTGAAATCGAACCCGACGCCGAACCCGGCTGTCGGAAACACCGCGCCGGGCTCAAACGGGTATTTGACCGTAACATCGTCAGGACGGATCACAACCCCGAAGAGCGAGGCAATGTCGCTCCCCGCCCGCACGCGCATGTCGATCGTGTCGGTCAGGTGAAATGTGAACGGGAACGTGGAAGGGATCTGGGGCTGAATTATGAGTCCCGGAAGTTTTCCCCCTGCCCCGGGTATTCCGAAAATCACAACAGCCACTTCGACGGGGAGGTCGCCGATCTCCGTGTAGCAGATAGGCACCTTCAGTATGTACGTCTCCTCAGGATCCTGCCCCGTCGTCGCATTGTAGGCATTCCGGAGACCCCCGGTGTCGGGGGAGATGATCACAGGGAGCCCTGAGGCATGGATGACGTGCGCCAGATGATCGGCGATGAGCCCCATTTTCAGCTGCGGGGTTCCCCAGCCATAGACGATTTTCGGCAGGGAGAGCGGGTCCCCCAGAATTTTCGGGATCTGATCCCAGTGGATCCTGGTCCTGATATGACCCTGACGGGTCGGCGTCGTCGGGATGATCTCGGTCTGTATGACATTGAGGATCTGCAGCGCGTGGTTAAGTGCGGGAAGCGAGGCGGCAACATAGTCCGTCAGGAGAATCTCGAAGAGCCGTTCGCCGATATCGGAGAGGAACTCGCCCGCATCGACTCCCGCAGGGGCTTCGGTTATGCCCTGCACCGCATCGTAGACATTTTTTCCCTTTGCGATCAGGCCGAGAATCTCTTCAAGCGCCGGATTGTCGGAAAGGCTCTCCAATGCCTGCACGGCACCATCGACGGCCGTCGCGAGGGCCGTGTACGACGGCGGGAGCGACGTGGGATTCCAGCCCAGCCGGTACATGAATCCTTTGAACTGCTCCGGGGAGCCGACGGCATCCCTGAGCGGGCTGACCGCCAGAACGAGATGCCTGGCAACTGTTTCGAGTGTTCCCTGGTTATCGCTCATCTCTGGGGGTAGACCGGTGCGTATTCAATGTCGATTTCCCAGTGCTTGTACGGATTAATCATATCCACCAGGATATACCTGCAGACGGGGCAGAAGTCTTTCCCGTCAGCGTTCCCGTTTCTCATGATGCAGTTGCCGGCAGGATGATACACGCCGCAATCGAACAACGCGCCTCCGGTAAACAGTCCTACGATCGACGGCAGACCGGCGGAGGGGAAGGGAAGCGGAACGGTGAGCTTCACCGGCACCTGTACGGAATTCCTGTCGCCCACGCACTCCTTCGGGTCAGCAGGATCCACATTCAACGCCCTCTTCCTTGCTGAGATATGGTCCATGATATTCTTCGCGATAAGCTCCGCATACGGATACGTTGCCGACACGACAGAGGCCGGCGCCGCGACAGGCACGAACACAATGCACCCGTCGGGAAACGCCTTCAGCTCATTGATGTCCACCACCACCCCCGCCTTTTTCCCTTTCACATTGACTGCATCCGCCTCATGC
>Ga0335084_10004150_pt1 | contig 14264 bp, 10 predicted proteins | sample Lox_Sample_44_FD_206721 | JGI IMG/M metagenome (GOLD analysis project Ga0335084, IMG submission 206721) | Soil microbial communities from Loxahatchee National Wildlife Refuge, Florida, United States - Lox_Sample_4.4 | ecosystem: Environmental > Terrestrial > Soil > Wetlands | place: USA...
GCCGCCCGCCGCCTGGATCACCTCGCACCGCGCGGCGGTCAAGGGCTCGGTGGGCACGCGGAACGGGAGCTTCGCCAGCAGCAGGGCGCGCAGCGCGAGCCCGGGCACGTCCACGCCCTCCCAGAACGAGTCCGTCCCGAGCAGGATCGCGGAGCCGGCGTCGCGGAAGCGGCGCAGCAGCTGGTCGCGCGGCGCGTCGCCCTGCACCAGCAGCGGCCAGCGGCCCGCCACGTCGACCCGGCGCCGCAGCGCGGCCGCGGTCTCGCGCAACGCCCGGTGGCTGGTGAACAGCACGAACAGGCCGCCGTCGGACGCGCGGGCGAGGTCGGCCGCGATCTCCGCCACCCGGGCGCCGTGGGCCTCCGCGCCCTCGCGCGGCTCGGGGACGTCGTCCGGGATCGCGAACAGGCACTGGTCGCGGTAGTTGAACGGCGAGGGCAGCGCCTCGCGAGCGCCGGGGCAGGCCGGCGGACGGTCGATCCCGAGCCGCCCGGCGAGGAAGTCGAACGAGCCGCCGGACGCCAGCGTCGCGCTGGTGAGCACCACCGTCTCGACGCGGTCGAACAACAGCTCCCTGAGCAGCGGCGCGAGCTCGAGCGGCACGGCCGCCAGCGCCACGTGCGAGCCGCCGCGGCGCTCGAGCCACCGTACCAGCGCCGCCCCGCGCGGCGGGCGCAGCGCCGTGCGCAGGGCGTCGCGCGCCCCCTCCAGGCGTCCGGCGACGCCCCGGAGCTCGCCCAGCAGCGACTGGATGCGGTCCGACGGATCGGTCTCGCCGCCCAGCCGGTCCGTGAGCGCGAGCAGCGACTCCCGCAGCATCCCGAGCGCACCGCCGAGGCCGTCGAGCGCGTCGCCGAGGCCCGCCGTCCACACCGGGTCGTCGTCGAACGCGTCGGTGAGCCGCACCACGTTGTCGGTGCGCCCCGCGAGGTAGGCGTCGAGCATCCGGAACAGCCCCTCGGCCGTGCGCCGCGCGTCGGCGAGCGCGGGCGCGACCCGGGCCTCGAGCACCTCGGTCGCGGCCTCGCGCAGCAGCTCGCCGGCGTCCGCGGCCAGCGCGACCCGGAGCGCCGGCAGCACGCCGCGGCTGCCGCGCTCCAGCCGCGACAGCAGCCGCTCGACGCCGCGCGAGGTGACCTGCGCGCCCAGGTGCTCGCCGGCCGTGTCCTCGAGGTGGTGCGCCTCGTCCACCACCACCCGCCGGTACGGCGGCAGCACCGCCGCCTCCAGCCAGTTGCCGGCCGCGCCGCGCACCGCCAGGTCGCTCGCCAGCAGGTGGTGGTTCACGACCACCACGTCCGCGTCGGCGGCCGCGCGCCGCGCCGCGAACACGAAGCAGCGCTCGAAGTGCGGGCAGCGGAGCCGGGTGCACAGGTCCGACTCCGCCGCCACCTCGTCCCACAGCTCCGGGCTCGGCGAGAAGCTGAGATCCGAGAGGCTCCCGTCGGCGGTGCGCGACGCCCACTTCCCGATGGCCTCCAGCTCGTCGCGGCGGTCGGGCTCGAGCAGGGTGCCCACGCTGCGCCCCGCCTGCTCGAGGCGGCTCAGGCACACGTAGTTGCGCCAGCCCTTGAGCAGGGCGAACCGCACTGGCCGGTCCGCCGTGCCCAGCGCCCGCCCCAGCAGCGGCAGGTCCTTCCCCACCAGCTGCTCCTGCAGGTTGATCGTGTTGGTGGAGACGATGGTGCGCTCGCCGTTCGCCACGGCCCACTCGATGGCGGGCACCAGGTACGCGAAGCTCTTGCCGATGCCGGTGCCGGCCTCGAGCAGCGTGACGCCGCCCTCGTTGTAGGCGTCGGCGACGTAGGCCGCCATGTCGCGCTGGCTCTGGCGGTCCTCGTGGTAGCCGAGCGCGCAGGCGACCGGGCCGCCGGGCGCGAGCCGCGCCGCGACCGCCACCGGATCCAGCGCCTGGTGGGTGCGGGCCTTCGGGACCTCGACCACCACGTACAGCGTGGCGGCCTGGTTGTCCACGATGCCGAAGCCCACGCCGCCGTCGTGGAGGCGCACCGCCACGTCGAGGTCGGCGTTCGACGGCTCCAGCAGACCGCTGGGGTGATTGTGCAGGACCATCTGCCCGCGCGCCGCGACGCCCGGCAAGGCGAGCACCGCGTCCACGGTGCCGCGCGCCACCGGCTCGGCGCGCACCACGGACCCGTCGGGCCCGAGGTCGGCGACGAACGACACCTCCCGGCCGCCGGCGGAGGCGATCGCCTGCGCGATCGTCTCCCGGGCGGCGGCGCCGAGCCGCGTCACGTCTTGAGTTCGCGCTTCCTGGCGGCCGGGAACAGCACGTTGTTCAGGATCAGCCGGTAGCCCGGGGACGTGGGGTGCAGCGACAGGTCGGTCGGCGGGGCGCCGATCTGGTGCTGCGGGTCTTCGGGGTCGTGGCCGCCGAGGTACGTCCAGGTCCCCCTGCCGAGGTCGCCATGAATGTACTTCACCCACGGCGCCCCCGGCTCCTCGGCCAGCACCACGTCGGCCGGCTTGAGGGTGCGGCGCGTGAAGCTGGTGGTGACGCCGTAGAAGTCGGGGATCACCTGGCGGTGGCACTGCACCAGCATCGCGTACGCCGGGTCGATCTTGGCGCTGAAGTTGAACAGCTCGAACGCCCCGAGCGGCTGGCGCAGCGCCGGGTTGTTGACCTGGTGCCCGTCGATGTCCGAGAATACCGGGATCGCCGGGTTCTTCTCCAGGTGCGCGCCCTGGCAGGCCAGCGCGCGCGACCAGTCGAGCTTCGCGTCGGCATCGGGGTCCATCGGCGTGCCGTCGGCGAAGGCGGCCGCGATGTCCACGTCGTGCGCGGCCAGGGCCAGCTCCAGCGTCTCGGTCGCGGTACACATCGCGAACAGGAAGCCCCCGTTCTCGACGAACGCCCGCAGCCGCTCCGCCACCGCCTTCTTCAGGGCGGGCACGGTGGCGAACCGCAGCTGCCGCGCGGTGGCCTGGTCGGCCTGCACCATGTCCGCCAGCCACGACGCGCCGGCGTAGGTGAGGTAGAACTTGGAGTCCTGCCCGGTGAAGTCCTCGTGGTGCAGGTGCAGCCAGTCGAAGGCCGCCAGGCCGCCGCCCACCACCTCCGGGTCCCACACGCGGGTGAACGGGATGTCGGCGTAGCGCAGCGCCATCATCACGGCGTCGTCCCAGGGCGGCGCGAACGGCGGCGCGTAGATCGCGACGCGCGGCGCCCGCTCCAGCACGATGGCTTCCATGTTGTTCTGCTCGATCGTGGCCCGGACGGCCAGCAGCCCGCCGTCGTCCACGCCCTCCACCGCGACGCCCGCCAGGGTGGCGGCGCGGCGCAGGTCGCCGTCGTCGGGCACCAGGAACGAGCCGCCCCGGTAGTTGAGCAGCCACTCGGTGTGCCCGCCGCGCCGCACCGCGTCGAACGCGATGCCGTAGGCCTTGAGATGGTTGGTCTGCGCGTCGTCCATCGGCACGAGCAGCAGGCCGCCGTCCGGCGCGGGGCCCCGGGGCGGCGTGGCGTCCGTCGCCCCGCGCGTCCGTGCGTCCGTGCGGGCCCGCGTCCGGAACAGGACGCCGCCCAGCATCGCGGCCAGGCCCCGGAGGAAACCGCGCCGCTTCACGGGACCGATCCCCGCACCCGGTCCAGCTCGCGGCGCGCCTCGGGCACCAGCGCGCTCCGGGGATGGGCGAGGATCATCGCCTCGAGCCGCGCCCGCGCCCCGTGCAGGTCGCCCCGCCGCTCGAGCGCGCGGGCCAGCGCCAGCTCGGCCGCCGGCGCCACGGCCGAGGCCGCGAACCGCTCGGCCACCTCGCGCCACAGCGCCTCGGCGCCCGCCGCGTCGCCGCCCGCGGCGGCGAACCGCGCGGCCCACGAGAGCAGCGCGGGCTCGCCCTCGCCGCCGACCTGGCGGGCGATCGGCACCACCGCGCGTCCCGCCGCGGCGGAGTCGCCCTGCACCGCCAGCAGCAGCGCGGCGCCGAGCGCCCGCAGCGTATCGCGGCCCACCGCGTCGAGGAGCGCGACGGTCGCGGCGCGCTCGGCGGCACCGCCCTCCTCGCCCCCCGCGCCCGCGGCCGCCAGCGCGTCGCGCCCGGCCGCGAGGTTGCCGCGGCACACCTCGACCCAGCCCAGGACCTCCAGGCCGCGGAGCGACGCGTCGTCGCGGATGGCGGCGGCCGCGCTGTCCAGCTCGCCGCGGCGCAGCCAGCCGAGCGCGATGCGGCGGCCCAGCGCCTCGCGCTCGGAGCCCGTGAGCGCGGCGGAGTCCGCCGCCAGCTGGCGCGACGCCGCGGCCGGGTCGCCGGCGCGCACCGCCAGCTCGATCATCACGGCGATGGCGGCGGAGCGGCCGGCGGGATCGGCCGAGGGATCGGCCGCCAGGGGCTGCAGCATCCTCCGCGCCGCCTGGGCGTCGCCCGCCGCGGCGTACGCCCGGGCGCTCTCCACCCGGGTCGCGACGGCCGCGGCGGCCGGCTCCATCCCGGCCAGCGCCTCGTAGGCCTCGGCCGCCGCGCGCTGCGCCGCGGGCGCGTCCAGCGTGCGGGCCCGGTCCGCGAACTCGCGCAGCGCGTCCATCGCCACCGGCCCGGGCGGCGGCAGCGCCGAGCGCAGCAGCGTCCACGCGCGCCCCGCCTGGTCCCAGCCGAGCATCAGGTCCGCCGCCAGCCGCCGGCCGGCGCCGCCGTCGGCACCCGGGCCCGACAGCGCGGCGAGGACGGCGTTCCGGACCACGGCAGGCGCCGGGCGGAGACTGAAGGCGGCGGCCTGCGCGAGCCGTGGCTCGGCCGTGACCGCCGTGCGCCACTCGGACGCGGCGCCCGTCCAGTCCCCGCCGGCCGCGTCGGCCCGCGCCATCTCGGCGGCGAGCGCCGCCGGGTTCTTGAGCCTGTCCCGCGCGCGCTGCACCGCCGCGCGCGCCTCGTCCGTGCGTCCCGCCGCCAGGCTCTGCCGCGCCCACTCCCGGTAGGGCTCCGGGCTCCGGGGCGCCGCCGCCACCCAGCGGGCCAGCGCCGCCGCCGCCAGCGAGTCGCGGCCCAGCGCGCGCAGCCCCCGCACCTCGACGCCGCGCGCCGTGCTGTCGCTCGGATCCCGCGCGATCGCGCGCCCCGCGTACGCCACCGCCGAGTCGCGCCAGCTCAGCTGCGCGCCCACCCGCTCCAGGCCCAGCAGGGCGATCGCGTCGTTCGGCTCCGCGCGGAGCACGGCCGCGTAGGCCGCCGCCGCCGCTCCGAGGAAACCCTGCTGCTCCAGGTCCAGAGCGCGCATCAGCGCGGTCTGCGCCGGCGCGCGGACCGGCAGCAGCAGCGCGAGCAGGGCGGGCGCGAGCCTAGCGAGCTGGCGCATTGAGCCGCTGGAAGTAGTCGAGGACCATCGCGCGCTCGGCGGGCGTGAACGCCTTGAGCTGCTCCCACGCCGGCGGCGGATAGCGCAGCGCCGCCCCGCGCGGCACCACCGGCGGCGGCACCCGCGCGGCGCGCTCGCGCGCCGTCTCGCTGCGGCGCTCCGGGTCCGACTCCTGGTCGTTGCGCATCGTGCGCCCGGCGTCGAGCAGGTGGCGGAACAGCTGCTGCTGGCGCTCCAGCGTGGGCCGGTCGAGGTGCCCCGACTCGAGCGCGTCGGCCAGGCGTCGCGCCTCCGGGGCGAGCTGCTCCGGACGGCCGGGCAGGCCGAGGCCGCCCAGGCGCTCCAGCTCGTTGGCCAGCGCCCGCTGCCGCGCGGCGAGCGCGCGCAGCTGCTGGAGTACGGCCTCTCCCGCCCCGCCCGGGCCCAGCATCGGCAGCAGCCCGCCCAGCTGGTCGTTGAGCGCGCCCTGGCGCGCGGCCAGGTCCGCCATCCGCTGCAGCGCCTCGGCCAGGCCCGAGCCGGACTGGGAGCGGCCCACGTCCTGGCCGGCCTGCCGGATCCGGAGCGCGGCGGCGGCCAGCGACCGCGCCGCGGCCTCGGCGCCCTGCGCGGCCTGGTCGGGGTCGGCGCGCGGGCCCTCGAGCGCGCGGCGCGACTGCTCGATCTGCGCGCGCGCCTGGCCGAGCGCCGCGCCCAGCTGCGGCGAGACCAGCGCGTTGCTGCCGGAGGCCTGCGCCAGCTGGCGCGCGATCTGGTCCACGCCCTGCTCGAGCGCCGACTGGCGGCCGCTCATCTCGGCCGAGCCTTCGCTCCGCCGCAGCGTGGACGCCGCCTGCTGCTCCTCGAGCGCGAGGGCGACGGCCTCCGTCTCCGCGTCATGGAGCTGCTTCATGACCTGCGCGCGCCACGCCGAGGACATCTGCTGCCCCCGCTGACGCAGCGAATCGGCGACCGGCTGCAGGGCGCGCGCCGCTTCCTCCGCGTGCCGCTGCGCCGAGTCCGGCCGGCCCTCCGACATGGCACCGGCGGCCGCGGACATCTCGCGCGCCGCCCCGGCGACCTGCCGCGCCGCGCGCTCCACCGCGGCGGCGGTCGCGCTGTCGCTGTGCTGGCGCAGGCGCGGACCGAGGGCCGACAGGTCTCCGCCCAGGCTGTCGGCCTGCCCGCGCAGCGCGCGCTGCTCGCCCGCGGCGGCCGCCGTGTCGCTCCGCCCGCGCTCCGGCGCGCGTCCCGCCCACTGCTCCTCGGCACGCCGCAGCTCGTCGGCGTGCTGCGCGTAGGTCACGAGCGAGCCCTCCAGCGCCGCGCGCTCGAACAGCTCCGCGCTGCGCTCCAGCTCGCGCCGCAGGTCCCGCTGCACGTCGGCCAGGTGCCGCAGGGCCTGGTCCACGGCCTGCGGGTCGAGGTGCTCCAGCGCCTGGCGCAGCTCCTCGAGCCGCGAGGCCATCTCCGGCGTGATGGCCTGCCGGAGCAGCGAGTCCAGCTGCCGGAGCCGCTGCTGCCACGACGGATCGTTGAGCCCGGCGTCCTGCGCGGCCTGCGCCACCTGCGCCAGCTGGCGGCGCAGCGAATCGGCGCGCGCCACCAGGCGCTGCTGCTCCTCGCGGATCCGCCCGGCCTCCTGCGCCTGCTCGAACGGCAGGGCGCCGGCGCGCGGCGCCGCGTCCGGGGGCGCCGCCGGCTGGGCGGCCGCGGCCGTGTCGGCGCCCCGGCGCCGCTGCGCCGCGAGGTCCGCGGTCCGGCGGCCGAGGACCGCCTGCCGGCCCGCGAGGTCGGAGGCCGACGCGGCCAGGCTGTCCACGCCGGCCCGCACGGCCTCGCGCACCTCGGCGAGGGAGCGCAACCGGATCGCGTACTCGCGGCTCGCGCCGACGTGCGGCACCGGCGCGCGGTCGAGCGCCCGCGCGAACAGCCGCACGGTGTCGCCCGGCAGCAGGCCGCGGCCGTTGACGTCGAGCAGGACGGTCTGCACCACGTGATCCGCGCCCGCCACGCCGGGCAGCGTGTCCACCACGCGACCGCCCACCGTCCCGAGGCGGCTCACCCGCCAGCTCACGACCTCGACGCGCGCCAGGGCGTGGTCGTCGCGCGCGTCCACCACCAGCGGGAGGCGCAGGTCGAGCGGCGCGGTCGTGTCGGCCCCCGGCACCGGTACGGCGACGACCGGCGCGCTGTCGGGCACCGCGGCCAGGTTGAGCACCGGCAGCGGCTCCGGGAACGGCTCGCCGCCCTCGTCCGTCACCGCGAGCCGCCACGCCGCGGACCCGCGCACCACCAGCTCGCCGTGAAAGGCCAGCCGGGACACGGCCAGCGCCACGCGCGCCGGCCCGGCCGCGAGCGCCGCCGTGCGGACCGGCCGCGACGCCGCCCCGCGGATCGCCAGCACGGTGCCCATCGGCAGCAGCACCTGCCCCGAGTCGGACGGCAGCGTCTCGTCCTGGCGGTCGAGGTACGCGGGGTAGCGCGCCTCGACCGCGAAGTCGGTGAGGATCGCGGGCTCGACGACGGCCACCCGCACCGTGTCCGACACCCCGCGGCCCGCGGTCGCGAACACCCAGGTCGGCGCCGCGACGCCGTCGAGCCGCGCCGTCACGCGGCCGCCGCCGCCCGGCGTGACCGGGACCTCGTGCCACGTGTCCCCCGTCTCGCGCACGTGCAGGCGGATCCGCTCCGGAGCGCCGCTCCGGACCTCCACCAGGACCGTCCCGCCGCGCGGGACCTCCCGCGGCGACACGGCGATCGCGACCCGCGGCGCCAGCGCGGCGCGCAGCGTCCGGAGCGGGGAGACGAGCTGCGCCGCGGCGTCGCCCGCCACGGCGAACCCGGTGGCGGCCGCCGCGGCCGCCACCGCGCAGGCCGCGCCCACCAGGCCGACCCGCCGGCCCAGCTCCCGCACGGTCGCCGGCGCCCACGCGGCGCCCCCGGCGGCCGGCAGCGCCTGGCCGAGGCGGCGCACCGCGCTCGCGACCAGCGCGGCGGACGTGCCGGCCGGCGCCGCCGCACCCGCGACGTCCACGGCGCCCACCAGCGCGCCGCGGCGCAGCGCCTGCTCGCGCTCCACCAGCGCGGCCGTTTCGCGGAGCGCGGCGAGCGACGCGCGCCGGCCCGCCCAGGCGCGCCGCAGCGCGTCGGCGACGACGCCCAGCGCGGCGGCCCACACCACCAGCGGCACCCAGCCCAGCCGCCAGAACAGGCCGGCGCGGCCGGCGAGGGCGGCCGCCGCGAGGAGCGCCAGCGCCGCGGCGAGCGCGCCCAGGATCCGGGCGGCGCCGCGGCGCCGGGCCACGACCGCGCGCAGCCGGGTGAGGCCCTGCAGCAGGTCGCTCACCCGGATGGGCTCCCGCCGGCGCTCACCGCGTAGACGAACAGGTTCACGCCCATGCGCAGCGCCTGCTCGCGGACCGGGGCCGGATCGTGGTGCACCTCCGGATCCTCCCATCCATCGCCGAGGTCCGACTGGTACGAGTAGTAGAGCGCGAGCCGCGAGCCGAAGAAGATCCCGAAGCCCTGCGCCGGCAGCCCGTCGTGCTCGTGGATCTTCGGGATGCCCTGCGGGAACTCGTACACGTTGTGGTAGATCGGATGCGCGAGCGGCACCTCGGCGAACGGCCGGTCGGGGAACGCCTTGGCGATCTCGCGGCGGATGGACTTGTCCATCCCGTAGCAGTCGTCGGCGTGGAGGAACCCGCCGGCCTCGAGGTGGGTGCGCAGCGCGCGCACGTCGTCGGCCGACCACAGCACGTTGCCGTGGCCCGTCATATAGAGGTAGGGCACGTCGGGCAGCGCCGGGTCGGTGAGCCGCACCACCCGCTCGCGGTCGGCGGTCTCGAGCGTGGTGCGCTCGCGGATCGCGCGCAGCAGGTTGGGCAGGCTCGAGGGATTGCCGTACCAGTCCCCGCCGCCGTCGTAGTGGACCCGGCCGATGGTCAGCGGGACCACGGTCTCACCGGCTCAGCAGGCGATAGGCGTCGCGGCGGGAGATTCCGAGGCGTTGGGCCAGCTCCTTGGCGATGGCACCCGGCGCGCCGCCGTCCGCGCGCAGCGCGGCCGCCAGCTCGCGCGCCTCGGCCTCGTCGGGCGCGGCGGCCGCCGCCGCGGGCTCCCCGCGGGGGGCGCCGCCGACGACCACCGTCACCTCGCCGCGCGGCGGGTGCGCCTCGTAATACTGGACCAGCGCGCCCACCGTTCCGCGGCGGATCTCCTCGTGGACCTTGGTGAGCTCGCGGGCCACCGCCGCCGGCCGGTCCGCGCCGCAGGCGGCGGCGAGGTCCTTGAGCAGCGCCGTGGTGCGGTTGGGCGCCTCGTAGCAGACCGTCGTCCACGGCTCCGCCGCGACGCGCTCCAGCAGTGCGGTGCGCGCCGCGCCCTTGCGGGGCAGGAAGCCCAGGAACAGGAACCGGTCGGCCGGCAGCCCGACGGCCGCGAGCGCCGCGATGACCGCCGAGGGCCCGGGGATGGGCACCACCCCGAGGCCGCGCTCGTGCGCGCGCGCCACCAGGGCGGCCCCCGGGTCGGAGATGGCGGGCGTCCCCGCGTCGGTCACGTAGGCCACGTCGTCCCCCGCCTCCACCCGGTCCAGCAGCCGCTCGATGTCCTCGACCTGGCTGTGGGCGTGCAGGCTCACGACCTCGCGCGGGACCTCGTAGTGGCCGAGCAGCCGCCGGGTGCGGCGGGTGTCTTCGGCCGCCACCACGGCCACGCGCCGCAGCACCTCCAGGCCCCGAAAAGAAAAATCCCCCAGATGGCCGATGGGGGTGCTCAGCACGAACAGCGTGCCGCGTCTCACCACTGGACGCGCCACGGCAGCTTGTCGAAGAACCCCACCGCGTTGAGCGCGAACCGGTGCTCGCGGCCCGACTGCCGCACCAGCCGCGGGGCGCTCTGCGGCGCGAGCACCTCCAGCTCGGTGAGCAGCTCCCGCGTCCAGGCCGCCACGCCCTCGGCGAGGGCCGCCGGCTCGACGATCGGGTCCGGCCGCTCGATGCCGCGCGCGCCGCCGACGAAGTTCAGCACCTCGTGCCTGGGGATCAGCCGCTGCCGCACCCGCTCGGCCCGCCGGGTGCCCTCCCCGGGTGCCTCGCCCTCGATCAGCTCGGTGAGGTCCCACACGTAGCTGCGGAACATCGCGATCATGGCCGGCGGCGCCTGCAGCGGCAGCGGCCGCGGCAGGTCGTAGAGGTGGACCGCGACCCTGGGCAGCGGCTCGGGCGGCGTGGACGTGAACAGCCGGGTGATGTACGCCAGCGGCGGCTCGTCCGCTCCCCGCGCGGCGTAGAAGCCCGCCGTCACTTTCCCGGCGACCACCGTGAGGTAGTTCACGCGCCCGTTGGAGATCAGCTCGAGCAGCCCCGACCACTGCCGCTCGAGCAGGGCCTGGAAGATCGTGTCCGGGCTCTTGGCGTCGATCTGGAGGCCGAGGGGGGCGCGCGCGCAGGAGCCGTACATGACGGCCAGCAGGTCCGGGGCGGCCGCGTTGAACGCGATCTCGCCGCGCTCCTTGCCGGCCTCGATCCGGCGCAGCGCGTCGCCGATGGCCACGGCCTCGCGGCCGGCCGACGTCAGCACGGCCGCGTTCGCCAGCTCGCCACCGAGGAAGAACAGCAGCACCACCTCGTCGGGCAGGTAGGCGATCAGGTAGGCGTCCACCCTGCCGTCGCGGTCGCGCTTGCTGAAGGCGATGAGGTTCTCGAGCGCGACGTACGGCGCGCGGGTGCGGCTCAGCAGCGCGTGGTCGCGCGGGAACTCCAGGCCCCACAGGCGGGTCGACGTGTCGGTCAGAACGGCGGACGAGGCACGCACGGGGCTAGATGTGCTGGGTGATCTTCCCCACCAGGTGCGCCTTCGGCACCGCGCCCACCACCGTGTCCACGTGCTTGCCGCCCTTGAAGAACAGCAGCGACGGGATGGAGCGCACGTTGAAGCGCATCGGGGTCTGGGTGTTCGCGTCGACGTCCATCTTGGTGATCGTGAGCTTCCCGGCATACTCGATGGCGATCTGGTCCAGGATCGGCGCGATCATGCGGCACGGCCCGCACCACTCCGCCCAGAAGTCCACCAGCACCAGGCCGGTCGCCTGCTCCACCTCCGCCTGGAACGTCGTGTCGGTCACCGCCCGCGCCTGCGACCCTGCCATGACATCCGGCTCCCGGTTAGAATGTGCGCGTGCTCCCGCCCATGAACCAGCGTGCTCCCGGCGTCCGGCTCGCCCACGTCGGCGTGGCGGTGCGGAGCCTCGAGGAGGCCGTGGGATTCTACCGCGACGTCCTCGGTTTGGTGCCCGGCCCCGTCCAGGCGGCCGACGGGGCCGCCCTGGTCGTGATCCCGGCCGGCGGCGCCGACATCGAGCTGCTCGCGTCGGCCGACCCCGGGAGCCCCATCGGCAGGTTCCTGGCCCGGCACGGCCCGGGCATCCACCACCTCTGCTACCGCGTCCCCGACCTCGAGCAGGCCCTGGAGCGCTGCCGGGCGGCCGGCTACCGGCTCATCGACGCCGCGCCGCGGCCCGGTGCCGACGGCCGGCGGGTCGCGTTCCTCCACCCGAAGGCGACGGCGGGCATCCTGCTCGAGCTGACGGACTAGGGGCGCGAACGGGTGTTCACGGCGGGCATCAGCGGCTCGAGGTCGATCCTGGCGACGAGCCACCCGCCGGCGGCCTGCGGCGCGAGCGTGAAGGGCACGGTCGTCCGCTTGTCGCCCTGGAACAGCATCACCCGGAGCACCCGCCAGGTGTTCTTGTCGGGTGCGGCCTCGGTGCCGCCGACCCGCGACGAGTCGCTCACGAGCAGGTGCTGCATGATCGTGATCACGGAGTCGCGACGGGCGGCCTGATGCGCCCAGGTCACGGTGCTCGGGCCGCGCTCGTCGCCGAACAGCGCCGCGATCCGGTCGTGGTCGTTGGCGTTGACGGCGGCGAGAAACTGCCCTACCGTCGCCTCGAGGGAGGCGGGCGCGGGAGCCACGGCGACCCGCCGGCCACCGCAGGCGGCGAGGGCTCCGAGGGTCACTACGGCGCAGAATCGGAGTGTGTGGGCCACGAGCAGCGAAGCTAACGGACGCCCGGGGAGCGAGCAAGCGTGCGACTGTACGTGAACATCGATCACGCGGCCACGGTGCGGCAGGCGCGCCGCACCGACGAGCCGGACCCGGTGCGGCTCGCGGTGCTGGTGGAGCAGGCGGGGGCGGACGGCATCACGGTCCACCTGCGGGAAGACCGCCGCCATGTCCAGGACCGCGACGTGGAGCTCCTGGCCCGCACGGTCCGCACCGTGGTGAACCTCGAGCTCGCGGCCGCCGAGGAGATCGTCGCCATCGCCGAGCGGCTGCGGCCGCACCAGGCCACCCTGGTGCCGGAGCGCCGCGAGGAGATCACCACCGAGGGCGGGCTGGACTGCGTGGGCGGCGCGGCGCGGCTCCGGACGGCCCTGGGGCGGCTCACGGCGGCGGGGGTGCGGACCAGCCTGTTCATCAGCCCCGACCCGCCGGCGGTCGCGGCCGCGGCGGCCCTGGGGCCGGTGGCCGTCGAGCTGCACACCGGCCGCTACGCGGAGAGCTGGCGCCGCGGCGACGCCGCCCTGGCCGAGCTGGCCGCGGCCGCGCGGCAGGCGAAGGCGCTGGGCCTGGCGGTGCACGCCGGCCATGGGCTCACCTACGAGAACGTGGGCCCGGTCGCCGCCCTGGGCGACGTCGAGGAGCTGAACATCGGGCACAGCATCATCAGCCGGGCGGTGTTCGTGGGCATCGAGCGGGCGGTGCGCGAGATGCGCGAGCGAATTGACCGCGCCCGCGCCGCGTCATAGCTTGGCGCCAGCGCCGGAGGGGCGATGACCAACGCGATCGGGATGACCGATTTCTTCGTGCTCGAGGCGGGCGAGTACCTCGAGCGCCTCGACGCGCTGGCCCAGGCCCCGCCCGGGTCGTTCGGTGCCGCCGAGGAATTCGTCCGCATCGCTCGGGCGTTCCGCGGCAGCGCGCTGATGGCGAGCCAGCAGCCGCTGGCGCGCGCCGCGCAGGGGCTGGAGTCGGTCGGCCGGGCGGTGCGCGACGGGCGCCTGGCCTGGGACGAGCGGGCCCGGGGCGGACTGATCCGCGCGGTGGACGACTGCAAGGTGCTGCTGCGCCGCGTCCGCACGCCGTCCGATCAGGACGCGGCCAGGGCGGAGGCCCTCGGCACGGAGCTGGAGCAGCTGGCCGGACGTCCGAGCGCCCCGGCGCGCGCCTCCAGCGACGGCCTCGACGCGGGTGCCCGCGCCTTCGTCGCCCGGGAGGCCGCCGCCATCGCGAGCGCGCTCGACCACGCGGCCCGGGGCCTGACCGCGGACCCGGCAGGCCGCGACTCGCTGGCGGGCGTGACCCAGGCGATGTCGGCGTTGAAGGGCGTCGCGGTGCTGGGCGACCTGCCGCCGCTGGCCGACGTGCTCATCGGCGTGGAGGGCGCGGTGCACGAGGTGAATGCCACCTCGGGCCAGGTGGCGCCGGCCGCGGCCGCCGCGTTCGACGCGGGCGCCAAGGCGCTCGCGCGCGCCGCGCGCGAGGTCGTCGACCTCGGCCGCCCGACCGCCGACGGCGAGGAAGTGGCCGCCTTCTCCGGCCAGCTGCTCCAGGCCTTCGCCGGCGGCGGCCGCGTGGTCCCGATCGAGGCGCTGTTCTTCGACGACGCCGGGCCGCACGTGGTGCGCGAGGGCGCCGCGCCCGAGGGCATGTCGCGGGTCGAAGTCGTGAGCGAGGGCGAGTATCTGGCCGGCGCGGCCGGCGCCCTGGAGCGCGCGACGTCGCCCGTGCTGCGCGACCTGCGGCTGTTCGGGATGGCGGCGGCACTCCGGCCGCTGACCGGCGCCGGCAGCGCGCCGCTCGCCGTCGCGCTCGGCCGGATGGCCGACGCCGGCCGCGGCGCGATCGCCCGCGGCGCGGCCGCCGCGAACCTGCCCACGTTCGTCGACCTGGTGGGCCAGGCGGC
>Ga0335084_10004151_pt1 | contig 14263 bp, 9 predicted proteins | sample Lox_Sample_44_FD_206721 | JGI IMG/M metagenome (GOLD analysis project Ga0335084, IMG submission 206721) | Soil microbial communities from Loxahatchee National Wildlife Refuge, Florida, United States - Lox_Sample_4.4 | ecosystem: Environmental > Terrestrial > Soil > Wetlands | place: USA: Florida...
CGGGCCGGGACCGCAAAGCCGACGACTGACTGTGAATTCGAGTCTGGCCGACTCTAGCGTGCGGGGATCATTGCCATCGCCGCAACGCTGATTCCTTTGGGGGAGTCCGTTCGGCCGACCCCGTCGGAACCATCAGCCATGCGGATGGCTTGGCGGATCAGGTCGCGACCCTTGCGGTTCGCCGTACACGGTCCGAAGACGAAACCTCGTCGAGCCCGCCCCGGGCACCTGGCTTGCCCGCTCACCTTGTAACAATTTGAAATGAAATGCGAGCATTGCATTAACGGATCGGTCGTAGTGTCAGGCCATGAGCGCGTCGGCCCACACCAACCCCCAGCTTCAGCGCGTGCCGCCGCGCGCGGAAGCTGCTACGGCTCGCCGCGTCGGCCCGGGTCGACCCAGACAGGCAGAAGCGCAGCGCCGGGAGCAGGTGCTGGTCGAGATCGCTGCCCGCATGATCGCCCGCCGGGGCTACCGGGCGCTGAGCCTCGAATCTATTGCGCGTGAGGCGCATGTCGCTGCACGCACGATCTACAGCAAGTTCGGCGGCAAGGCGGGCCTGTTCGCCGCTGTGATCCGGCGCGGCGCAGACCTCGCGGAACATCCGCTTCTTCTCGAGGACGACCGACGCCCGCTTCGCGATGCGCTGCGGGCTTTTTCGCGCGACCATCTCTGGACCGCGACCCGGCCCGCCGCTGTCGCCCTGCGCCGCGCGGTCCTCGCAGAAGCCGCCGCGCTCCCGGAGGTTGCCACCATCTATTTCGAGCAGGGGCCCACCCGGACACAGGCTCGCCTCGCGGCGTATTTCGAACGGCCCGACGTGCGGAAGCAGCTGCGTGCCGTCACTGCGCCGAGACTGGCTGCGGCATTCCAGTCAGTGCTGTACGGTTACGAGTATCAGCGGCTGGTGTTCGGCCTTGCGCGCACTCCGACCCGGCGTTCCATCGCTGCGTGGGCCGACGCAGCCGTCGAACTCTTTCTCGAAGGTGCAAGCGCCGAGACGACGCCGGCCGCGCACTGAGTCCCGATGAGAGACGACTCCGCCAAAGACGTGCCACAGGCTTCACCCTCGCACGACGCAGAGCGCGCGCCAACGGGCCGCCGCGGGTGGCGCTGGATCGTCTTGGTCCTCGTCATCGCAGTCCTGGCGTTCGCCGCCTGGTACGGATTGCGATCGGGATCCGGCGCGCCGGCCGCGCCAACGTCCGAGGCGAACAAGACCGGCAGATTCGATCCGGCCAACAGTGTCACGCCCGTGTCGGCCGCCGCAGCGCGCATCGCGGACCTGCCGGTTCGCCTGTCCGCCTTGGGGACTGTGGTCGCCCGCAACACAGTCACCGTGCGAACCCGCGTGGACGGCGAGCTCGTGCGCGTTGACTTCAAGGAAGGCGACATGGTGAAGGCCGGCCAGCAGTTGGCCCAGATCGACCCGCGGCCTTTCGAGGTCGCGCTGGCGCAAGCGCAGGCGCAGATGTCGCGCGATCGCGCCCAATTCGAAAGCGCGAAGGTCGATCTCGAGCGCTATCGCAAGCTGCTGGCCACCGACTCGATCGCCAGCCAGCAGGTCGACACGCAGGAAGCCACGGTGCGGCAGTTCGAGGCGACGGTCGCAGCCGACCAGGCCGCCGTGGACAGCGCGCGGCTGCAGCTGTCGTACACGCGCATCACCTCGCCGGTTGCGGGGCGTGTCGGACTGCGTCAGGTCGATCCCGGCAACCTGGTGCACGCGGGCGATACGAACGGCATTGTGGTGGTGACGGAGATCGATCCAATCGGAGTCACCTTTCCGCTGCCGCAGGACAACCTGCCCGCAGTCCTGGCGCGGCTGCGCGCGGGCGGGACACTGCCGGTCGATGCGTTCGATCGCGACGGGCGCAACCTGCTGGCGAGCGGACAGCTCGTCACGACCGACAACCTGGTCGACCCGGCGACGGGCACGATCAAGCTCAAGGCAGCCTTCGACAACAAGAACGGCTCGCTCTTCCCCAACCAGTTCGTCAACGCGCGCCTCCAGATCGACACCCTGAAGGGAGCCGTCGTCGTACCGACCAGCAGCATCCAGCGCGGCGCCCCGGGGACCTTCGTCTTCGTCGTCAAGGACGATTCAACGGTCACGGTACGCCCGGTGAAGCTCGGCCCGGCGGACGGTGAAACGACGGCCATCGCCGATGGACTGGCAGCCGGCGAACGGGTCGTCACCGACGGTACCGACAAGCTGCGCGAAGGCAGCCGCGTGCAGGTGATCGATCGTAGTGCGCCGCCGAGCGCGACGCCCGCGCCGGCACGAGGACGACCCGACGGCCAGGCCGCCGGCGAGCGCAACCGAAAGAAGCGGGACGCGCCCCAGGGCACGTCGCAGTAGGTTCGCGATGGGACCCTCACGCCTCTTCATCCTGCGGCCGGTGGCGACGACGCTGTTGATGGTGGCCATCCTCGTGGCCGGAGCTGTCGCGTACCGCTTTCTGCCGCAGTCGGCACTACCGCAGGTCGACTATCCGACCATCCAGGTCACTACGCTGTACCCCGGCGCCAGCCCCGACGTCGTGACCTCGTCCATCACCGCGCCGCTCGAACGCCAGTTCGGGCAGATGCCGGGTCTCAACCAGATGTGGTCCACGAGTTCCGCGGGCGCCTCGGTGATCACGCTGCGCTTCGACCTGGCGCTGACGCTCGACGTCGCCGAGCAGGAAGTGCAGGCGGCAATCAACGGAGCGGGGACGCTGCTGCCGAGCGATCTGCCGCAGCCTCCGGTCTACAACAAGGTCAATCCAGCCGACGCGCCAATCCTGACCCTTGGCCTCACGTCCAGGACGATGCCGCTGACGAAGCTGCAGGATCTCGCAGATACGCGCGTGGCGCAGAAACTGTCCCAGGTCCCCGGCGTCGGCCTGGTCAGCGTGACCGGCGGCCAGAAGCCCGCGGTCCGGATACAGGTGAATCCCAAGGCGCTCGCTTCGCTCGGCCTCTCAATGGACGATCTGCGCACAGCGATCGCCGCAGGCAACGTCAATCTGGCCAAGGGCAGCTTCGACGGCCCGACGCGCGCCTCGACCATCGACGCGAATGACCAGCTCAGGAGCGACGAGGATTATCGCAACCTGGTCATCGCCTGGAAGAACGGCGCGGCGATCCGCGTCCGCGACGTCGCCGACGTCGTAAATGACGCCGAGAACGTGCGGCTGGCGGCGTGGGTCGACGCGGAGCCGGGCATCGTGCTCAACATCCAGCGCCAGCCGGGCGCCAACGTCATCGAGACCGTCGACCGCATCAAGGCTCTCCTGCCGCAACTCGAGTCCGGACTGCCCGCAGCGGTCGGGATCCGGCCGCTGACCGACCGCACCGTCACGATCCGCGCGTCGGTCGCCGACGTGCAGATCGAGTTGCTGTTCGCGGTCGCGCTGGTTGTCGCTGTCATCTTCGTCTTCCTGCGTAGCGTGCCGGCCACCGTGATCCCGAGCCTCGCCGTGCCGCTGTCGCTGGTCGGCACGTTCGGCGTCATGTATCTCGCCGGCTTCTCGATCAACAACCTGTCGCTGATGGCGCTGGTCATCGCCACCGGCTTCGTCGTCGACGACGCGATTGTCATGATCGAGAACATCTCGCGCTACATCGAGCAGGGGGAATCGCCGCTCGACGCGGCGCTGAAGGGGGCCGGACAGATCGGCTTCACCATCATTTCCCTGACGCTGTCGCTGGTTGCGGTACTGATCCCGCTGCTGTTCATGCCCGACGTCGTCGGAAGACTGTTCCGCGAGTTCGCGATCACGCTGGCCGTCGCCATCCTCATCTCGGCGGTGATTTCGCTCACGTTCACGCCGATGCTGTGCGCGAAGCTGCTGCGCCACACACCGCGCGAACGGCAGGGCCGCCTGTTTGCAGCCAGCGAGCGCATCTGGGAGTCGATCGTCGGCGCCTACGACCGGTCATTGCAGTGGGTGCTTGACCGCCAGCGAGTGACGCTCGTGGTCGCGGTCGCAACGCTGGTCCTGACCATCGTGCTTTACATCGTGGTTCCCAAGGGCTTCTTCCCGTTGCAGGACACTGGCGCCATCCAGGGCACGACCGAAGCCGCGCAATCGACCTCGTTCGCCGCGATGGCCGAGCGGCAGCAGGCGCTGGCGCAGGCGCTGCTCGCCGATCCAGCGGTGGCGAGCATTTCGTCTTTCATCGGTGTCGACGGCATCAACACCACGTTGAACAGTGGTCGAATGCTGATCAATCTGAAGGACCATTCGCAGCGCGACTCGCAGCAGACGATCCTCGCGCGGCTGCAGCGACGCGCCGTGGACGTTCCCGGGATTGCGCTCTATCTGCAACCGGTGCAGGACCTGACGATCGAGGATCGCGTGGCGCGGACGCAATATCAGTTCTCGCTGTCGACGCCCAACATCGCGGAACTGACGACCTGGGTGCCCAAGGTGGTCGAACGCCTGCAGCACGAAGCCGTGCTCACCGATGTGGCGAGCGACCTGCAGGCCGACGGCCGCCAGGCCTTCGTCGTCATCGATCGCGACAGCGCCGGCAGGCTAGGCGTGACGACCGCGGCCATCGACAGCGCGCTGTACAACGCCTTCGGACAGAGGCTTATCTCCACCATCTTCACTCAGGCGAGTCAGTACCGGGTCGTGCTGGAAGTCCAGCCCCGCTTCCAGCAGGGCATGTCCAGCCTCGACAACATCTACGTCACCGCGCAGGGCGGAGCTCAGGTGCCGCTCTCATCGATCGCACGTGTCGACGAGCGGCCCGGTGTGCTCGCGATCAGCCACCTTGGCCAGTTTCCGGCGGCAACCGTCTCGTTCAATCTCGCGCCGGGCGCCTCGCTCGGCGAGGCTGTGGGCGCAATCGAATCGGCCAACCGGGAGATCGGCCTTCCGGCCAGCATCCAGACGCAGTTCGAGGGCGCTGCGCTGGCGTTTCGCGCCGGACTCGGCAACGAGGTCTGGTTGCTGCTCGCGGCGATCGTCACGATGTACATCGTGCTCGGCGTGCTCTACGAGAGCTTCATCCACCCGGTCACGATTCTGTCGACGCTGCCTTCGGCCGGCATCGGGGCGCTGCTCGCGCTGCTGATCACACGCAACGATCTGTCGGTGATTGCCGTGATCGGCATCGTGCTGCTGATCGGCATCGTCAAGAAGAACGCCATCATGATGGTCGACTTCGCCCTCGCCGCCGAGCGCGATGAAGGAATGGCGCCGCGCGCGGCGATTCATCAGGCCTGCCTGTTGCGACTGCGTCCGATCCTGATGACCACCTTCGCCGCTCTGTTCGGTGCGCTGCCGCTGATGCTCGGCACCGGGGTTGGCGCGGAGCTGCGCCATCCGCTGGGAATCACCATGGTGGGCGGACTGTTGGTGAGCCAGGTCCTGACGCTGTTCACCACCCCGGTCATCTACCTCGCGTTCGACCGGCTGGCGCGGCGGCGCAGACACGGCGCTCACGCCGCGGAAGAGCCGTCCCCGGCGGAATGACGGTTCGACGGAAAGGCATGAATCTCTCGCAGCCCTTCATCCAGCGTCCGGTGGCGACCACGCTGCTCGCTCTCGGGGTTCTGCTCGCCGGCGCGGTCTCGTTCCGGCTGCTTCCCGTGTCGCCATTGCCGCAGGTGGACTTTCCGACCATTTCGGTCAGCGCGTCGCTGCCGGGCGCCAGTCCGGAGACGATGGCCGCCACGGTCGCCACGCCCCTCGAACGGGCCTTGGGCCGAATCGCCGGCGTCACCGAAATGACGTCGAGCAGTTCGCTCGGCAACACCCGCATCACGCTGCAGTTCGAACTGGACCGCAACATCGACGGCGCCGCGCGCGACGTGCAGGCCGCGATCAACGCCGCGCGCTCGCTGCTGCCGACGGGACTACCGTCGAATCCGACCTATCGCAAGGTCAATCCGGCCGACTCTCCGATCATGATCCTGTCGCTCACCAGCGACACGCAGACACGCGGCCAGATGTACGACGCCGCCTCGACGATCCTCGCGCAGAAGATCTCGCAGCTGCCCGGCGTCGGCAACGTCAACGTCGGCGGGTCCGCCCTGCCCGCCGTGCGCGTCGAACTGAATCCGTCGGTGCTCAATGCGATGGGTATCTCGCTCGAAACCGTGCGGTCGGCGATTGCTGCCAGCAACGCCAATCGCCCGAAGGGTGCGGTCGAAGACGGCGCCACGCACTGGCAGATCTACGCCAACGACCAGGGCATGCGCGCGGCGGACTACATGCCCCTGATAGTCGCCTACCGCAACGGCGCGGCCGTGCGCCTGTCCGACGTCGCCGAAGTCGTGGATTCGGTCCAGGACCTGCGCAACGACGGCCTGACCAACGGCAGACCGTCGGTGCAGGTGATCATCTATCGGCAGCCGGGAGCGAACATCATCGACACCGTCGAAGGCGTCAGGGCGCTGCTGCCGGTCCTGCGTGCATCGATCCCGGCGGCGATCAACCTCGACGTCGTGATGGAACGCACCACGACGATCAGGGCCTCGCTGCGGGAAGTGGAGCGCACGCTGCTTGCCGCGGTGACTCTGGTGATCGGCGTGGTCTACCTGTTCCTGCGCAACGGCCGCGCCACGCTGATCCCCGCCGTCGCGGTGCCGGTCTCACTGGTCGGCACTTTCGCCGTGATGTATCTGCTCAATTACAGCCTGAACAATCTGTCACTGATGGCGTTGACGATCGCCACGGGTTTCGTCGTCGACGACGCCATCGTCGTCCTGGAGAACGTATCGCGGCACATCGAGGCGGGAACGGCGCCGAGGGCGGCGGCGCTGCTGGGCGCGAGGGAAGTGGGCTTCACGGTGCTGTCGATGAGTCTGTCGCTGGTCGCCGTCTTCATCCCGCTGCTCGCGATGGGCGGGATCATCGGCCGGCTGTTTCGCGAATTCGCCGTCACGCTTTCGGCAGCGGTCCTAGTGTCGCTGCTGGTGTCGCTGACATTGACTCCGATGATGTGCGCGCGCCTGCTCCGCAGTGCTCCGGCGCGGGCTCCGCGGGGCGGCAAGCTCGCGGCCTGGAAGGCGCTGGCCGAGCGCGGCTTCGCGGCGCTGTCGCGCGGGTACGAGCGTTCGCTCGCATGGGCACTGCGCCATTCGCTGCTGATGCTGATCGCATTCTTCGCCACGATCGCGCTGAACGTCTGGCTGTACATGATCGTGCCGAAGGGGTTCTTCCCGCAGCAGGACGTCGGCCTGATGATCGGCAACATCCAGGCCGACCAGAGCAGTTCCTTCCAGGCGATGCGGGAGAAGGTGCGCGAGCTGGCGGCGATCGTGAAGAGCGATCCGGCGGTGGCCAACGTCGTCGCATTCACGGGTGGCGGTCAGCGCAACGGCGGCTTCATGTTCGTCACGCTGAAGCCGCGCGCCGAGCGGGATGCGAGCGCCGACCAGGTTAACGCGCGACTGCGCGGCAAGACCGCGCGCGTTCCGGGCGCCAACCTCTTCCTGGTGCCGGCGCAGGACATTCGCATCGGCGGCCGCGCGGCCAACGCGCAGTACCAGTTCACGCTCCAAGGTGACGATCTTGCGGAATTGCGGCAGTGGGAGCCGCGCGTGCGCCAGGCACTGGCGCAATTGCCGGAACTCGTCGACGTCAACACCGACCTGCAGGACCACGGCCTGCAGACGACGCTCGTCATCGACCGCGATACCGCTTCGCGGCTGGGCGTGACGGCGCAGATGATCGACGCCATCCTCAACGACGCCTTCGGGCAGCGGCAGGTCTCGACGATCTACATGCCGCTGAACCAGTACCGGGTGGTGATGGAGGCCGCACCGCGCTTCTGGCAGAGCCCGGACTCGCTGCGCGACATCTTCGTGATCACGGGCACCGGGGCGCAGGTGCCACTGTCGTCCTTCGCGCACTGGGAGCCCACGGCAACACCGCTGGCCGTCAATCACCAGGGCCAGTTTGCCGCGAGCACGATCTCCTTCAATCTGCCGCCGGGCATTTCGCTGTCCCAGGCGTCGCGCGCGATTCAGAGCGCGCTGGCGCGCATTGGCCTGCCGTCGTCCATCCGCGGCGGATTCCAAGGCACCGCCCAGGCCTTTCAGAAGTCGCTGGCAACGCAGCCGCTGCTGATCACCGCAGCGATCGCCGCGATGTACATCGTGCTGGGCATCCTCTACGAAAGCTACGTGCTTCCCGTGACGATTCTCTCGACGCTGCCCTCGGCCGGCGCGGGCGCGATCCTCGCGCTGCTCGCCACCGGGACCGAGTTCTCCGTCATCGCGCTGATCGGGGTCTTCCTGCTGATCGGGCTCGTCAAGAAGAATGCCATCCTGATGGTGGACTTCGCCATCACTGCGGAACGCGAACGCGGTCTGCCCCCACGCGACGCGATCCTCGAGGCCTGCAGGCTGCGGTTGCGCCCGATCCTGATGACCACCATGGCAGCCCTGCTCGGTGCGATTCCGCTGGCGATCGGCCTGGGTGACGGCGCCGAGCTGCGCCGTCCGCTCGGGATCTCGATCGTCGGCGGCCTTGTCGTCAGCCAGTTGCTGACCCTGTACACGACGCCGGTGATCTATCTCTACCTGGATCGCGCGCGGCTCGCCTGGGCGCGCTGGCGCGGTCGAGCGCCCGGTAGCAGCGGCGTCGTTGCGCCGGAGGGCAAGGCGTGAGAACGCTTCGCACTCCCTCTGCAAGGCCTCTCCTCACCGCGGCCCTGGCCGCGCTGCTCGCAGGCTGCGCGGTGGGCCCCGATTTCGTGCGGCCGGCGATGACGCTTCCCGCCGCCTACGGCGAGGCGCCGGATTGGCAGCCCGCCACGCCAGGCGACGCGCGCGCGCGCGGATCGTGGTGGCAGGTCTTCAACGATCCTGAACTCGATGCCCTCGAGGCCAAGGTCGAGGTATCGAACCAGAACCTCCGGGCGGCGGTGGCGAAGTACGACCAGGCCCAGGCCCTGGCGGCGCAGTCGCGCGCGGCGTACTGGCCTACCGTCGATGCAAGCGCGGGACAGAAGCGCGGCCAGAGTTCGAACGCGAGCGGCGTGCAGACCGTCATTTCGGCACAGGCCACCGCGGCCTGGGAACTCGATCTCTGGGGACGAATTCGCCGCACTGTCGAATCGAGCGAGGCGACGGCGCAGGCAAGCCTTGCTGACCTGGAGAATGTGCGCCTCTCGTTGCAGGCGCAGCTTGCGCAAGACTACTTCCTGTTGCGCGTGGCCGACGCAAACATCCGTCTGCTCGATGAAACCGTCGCCGCCTACGCCAAGTCGCTCGAGCTGACGCGCAACCGTTATGCCGCCGGCGTGGTCACACGCGCAGACGTGGCAGCTGCTGAAACCCAGCTCGCCGCCGCACAGGCGCAATGGGTGGACGCCGGGATCGGCCGCGCCCAGCTCGAGCATGCCATCGCCGTCCTCGCGGGCAGTGCGCCGTCGGACCTGAACGTGACCGCGCGCGAGACGCTGCCGACGGCACAGACGGTGCCGCAGATTCCCGCGTATCTGCCCGCGCAACTGCTCGAGCGGCGGCCGGACATTGCCGGCGCGGAACGGCGCGCAGCCGCGGCCAACGCACAGATCGGCGTCGCCATCGCCGCGTTCTATCCGGCGCTTTCGATCGACGCCAGCGGCGGATTCATCAACACCAGCTGGGCCAACCTGCTGAGCGCGCCCAGCAGGATCTGGGCCATCGGCCCGACGCTGGCGGCGACACTCTTCAGCGGCGGCGCACGGATTGCGGCGACCGACGCGGCGCGCGCCAATTTCGAGCAGACCGCCGCGCAATATCGGCAGACCGTGCTTTCAGCCTTGCAGGAAGTCGAAGACAACCTGGTTGCGCTGCGCCTGCTCGAAAGCGAGGCCGATCTGCAGGCCGAGGCGGTGCGCGCTGCGCGCCAGACGCTCGACCTCACCACCAACCAGTACAAGGCCGGGACGCAGAGCTACCTCGCCGTCATCGTCGTCCAGGCCGCCCTGCTCAATGCGCAGAGCACGGAGCTCAATATCCGGGGCCGGCAGCTCATTGCCAACGTCACTCTCATCCGCGCGCTCGGGGGCGGTTGGCAAGCACCGACGGCGTGGCAACGCTGACCGGAAGCTTCCTGCAGGCGTCGCCCCCCGCGCGCGCGGCAGGACCGCGCGTGCAAAGCAAGTGCTATGGCGTGCGCTGCAGAAAGCGCGGAATCGACAGCGTGCCGAGCAGTCGACCCATCGGGCTGACCGGCGCGGCGAGCACCGGGCGCGGCGCCGCGGAACGCGCAGGCGGCACGAGCGCGGCGGGTCGGCGCGCCACGGCGGCAGGGGCGCGCGCATGGACGGCGCGGGACGGCCTGAGCGGTATCACCGCCGCGCCCTCGTCCTTGCGCGATTCCTCCGCGGTCGAGCGCGCGACCGCCGGCAGCAGCGGGCGCAGCCACTGCAGTATCGGGCTCCATTGGCTCAGTTCGCTCTCCATCTCGGCCGCGGGCACATCGAACAGCGTCAGCCCGCGTTCGATGCAGCGGACATACGTGCTCGATTCCCCAACCATCGACACCAGTGCGACCTTCTGCTCGGCTGCCCAGGCCTGCACGACGCTCGCCGCCTGCGTACGCGGGTCGAGCCGCATGCCGACGGCGCCGATCTGGCAGCGCCCGGAAGCGATGCGTGGCAGGATTCTGAGTTCGGCGAGGCAGTCGGCCGCAGACTCGCGATCGAAGATCGAATCGCACACCGGCATCAGGATCGCGTCGGCATACATCACAACGCGGGCGAGGTCGAGCCCCGTGAGCCCGCCCGGCGTGTCGAGCACGACGAAGTCGGCGCCCGAAGGCGGCCGCACGAACGTTCTGGGGTCAACGCTCCAGCCGACGATCTCGCTGCCCGCCGTGCGCGACTGCTTGCGCTGGCGCAGCCAGGTCCGCGTCGACTGCTGACGATCGACGTCGGCCAGCAAGACCGACGCACCGTGGTGGGCGTACCACGCCGCCAGGTGGGTGGCCAGCGTGCTCTTGCCGCTGCCGCCCTTGCGGTTGACGACCGCGACGACGCTCATGCGCCGCGGCCGGTCCCGACCCTGGCGGCAACGCCAGCTAGGCGCGCGCTGCAGACCGGGAGGCGCCGAGCGTTGGACATGTGGCCGATTGGAGCACGCACGTCGCCCACCCACACGCCGAAGAAGGCGGTGAAATCGGCCCTACCTCGCGCCCGTCCGGTCGCGGCGGGCGGTGGCGCCGGCGCTAGGCCGGCAGCAGTACCGTCGAACCGACGGTCTTGCGCCCCTCGAGGTCCTGGTGCGCCCGCGCGGCCTCGGCGAGCGGATAGCGCTGCTCGATGTCCACCTTGATCTTGCCGGCGATCATCAGGTCGAACAGCTCCTCGGAGGAAGCCTCCAGGCGTGCGCGCGGCACGATGTGCGTCGCGAGCGTCGGCCGCGTCAGGAACAGCGATCCCTTCTGCGCGAGGATGCCGATGGCCACGCCGGTCACCGCGCCCGACGCGTTGCCGAAGCTCACCATCAGCCCGCGCGGCTCGATGCAGTCGAGCGAACCTTCCCAGGTGCTCTTGCCCACGCCGTCGTACACGACCGGCAGCTTCCTGCCGCCGGTCAGCTGCTGGACTCGCTCGACGAAGTTTTCCTTGCTGTAGTCGATCGTCTGCCAGGCCCCGGCCTTCTTCGCGAGCGCGGCCTTGTCGGGCGAGCTGACGGTGCCGATCAGCTTCACTCCGAGCGCGCGCGCCCACTGGCAGGCGATCAGCCCGACGCCGCCCGCAGCCGCGTGGAACAGGATGGTTTCGTTGCCCTGCAGGCGATAGGTCTGGCGGAACAGGTACTGCACCGTCAGGCCCTTCAGCATCACCGCGGCGCCCTGCTCGTACGAAATCTGCTTCGGCAGCCTGACCACGGTGGCGGCCGACATCGTACGCAGCTCTGAGTAGGCGCCGAGCGGCCCTTGCGGATAGGCGACGCGGTCTCCCGCCTTCAGGAACCTGACGTTGCCGCCGACGGCTTCCACCACTCCTGCGGCTTCGAAGCCGAGTCCGTGCGGCAGAGGACTGCTGTACAGGCCGGTGCGGTAGTAGACGTCGATGAAGTTGAGTCCAATGGCGTGTTGCCGGATCCGCACTTCGTCGGCGCCGGGATCGGGCACCTCGACTTCGCCGTATTCGAGGACTTCGGGTCCGCCGTGGCGACGGACGAGGATGGCCTTGGCCTTCATGCGTTCTCCTTGATCATGCCCGCGCGGCCGCGGGCTTCGATTGGGACAGGACATAGACGCCGACGAGGACCAGCGCGGTACCTGCGAGCTGCCAGGCGCTGAAGCTCTCGCCGAGGAACACGTACGCAAGCACGATGGTCGACACCGGCCCGACCATCGACGCCATCGAGGTACTGCCGGCGCCGATGCGCTCGACCGCCAGCATCGTCGCGAACACCGGCAGCACCGTGCACAGCAGGCCGTTCACCAGCGACAGCCAGTACACCGGCACCGGCTGCCGCAGGGCCCCGAGCGGATTCAGCACGATGAACTGGACGAAGACCGCAAGTGTCGAGACGCACATCGCATATGAGGTCAGGCGGATGGCTCCGATGCGCCGGACCAGTTCGCCCGAGATCACCAGATAGGCGGCGTAGCAGACCGCGCTGCCGAACACGAGCGCCGAACCGAGAGCGACGCCCTCGCCCTCCAGCGAAACGTCGTGCTGAAACACCAGCACGATGCCACCGTAGGCCAGCGCAAGCGCCGCGAGCTCGCGCCGGCTGAAACGCTTGCCGAGAAAGAGCGCGGACATCAGCAGCACAAGGGTCGGGTTCAGATAGAGGATCAGCCGTTCGAGCGCGGCGCTGATGTACTGCAGGCCGAGGAAATCGAACGTGCTCGCGGCATAGTAGCCGAGCAAGCCGACCACGATCAGGCGTAGATGATCGCGCGCGGCGAGCGGAGCGGCAGAGCGGCCGCTCCAGACATAGGCGACGACGAAGAGCGGTCCGGAAAACGCCATCCGTAGCGCGATCAGCGTCGCAGCATCGACGCCGTGCCGGTACGCCAGCTTGACGACGATCGCCTTCGCCGAGAACAGCACGCTGCCAACGATCGCCAGAGCGAGGCCGCCGACGAGTACGCGACGCGCAGGGTTCGACACAATGAGCTGAGACGTCAGCGCCCGGGTCGACGCCATGCCGCCCAGGCGAGGCAGCCCCACCCGGCGATGAAGGCGCCGCCGCCGAACGGCGTGATCGTGCCGAGCGCGCGCAGCCCCGTCAGCGCCAGCAGATACAGGCTGCCGCTGAACAGAACAATGCCCGCAATGAACAGCGCTCCGGCAGCCGTCGTGGCGGTGCCGGGCCAGCGGTCGCAGGCCCAGGCCGTCGCAAGCAGCGCTAGGGCGTGCATCAGCTGGTAGCGCACTGCCGTCTCGAAAACGGCGGCCAGGTCGACTGCCAGCACGCCGCGCAGCGCATGCGCGCCGAACGCGCCGGCTGCGACCGCCAGCAGCGCGAACAGAGCCCCGAGCATGAAGTAGACGCGTTCCATGATGCTTTCGCCGGAAAAGGCCGATTCTGCATCGCAGGCCGATGCCTTTGCGCCGGCGGCGCGTTGTTATGCTGCGCGCCGCCTGCCGCCCGCCACCATGCGCCCCATCCTGCCACTGCTGCTCGCTGCCGCCGTGCTGACCCTGTCGGCATGCCGGCCAGCCCCTACGCAAGCGGATGCGCTCGAGCCGTGCCGGCTGCCGGGCATCGAACGCGAGATCCGCTGCGGTAGCGTCTCCATGCCTGAAGACCCGGACGCTCCGGCAGGCGCGCGCATCGACGTCAGGTTCGCGGTCGTTCCCGCGGTGGCGCGCAATGCCCGCCCCGACCCGGTGTTCGTCTTTGCGGGTGGCCCCGGACAGGCCGCGAGCCAGGTGATCGGCATGATGATGCCGGTGCTCGCCGAACTGAATGCACGGCGCGACATCGTGTTCGTCGACCAGCGCGGCACCGGGCGCTCCAACCGCCTCGACTGTCCCGACGACGAAACGTCACTCGCCGCACGACTGGACCCGGCGCAGCAGCTCGAGGCGCTGAAGCGGTGCCTCCGTGCGCTGCGCAGCGACCTGCGGCAGTACGCGACATGGATCGCGGTCCGCGATTACGACGCGGTGCGCGAGCGCCTGGGCGCCGATCGCATCAACCTGTGGGGAGGCTCCTATGGGACCCGCGCCGCGCTCGAATACCTGCGGCAGTTTCCGCAGAACGTGCGCACGGTCGTGCTCGACGGGCCCGCACCGCCGGACATGGTGCTGCCGCTGGCGTTTGCGATCGATGCCGACGCGGCACTCACGGCGCTCTCGG
>Ga0335084_10004152_pt1 | contig 14263 bp, 10 predicted proteins | sample Lox_Sample_44_FD_206721 | JGI IMG/M metagenome (GOLD analysis project Ga0335084, IMG submission 206721) | Soil microbial communities from Loxahatchee National Wildlife Refuge, Florida, United States - Lox_Sample_4.4 | ecosystem: Environmental > Terrestrial > Soil > Wetlands | place: USA...
GAGGCACGCGGGAAAGCAATGAAAGGAGTCAGTGAGTCCGCGCTCGCCATGCTGATAGATTATGGATGGCCCGGCAACGTCCGTGAGTTGGAGAATGTCATCGAACGAGCAGTGACCTTAAGCCTGGGTGAAAAGATTTCTCCAGACGATCTTCCGCCGGCCGTGCAGGGCGCGCGCGGCGACCGCCGTGTCCTCGACGAGGCGGCAGAAAAGACGCTCCCACTTCAGGAAATTGAAAAAGAGTACATCAAGAAAATCCTGGAGAAGATGGGCGGCAATAAGTATCAAGCGGCCCATGCCCTCGGTATCGACAGGAAGACCCTCTATCGCAAGCTTGGGGAGATTGAAGAGGGCAAGGCCCACGAGTAAACTACTCTCGTCTTCTTCACTAATCCCGAGCTTGCATGAGCCCACCGGTCAACAAAGTCATCTTCTTTGAAGCAAGCGCCGTCCTGGTCCTGACGGTCGGGATCTTCATCCTCGACATGCTGACGCCACTGGGTTGGGCGGTCTGGCTGCTCTACCTCCTTCCGCTCACCTTCATGCTGCAATCCTCTTCCACGCGAGATCCTTATTACTTTTCTGCGGTTGCGACAATCCTGACGCTCGTCGGCTGGTGGGTGTCTCCGCCAGGTGGTCAAGACCCCATGGCCGCCTTGATCAATCGCCTGATGGGGATCGGGGTCATGTGGGCTTTTACATGGATAATGGTCAGGCAGAAGCAGGCACGAGGCAAACTCGTTGAAGTGGAGATTGCACGATCAAAGGCAGAAAACCTTCGAGAGGCGGCTGTGACGGCTCGGGAGTTGGCGGAGGCCAGCCTAACAGGCGCAATGCAGCGGGAGTCACAAGCATCGCGCGAATTGCTGGTGAGCAGCCTGCGGCTTCAAGGCATCGTCCAATCGGCTATGGACGCGATCCTGACAGTTGACGACCACCAGCACGTGCTGCTCTTCAATGACGCGGCCGAGCGAATGTTCGGATGTTCGAGCAAGGAAGCGCTCGGGCAACCGCTGGATCGATTCATCCCGTCGCGATTTCGGGAGGCGCACCGGCAACATATTGAGAGGTTCGGCCGGTCAGGCGTGACGAATCGGAAGATGGGGGAACTCGGCACGGTGATGGGGCTTCGTGCCAACGGCGAGGAGTTTCCGGTCGAAGCGGCGATCTCGCACTTTATCGTCGAGGGGAAGAAGTTCTACACGGTGATCCTTCGCGATATCACAGAGCGGAAGCAGGCTGAGCGACTGGTACGACAGAGTGAAGAGCGCTATCGGCGACTCATTGCTGTTTCGCCCCTTGCGATCATCGTCTATCGTGGTGATCACGTGATCTTTGTCAATGACGAAGGCCTCAAACTCTTCGGGGCGGTGAAAGCGCAAGAGATTCTGGGGAAATCGCACTTCGACCTCTTCCATCCGGATTGTCATGACTTGATTCGCGAACGGGTCCAACAATTGCTGGAAGGAAGGACGACCGTCCCCGTCGTTGAAGAGAAAATTGTGACGCTGGACGGCAGGGTCGTCGATGTCGAGGTGAGTAAAGCCACGTTTACCGATGAAGAGGGACCGGCCATTGTGGCCGTGATTCGAGACATCAGCGAGCGCAAGCAAATGGCAGAACAGCTCCGCAGAGTCGAGCGGATCGCAGAACTCGGTACGCTCGCCTCAGGCATGGCGCACGAGATCGGCACGCCGATGAACGTGATCCTCGGCCGCGCCGAATACTTGATGCAACGAACGCAAGAAGAACCACTGAAGAAAGGGTTGCAGACCATCGTCAATCAGGTCGAGCGCATTACAAGGGTTATGAATCAACTCTTGGCCTTTGCGCGCCGGAAACCGGTGGAACGTCGAGCCCTCGATCTGCAGAGGACGATCGACGACAATCTGGAGATTTTCGAGGAACGATTAGCGCGGCACCATATCACGATCGAGCGAGCCTTCGCGGAGTCGTGTCCTCCCGTGCTGGCTGATGCAGATCAGATGAGTCAGGTGGTGATCAATCTCGTCATGAACGCGCTTCATGCGATGTCCGATGGTGGAACCCTGCGGGTTGGAGTTTCACCACACGATGGGAAGGTCCGGCTCACCGTAGCTGATACCGGTCACGGTATCCCTCATGATGTCGTTGCCAAAATTTTCGATCCCTTCTTCACGACGAAGGAATTTGGGAAAGGTACCGGACTCGGCCTGACTGTCGTGAAGGGGATTATCGAAGAACACCATGGAACCATCGCGGTCGAAAGTAAATCCGGCACAGGCACGACCTTCACGATCCACCTGCCGGTGTATCAGCCGAAATCATAGTATCAAGCTGCCAGCAATCGGTTTTTAACTCTTCCTTGTACCCCTCTCATCCGCCCCAAGCACGAACGGCCTGATGCTGGAAGCTGATCACAGACTGCCGACAGCTCATCTTCAGGCTGTAGCGGTTGTCGACAAATGATCCCTCCCGATTGGGGTGTTTCTCCACATTCCGTCTTCTTAGAATCGGCCTCCGCCGCGCCCTTCCTCAGAAATATAAGCCATTTTTCAGGGTGAGAGGGAGGTGCCGGATGACAAGTTGGAAGGCATGTGACTTGCGTTCCTCTGGAGGCGGGGGCCGATCCGGAACGGGGATGCTGGTTGTGAGTGAAAGGAAATCTACCGTGGTGCTCATTGTTGAAGACGACAACGATATGCGCAGTTTGCTCTGCGATGAACTCTGGAGCGAAGGTTACCAGCTCAGAGAAGCCAAAGATGGCGATGAGGCTCTTCGGACGGTGCTGGAGTCAGCGCCAGATCTGATTCTGACCGACTTGAAGATGCCGGCCGGGGGATTCGATTACATCAGTCGCCTGAAAACCTTCGCGCCACACTGTCCGATCGTGCTGATGACCGCTTTCGGTGGAACCCAAACGAGAGCAGAAGCATTGAGATGGGGCGCCTCAGCCTATTTCGACAAACCGGTGCGGATCGGCGAGTTGAAAGCGACGGTGCGACAATTGTTGACCAGTAAGGTTGTATAGGAGTTCTGACAGCTTGCAGGCCTCAGCTGTCAACCTAAGAGGTCGAGATGGCCGGGTCTCAGTCAAAACAACCAGCTCCTTCTATCCTCGGCGATCCTGTTCTTACGGCCCGTCTTGAGGCGATTAAACAGCTCGCCGGCGGATTGACTGACCGTGTTGCGGTCATGGATCGCGATTTTAATGTTGTCTATGCCAACGAGTCGGCATGGACGAAAGCCACGCAGGAGGGAAGTACCGCGCGGCCTGGCAAGTGCTATGAAGTCTTTGCACATCGCAGCGATACCTGTGAATCGTGCCCGACGGTCAAATTGTTCGAATCACCGGAGGTTCGGTCGATATCCAGTGCCGGCATAGATGCCGGTATTCCCTGCGATCTGGACCGGGCCTTTCCGCTCACGTCCGACCGGGACGAGGTGGAACTGATCCTGGTGTTACTCAAGCATCGGACGAGCCAGACGCAGACGGATCCTCGTCCGTCGCGGACGGAGAATCCGCCGACGACTCAACGGGAATCTTTGGGAGGGTTGATCGGCCGCAGTCCTGCGATGCAGCAGCTGTTCGATATGGTTTGTCTGGTCGCTGACAGCTCGGCCACGGTCCTGATTCAGGGGGAGAGCGGGACGGGGAAGGAACTGGTCGCAAGAACGATTCACGACGTAAGTTATCGCCGGAGCAAACCGTTTGTCGTCGTGGATTGTGGTTCACTGCCTGAGACCCTGCTCGAGAGCGAGCTGTTCGGTCATGTGAAAGGGGCCTTTACCGGCGCGATCTCGAACAAACGGGGCCTGTTCGAAGAAGCCGACGGAGGGACGATTTTCCTGGACGAAATCGCCGACACCACCCCCGCGTTTCAAGCCAAACTTCTCCGAGTGCTACAAGAAGGGGAAATCAAACGCGTCGGAGGAAATCAGCCGATCAAGATCGATGTCCGCATCATCTCGGCAACGAACAAAGACCTCCACGAACTGGTCGGGTTGAAAGTTTTCCGACAGGATCTCTACTATCGCTTGGCGGTGTTGCCGTTGCATCTGCCGCCGCTTCGGGAGCGACGAGAGGACATTCCGCTCTTGATCAAACACTTCATCGCTCTGTCATGCCAACGGCATCGGCAGCCGCTCCGGTCGGTTTCGCCGGAGGTGATGTACGCGTTGACTGAGGCGACCTGGCCCGGGAATGTCCGCGAGCTGCAGCATTACATCGAGCGGGCTGTGGTGACGACCGTTGGCCCTTATCTTACATGTGGTGACATCGTGGCAATGGGATCGGAACAGACGGAACGTGACCTCCGATCCGTCTCGCGCGGCGCGGTGAAGCAAGTGGAACGGGCCCGCATCATCCAGGCCCTTCAACAGTCCGACGGCAATCGAGCCAAAACGGCCAAACTGCTTAGAATCAGCCGGGCAAGTCTCTACAACAAGCTGCGAACGTATCAGATTCATTAACGCCGAATTCCCAAGTTCGCAGCACACTGATAGACAGAGACCAGAAGTAATGTCCTTGTCAGTTCTTTGATACTGCGAGAGCATGCGGTTGTTGCTGATCAAGAATCATCACGGTGCTCGACGTTGTGAGTTCGCACCGTGATGAGTGTCCTCGTCACAGCCTTGCTAACATGTTATGCGGCGGGTGTCGTCCTGCCTGCGTGTCTGCCGAGGCGTCCCAAACTCCAGAACTTTGTGGCCCACGGACTTTCGGCTGGCGCGGGTCTGGCGGGAATCGTCCTCGGTATCGTCGGTCTCCTGGCTCCCGCACCGCTGATACTGTCCTTGCCCTCGACCCTACCTCTTCTGACCTTCGCAGTCCGCCTTGACCCCCTTGCCTCCTTCTTCGTGCTGACGATTTCGCTGGCCGGCCTCTCGGCGTCCATCTATGCGCTAGGGTATGTGACCGAATTTTATGGGCGTGCCTCGATCGCTGTGCTGGGGGCGCTGTTCAATGGGTTTCTCCTCTCGATGACACTCGTGGTGATCGCCGACAACGGGTTCTTCTTCTTGATTGTCTGGGAACTCATGTCGCTGCTGTCCTATTTCCTTGTAGTGACCGAGCACGAGAAGGCTGATGTGCGCTACGCGGGATTGTTCTACTTAATTATGACCCACGTGGGTACCGCCTTCATCATCCTCGCCTTCTTCATCTTCTTCCAAGCGGGTGGGTCGTTCTCGTTCGAAACCTTCCGGCACCCAGCGCAGCCTTTGCCGGACGGCATGAGAACGCTCGTGTTTCTAATGGCCTTGATCGGCTTTGGCACCAAAGCAGGCATCGTGCCGCTCCATGTCTGGCTGCCCTATGCGCACCCGGCGGCGCCGTCGCATATTTCAGCCTTGATGTCTGGCGTCATGATCAAGACGGCGATCTACGCGTTGATCCGGGTGTACTTTGATTTCCTCGGAGGCCAGTTCCCTTGGTGGTGGGGATTTGTCGTGCTCGTCATCGGAGCGGTCTCAGCCTTGTTGGGAGTGATGTATGCGTTGATGGAACATGACCTCAAGAGTCTCCTCGCGTTCCACAGCGTGGAAAATATCGGCATCATCTTGTTGGGCATCGGGGTCGGCATGATTTTTCAGACCTTTGGGCTAAAGGAACTTGCCGCTCTCGGACTGCTGGCTGGGCTGTACCATACGATCAATCACGCGATGTTCAAGGCCCTGCTGTTCCTAGGCGCTGGATCACTGCTGTACGCGACTCATACACGCAACATGGAGGAGTATGGTGGCCTGCTCCGACGCATGCCTTGGACCGGGGTCTTCTTTTTGATCGGGGCCGTGTCGATTTCTGCGCTCCCCCCGACGAATGGATTTGTCAGCGAATGGCTGGTCTTCCAAAGCCTCTTTCTCAGTTTTCAGCTTCCGACCGTGTTTCTGAAATTGATGCTTCCGATTGCCGCCGCGATGTTGGCCCTGACCAGCGTGCTGGCCCTGGCCTGCTTCGCAAAAGCGTTCGGGATGTCGTTTCTCGCACTGCCACGCAGCGCGCATGCACGCCACGCGGAAGAGGTTCCAGTTCCCATGCGTGTCGGGATGGCTCTGCTGGCCGTCGTCTGTGTCGTGCTGGGAATCGCACCGATGGTGGTGGTACCGCTGTTGGACCGGGTTGCTGCGCCCTTTACAGAGGTGTCGATCGAAGGGAAGGTGCTGGCGCTGGATGGATGGGCTCTCGCACCGGGGAATGTCGAATTCTCCAGCCTCTCAACGCCAGTGTTGGCGCTGCTGCTGGTGGTGCTGTCGATGCTCGGACTCGGGCTCGTCGTGGCGTTTGGTGGTCTTGTGAAGAAACGCTATTACAAGACCTGGGGCTGTGGGATCAACCTGACGCCTCGGATGGAATACACCGCGACCGGCTTCGTCCAGCCGATCAAACGAGTCTTCAGCACCATCTACCAACCAACGCTCAAGCTCGAGACGGAGTTTCTCGAAGAGTCCCGATACTTCGCGAAACGGCGACGATTCGAGTTCCACATTGAACCGATTTTTCAGAAGTATCTCTACGATCCCGTCGTCGCGTTCTTCACCACCATGGCTGACCGCCTGAGAGTGGTCCAGGCGGGGAGCCTGCATCTATACCTGACATATATCTTTGTCACCCTCATCGTCTTGCTGTTACTCGCGGTGTAGCCCGATGTTGCAAGCCATTCTTCTCGTTGTTGCCCAAACGATCGTCTTACTGGCCGTCTCACCATTCATCGTGGGGCTGATCAGGAAAGTGAAGGCCCGCCTTCAAGTAAGGCGCGGCGCCAGCGTCTTTCAGCCCTATGCTGATCTGGCCAAACTGTTTCGGAAACAGCCGGTCGTGTCGACGACCACCTCATGGATCTTCACTGCGACACCGTACATTCTATTCGCTTCGACGTTGGCGGCGGGACTGCTCGTGCCAGTCTTTGTGTCAAGAACGCCGCTCAACTTTGCCGGCAACATCATCGCGCTCGTATATTTACTGGCACTGGGGACGTTCTTTCTCATGTTGGCGGGCCTCGACGCCGGTTCAGCCTTCGGTGGGATGGGGAGCAGTCGCGAAGCGATCGTCGCCTCGCTGACCGAACCGGCCATGATTCTCTCCATCTTTGCGATCGCGTTGACCGCCGGCTCCACGAATTTGAGTACGATCGTGCACAAAACCGCCTTGTTGGAAGGCATTGTCACGGATCCCTCCCCCCATCTCATGGCCCTCGCGGCATTATTCATTGTGGCCATTGCCGAAACAGGCCGCGTGCCGGTGGACAATCCGGCCACTCACCTGGAGCTGACGATGATTCACGAGGCGATGATCTTGGAATACTCGGGACGCTATCTGGCGCTGGTCGAATGGGCTGCCGGTCTCAAGTTGGTGGTGTTCCTGACCTTGATCGCCAATGTGTTCGCTCCGTGGGGGATCGCAACGAGTGTGGAGCCGACCGCGCTGATCGTTGGTCTGGCGACCTATCTCCTGAAAGTGTCGGGGTTAGCCGTGCTAATCGGCGTGCTTGAGTCAATGTTCGCCAAGCTGCGCTTATTCCGAGTGACGGACTTGTTGGGGGTCGCCTTTATTCTGGCGCTGCTGGGCTTGGTCTTCTTCTACGTGTTGCGAGGATAACGTGTCGCAGTTGACTCCGCACATTGGATCTCAGTTGGTGGATTTAGGCTCGGCGCTGTTACTGCTGGCGTGCTTTGCGATTGTGGCCCAGCGTCGGCTCTCCGCTTGCGTCGATTTGTTCGCGCTGCAGTCGGTCTTTCTGGCCCTGACGGCAGCCCTTGTCGCGTTCCTCACGGGGATTCATCACATTTACATCGCCGCCGCGCTCACCGTCGTCATCAAGGTCGTGGTGATCCCGCGGATTCTGAAGCGGGTGATTGAACGGTTGAATGTGAAACGTGAACTCGAAATGAACGTGAACGTGCCGACCGGGTTATTGATCTGCGGCGCGCTCGTCATACTCGCATTCTTCATTACCCAGCCGATCATTTCCCTGGGGTTCCTGCTGACGCGCGATTCGCTGGCGATTGCACTGGCGATCGTCCTGATTGGCTTTTTTACCATGATCGCGCGCAAGAAGGCGGTGACGCAGGTGATCGGCTTTCTGGTCATGGAAAACGGCTTGTTCCTGGGGGCAACGGCGGCCGCGTACGGGATGCCCCTGATCGTAGAGCTGGGCGTCTTCTTTGATGTGTTGGTGGGGGCTCTGATCATCGGCATCTACAGCCATCGGCTGCAGGATGCCTTCGACAGCGTGGATACAAGCAAGCTCACGACCCTGAAGGAATAACACGACATGACGTGGCCGCTTCTCGTGCTGGTCGCCGCTCCTCTTGTCGGAGGTCTCGGCAGTCTCCTCGTCCGACAGCGACGAGCCGTGGAGGTCCTGCAGTGCGGACTGGCCGGGGCGATGCTGGTGTCTGCCGTGCTCGTGGCGGAGCGGGTGATTACCGCCGGACACGTGTCGGTAGGAAGCCTCCTGCAGGCGGATGCCCTGAGCGCATGGCTTGATTTGATCATCGGCGTCGTGGGCGGTACCGGGACGCTCTATGCCGTGGGGTATGTGGGAGAAGAGATGGACCGCGCGCATCTGTCATTGAGACGGTACCGCCAGTTTTTCTGCCTGTTTGATCTGTACCTCGGCGCGATGCTCCTAGCCGTGAATCTCGAAAACATCGCCATCATGTGGATCGCCATCGAAGGCTCCACGCTCTCGGCTGCGTTGTTAATCGGGTTCGATCGAAGCAAGGCGGCGCTGGAAGCCGGGTGGAAATACGTCATCCTCAGCTCGGTCGGTATTGCACTCGCACTGTTCGGCACCATCCTCGTCTATTACGCCTCGGAGCATGTCTTGGGTGTGTCGAGCGAGGCGTTGCGCTGGTCTCAACTCTATCGGGTGGCTGAGGGATTGGATCACGGCGCGATCAAAGTGGCCTTCATTTTTGCGTTGATTGGCTATGGGACGAAAGCGGGAATCGCGCCGATGCACACCTGGCTACCCGATGCGCATGCCGAAGCCCCGACGCCGGTCAGTGCCATGTTGTCGGCCAACATGCTCACGCTTGCCGTCTACGCGATCCTGCGATTCAAGGCCGTGACGGATAGAACCGTTGGGCCCGAGTTTGCCGGCAACCTGATTATCGGATTGGCATTGCTGTCGCTTGCGGTCTCGGCAACTTTCTTTCTCGTCCAGCGAGACTATAAACGGCTGTTCGCCTACTCCAGCATCGAGCACATCGGAATCGCGTTACTGGGTTTTGGCATCGGCGGCCTTGGGATCTTTGCAGGCGCGTGGCATTTGATGAACCACGCGTTCGCCAAATCCACGGCCTTCTATGGCGCCGGTCTGGTTTTCCTCCGGCACAACCACAAACTGCTCGATCGCGTGACTGGGCTGGTGAATCAAATGCCGGTCGCAGGGACCGCCATCCTTGTGGCCGGCGTCGCATTGGCGGGCATGCCGCCCTTCGGACTCTTTACCAGCGAGGTCCTCATTGCCGTTGGTGCCTATACTACCAGGCCCGAAGTGGCCTATGGGTTTCTGGCTCTGCTTGCGCTGGCCTTTGCGACCTTGCTCTATCAGGTATTGCGGATGGCGCTCGGAGGGCCGGGTGAGGCAGGCACTGCCTTGGGCAGACAGTGCCGTCTCTTTACAGGCGCCGCTGTGGGCATCAACATTGCCGTGCTGGGAATTATCGGCCTCCGCGTTCCACCGGGGCTGGAGACGTTGCTGGCCTCGATCGTGAAAATCTTCAGCGTCGGGATGGAGGCGCCGTGATGCAGACCATCATCGCCCCGGTGGCGGTCTTTCTCGGCGCGCCGCTGCTCGCAGCCTTTCTCAGTTTGGCCACCAGGCACGCGCGTGTGTTGCATGGGTTGAATCTCACCACGATGACCGCGTTGGTTGTGTCCGAGTTTACCCTCATCCAGCAGGTGTTGGCTCACGGACCCCTCATCACGCTCTGGGGGTTGGTCTATATTGACGCGCTCTCCGCCTTCATCCTGTTCATCGTGACGGTCATCGGATTGTCCTGCTCGTTGTACACGTGGGCCTATCTTGATGATTATGTGGCTCGAGGTGTGATTGCGGCGAAGCGCCTGAATCGGTTTTTCTTCCTGTTTCATCTCTTTCTGTTTGCCATGATCGTGGCAACGATGGCGAATAACCTGGGCGTTCTGTGGGTGGCCATAGAAGGCACGACGCTTGCCACAACGTTCCTGATCGCATTCTTCCGCAAACGTGAAGGACTGGAAGCAGGATGGAAATACCTGATTCTCTGTTCGGTCGGCATCGCCTTAGCGTTGTTCGGCACGGTACTGACCTATTATTCATCGGTCCGAATCCTGGGAGATGAGAGCACGGCTTTAAACGTGACCAAACTCCTTGAAGTGGCCGACCAGCTGGATCCGCATGTGCTCAAACTCGCGTTCATCTTTCTCTTTGTCGGCTACGGGACCAAGATCGGGCTGGTGCCCATGCATACCTGGGTGCCGGAGGCCTATAGCGAGGCACCGGCACCGGTCACAGCGATGTTGGCCGGCGTATTAGAGACGGTCGCAGTCTATGCGGTGCTGCGCAGCAAGGCAGTCATGGATCACGCGCTCCCCCCGGCCTTTGCCGGGAACCTCCTGCTCCTCTTTGGGCTCCTTTCCTTCGTGGTGGCGGCGCTCTTCATTCTGATCCAGCACGACTACAAACGATTATTCGCCTACTCCAGTGTGGAACACATGGGGTTGGCGATGGTGGGGTTCGGGGTCGGAGGACCGATTGGAACATTCGGAGGCCTGTTCCATCTGCTCAACCATGCGTTGGCAAAATCGCTGGCGTTTTTCGCAGCCGGGAACGTCCATCGTCGGTTCGCCACCCGCGAGATCAGTGAGGTGCGGGGGCTGGCGAAAGTTCAACCGGTCACAGCCGTGGCGATCCTGATCGCAGGCCTGGCGCTGGTCGGCATGCCGCCATTCTCCATGTTCGTGAGCGAGGTACTGGTCGTGTCGGCGCTGGCGACCCAAAGTTTTGCTTCAGACACGCTTCACGTGGGGCGTTTCCTCACGATCATCGTCGCTGATGAGGTGCGCAGCCTGTCGATCGTGACGGTGTTTCTTCTGTTTGCGGTTGCGCTCTTCGGTGGGTTTACGTATCGGATCGCTGCCATGGTGTGGGGAACACCTCACGAAAGCGTGAAGCGCGGTGAAGGATGGGATATCGGGCATGTGCCCCTCATCCTCACCAGTCTCGCGTTAGTGGGGCTTGGGATGACACTTCCCGACCCAATCAGAACACTGTTAGATCAAGCGGTCAGTATCCTGGTTGTGAGGTGAGCGATGGTTGATACGATAACAGGTGTGAAACAATTGAAGGAGGCGTTTGGGACCTCCATTGAGGAACTGCCTCTTGTCCACGGCACGCCATGCCTACGGGTGAAGAAGGAAGATGTGCCGGTAGTGGCGCATTATCTCCACACCCATCCGGGGCTGCGCGGAGCCTTGTCACTTCTCTGGGCCGTGGACCATCGGCCGCACGAGGCGCGTTACAAACTCTGCTACCTGTTTACGCTGGCAGAACGCAAAGACTGGTTGTTGCTGTGCACGGACATCCAGGGTGATGATCGTCTGTTCGCATCGATTACTCCCCACATCCATGCAGCCAAATGGTACGAACGGGAAATCCGCGACATGTTCGGGCTGATCCCCGTCGGCCATCCGGACATGCGTCGGCTCGTCCGGCACGAACATTGGCCCAAAGGCTCCCACCCACTCAAAAAAGACTTTCGATGGGACACTGTCTTGGAACATGCGCAAGGTCAGTATGCGTTCCGAAAGATTGAAGGCGAAGGGGTCTTCGAGGTTCCGGTCGGGCCAATCCACGCCGGGATCATCGAGCCGGGCCATTTCCGGTTTTCCGTCGCTGGGGAGCCCATCATGCAGCTCGAGCTGCACCATTTTTGGAAGCATCGGGGAATTGAAAAGCTCTTCGAGCAACAGACACTGATCACGGCCGTGCCGCTTGCAGAACGGGTGTCGGGTGATACCACGGTGGGACACAGTCTCGCCTACTGTCAGGCGGTCGAAACGCTCCTGCGCATCGACGTGCCGAGGCGCGCCAGATATGTGCGTTCGTTCTTTCTTGAACTGGAACGGCTGCACAATCATCTCGGCGACGTAGGCGCCATCTGCAACGACACCGCCTATGCGTTGGCCCATGCCCACTGCAGTCGGTTGAAAGAACGGCTCATGCAGCTCAACGACCGGTTGACCGGCTCACGATTCCTACGTGGTGCCATGCAGGTAGGCGGCGTTGCACGCGACCCGGATGCCAGGGCGCTCGACGAAACCGTCGATGAGTTACACAGGGTCGAGGAAGACTTCTCCGAGCTGGAATCCATCATTTTTGCGAACGCGTCGCTCACGGACCGCTTGGAAACGACTGGAGTATTGACCGAACGCACAGCCTGGGATCATGCGGTGATGGGCCTCGTCGGACGAGCCTCGGGGATCGATCGTGATGTACGACGTGATCGTCCGTTCGCGGCTTACGATGAGTTATCGGTGAAAACGGTTCTGTACCGCTATGGTGATGTTCGAGCCCGACTGAGAGTCCGCATGGATGAGATTCACGAATCTATACGTCTGATTCGCGAGATTCGTCTCAAGATCCCGGACGGTCCGGTCGCAGTTGGGACGAATGGCTCGGCGAATCGAGGGGATTGGGCGCTGTCTGCAGTGGAAGGCTGGCGGGGCGAAATTCTTTATATGGTGATGGCTGGTGAAGCTGGTCAGATTCACCGCTGTAAGGTGCGCGACCCCTCGTTCGTCAACTGGCCCGCAATTCAGTGGGCGGTTCTCGGCAACATCGTTCCTGACTTTCCTTTGATTAACAAAAGCTTCAATCTCTCATACGCAGGAAACGATTTATAGGGAGGCAGCATATGTTTCGTATCATTAAAAAGAGTTTGAAGACCGGAGTGGTGACGGGCAAGTATCCCGGAGCGGAGGCGCCTGTCGCGCCGGTTGCTCAAGAAGCGAAGGACAAGGCCAAACCATTCAAACGGTCGCTGACAATTCGGGAGGTGGATACGGGCTCCTGCAATGCCTGCGAGATGGAAATGAACGCGCTTGCAAACCCGGTCTATGACATCGAACGGTTCGGTATTCACATTGCCGCCTCCCCGCGCCATGCGGATGCGTTGGTGGTGACGGGGCCGGTTACTGTGAACATGGAGCGTGCGTTGAAGGATGTGTACAACCAGACGCCGGATCCTAAAATCGTGATCGCGCTTGGCGACTGCGCCATCAATTGCGGTATGTTCAAGGGCAGCTATGCAGTGACTGGTCCGGTCGAGCGACACGTCCCGGTCGACGTACGCATCTCCGGCTGCCCGCCGCGCCCATCGGAAATTCTCAACGCCCTGTCAGAACTCCGAGATGAGCGGCGTCGTTCTGGCGACTGAACAACCGCGTTAAAGATCGGTCGGGCAGCACTTATAACAGTCTGGTCGCAGCATTTCACGAGTTTCTGCCCCGAATCTCCCCACTTTTCCTTATCAAGCTGTCCAAGAGATTAGACAGCCCAACGTGTTGAAATCTCAACGTCCTTCTTCCCGTCGCACACAAGACTGTCTAAGAGCGTAGAAATTATCGTCAGGCAATCGCAACCGGTTCAATGGCCCGTACATCACTAACTCCATGTGTTCGCAGCGGAATTTCCATTGAGATTTCTGCCTCGCCACCCCGGCACGTCGATTGCGCTAGAAGAGGTCCGCTGGTGAAGGTCCGGGTGATTTTGGACCGGCCTCCGAATGACCCACTCCTTCGCAAGAAGGAACCCTTCACCAGCTCTAAGTTCTGTAGGCAAGCGGTGCGTGGCGAGAGGTGTGGCCGGACAACTGATCAGAAGCAAGTTACCTCTAGCCACTTGCCTCGTGCCTCTAGCCATGCATGCAGAGTTCAGCTCAGTTTAACCATCCGCTCAACGAGGCGGGTTTAGAGGGGGAGGCCGTACAATGAGTTCTTTTCTTTTTCAACCAAAAGGCAGGAAGCGCCGCACCAGTCTGGCGCTGATGCTGCAGAGCGTGCTGCTAACAAGCAGCCTGGTGGTGACACCAGGGTTGTTTGCGGCAGGGCCGGGAGAAGCATCCCATGAGGGACATGCCACTCCTGTCTCGATGCCTGGCTGGGCTGAGGCTCTCAAGAGTCAGACGCTGGTCGAGGATGCGATTGAGGGACGGGCGGGACGATCGGAGAAGTTGGAGATGCAACACAATCGTCTGATGCGCCGGCTTGAGGAGCAGGCGCAGAAGGACGCGC
>Ga0335084_10004153_pt1 | contig 14261 bp, 13 predicted proteins | sample Lox_Sample_44_FD_206721 | JGI IMG/M metagenome (GOLD analysis project Ga0335084, IMG submission 206721) | Soil microbial communities from Loxahatchee National Wildlife Refuge, Florida, United States - Lox_Sample_4.4 | ecosystem: Environmental > Terrestrial > Soil > Wetlands | place: USA...
CCAGGTGGAACGGATAGGCGTCATTCGCTTTCGGCTGCGGTGGAATTTTGTGCCCTATTCTCCAGGTGTCCCCGGTCGGCGGCTCAACCTTGACGACGTCGGCGCCGAAGTCGGACAGAATCACGGCTGCGCTTGGGCCGGCGATGAAACTGGCCATCTCCACTACTTTCAATCCTGAAAAGATGTTGTCATTTGTCATATTATTCTCTGTTTTGTCTCGCTGTTGATTGTTGTCATTGCATCTGGAGCTGGAGCAAGTGCTCTGAGGAGTCGCCTGCATCTTGTTCGTGCAGTTTCTGCACCAGCGAAGAGATCCAGTTCAGCAGGCGTGCCTGCACTTCATCACGGTTGATCTCATTGAGCATTTCGTGTCGTCCGCCTGAATAGAAATCGCAGGAGATGTCTTTGAGACCGGCTCGCCGATAGCGATCAATCATGACACGGACGCCTTGGAGTTGTTGTCCCACTGGATCCTCACTGCCTGAAATGACATAGATGGGCAGATCTTTGCGTATCCTAAGAAGATGGTCCGGATCGGAAAGGCGGGGTGCTGCCGCCAGAAACGACGCAAAAGACGCAGGCTGAAGTTGGGCAAAGCATGAAGGGTTATTCATGAATTTATCCACAACGGCGTTATCGCGGCTTAACCAGTCGAACGGAGTTCGGGCCGGCTCGAAGGAGGTGTTCAGGACGTTGCTCCCGACCGGCACCGAATTTCCCAGCCGTGCAAGTCCGTCCAAGGAGCCTGATCCGGATAGGATAAGGCCATCAAGTTCAACGCTGTGTTCGAGCACAAATTGTTGAGCCGCGAAAGATCCCATGCCGTGGCCCAAGAATAGGTATGGCTGAAAGGGACATTCGTGTTTGGCGATCCGGTTTAGCCAGACCATATCCTCCACCAGCACGTCGAAACCTCCTTCGCCAAAATCTCCGAACTGAGCAGAGGACAATGCCGTGAGGCCGTGACCCCGATGATCATTTCCGTAAACGGTAAGCCCGGCCGACACCAGAGTCTCGATCAGGCCGTCATAGCGGCCAATATATTCGCCCATGCCGTGGGCAATTTGAACTACGCCGCGGGAAGGGCCTTGGCTGTCCCATCGGACACAGGCGATGCTCGCCCCGTCAGCGCTGTTAAATCGGAAGTGCGTGGGAGAAAGCATGGGATTTCTCAGGGTCTGGGTTTTAACGTCCCTGAAACCTTGGAGCCCGCTTCTCGAGGAATGCGGATGTGCCTTCTTTCTTGTCTTCGGTTCCGGCACAAAGCCCGAAGAACGAAGCCTCCAGCGCCAACCCCTCAGCCTGGCTGGTTTCCAAGCCTTTGTTCACCGCTTCGAGCGAATGCCTGATGGCAACCGGGGCATTGTCGAAGATTTGTTTCAGAATAGCTTCGGCGCGGCTGATTAAGTTGGCGGCGGGAACAACTTCGTTGACTAAGCCGATACGCCAGGCCTCCTGAGCGGGGATCATGTCTCCGGTAAGAATGAGTTGCAACGCGCGGCCTTTCCCAACGAGGCGCGGCAACCGCTGCGTTCCGCCGGCACCGGGCAGGACTCCTAATTTGACCTCGGGCTGGCCGAATTTCGCTGTCTCGGAGGCAATCCTAATGGTGCAGGCCATGGCCGTTTCGCACCCACCGCCGAGTGCGAAGCCGTTGATGGCTGCGATCACCGGCTTGCCGAGGTTCTCAATCAGGTTGAGGACCGCTTGTCCATTAGCGCTGGATTCTTCGCCTTCGACCGCCGACAGGTGAGCAAGTTCGCCGATGTCAGCTCCCGCGATAAACGCCTTTTCGCCGGCCCCGGTGAGGACAACGCCACGCACTTCGGCGTCATCACGCGCTTCCTCAAACGCAGCTCGCAGGTCTTTCCAGGTTTTGCCATTCAGTGCATTGAGAGCCTTGGGCCGGTTGAGTGTGATATAAGCGACGGCACCCTTTTTCGCATACAAAACATTCTCGAGTGTTAAGGGCGCCTCTGGCGTCGCTGCCGGCGCTAATGTGGGAGGTGTTGCTGTTGAGCTCATAATCCTTTTTTGTCCTTTTGTGATTCCTCCGTTTCGACGATTCGGCCGGTTATCAAACGAACGCGCCGAAACCCGTGATCGCTTTGCCCACGATCAGATTTTGCATTTGGTAAGTGCCTTCGTAGGAGTAAAGGGCTTCGGCATCCGCGAAGAATCGGCCGACGTTGTAGTCGGCAGCGATGCCGTTGCCACCCAGCAACTCCCGAGCCCAGGCGACAGTCTCGCGGCACTTGGCCGTGGTGAATGCCTTGGAGAGCGCGGCGCGGGCATCCGTCAGCTTGCCTTCGGCTTCGAGTTGAGCCGTGCGAACCACCATGCATTGCGAAGCGGTGATGTTCGCGAGCATTTTCGCAAGCAGGTCTTGCACCAATTGAAATGACCCGATGGGCTTGCCGAACTGCAAACGCTCCTGGCAATATTTGAGCGCATTCTCGTAGGCGCCCATCGCGCAGCCCGTCGCTTCCCAGCCCACATAATAACGGGTCCCTTTTAACACCTTCGCGGTGTCCCGGAATGAATTGTCTCCCTGCAGACGGTTCGCCTCCGGCACCCGGCAGTTCTCCATCGTGATTGTGCCGTTCTGGACTACCTTGAGTGAAATCTTGTTCTGAATCTTTTCCACTTTGAAGCCAGGTGTCGTCTTTATCTCCACAATGAACCCTTTGACCTGATTGTCAGCGAGATCACGCGCCCAGATGATCGCAATGTCGCACCAGGGCGAGTTGCCGATCCACTTCTTCTGTCCGTTGATGATCCAGGTGTCCCCGTCGCGCTTCGCTGTCGTGGTCAGCCCGCCCGAAGCTCCAGAACCTACGAGCGGCTCGGTCAAGCCAAAGCAACCGATTTTTTCAAAGCGCGCCATTGGCGGAAGCCACTTCTGTTTCTGCTCCTCCGACCCGCCCAGGTAGATCGAACTCATCGCCAGGCCGCTGTGAACGCCGAAGAATGTTGCGATGGACGCATCGAAGCGCGCCATCTCCATGGCTATCAGACCGGCCAGCAGCGTGCTTCCGCCCCTGCAACCATAACCCTTCAGCCCGACGCCGCCGATGCCGAGCTCCTTGATCGCCGGTAAAAGTTCAAACGGAAACGCATCCTCGACCCAGTACTTCGTGATGATCGGCGCCACCTTCCCTTCCATAAACGCGCGCACCTGCTTCACGACCGCCAATTCTTCGGGTGGCAAAGTATCGACGAGTTCGTAAAAGTCAGCGTTTGGCGCCGGCAGAGGCTTTGGTTGCCGTATGTCCCTTTTCACCGCCGGGGGTGGTGTCGTGGTTGCGTCCTTCTTCACTCCTGCGGAAGTTGCCGGTGTTTCTTGAATTGTCACAGTGCTCATGCTTGTCCTTTGTTGTTCGCTCTACTACTCTTGATTAATTGTTCGTCGCGCCACACCGTATTGCACGGCGCGTGCCAAACCTCCTCGCATCGTCAGCATGGTTGCCGAACGCCAACAAAATCAGTGGCTTAGCTGGGAACAGAGGGGCTGAGACAAATCTTCGAGAAGAACTCTCCTAGCGGGATTTACGTCGCGGTTTCGACACCGCGTCGAACTAGCGTCACTTCAGTTCCTGATCGTGGAGGAAGCCGACATCACCATATGCCTGCTTGAGGTAAACACGCTAAATCGAAAGCCGATAAAGCTTAGAAACAAAGCGGACGGGGCGGGCGCCACGCCTCAGTGTGCCATGGCTTCGGCCCTTGAGGAACTGCTCAGAGATCTCGTCAGCACGGAGCTAAATTCAGCCGTTAGCTCGCTCAAGGTCCTGGCGACGACTGCCGGATCCCCACGCGGAGGAATTCCCGTTCGGACGAGGCTGGTATTGCTATATTTTATTGACTCGTTGGCATCTGAAGATGCGAGGCGCCATTGGGCCACTAGCGTGCCACGTCCCTTAGTATCCACATCAAACTGCTGCACCGTGATGAAGATTCTCAGAATTTCCCGCTCGCGACTCTTATTAGAAAGATGAACATTGTCCGAAGTCACCGACTGGGACAACTCGACCATTAATGCCCGTTGGAAAGATTGGTCGAGCCGCTCAGCCCAAAGTGCATTTTCGAGATATTCAACTTCGTTAGCCCCATTGCGGACCGCAATGGAATCGCGCAGCAGATAGGCAGGCATCTTTACGAATCCAATTTCAACTGAGGCATGCTCTTTCGGAGCAGGAGTTGAATCTTCCGCTGGAATTGGGGCAAGAACGAAGTGCCGCGCAGGTACAGTTGCCGTTTTAAAGAGGCAACCCGTGATGAGCACACTTGAGAACGAACCGAATACGAGAGACAAAAGGCAGAAGTTTTTGTTCACGGTTCTTCCTTCCGCTGTTTTCTTCCGATCAACAAGGCGTTTGGGTTTCGTTGCAGAAATTGGGCGAGATCAGCGACGCTCCGGCCCGCGTTGCCAACATCCTCCAGCGCTTGTTTGAGATCAGAAGGAAGAGCCGAGTCGGGACCGATGAGAGCTGAAGCGCTTTGAATCGCCACGCGAAGATCAGCCAACGTTTTCTGGGCGTCATAAAGTGCGTTCGTGACGCTATCCGCCACTGGATCAATGCGGCCATCAATTCGTTTCAGGAGCGCTCCAGCATGGTCCAGCGTCTGCACCAGGGAAGCCAAGGAGTTTGTGAGGTTCGGTGTCGTAACGAGCTGATTTGCCGCCCGCAACAGGTTGGTCAGGCTCGCATTGATTTCCGCAACGTTCAGCTGGCCGAGGCTGCTGTCGAGCCGACCCACGAGTCGATTCAAATTCTCTGAAAGACCGTGAAGATCGACTTGTGACAGGTTCGCCAACAACTGCTGGATCTGGCTGGGAACCGTCGGGATCTCATCGTACTCCGGCTTGAGTTGATGAAAAACGGGAGCAGTTGCATTGGGCACAAGTTCCAACCCGACGTAAAGGACACCGGTAACCAGGCTCTCTGAGTCAAGCCGGCCGCGGAAACCCCGCCCGACCAGTCGATCCAGGTTGGACTGATCGCCGAACCGGAACTGTTCATCCGACTTAGTTTGAGCAAGTTTCTTGTCAATCGCGATGATGACGGGCATGGAAAAGTCGTCGCCGGCTTGATTGTGCCGAATCAATATCTCCACCACTGACCCGACGGTCACTCCGCGAACTTTCACCGGAGCACCCTGACTGAGGCCTTTTAGTGAGGCATTGAAATAGAGAATACATTTTTGCCGCGGGTGAAAGACGCTCCTCGAACCGAAGATGAGTAGTCCGGCAATGCCCAAGGCCAGCCCGAGAACAAAGAAGAAACCGATTTTAGTGGGATTGACTTTCGTGCTCATAAAACGTTCCGGGAAAGGAAAACGTATCTTTCCCAACCACGACATTGGTCCTCATGAGTCTGGGGGCGGGGTGGAAATCTCGCCTCGGGTGAGAAAGGCTCGTAGCTTAGCATCGGCTGAATTTTTCAATAGTTGGTTTGGGTTCCCCTGCGCACGCACGGTTTTGGTGTCCGCATCCAGGAAGATTGAGTCATCGGCAATCATGAAGATGCTCGCTAAATCATGGGTCACAACGACGATGGTGGTCCCCAGGCTGTCGCGCAACTCGAGGATTAACTGATCCAGATTCCGCGCAGTGATGGGGTCCAATCCCGCGGAGGGTTCGTCGAAAAAGAGAATTTCCGGATCCAGTGCCATGGCGCGAGCCAGACCCGCCCGCTTGCGCATCCCGCCGGATATCTCCGCTGGATAGTAATCCTCGAAACCGTTTAGCCCCACCAGCGCCAGCTTAAGCCGGACGATGTCCTCTCGGTCCGTCTCCGGCCAGTCCCTATATTCGACCAGCGGGAGCGCAACATTTTCGGCAAGTGTCATCGAACTCCAGAGCGCACCGCTTTGAAAGAGCACGCCGTATTTGCGCAATTGAGCGCGGCGTGCCTCCTCGTCCATCGCCCAAAAACTTCGCCCATCATAGAGGACGTCGCCCTGAATCGGGCGTTGCAAGCCAATAATATGCCGCAACAAGGTGCTCTTTCCGGAGCCGCTGTTTCCCATGATGACGCAGACCGAGCCGCGCTTCACTCCGGCGCTAATGTCCCGCATGACGATGTGCGAGCCGTAAGCCATCGTCAGGTTCTGGATCTCAATCTTAATCTCGCCGGTCTTCATCTTCTGGTTTCAGATGTGCAACGCGTTGCAGAGGACGGCAAAAATACCGTCCGAGGCGATAATGGCCGTGATGCCGGTTACAACGGCTTTGGTGGTGGCTTCACCTACAGCAGCCGCGCTGAAGCCTGATTGCATGCCCCGGAAGCATCCGGCGTAGGCAACAAGAAATCCAAAGAACGTTCCTTTCCCGATTCCGAGCAGGAAGCTCTTGAGTTGGATCGCGTGAATTGAGCGGGCCAGATACTCCGTGGCGGTAACGTCCAGCATGGTGGTGGAGACCAGAAAGCCGCCGGCTATGCTGATTAGGTCCGCAAAAGCACAAAGAAAAGGCATCACCAGGATGAGCGCGACCATTCGCGGAAGTACAAGGAATTCGACGGGCGAGATGCCAAAGGTTTCCAGAGCGCTAATCTCCTCGTTAACCTTCATGGTTCCCAATTGGGCGGCAAAGGCGGCGCCGGTTCGGCCGCAGAGTATGATGCCAGTCATGATGCAGCTCAACTCCCGCACCGAAGCGATCCCTACCAGGTCGGCAACGTAGATAGATGCCCCGAACCTTGTCAGTTCGATGGCCCCGACGAACGCCAGAATTAGCCCCACGAGAAAATTGATCATCGCCACAATTCCGAGAGCCTCGGGGCCGCATTCCTGCATGGCCAGGAACGCATCCGACCAGCGAAACTGGGCTCGACGGCGGAACAGTTTGCCCAAGGCGACCAGGTTCTCGCCCAGAAAAGTGAGCATTTCCAGCGCACCGCTCATGGCCTGGCTGCCACGCTCACCCAGTTTCTGCAGGAGTTGGGGCTTGCCAGACTCGTGGCGCGCATCGGTTCGTTCCGGAACCGCCTGGGCCAGGCGCAGCAACCTTCGCACGCCTTCTGGAAGGCCCTCGTCCCGAAAATCGACATTCCGTGCCCGGCACAACTCCGCGCATTTGCGGGTGAACGCTACGAAGCGCGAATCCCAGCCAACGACCCCTGCGGATTCAAATGATAACGCTCTGGCTCCTTTTGCCCGGTCCAACGCTTGACGAACAACTCCGGTGCCGAGCGGTTCGCTTTGTTCACGGGAGTCGCCCGACAGCTTGATTAGCAGGGCGCCAGGCGCTTTTTCTTCGACCACGAGGTTGAATCTCGAAATCTGACCGGTCATAAGGGGAACATGGCGGGGCCTGCTTTCACCGTGTAATTTTATGCGCATGCCCTTGCCTGAAGCGGATGCGCTTGAGAATTCGCGAGCTGAAATAGCCTCCAACAACAAGGAGGACCATAACAAATGCTAAAATCCCGAACCGTCGCCCTATCATCACAATCTGTTCCAATTGGTTGTGGAAAAACAATCCGAGGACCGAATAGACGCTCGCGTAAAGGAGCGAGCAGACTGCATCCACCAAAAGGAAGCGCAACGGGCTGACCTCGAAAGCTCCGGCACGAAGAGGCACGAGTATGCCTAGCGGCAGGAACTTCGCGGCGGTCAGCAAGTGTAAACCTCGCAGGATCAAGCCTCGATCCGTTTTCCGCGCGACCGCCGCCCGAATGCCGTGCCACTGGGGGAAGAGCTGAAATAAGCGCGCTTTGCTCCGATGTCCCGCGAAAAACCAAAATGTATCCGCTGCCAAAGATCCAATTGTGGCGCACGCGATGACTATAAACAGGGTCAACTGTCCGTTGGCGGCTAATGCGCCGGCAGTCAACAGAAATGGTGCTGCCGGAAAAGGCACTCCAATCTGTTCAGCGAAAACAATGAAGAAGAGAATCAATCCGCCATACGACACCAGGAATTCGTTGACTTGACTCATCGCTTCCTCCTCTGCTTCGGCGGCACTTGGGGGTCTTTTGGCGATTCGTTGACCGGATTCCTGGCGGGTTGGTTGTGCCAGGCAAGCGAGTATAGAACGGTCAGCAGCACTGTTATTGGGAGCAAGGTAATCGTAGTATCTAAAGTCATGTATTTTCTCCAGTAACGAAATATTTTGGGCTGCGCATGCAATTCGGATGGTCTTGCAACTCAGCAAGCGTTAAGCGCGGGACTGTTCCTTGGGCTGTGAACAAGCTCGCCCTCGGGCTGAGAGCCGAAGTGTTTAGCTTCGCTCGCAATCTGGGAGATGAGTGCAATGCGGCTGCCTTGCAGCGATAGCCGTTGGATCGTTTCGGCCCATCGAGCCCGGGCGCTCGAGAGATCAGCGTCCGCCCCCTCTGTGCTAGCACCGTCGGCCGCGAGTTCGAGTCGCCTCGCAACAGCGTTACGTAATGCACTCTCGGCCGCTTGCAAATCAGGTGGCATGTGCTGCCATTCCTGCCAGGCGGAATCACTGGTCAGCGAAGTCGCAAAGGCCAACACGCGCTCAGCGCGTGCGAGGATGCTTTCCAGATGTCTCAACGAAACGCTTCCGCGCGGTGGCGTTCCCTCGATTTCAAAGTTCGATAGTTCAGCCTCGTGCTTCGCCTGCACGAGTTCCCTCGAGATTTCCGTAAAGAGCGCTTCGGCCTTCGGTTTGGCCTGTTTCACTGGGGTTTCCGGACTGGGAATGACGAGCAGCTTGGCAAACTGTTGCAGGATTTCACTCAAAAGGCCGCGCAATCGATCGATTGCCCGCTCGGGCCAAATGTAATGGAACACGAGCATCGTAACTATCAAACCCAAAAGAATGCCCACGATACGGTTACGAAGATTGTCCAGGTCCGTACTCGGCGCGAATCCCTCAAAGCCCGGAAAAAGGCCGTAATAGAAGGCAAAGGCTATCTGCAGACCGGCATAAGAGATCCGTTCGCTTCCGGTGGCTACCCATCCGGCAATCGCGGAGACGCACGCGACCAGGACGCCAAGGGAAGCAATCGTCTCCATGTGCGGGATGAGAAAGACAATGGAGAAGAGCGCGAGTAATCCGCCAATCATACAGCCGACAGCTCGAAGCATGCCTTTTCGGAGTGTAGCCCCGGTGCTTTCAAGCGCGATGAAGACACAGGTGATAAACGCGGTGTGAATTCCAAACCAGTCGATCCCGGTATAGAGAAGATAACAGAACATCGCCGCGAGCGTGACCTTGAGGGCGAACCGCACGTGGGCCGGATTCGTGAACGCATCCGGCACGAACAAGCTTTTCGGTTTGGGAAGATGCTGGGGCGGGTCCATTGGCTCCGGTAGAAAGAGCCGGTTGAGGACGACGGTTAGGCCAACGGCATAAGCCAGCGCGACCCATATCCAAAGAATCGCACGAACCAACAGTTCAGGTGAAGGTAGCAAATCTCCAATGCTTTGGGTGACGGCGATGATAAAGCCCAAGAGGAAGGCGAGTGGTCCGATCACCAGAGTCCGCGACGCGTACATTCCAAGGAAAAGAACCACGGCCATGGACGGAATGCGCAACTCAGCGTGTCCGTAAGTGAATTTGTAGAGGAGCAAACTCAGCACAATCCCTATAGTGAGACCGACCATGCCGAGGACGCCGACGAGCGTTGTGACTTTTTTACTTTCCTTGGAGATGAAGAAAATCATGTATGCGGAAGTCGCTAGCTGCGGTACCTGCAAAGCCATCGAGAGGATCACGCAAAGAACAGCGCCGCAGGCGAGAATGAGCGTCCTGGCCTTGCGTTCGTGCGACGGCGCCAGTTCGCGTCGCAGCCAATCAAGCCAGCCGAGAGGGGCAAGTCGCGCATCTATGAACACCGCGCTCATCAGCTATTTCCTTGGTGGACCCTTCATAATCGCCACCGCAGATGCACCCATGTGGAACAGATCGAGGTCGGGATTCTCCACTTCGATCCGCACCGGGAAACGTTGGGCGACCCGGACCCAGTTCAGCTCCCGTTTTACATAAGGCACTCCTCCGGCCGGCAGATCGATCTCGCCCTCCGGCGCGACTGCCCAGCCGATCCCCTGGACTTTTCCAGGGAATTTGCGGTCGGGGGCGGAGGAGAGGTAAACGATTGCCTCGCTTCCCGGAGCCATGTGGCGGATCTCCGCTTCGCGAAAGTTTGCCATGACGTACCATTTGCGCGTGTCCAGCAATGAGAACACGGCAATGCCGGCATTGGCATACGCTCCAATGGAAATATTCAGACTGACGACGCGGCCCGGAAACGGTGCGACAACTTTGCAGTAGGATAGTTCGAGCGCGGCCAGGTCAACTGCCGCAACGGCACCGGCGCGTTGGGCGGTGAGTGTCGCCAGACCGCTTAAGGCTATTTGTGCCTGATTCAGCCTTTGTTCCTCAGCGGCGAGTGCTGCTGCTGCGACGTGCTTTGCTGTGGCCGCTCGATCAACGTCGTCAGCTTTCGCAAAGCCATTCGTCAAGAGTGGCTCCAAACGCTGCAATGTATCTCCGGCCTGTTTCAATTCGGCTTTCGCCCTTTCCACGCCGGCGTCCGCTGCCTTGACTTGAAATTTCAGTTGAGCGTCCTGAGATCGTGCGACCTCGATTTGTTGGTCGAGAGTCGCGAGGGCGGCTTTCGCCCTTTCCAATGCAAGCTCATAATCAGCCGGATCGATTTCGAAGAGCACGTCGCCGGCGGCCACAGCCTGATTGTCCTGCACATTGAGCTTGATGATCTGTCCGCGCACGCGCGGTGCGATCCCGACGACGTTGGCGCGCGCGGTCGCGTCATCCGTCCGGGGGTGCCGTTCGCTGATGTTCCAGACCCAAAGCGTCAGCACGGCCGATCCCAACACCACGATGATGCTGATCAGTTGCGCGGCAACCTTGCGCCACTCGTTGCTCTTGGAGGGTGTGGTCACAGGTGCGGCCTTGGGACTGGACGGCGTGCTCTCCACGGATGGCGGTGTTGCCCGTGCAGCGTTAGGACTGAGTGGCGTGTTCTCCACGGATGGCGGTGATGTTGGATTGCCCATAAAAGCGTCAGTTCTTGAAAAAGACCAGCCAAACGGCCAATGTGAAGAGAATCGCCATGCACGAGACGACCAGAGGTCTGAGGTGCAAATGAGCGTAAATTCCACTGCCGATCAGCAACAGCCGAACGGTAAGCGTGATGAAAAGACCAACGATAATGCACAACATCCATGCGGGAAAATAGGAGCCCAGCACATCCACTGTCGGCGAATGAGCACAACCGCCCATTAATAAAACTGTCGCAAGAAGCGGTAGAGGTGTTCGCAGCAGGTGCATTATTGTTGATGAAGAGTCGTGGCTCTAGCAGAGGGTTTGGCCAGGTCGCCGATGCTCAAGGCGAGAGCGGTTTGGCTTGTGAAGATAGCAGAACGGGTATCAACTATTACGCTACGCGCGGCGGTCAGATTCCGTTGCGCATTCACCACGTCCACATAGATGCCAAGGCCATGTTGGTAGGCCTCGAGAGAGGCGGCAAAGGCACTTTCCGCAGCGGCGACCAATCTTGCTGCGGACTCCTGCTTGCGAAGAGCAGTTTCGAAGTCAGTCCGAGCCTTCCAGACTTCCCGGATAACCGAATCGCGTGAATGTGCCAGTTCATCTTCGGCCGCGCGCAGTTCCGACTCAGCAATGCGAAGTTTCTTGCGCCGGGCGAAGCCGTCGAAGATCGGCAACTCGATTGAGATTCCGGCGCCATAGACGCCTTCGTTGCCGCCGAAGTAGGGCGAGCTTTTCGCGCTGACGTCCAATTCCGCCCATCCTGCATTGGCGTTTAGAGCGACCTTCGGATAATAGGCGGCGTGGGTCTTCCGAACCTCGGCCCGCCGCGCGCGAAGATTGGCCAGTTTGGCAACCAGATCCGGGCGTTGTGAGAGCGCCCTTTGGATCAAGTCTTCCAAATTGTCCGCAGAATATTCGGAGGGTGGCTTCTCTGAAACTTCTGCGACCTGCAGCTTTGTGGTTGGCAAAATGCCAAGGCTTTCCACGAACGCAACTTGCGCGTCGCTCAGCGCGCCACGGGCCGCCTCAAGATCGAATTCCGCCTGCGCAGACTGCTGTTCGGCCTGAAGTACCTCCGGTTTGGTGCCCAGGCCATGGTCGAAGCGCGCCTGCGCCGACTGTGCCACAGTGTGCGCTGCGCGCAGCGAACTTTCAGTAACCTGGACCTTCTGGCGTGCGGTATTCAATTCGTAAAATCGCCGCGTAACTGAGAATACAATCTGTTGATGGGTGGCGTTGAATCCGACATTCGCCATCATCAGGTGCTCCCTTGCCATGGCTACCACGGCCTTGCGTTCGCCGAAATCGAACAGCAACCATTTGAGGCCGAGCGTCGCATGTTCCGCTGCTGCCTCGGTCGTCAGCGTGCCACCGCCGGTGATGGACACATCCGTTGGACCAGGACCCTGCTTTAACGAGGGGAAGGGAAGAAACGCACGCTCGTAGCCTGCTCCCGCGGAGGCGACGAGGTACGGGAAATAGGCGCTCTGGCTTAGACCGACTGCTGAGGCTGCTTGCCGTGCGCGCTCCCACGCGATGCGCGTCTCGGGGTTACTGCGTTCTGCGATGTCAATCAGTTCTGGTAAGTCATAGATTTTCTGCGGGTTAATCTCAATCTGGGTCGCGTCCTGGGAGTTTCTGAAATGCCCTTGTGCCAGTTCCCTTTCGTAGGCATTCAAACCCGGCGGTGACCATGGCTTCTCTGGAGACGGAGGTGCAGCGTCATTTCCAAAAGTGGCGGAAGGAGTCAGAAAATGCATGAGTGCGACGAGACAAACTCGCCGCCAAGGCGGCCTTGACTTGAGAAAGGTAATATCCTTAGGCCGCCATGGCCACCGGGCTGCTGGAGAGCGAGCGTTCTCTTGCTCTTGTTGAATTCGCTCGCACCTCATCGAAGCAGGTTGGTTTTTGCCAGATCAAGAAGTCTGGTGCCGCGTCCATCGAGCACGGCTTTGATCATGTAAAGGCTGAAGCCTTTCACCTGTTCCGCAGTGATCGTCGGCGGCATCGAGAGTTCCTGCCGGTTGACCATGACTTCCACCAGTGCTGGGCGATCATGTTGGAGGGCCTGGAGCAGCATCGGGCGCACTTGCTCCGGCGTTTCCGCTTTCAATCCGAGGACGCCGACGGCTTCAGCCAGCTTCGCAAAATCCGGGTTTTCAAGGTCGGTTGCGAATTCCAGAATGCCCGCGGCCTTCATTTCCAGTTCGATGAAGCCCAGTGAACTGTTGTTGAACACGACTACTTTCACCGGCAGTCGCAATTGCCGCAGTGTCAGCAAATCGCCCAGAAGCATCGCAATCCCGCCATCACCCGACAGGGTGACGACTTGCCGGCCAGGATGCGACACTTGCGCGCCGATGGCTTGCGGCAACGCGTTGGCCATCGAACCATGACTGAATGAACCGAGCAAACGGCGCTTGCCGTTCATTGTCAAATACCGCGCCGCCCAGATCGTGGGCGTGCCGACATCGCACGAAAAAATCGCATCTGCCGCCGCTAATTCGTCGAGCACGTGTGCGACATATTGCGGATGAACCGGTTTATGGCCCGGTTCGCCGGTTGCGAGGTCGTCGAGTCCTTTGCGCGCGGCCTGATACTGTTTGATCGAACCGTCCAGATGAGCACTGTCCGTTTTCGGCGTAAGATTAGGTAATAATGCTTCGAGCGTGGCTTTCACGTCGCCGACCAGGCCGAGGTCAACGCGCGTTCGCCGGCCAATTTGTTCGCCGCGAATATCCACTTGTATGATGGCCGCGTGCTCCGGATAAAATTGTTGATATGGGAAGTCCGTGCCCAGCATCAGCAGCGCGTCGCAATTCATCATTGCATGGTAACCAGAGGAAAATCCGAGCAGGCCGGTCATGCCCACATCATAGGGGTTATCGTACTCAATAAATTCCTTGCCGCGCAGCGCGTGAACAATGGGCGCTTGCAACGCGTTAGCTGTGGCAATCAATTCGTCGTGTGCGCCCGCGCAGCCAGCCCCGCCCAATATGGTCACGCGTTGCGCCTCATTCAGAATGCCGGCAAGGGTGCTGATTTCCTCCTCCGATGGGCGAACGGTGGGTTTCGGTTCGTCGAATTGAATTCGCGGCTGGCGATCGGATGTTGCGTCGCGCAAGGCTACGTTGCCGGGCAGCACGATGACAGCGACCCCGCGCCTGGTGATCGCCGTCTGCATCGCGATTTCCAAAATTCGAGGCATTTGCTCCGGTTGGGAAATCAATTCGCAATAATGGCTGCATTCCCGAAATAGACTCTCCGGCCG
>Ga0335084_10004154_pt1 | contig 14261 bp, 9 predicted proteins | sample Lox_Sample_44_FD_206721 | JGI IMG/M metagenome (GOLD analysis project Ga0335084, IMG submission 206721) | Soil microbial communities from Loxahatchee National Wildlife Refuge, Florida, United States - Lox_Sample_4.4 | ecosystem: Environmental > Terrestrial > Soil > Wetlands | place: USA: Florida...
TGAGGTGAGGAAAGCGCCGTACGCTGTACGCGAACGGGAGGGCTATGACCGAAGTGATCAGCATCATGCCGGCGATGGTGCCTAACCCAAACAGGAGCAGATACACGACACCCCACAGCGGCTCGCGAATCTGCGCGAGAATCAACAGCGCGACCGCAGCCGACCCGGCCATTCCATGTACCACGCCGATCATGAGTGGCCGTATCCGCTGATAGGCACTCAACCCCGACAGCTTCCGGTCAAGCCACGCCTGGGGAGTCGCTTCCGCCGCATGGCCATGATCGTCCGTACTGTGGCCGTGCACATGGATGTGAACATAGTCGCCGTGGGCGTGAGTATGCAGATGCGCGGCCGCGGCGAGCGCCGCGTGAGAGTGGCCAGGAAAACTGCCGTCGGGCGCCGGAAAGAGATTCTGCCGCACCCACATACTCACGCCGCGCAACGTAAACACACCCAGAAGAATCAACATGAGGGCGACGCCAAACTCCATCGCCAGCCCCAGGCGCGGCGGAATCACCAGGCTGAACAGGATGATCGCCCCTCCGACCACGAATACGGTCAGCGTATGGCCAATGCCCCACAGGACGCCGATGGCAGCTGCGCTGCGCACGTTGCCCTGCCGAGAGACGATCGTGCTCACGGCAATCACGTGGTCGGCATCGGTTGCGTGCAACATGCCGAGCAGAAACCCGATCACGATCACCGGCAGTGAGCTCAAAGCGCCTCCAGGGACTTACGACGAATAGAAATTTCGTGTGAAGCTTCGCGCGAACCGTCGTGGGCGTCAAGTTCTATACGAGTGCGGCGCCGCCCCGTTGCTCACCTTCACTGCTGCAGCATGCGCTGCACGAATGCGATTGCACCACGTCGCAGTGCGACATCGACCAGATAGAGCAACAGCGCCACGGCCGCAAACCATGGCCACAGGACACGCTGCACATGGCCGCGGTCGCTGCCGGGCGCAAACACCTCTTCGGGGGTCGGGGCAAGCTTGCCGCCGGTCTGCTGCGCCAGCGCCTGCAGCAGGGGGACATCCGGGGGCAGACTGCGGTATTCATCCGGATACGGGTAGTACAACCGCTGCAGACCGGCACGGCGCGCCGCTTCGCGTCCGATACCCCCGCCGGCCTCGAGCTGAAAGGCGACCGGCTCCGAGCCGGGCATGGAGAGCGCGAGCTTCGCTGCGTACAAGCCGGGCGCGCTCTGGCGCAGCCGCACCACGTCGCTGCGTCCTCCCGGCTGGGTAACGCGCACCGAGGGCGACAATTCGTTCTGCCAGCCGCCATCACGCGACTGTGCCTGGAGCGTCACATGCGCGCTGCCGTCGGCGCGCTTCACCTTGAAGCGCAGCTCCTCGCCGGTGTCGCGACGCATGATGTCGCGCGTCAGTTGCGCCCAGAATCTGCCGTATCCATCCCATTGCAGCCACTGCGTGGCCCAGCGGTTCTTCACGTCGGAGGCAAACGCGGCACTGCGCCCCAGCCCGTACTGCCAGCGCGAAAGGATTGGCGCGCCGGACTCGGATTCCAGAAACACTTCCGCTCCTTCGCGCAGCTTGGTGCTCGCAAAGCCCCCGAGCTGCGGCGCCTGGGTGAAATCGACGCCGCGCAGCGCCTCGATCTTGTGCTTCACCACCGGGCGAAACGGCTCTTCGATCAGTGTGGCGCGCGCCATGTTCTGCGTATCCTCGACGAAGATCTGCGGGACCTTGCTCACATCCTCGGTGAAGTACGCACGTCCCTTGCCCCAGTGTGCAATCTTGTCCATCAGCTCGCGATCCGCGGCACTGCCGATCGCCACGGTGGACACGGTGATGTGCGCCTCGATCATGCGCTTGAGCAGCCGCTCGAAATCCGCCGGCGCGGTGTCACCGTCGGAGAGCAGGATCACGTGGCGGCTCTTCGGCGTCGCATTCTGCAGCCAGCGATAGGCGACAGCGAGCGCGGTATAGATGTTGGTCTGGCCGCTCGCCTGAATGCGATCGATCAGATCCTCCGCGCGCCGCTTGCTGCGCACCGGCGCGAGCGCCACGATCTCATGTGGCTGCGAATCGAACGCGATCACGCCAAACTGATGCTGCTCTTCGAGAATATCCAGCGCCGCGCGCGCGCCGGCCTTGGCGAGCTCCATCGAGCGGCCCTTCATGCTGTAGGAGCGGTCCAGACACACCACCAGCGCGAGGTCTTTCCGCTTTTCCTGGGCTTTGAATTCCACCGGCAGCACGCGCTCGAGCGCCGTGCCAGCGAAGCCATCCTTGCCGTAGGTGCTCTCGCCGCTCGCGTAGATGAGGCCGCCGCCAAGATCCCGCACGTAGCTTTCCAACGCAGCGAGCCGCGTGTCATCGGCAAAGCCGCGCGGCACGTCGCTCACGATCACCGCGTCATATCCGCCCAAGCTCGCCGCATCGGTCGGCAGCTCGACCGCGGAGATCGTCTTCACATCGATCCCTTCACGCGTCAGCGCGTCGCGGAGGTAACCGGCGCTGGCGCTTTGCCCCTCCGCATACAACACGCGGGGACGCGCTGCGACCCACACCGAGCGCGCCAGTACATCATTCTCGGCATCCGTGTCCCCGTCGGCTTTGACCTCGGCACGCAGCTCGACAGCGCCCTGCTGCCGCAGCCGGATATTGAAAACGAACGTGTTGAGGCCCGCGCGCAAATGCACGCGCTGACGCCCGAGCTCGATGCCCGCGCCGGTCAAGCGCACTGTCGCTGGCGTGGCCGCTTGACTCACCACCCGCACGCTGACTGCAACCGGCTCATCACGGCGCACGCCGTCGGCCGCTTCGATCGATTCGATCCAGGCGTCATTCTGTGCGCGCGCGCCAGCTGGAAACACATACACACGCACCGCCTCGGCTTGCAGCCGCGGCAATACCTGCCACACGTCGCCTTGCGTCTGATTGCCATCGGTCAACAGCACCAGACGCTTGATCTGATCGGCAGCGAAAACGAGCAGCGCCTGATCCAGCGCCGCCTCGATATCGGTGGCGCCCTGCTGCAGAGCGCCGGTTGGCGCAGCCGCGTCGGCCGTCACTGCAAGCCTGGGCAGCTCATCGACATCATCGACCATCACCGCGCGGTCCGCGAATGCAACGTAGCGCGCAGTAGCCGGAGCCTGGCTGCGATTGGCTGCGCGAATCCATTTCAGCCCAGACTCGATGTACGTGGGTGAAACGCTGCGCGAGACGTCGAGCGCATAGACCACCGACACATCGCGCGTAGCCGCATTCCACACCGGGCGCGTCAGCGCCAGTACCACCAGGGCGAACGCGAGTGCGCGCAACACCATCGCCGCATCGAGGTGACGCGGACTCAAGTTGGTGATCGAGCGGCGGCGCAGCCACCAGATGAGCGGCAGCGCCGCAGTCAACGCCAGCGGCCACAGTGCGGTCAAGCTGAAGCCACTCATTGCACGCAAGCCGCCCGTCTGCTCATATGGTGAGGCGCCGGTTGTAAGTCCACCATTCCAGCAGCAACAGCGCAGCGGCCAGCATCAGCAATGCCAGCCACGAGCTGGGTGGCAGGAATGCGGTACCCGCAATTGGCTGCGCCGGGGGCGCACCGCCGAGCGCGGTTCTGTTGATCTCAGTCACCGCAGGATCGAGCAGATTGACCGCTACGCGCACCCGACGATCCGGCGCAATCGCCGTATAGAAGTTCGGCTGCAAGGACTCCACCAGCGTAGCTTCCGGCAGCTCGCGCACTCGCACCGGCTGCCCTTGCAGGTCGAGCACCCTGGCGTGCACGACCGGCAGCTCGGTCAATCCCAGACCCGCGTTCAGGGCGAGCGGCTCACCCGTCATCCAATTGAGCGCGTTACTCAAGAAAGCGGGAAAACCCGCCTGCAAGGGCAGATTGGATTCCTCCAGCGAGAACGCCACTTCCACCCAGCGCGGTCCGGATGCCGACGCCAGGATCAGGGGCCGCCGCGCGGGATCGCTGGCGAGGACCTGCGCATGGTGCGATTCGCGGATGTACAAGGCCCGCTCGGCCAGCACATCGCGCAACGACACGCTGTCGGTCACCGGATGCACGCTCGACCACGCGGCTACGTTGGTTTCGCGCAGCTCGCCGCCGGCACGCGGCAGCCAGTCGGTCGGCGGCGGACGAAACAGCAGCGCCGCCGACGATGGCGCGGTCCGGGGCGCGAAGCGATCGAACACCAACACATCGACGCCGCTCCGCGGCGCATACTTCACCGGCGCGATCACGCTCAACTGCACGCGTGGCAGCAGCCGCAGCGGGCGCTCAAGCGCCGCGTTGCCCGCGCTCACCAGCACCACCCGGATCGGCTTGCTCGGCGGCAGATAAGAGAATGCGACATCGTCCAGCGGCAATGCGTCGTAAGCCGAATCCACCGATGCGCGGACCGGTCCCGCCGCATACCCGGATACATCGAACACTTCCGCCGCGCGCGCGCCGCCGGCAAGCTGTAGAACCCGCTTGATCGGCGCCGCGCCCGCGCCGGTGAGCTGGAGCTCGACCTGCTTGGCACCGGGAGACGCGTTGAGAACTTCAACGTAAGCTTGAAACCGCTGCACGTCGCGCGGTAGCGCCCGCACCTCGAACGCGGTGATGCCGACGTTGTCGGCGACTTGATAGACCGACCGCGTCTCGACACCAGGCGGCGCGTCGATTGCCGCCACGCCATCGGTGATCAGCACCGCACGCACATCGCGCTCGCCGCTACTCAGCACGTTGGGAAACTGCGGCTTCCCGCCAGGCGCAACTTTCAATCGCGCGAGCGTGCTGAGCGCGGCTTCCCGCGACTGAAAGTGCGGCGATGCAATCTGCCGGCGCGTATCGGCGATCATGAAGCCGTCTGCAGCGTCGGCCTGCACCAGCTCGCGCGCCCGCTCCAGTGCATGCTGGAAGCGTGTCTTGCCGTCGGAGGCGATGGCGGCAAGCGTTGCCGAGTCGTCGACTACGACAACCACTCTCTGCGCGCCGTTGCCGTACACCGCAAGCTGCGGGCGTACCAGCGCCAAAGTAAGAGACAGCGCGATCAGCAAAGCGAACAGCAGCGACAACCACCAGCGCAGACGATCGGGCGTGGGCTTGCGCGTACGCAACACCAGCCGCCAAATCACCATCGAAGGCACCACCAGCCTGCGCGAGGCCGGCTTGAGCAGATACAGCAGCAGCACTAGAGCGGCCACCCCCAGCATCGCAACAGCGGCGGCCAGTGCGGACAGCCCCAGCCCACTCATCGCAGCCAGCCCTCGGCGCGCAGCATCTTCAGCATGAGGTCCTCGAAGGCGATGGCGGTCGAGGCCTGCAGATACGCCCAGCCGTACTTGCGGCAGTAGGCTTCGATCTCGCGGACATGTTGCTGAAACCGGGTGCGATACGCGTCCAGCAGGCTCGGCGTGATCTCGAGCTCAGCCATGGTGCCGTCCTCCGCATCGACCAGCACCACCTCCTCGGGCAATTGCGGCGCGCGCTCTTCGGGTGCTAGCGTGTGGACCACCACGACCTCGTGCCGGAAGCGGCGCAACACCGCGAACGCCGGCTCGATACCTTGTGGATCGAGAAAATCGGAGATGAGCACCGCGAGCCCGCGCGTGCGCGGCGAGCCGAAGAAGCGGCGCAGCGTCGATTGCAGACTGGTCTCTCCGCTCGCGTGAAGCGCCTCGAGAAAGCGGAACACCTGTGGCGCCTGATTCTTGCCGCGCCGTGTCGGCAAAGCCTGCACCACCCCGTTGGCGAAGGCGATGAGGTTCACGCGATCGTGATTGAGCAGCGCCACGTAGGCGAGCCCGGCCGCGATGCGCCGCGCGTAGTCGAGCTTGCTTGGCGCGCCGAAGTCCATCGAGCGGCTGGTATCGACGAACAGATAAATCGGCAGGTCGGCTTCCTCTTCGAACAGCTTCAAGATCAGCCGGTCCATGCGCAGGTAGATGCCCCAGTCGATATTGCGGATGTCATCGCCGCTCGCATAGGGGCGGAAATCGGTGAACACCATGCCGGCTCCCACCCGGCGGGAGCGGTGCACGCCCTTCAGCTGGCCATGCACTGGACGGCGCGTGGCCAGGCTCAGCACCTCGAGCTTGCGCAGGAAGGACTCATCCAGCAAAGCGCCAGGAGCTGCCACAGTCGACCTGAGAGTTGTGTTAAGCGGAGGGGAGCGGGACGCGCTGCAGGATATCTTCGATGATCGCGTCGGTGCTGACGCGCTCGGCCTCAGCGTCGAAATTGAGCAGCAGGCGGTGGCGCAAGGCATCGAGCGCGACGCTGCGGATATCCTCACCCGCAACGTATAACCGCTCCGCCAACAGCGCGCGCACCTTGCCGCCCAGTATGAGGGCCTGCGTGCCGCGCGGGCTGGCACCGAACCGCACGAAGCGGCGCGTCAAATCGCTCGCGAGCTCGCTCTCGGGATGGGTGGCGAGCGTCAAGCGGATGGCATAGTCCTGCACCGGCTTCGCCACGGGAACCGAGCGCGCGGTCTCGCGCATCTCGAGAATCTCGCCTTGTCCGAACACGCGCTCGACCTTCGGCTCGTGCTGCGCCGTAGTGCGATCGAGAATCTGGCTCAAGCCTTCGGCGCTGGGAAAGGAGAGCTTCAGCTTGAAGAAGAATCGGTCGAGCTGGGCTTCGGGGAGCGGATAAGTGCCCTCCATCTCCAGGGGGTTCATGGTGGCGAGCACGAAGAACGGTTGCTGCAGCGGATGCGTCTGCCCACCCGCCGACACGCTGTTCTCTTGCATCGCCTCCAGCAGCGCCGACTGCGTCTTCGGCGTGGCGCGATTGATCTCGTCGGCGAGCACCAGATTGGCGAAGATCGGCCCGGGCTGGAACTCCATGAGCTTGCGTCCGGTGTCGGTCTCACGCACGATGGTGGTGCCGATGATGTCGCCCGGCATCAGATCCGGTGTGAACTGGATGCGCGAGAACTTGAGGTGCAGCACATCGGCGAGTGTTTGCACCAACTTGGTCTTGCCGATGCCGGGGATGCCTTCGAGCAGCACGTGACCACGCGCAAGCAGACAGGTCATGATGCCGATGATATTGTCTTCGTTGCCGACGATGATGCGGGAGACTTCGTCGCGCACGATGCGGAAGTTTTCCCGGAACTGCTCGACCTGCCGGCCGACGGTCATCGCGGTCATGGCTTGCCCTCACGCAGCTGCATGAAATAGTCCTTTACGATTTGACGGTGACGAACTGAGACGCCCTCGGCCGCACCGGACTGAGCCTGAGCGAAGCTCTCGCGCGCCTGCACCTCGCGCAGCTCGACGACGGACTTCTGCTCTTTGCTCTCGGTGTAGAACCAGTTCTTCGCGGCGTCCTGCTGATCTTCGGGCTCCGGATTGGGCACCGCTTCCTTCTTGAGCTGGACGCCGAGCGGGGTAACTCTGTTGCCGAGCGGCGCCTCGGCCTGCGAGTCGCCCATCGCAGAGCCGGTCTTGCTCCCCTCCTGCTGCGCAGAGGCTCTCTTTTCCTGAGCTACCGCGGCCGACCGGAACATGATGCCCCCAGGCATCGAGGTTTGCCCGCTGTTCGGGGAAGGCGTGGAGTTCTGCGCCGCCTGCTGACTGAAGCGGCCCGCTGACATCGTTGAGCGCTGCGCCACCGCGAGCTGCAGCTGCTGCAACGCCTGCGACGCCTGATTGAGCTGCTGCTGCGAATCGAGCTGTGCAGCGATCTGATTCAGGCGATCGATGGCTTCCCTGGCGGCGACACTGGCGCTCTCTCCCGGCTCTGCGTCGCTGCGGCCGCTCGCTTGATCGATCAGGCGCGCCAGATCTTTTTCGTTGCCGCGTTCGGCGGCCGGACTCGTGGCCGTCAGCTTGCCGCCGTGCGCATCGGGCATCTGCTGCAGCGCCTGCGCCGCTTTGTGCGCATCGCCTTCCTCCAATGCCGCGGCGATGTCCTTCAATGCCTCGTTACCCCGCAGCTGCTGCGCAAGCTGATACAAACCTTCGCGCGTAGAAGCGGCATCCAGATTACGCTGCTCGAGCGCCGCGCGCGCCGCAGCCAGCGCGCGCTGCTTTTCCTCCGCGCTCGCCTCCTTTCGCTGCAAGGTGGTGAGCGCCTGCTCGAGTTTTGCAGCCGCCGCGCTATCGCCGGGGAGCTGCGCCGACAGCTCGCGCAGCAACTGCACCTGCTTTGCTTCGGCAGCGGACAGCGCATTGCCGCCCTCCGACAACGCCTGGGAAGATGGTGTCAACGGCGGTGCCAGCCACAGTGCGACCAGCAAGACACTGATGAGCGCGCTCGCTGCGAGCGCGCCGCGCTCGACGCGCATCGGTAGCAGCCGCGAGACATCCAGGGTCCGCGCAGAGCACGCGGCATGTTCCAACTGCGCGGCGTTCCAAGGTGAGGCAATCGGATGTGCGATGAACCAGTACGCAGTCTTGAGCTCGTCATGCAGCGCTGCGCGCGAGTCGACTTCGGCCGCAGCGCGCGCGAGACTCGTGCGGCGCGCGAGGAGGCGCCGCGAGAGCACCAGCAGCCCACCCACCCACAGCAGCAAAGCGACGAGAATCGCGACCGCGCTCAGAGCCGGTGCGTGACCGCCGGCCATGCGCAGCACACGCCACAACGCAACCGCGACTGCAATCAGCCAGAGCAAAACGGTCGCGTCGTGCACAACGTGGCCGATCTGCAGCCGCCGCCGCACCCGGGCGAGCGTGTGCAGGATGATTTCCTGGTCCGACATGCGCGGATTGTAGCCTACGTCGGCGCCTGCATTCGACCGACGGCGGTTTGTCGCGAGGCTATGTGCGGCAAAATCGCACAGGGACACGAGGCGCTGTGCTCCCCGGCTAAGGCCCTGCGGTACCATGCGCCTTTTTGCTCGACTCGAAAAGCGAGACCCATGCGCCTCTTCTTGAGACTCTGGATACTGCTGCCCGCGGGCCTACTGTGCGCATCGGCTGCAGGCGGTGCACACGGCGCGGAGCGCCCGCACATCGTCTACATCACAGTCGATGACCTGGGCTGGAAGGACATCGGCTACCACGGCAGCACGATTCAGACGCCTGCGCTCGATCGCCTGGCCGCGGCCGGGGCGCGCCTCGAGCAGTTTTACGTGCAACCGTTCTCGTCACAGACGCGGGCGGCGGCCATGACTGGGCGCTACCCCCTGCGCTACGGCATGCAGACCATGCAGATCCAGTGGTTCAGCCGCTTCGGTGTGCCGGGGGACGAGCGCCTGCTGTCCACGGCGCTGAAGGAGGCGGGCTACACCACCGCTCTCATCGGCAAATGGCACCTCGGCCACGCCGTGAAGGAGCAATGGCCCAACCAGCGCGGCTTCGACTATTTCTACGGGCAGTTGACCGGAGAGATCGACTACTTCAAGAAGACCGGACATGGGGGGGCTGCGGACTGGCGGCGCAATGACAAGCAGGTGCGCGAGCCAGGCTACGCCACCGCGCTGCTCGGTCGCGACGCGGTACGCCTGATTGGCAAGCACGACCGCCAAGCGCCGCTGTTTCTGTGGTTGTCGTTCTCAGCCCCGCAAGCCCCGCTGCAGGCCCCGGCGGAGCTGATCCAGCGCTATGCGGAGCTGTCAGATAGTGAGCAACGCGTCTACCGCGCCATGGTGAGCGCAATCGACGACGCCGTGGAGCAGCTGGTGGGCGCGCTCGAGCAGCGCGGCATGCTGAAGGACACGTTGATCCTGTTCCACGCCAACTCAGGCGGTGTGCTCCCCCACAAGTACCCGTTCGGCGAAGGCGATGTCGCGCATGCCTGCGCCGACAACGGTCCCTATCGCGATGGCCGCGCCAGCCTGTATGAAGGCGGCCTGCGTGCGATCGCGTTTGCAGTCTGGCCGGGGAAGATCCAGCCGGGTGTGGTCGGTGAGCCGATGCATGCGGTGGATGTATACCCCACGCTGCTGCGGCTCGCAGGCGCCAGGCCGGAGCAGCCCAAGTCGCTCGACGGCATCGACCAGTGGCCCTCGATCAGCGAAGGCAAGCCCACCGGCCGCAGGGAAATTCTGCTCAATGTCGAAGATTTCCGCGGCGCCATCCGCATCGGCGACTGGAAGTTGATTCGCATAGCGACCCTGCCCGCGCGCACCGAGCTCTATAATTTGCGTGCCGACCCCTCAGAGGAGGACAATCAGGCGGAGCGCGACCCCGAGCGCGCGCAATCGATGTTGCGGCGACTCACGGACTACGCCTGGGAAATGGCGCCCAGCCTGTACCTCGAAGAGTTAGCCCATGCGCATAAGGCCGATATGCCGGTCTACTGGAACGACAACCCGGTGCGCCCGTGAGCTTACCGCCCCCATGCGGCAGCACTGGCAACGCAGTCGAATTCTTGGCAGACTGCGTCAACCGGGATATTTCAGGCAGAGGCTCGGGATGGATCGTGAACCAGGTGGAAGGGAGTCTGGGTGCGAGCGTCCAGCGCTGGGCGAGGATCCAGGATTTCGGGGCCTCTTCATGAAAATATCCGGTCAAGCAGGCGGCGCAAACGGGTTGGCCCGAAACCTGCTCTGCTCAGGCTCGGCTGTTAAAGAAGCCCGAATCTAGAACCGATCTTAAAACGGTAAACGGGGGTTGCAAGCATGTCCTGGCTGGATATCTCGATGGCCTGCGGTGTCGTCGTGCTGGTTCTTCTCGTTATTTTGCGCAAGAAGTCGCGCTAGCCCAGCCTTGACATTGCAATAGGATCTATGGCGGCGTGACCACCGCCCGCAGCAGGGTGATCTGCGGGCGGCCTTCCCGCATCTCGACGCTCCACCGGCTGCGCGTGGCACCCGGCAGCCATTGACTCTGAAACCAGAAGCTTTGCCGGGCGCTCGCCACGATCTCAGCGTGTTCTTCGCCTGGCGAGAGCAGGATATCGCTGCGGTCGCGCTGATAGACGTAATCGCTCAGCTTGAAGCCCTCACGCAAACGCGCGGTATATTCCTCCAGGCTGTAGCGGATGACCTGCACACCGTCCGGCAGCCGGTATTCCAGCTCGAACACCGCATCGACGGCGAGCAGCGAGAGCAACTGCTTGATGTCGCGTCGCGTAAAGGCGCTATCCACATTCTGTGCAAGCTCGCGCACCAGGGGCTCGGTCAGCTTCTGACGATACTTCGGTTGCGCTTTCTGTTCAGGGGCGCGTGCGGCCGGGGGCGCCTGCGGTGTGATCTCTTGCTGGCGCACCAGCTCGCCGCGCTTGCACGGTATGTCACGCAAAATGATGTGTCCGGTCTCGTCCTCGCATGTGTAGATCTTGGCCTGTAATGCAACCGGCATGGCGCTCACTGTCAATGCGAGCCAGAGGCTTATAAGCGATCGCCTCGCACACCCGGTCGTGCACATCATGTCGTCGGCAAACGCAGAAAATCGAAATCGCAACCCGCATCCGCCTGCGTGATGTGCTCGGCGTAGAGCTTCGCATAGCCGCGCTCGGGCCGATCGGCCGGCATCAAGCCGGATCTTCTCCGCGCGAGCTCTGCTTCGTCGACGCGCAACGTGAGCTCGCGCTTGCGCACGGAAAGCATGATGCGATCGCCCGATCGCACCAGCGCCAGCGGACCGCCGGAGGCTGCATCGGGGGTGATGTGCAGCACGACCGTGCCGTAGGCGGTCCCGCTCATGCGCGCATCCGAGAGGCGCACCATGTCCTTCACGCCAGCCTGCGCGAGCTTTTTCGGAATTGGCAGGTAGCCCGCTTCCGGCATGCCTGAGGCGCTGCGCGGTCCGGCATGCTTGAGCACGAGGAAATCATCCTTGGTCACATCGAGCGCCGGATCATCGATGCGCGTTGCCAGGTCCTCGAGCGATTCGAACACCACCGCGCGGCCCTCGCGTTCGAACAGAGTCGGATCAGCGGCGGAGCGCTTGAGAATGGCGCCCTGCGGGGCGAGGTTGCCGAACAGCGCCACCAGCCCGCCTTGCGCGGAGATCGGTGTCGCGCGCGGTCGCACCACCCGGGTGTCGGCGTAGGCGGGCGCAGTGGCCAGCCGCTCGCCGAGCGCTGCGCCGCTCACGGTCAGGCAATCGTGATGCAGCAGATCACGCAACTCCCACAACACGCTGATGAGCCCGCCCGCTTCATGCAGATCCTGCAGGTAGTGCTCGCCGGTAGGCTTGAGATCGACCAGCACCGGCGTCTCATCGGAGAGCTGGTTGAGCCGCTGCAGCGAGATCCTGACACCGCGGCGGCCGGCCACGGCGGTGAGGTGAATGATGGCGTTGGTGGACCCGCCGATCGCGAGCAAGACGCGCAACGCGTTCTCCACCGATCGTTCGGTGATGATATCGCTCGGACGCGGCGAGCCGGAGAGCGCCATCGCCACCGCACGCGCGCCGCTCGCTTCCGCGATGCGCAGACGATCCGCATGCACGGCTGGAATGGCCGCGCTGCCCGGCAACGCCATGCCGAGCGCTTCGGCAATGCAGGCCATGGTGCTCGCCGTCCCCATCACAGCACACGTTCCGGCTGTGGTCGCGAGCTTGCCCTCGATCTCTTCGATCTGACCGGCGTTCACCGCCCCAGCTCGATAGCGCGCCCAGAAGCGGCGACAGTCGGTGCAGGCGCCCAGGCGCTCGCCGCGATACGGCATCGCCAGCATCGGCCCGGTGACCAGCTGAATCGCCGGCACATCCGCAGACGCCGCACCCATCAACTGGGCCGGCACCGTCTTGTCGCAGCCGCCGATCAGCACGCACGCATCCATCGGCTGGGCGCGGATCATCTCCTCGACATCCATCGACATCAGGTTGCGGAACATCAGGCTGGTGGGCGACAGGAAGATCTCGCCGAGCGAGATGGTGGGAAACTCGAGCGGCAGGCCGCCCGCGGTCAGCACACCGCGCTTCACCGCTTCGATGAGCTCGGGCATGGTGCGGTGGCAGTTGTTGAAACCGCTGCCCGATTGCGCGATGCCGACGATGGGCCGCTCCAGCATTTCTTTCGAGTAGCCCATCGAGCGCGCGAACGAGCGCCGCAGATAGAGCGCGAAATCGCGGTCGCCGTAGTTGGTGAGGTTGCCTCGCAGGCCGTACGGTTTCAAGGGTGGCATAGCGGGCAAAACTTTAACCCAAAAGCCGCGCGCCTAGGCAAAAACGTCAAAAAAACCGCGTGCCGGCTTGAGGATCGAGTGCGGGTGCGTTCGCCCAAACGCTTCGCCCGGATCCCTATGGGGTTCGGGTAACCAATGGCTGCTGTGGCGTCTTCAGGAAAATCCAGGCTAGCGAGTCCAGTTGATCTCGCGCGCCGTCTTTTCTCCGATCATGACATCGTCGAGAACGGCGGGCATCAGCGCTTCCTCCCGGCTGGTCGCAGGGAATCTTCCGGCCATGATTTCCGCATACTTCTGGGGCAGCAGCGGGTCGCGTTGCGGCTCGGCATAGCCTTCCGGATAGCGCGGCTCATTGCTGTTAGGATCGTACTTGTCGGTCGCGCCCACCGTGTGCAGCAACTCGTGGGCAATCACCACGTTATTCTCCGCATCCTGAGAGTCCACGGCGTAGGCGTTCACTACGCCAATCAACCCCTTTTGCAGCCCCAGCGAATGGGCCACCTGCTTTGCGAAGGCCGGATCGAAATAGATCACGAACATGCGCACATGCGGCGGCGGGTTTTTGAAATCGGCATTCACCCATGCCCAGTAGCGCGTCTGCAGGCTCCAGAGCATCACCTGGATCGGATTGCCTCCGAACGGCGGAAAGGGCGGCTGGCGGTAGAGCTGTGGAGCAAGGTACACCTCCACCGGCGTGCTGAGCGCCAGCCCATAACGGTTCGCCTCGCGCGCCATGAATGTCGCGATCGGCTGGAAGTTTTCGAGCTTGAGCCTGCCGATATAAGCGTAGGTTTGACTGCTGTTGTCACCGGCAATCGGGAAGATGGCCACCCGCAGCGGGCGCTCCCATGAAGTGGTACGCATTTTGGTAAGCCATGCGCTGGCCGCTACCAGCCCCAGTATCACCAGCAGGGCTGCGATGCGGACAGTGCGGAACAACGAGCCGGTGCGGCGCGCCGGTGGTGTGATCACGATAGTGGTATGCCCCAATGCCGGACGCGGTCGCGCGCCTGCGTCGATGGCCGGTCACCGATCAACGGTTCCACCGTTGGAAACTTGAATGCGGCCTCGTGCAGCCCCTAGCCTGGATAATTCATGAAGACGCCCCGGTGTATAGACAATGACTGGTCTGACGAGTCAATTGGCCAACTTTTGCGCAGTACACAGTGTTGCGTCGGGCTACTCGGGCGCTGGCGGCCGAGTTCCGGCCATTTGCGGCATGACCGTCTCGCCAATAGTCGAAGCTATTGGCAGCGACGGTCGAGCCGCAACTG
>Ga0335084_10004155_pt1 | contig 14260 bp, 11 predicted proteins | sample Lox_Sample_44_FD_206721 | JGI IMG/M metagenome (GOLD analysis project Ga0335084, IMG submission 206721) | Soil microbial communities from Loxahatchee National Wildlife Refuge, Florida, United States - Lox_Sample_4.4 | ecosystem: Environmental > Terrestrial > Soil > Wetlands | place: USA...
CGTCCCGCGGCTGTGGCGGTCGCCAGGGGCAAGCCTGCCTGATGGTCTTCGGTGTCTTCGTTGCCGTTTGCGCCATCGAGGTGCCGGGCGAGATCATGTGGCCGTGGGGCACCGCGGCCCCGGTCGTGGTCGGCGTCGCGCGGTGACGGCTTAGCAGGCGTCCGGCTCGTCGGCGTCCAGCTCGGGGTCGTCCAGCTCGATCACGGCGAAGCCGTGCTCGCGCAGCGCGCGGTCGACGCTCGAGCGGCGGCGCTCCTTCCCGAGCGCCTCGGCGATGCGGCGCGGCGCCGTGCGACGATCGCCGTGGCGGCGGTCGAGGACGACTTTTTCGTCGGACGACGCGCCGAGATGCAGCAGCAGCCCGTCCAGCAGCTCCGGTCGATACACGGACACGATGTACAGTCGCTTGGCCATGTCTCCCTCGCGCGCTCCGCGGCATCCGCGCACGAGACGCGGAGAGTCCAAGAGCCGTGCCAGGCATGGCGTCAACGGTGACGGGGACTTGAACAGCGCGTGAACGGAAGGCCGGACAGATCCTCAGCGCAGCCTGACACGGCGTGGCTCGTATCTCACCACCGGTCACACCGGGCTACGTTGCCGCGCGCTGGCCTCCGTAGGCCTCGCTGGGACCGATCTTGCTGTCCTCGAAGATGAGCTTGGAGCGCGAGTTCACCACGGCGGACCAGTTGGCCAGAGCTTGCTCGCTCCACTCGCCGTCGGGGCGCGGCTCGTCGTCGAAGTTGCCGGTGGCGTCGGTGCCGCGTACCAGCATGGCCGGCTGGCGCACGCGCGGGGGCTTGGCCCACGTGGGCAGCATCTCCACCAGCAGCAGGAAGCGGCGGTCGGGACCGAAGTTGGTGCCCGAGCCGTGGACGAGCGAGTTGTCGAACATCGCCATCTCGCCGGGCCGCAGCGTGAAGTCCACCGCCGTCGACTCGTCGAACTGCTCGCTGATGTACTGGCCTCGCGCCAGGATGCTCTTCGGGTCGTCGCTCTCCTCGTGCCTGAGGATGCCCCACCGGTGCGAGCCGGGGACGCCGCGCAGGCAGCCGTTGGCGGCGCCGCAGTCGGAGAGCGCGAGCGCGCCCAGCACGACGGGGAGCGCGGCGCCGTAGGCCGAGTCCTGGTGCCAGCCGGCGAACGTCTGGCCGTCGGCCTTCTTCACGCGCCAGGCCATCGACCACACGCGGAGATTCGGGCCGATCAGGTCCTCGAAGACGTCGAGGATGTGCGGGTCTTCCGCGATGTCCAGCACCCACGGGCAGAGCAGGTGGGACTTGGTCTTCATCTTCTTGATGTCGGGCACGCGGGCTTCGAGACGCTCGAAGCGCTCGCGGTACTCGCGCGCGCGCTCGGCGCTCATGGCGCGCACGGGTGAGAGGAAGCCGTTGGCGTGGAAGGACTTCACCTGGGCGTCGGTCAGCACCTTCGGCATGACTAGGCCTCCGCTTCCACGAGGATCGGGGTGTCCTGCGCCGGCTGGTAGCCCATGTGAGCGGGGAACTCGGGGCCGAGCGGCCAGGCCTTGGGGAACTTCAACCAGAGTCTGAGCATGTGGCGCTTCTGGTGCGGCTCGGGGCCGTCCACGAAGCCCGTGCGCGAGTGCAGGATCGTGTAGTTGTTGATGAACTGGATGTCGCCCGGCTCGAGGTCCATGTCCAGCTTCAGGTCGGGCCGCCGCGTGCACTCGTCGAGGTAGTCGAGCGCGGCCTGCTCGAGCGTGGTCAGCGGCACGCCGCGCTTCACCGCGCCCGCGTTGATCTGGTTGCGGATGTAGCGGCACGACACCACGCCGTCGCGCGCGCCGAAGACCGGGATCGGCCGCTCGGAGACCCCGCGCTCGGTCAGCGCCGCCTCGCGGCGGATGTAGTAGAAGCCGTTGTAGAGCAGGCCGAGGTACTCGGGATGGTTGGCCAGGATCTCGTTGTGGACCGTCACCGAGGAGACGATGCTGCTGAGCCCGCCCTCGAGCGAGCGCCGCAGGCACAGCAGGCCCACCATGTCGCCGGCGTCCGTGTGATAGGGCAGGTAGGCGTTGGTCTCGTAGCCGCGCACGTCGATGTTGCCGTAGGTGCGCCCGTGGTCGTAGACGTGGCCCAGCAGCTCGCCCTGCGGATTCTGGTAGAGCGGCGAGCCGAGGTGGCGGCCGAGGCCCCAGAAGACGAGCCCGGTGTCCTCGTCGCTCCAGCGGCCGACGGGCAGGCCGCGCAGCACGACGAAGCCGCGGCCGCCGTACATGTCGGCCAGGGCCTGCTCCAGGCGCGGGCGCATCGCCGCCAGCGGGAAGTCCTCGCGCGTGATCGCCTCGAGCGGCTTGCCGGTGCCCCTGGCCGCCGCCAGCGCGCGCTCGACGTCGGCGACCTCCGCCTCGCTCAGCCGCACCAGCCACGAGGTCTCGCGGGCGAGCGCCTCGCCGCGCCAGGCGTTGGCAGCACTGATCGGTTTTGTCCAGCAGATCGACGTCATATATCCATCTCTTGGGTAGGGGAACCCTAGCAGGGTTCCCCTCTTCCCCTCCGGTTTCGGTTCTCGGTGTTTCTATCCGTACTTCGGATCGAGGGCGTCGCGCAATGCGTCGCCCAGGACGTTCAGGGCCATGACCAGGAAGAAGATCACCAGGCCCGGGTACAGCGCGATCCAGGGCGCCTGTGAGAGGTAGCGCTGGGCCGCGTTCAACATGCTACCCCAGGACGGCGCCGGCGGCTGCTGGCCCAGCCCCAGGAACGAGAGGCTCGCCTCGGCGATGACGGCGGCGGCCACCGTGAGGCTCGACTGGATCAGCAGCGGGGCGACCATGTTCGGGAAGATGTGGCGCCCGGCCACGCGCACGTGCGAGCAGCCGAGCGCGCGCGCCGCCTCCACGTACTCCTCGGTCTTGAGCGCCAGCACGGTGCCCCGGGCCAGGCGCAGGAAGGTCGGCAGCGCGGCGATGCCGATGGCGATCATCGCGTTGGTCAGGCTGGGGCCGAGGAAGGCGGCCAGCGCGATGGCCACGATGAGGAAGGGGATCGCCAGCATCGCGTCGGTGAGGCGCATGATGAGGCCGTCGATCCAGCCGCCCGCGTAGCCCGAGAGCAGGCCGAGCGGGAGGCTCAGCGCCAGCGCCATGGCGACCGGGATGACGCCGGCCAGCAGGGAGGCGCGTGCGCCCCAGATGACCCGCGAGAGCACGTCGCGCCCCACCTCGTCAGTGCCCAGCACGTGGGCGCTCGACGGCGCCTTGCGCACCGCGCGGAAGTCGGTGGCGATCGGGTCGTAGGGCGCCAGGAGCGGCGCCGCCAGCGCGATGGCGACGAAGGCCGCCACCACGCCGAAGGCGGCCAGCGCGGCCGGGCCGCGGGTCACCCGTCGCATCAGCCGCCTCGCAGGCGCGGGTTGGCGACGAAGTACAGCACGTCGGCCAGCAGGTTCAGCAGCACGTAGAGGCCCGCCGAGACCAGCACCACGCCCTGCACGACGGCGTAGTCGCGGTTGAACACGCCGTCCACCAGCAGCTTGCCGAAGCCCGGGATGGCGAAGATCTGCTCGGTGAGCACGGCGCCCGAGAGCAAGCGGCCGAACTCGATGGCGCCCAGCGTGATGACCGGGATGAGCGCGTTGCGCAGGGCGTGCTTGAGGATCACCAGGCGCTCGGGCACGCTCTTGGCCCGCGCCGTGCGCACGTAGTCGGCGCCGAGGGTCTGCAGCATGGCGGCGCGCGTGTGGCGCATCATCACGCCGGCCACGCCGGTGCCGAGCACGATCGAGGGCAGCAGGATCGTCATCAGGTTGCGGGGGAGGTTCTCCCACGGCGGCACGTAGCCGGAGGCCGGCAGCCAGCCCAGGCGCACGGCGAACAACAATATGAGCATGATGCCGAGCCAGAAGTGGGGCACCGAGAGTCCGGAGAGCGCCACGAGGTTGGCGGTGAGATCCGTGAGGGTGCCGCGCCGCGCCGCCGACAGCACGCCGGCCGGGATGCCGATGACCAGCGCGACCAGCATGGAGCAGAAGGCCAGCTCGAGCGTCACCGGCAGCTTGGAGGCGAGCAGCTCGGTGACGGGCAGCCGGTTGCGCAGCGACTCGCCGAGGTCGCCGCGCAGCACCCGGCCCATCCAGATCGCGTACTGCACGGGCGCCGGCCGGTCGAGGTGATACCGGGCGCGGATCGCCGCCACCGCCGTCTCGTCGCGCTCCTCGCCGGCCAGGGCGAGCGCGGCGTCGCCGGGCAGCAGCTGCTGGAGCGAGAAGATCAGGACCGACACGAAGAACAGCGTCGGCACCAGGACGGCCACCCGGCGCGCCACATAGAGCGCGAGAGACATCTAGTTCAGCTTCAGCCCTTTGAGGCGGATGATGCCGTCCGGGTAGGGCGTGAAGCCCTGCACGCGGGCGCTGAGGCCGGTGAAGACCCGCCGGTGCCAGAGCAGCAGGCGCGGCGTGTCGCGCAGCATGATCTCGGTGGCCGCGTCGTAGAGCTTCTTGCGCTCGGCCGGGCCCGACACCTGGCGCGCCTTCGTGAGGAGCGCGTCGACCTCCGCGCTGCAGTAGTGGCTGTCGTTCTGGGCGCCCTTGCACGTGGACTGGGTGAACACGTTGCCGTCGGGGTCGGGCCGGCCGCTCCAGAACGTGAAGTACGCCTCGAAGTCCCCCTTGCGGCCGTTGGTGAGCATCGTGACGTTCTCCTGCGTCTGCAGATTCATGGTGATGCCGGCCTCGGCCAGCATGGCCTGGATGATCTGCGCGGCCTCCTGGCGGTCGCGCTCGGGCGGCAGGATGAGCGTGAACGTGAGGTTGGGCTGGCCCGCCTCCTTCAGGAGCGCCCTGGCCTTCGCCACGTCGCGCTTGGGGACCGGAAACTTCGCGTTGTAGTAGTAGTTCGACGGGCTCACCCACTGGTTGCCCGCGATGTACTCGTTGTTGAAGACGGTCTTGACCAGCGTCTCGCGATCGATGGCGAGATCGATGGCCTGCCGCACGCGCACATCGGCCAGCGTCTTGGCCTTCGGTCCGTTGGCCACGTTGAGCGGGATCATCTGGTAGCCGAGCTCGGGCACGCCGGTGACCTTGAGCTTGCCGTCGCCGCGGATCTCGGCCAGGTCGGTCGGCGACACCCGCTCGATCATCTGCAGATCGCCCGAGCGCAGGCTGGCCAGGCGCGCGGTGGAGTCGGTGATGGGCACGAACTCCACGCGATCGATGTGGACATTGGCCTTGTCCCAGTAGTCGGGGAACCTCTCCATCACGATCTTGCCCTGGGCCACGCGCTCGACGAACCGGTAGGGGCCCGCGCACACCGGCTTCTGCCCCAGCTTGTCGCCCAGCGCCCTGGCCGCCTTGGGCGAGACCATCATGCCGGCCCGGTCGGTGAGCGCAGCCAGCAGCGGGGTCAGGGGCTCCGACAGGTGCAGTCGCACCGTCATGTCGTTGACGATCTCGACGCTCTGGATCTGGCCGATCTCCGTCTTGCGGAAGGAGCCCGGCGTGTTGATGTGCCGCTCGATGTTGAACTTGACCGCCTCGGCGTTGAGCGGCTCGCCGTCGTGGAACTTCACGCCGGGGCGGAGCTTGATGACGACCGAGCGCTGGTCGGGCGCCCACTCGTAGCCGGTGGCGAGCTGGGGGACGATCTTGAGATCGGGCGTGACGTCGAAGAGCTTGTCGCAGAGCCCGGCGAAGACCAGGCGGCCGACGTAGGCGCGGCTGATGGTGGGATCGAGCGCGTCGGGATCGTCGTTGAGGCCGATCCGGAGCACGCTCTCGGCGGCAGCGGGGCCGGCGGCCAGCAGCGCGAGCGCGGCGGCGGCCATCACGAGGCGAACACGTCTCATGGCGCGGGCTCCTTCCTGGCGTCCAGCGTGCCGCGGGCGTCGACGGCGACGGCGCCCTCGCCGGCGCGGCGCACGATGAGCGGGTTGATCTCGATGTCCACGAGGCGGCCGCCGAGGTCGGCGGCCAGCCACGACAGGCGCACGACGGCGTCCACCACGGCGGCCACGTCGAGCGGCGGGCGGCCCCGGGCGCCGTGCAGCAGGGGGGCGGCACGCAGGGAGTCGAGCAGGGCCCGCGCGCGCTCGAGCGTGAGCGGCGCCGGCGCCACCGCGACGTCCTTCAGGATCTCGACCGCGATGCCGCCGAGCCCGACCAGGACGACGGGCCCGAAGTGCGGATCGCGCCGCGCGCCGACGATCACCTCGGCCTCGCCGCTGACCATGGGCTGCACGACGAAGCCCTCGAGGACCAGCCGGTCGGCCATCTCGCTGGCGGCGCCGACGACGTCGTCGCGCGTGCGCAGGTCCAGGCGCACCGCGCCGGCGTCGGTCTTGTGCACGATCGCCGCCGACACGGCCTTGAGCGCGACCGGGAAGCCGAGCGCGTCGGCCGCGGCACCGGCCTCCGCCGGTGTCGCCACCGTGCGCTCGGGCGCCAGGGCCACCCCGTATGCCTCGAGCATCGCCCTGGTCTTGCGCTCGGCCAGGGGCCCGCGTGGCAACGCGGTCAGGTGGGCGGGGTCGGGGAGGCCGGCGGGCCGCGCGGACGCCGCCGGCGGTGCGGCGCGCAGCCGGTCGTGCGCGACGACGAGGGCCAGCGTGCGCAGCGCGTCCTCGATCCCGTCGAAGTGGAACTGGCCGATCTCGCCCAGCGCCCGGCGCGGCGCGTCGGCGGCGCGGCCCGGCGTGAGCGCGATCATCACCGGCTTGTCGAGCGCCTGCGCGGCCTCGCCGATGAGGCGCGTGCGCCGCGCGAAGAAGGGCATCGAGGTGAGGATCGCCAGGCCGTAGGAGACCCCGTCGTCGCCGAAGATGATCCGCGCGGCGTCGCCGGCGATCTCGATCTCCTCGGGCGCCTTGCGGCCGCCGAGGTCGATCGGGTTGTCGGCCTGCGGCGGCAGCAGGATCTCGCCCAGCTTGTCGCGCGTGGCCTGCGCCAGTCGCGCCAGCGGCAAGCCCAGCTCGCTCACGCGGTCGGAGGCGATCCCGCAGCCGCCGCCCGAGGACGACAGGATCGCCACGCCGCCGCGCCTCGGTCCCCGGTGGCGCACGAGGAACTGGGCGGCGCGCACCATGTCCTCCGGCTGCTGCGCGAGCACGGCGCCCTCCCCGCGGCAGACGGCCTCGAAGACCGCCCAGTCGCCGGCGAGGCTGGCCGTGTGCGAGCGCGCGGACTTCACGCCGGCGTCCGTGCGCCCCGTCTTCACGATGAGCACGGGCTTGCCCGCGCGGCGGGCGGCGGCGAGGGCCGTGCGGAAGCGCGCGCCGTCGAGCAGACCCTCGACGTACACGCAGATGGCCTCCGTCTCGGGCTCGGCCACCAGGTGCTCGACGAAGTCGCTGATCTCCAGATCGACCTGGTTGCCGAGCGACACGCAGTGGCGGAAGCCGATCCCGTCGGCGGCGGCGCGGTCGAAGATGGAGACCATCAGCGCGCCGCTCTGGCTCACCAGCGAGATGGGGCCGTCGCGCAGCCGGTCGGTGTCGAGCACGACCGAGGAGCAGAGCGCCAGGCGATGGTGCGGCACGATCAGGCCCATGCAGTTCGGGCCGATCAGGCGCATGCCGCTGCTTCGCGCGATCTCCACCAGCGAGGCCTGGCGCGCGGCGCCCTCGGCGCCGGCCTCGGCGAAGCCGGTGGAGATGACCACGCAGCAGCCGACGCCGGCGGCGGCCGCCTCGGCCACGCTCGCCACGAGCGAGCCGCCGGGCACCGCGAGGATCGCCACGTCGGGCGGCGCGGGCGCCGCCGCGATGGCGGCGTAGGCGCGGCGGCCCAGCACCTCGGCGCGCCGCGGGTTGATCGGGTAGATCTCGCCGGCGAAGCCGTGCTGCAGCAGGAAGCTCATGATGCGGCCGCCGAACTTGTCCTTGCTGTCGGAGGCGCCGAAGACGGCGACCGAGCGCGGATGCAGGATCCGGTCGAGCCCGACGCGCGGGCGGGCGCGATCGGTGACGGCGGCGGCGTGCAGGGCCTGTGTCACGTTCGGACGTCGGGACTATACCACCGCTGTCGCTCGACGGCGACGCAGCCGGTATCAACGCCCCGGGGACTGCGCTACACTGTCGATGTTGGGAGGCGCGTCATGAAGAAGCTCGTGGCGACCGTGGCGCTCGGAGCGATCCTGGTCGGCGTCGCGGCGCCGCCGGCCCACGCGCACGGCGCCTCCAACGCCGCGCTGGCGCTGGCCGCCTTCGCGGCGTTCAACATCCTCTTCCTGCCCTTCACGCTCGCCGCCGCCGCCGTCCCGCCGCCCGCCGTCTACGCGCCGCCGGCCTACGGGTACGCGACCGCGGCCCCGGCGGCCGCGCCCGCGCCCGCCGCCGCCGCGCCGCTGATCTCGCGCGAGGTCGTCTACCCGCACGGGCGCTACCTGCTCTACGGCGACGGCGTGACCAAGGCGTACCAGTGGGTCTGGGTCCCGAATCCCCCGCCACCGGGGTCGGCGCCGGGTTACTAGTCGCGCGCCTCAGACCGCCTCGTAGGGCCGGCGTCGCACGTGCTCCATGTTCGTGCCCTCGATGCGGATGAGCCGGGTCGGGCCCTCGCGCCGCGGGGAATGCACGTCGCCCTCGTGGTAGACGTGCGCGGCGCCTGGTATCAGGGTGTAGCTGCGCGCCCGTCGGACCCTGGCCGGCCGCTCGCCGGCCGCCGGCTCCACCACGCTCCAGTCCGACATCACGGTCTCGCCGAACGCCTGGCCGTAGATCGCCCACGAGGGGCCGTGATCGTGCGGCGCGCTCTCCTTCGCCCCCTTGTAGACGTGGGCGAGGATGCAGAAACCGAGCTGCGGGTCCTGGTAGAGGATCTTGCGCTCGGGGCCGTCGTCGGTGAGGTGCGTGCTCACGAACGTCTCGTCCACGAGGACGTCCCTGAGCAGCGCGCACACGTGCTCGCGCCCCTCGCGTCCGGGGTGCTCGGTGAGGATGCGATGACAGGCAGCGGCGAATCCTTCCAGCGTATGACCCATGATCAAGCCCTCCTTATCGTGCCAGGGCGAACTTCTGGAATGTGTGGGTGCCTTCGGGCGCCAGCCCGCGGCTGACCGCGAAGGTCCACGTCACCTCGCTCACGTACACGTCGCCGCGCGAGTCCACGGCCAGGCCGTGGGGCGCCGCGAAGCTGCCGGCCGCCGTCGCGTCGGGGCCGCCCCAGCGCGCCAGCAGCTTGCCGTCGCGGTCGAACACGCTCACGCGGCCGGGGCGCGGCTCGACGATCGGCCCGTGCCGCTGCGAGGTCTGGCCCTTGTGCCACCAGAGCTCGGAGACGTGGGCGCGCCCCTGGGCGTCGAAGACGAGGTGGGTGGGACGCTGGGTGTCGGTCCACTCGGCCAGGTACTCGCCGTCGGGGCTGAAGATCTGGATGCGATCGTTCTCGCGGTCGCACACGAACACGCGGCCGTCGGCGGCCACCGCGATGCCGTGGGGCAGGTGGAACTGGCCGGGGCCCTTGCCCGACACGCCCCACGAGCGCTTGAGGCTTCCCGTGGGCGAGAACTGGTGCACGCGGCAGTTGCCGTAGCCGTCGGAGACGTAGAGGTCGCCCTTGGGGCCCACCGCGAGGTTGGTCGGCCGGTTGAAGGGCCCGGCCGCGCGCGGGATGTTGATCGAGTCCTTGCCGTCGTAGCCGGTGTCGGAGGGCGTGTTCAGCGTGCCGAGCGTGAGCAGCAGCTTGCCGGCCGGCGTGAACTGCCGGACGGTGTGGTTGCCGTCGTCGGTGGCCCACACGGTGCCGTCGGGCGCGATCGTGATGCCGTGGGTGCGGTAGGTGAACTCGCCCTCGCCCCACGAGCGCTGGAAGTGGCCCTTCTGGTCGTACACGATGATCGGGTGGTCGCCGCGGCAGATGAGGAACACGCGGTCCTCGCCGTCCACCGCCACGCCGGCCACGTCACGGTGCACGTAGTCCTTCGGCAACTGCTCCCAGCCCTCGACCACCTGGTACTGTCGCGCGCCCTGCTGTGTCATGGGAAGACCCTCCGTTCGGCCGGGCTCACTATGGGAGAGGCGCGGCGTGCCGTCAAGGCGTCGCGGCGCGCTCAGCGTGCGCCCGCCGGCTTCTCCGACGGCTTCTGTCCGGGGCCGGCCGGCTTGCCGCCGCCGCCCGCGGGCTTGTCGGCCCCGCCACGCGCCCCGCCGCGCTCGCCGCCGCCGGCCGGCCGGCCCGTCGCCGTGCGGACCTCGACCTTGGCGCCCTGCACGAGCCGCGGCTGGCCGTCGGTGACGACCGACTCGCCGGCCTCGACGCCGCCGGTCAGGATTGCCTCGTTACCCTGCGTGCGGGCGACGGCCACGCGGCGCGTGTCCACCGTCTGGTCGGGCTTCACCACGAAGACGAAGGACCCCTGCTGGCCGGTCTGCAGCGCCTGCGCCGGGATCACCAGCGCGTCGGGCTCGACGGCGAGAGTCAGGGAGACGTTGACGAACTGGCCGGGCCACAGCTTGCGGTCGGCGTTGCTGAAGGTGGCCTTGAGCCGGATGGTGCCCGTCGTCTGGTCGACCGCGTTGTCGATGAAGGTCACGGTGCCGCGCTCGGGCTTCGGCTCTCCGGAGGCGACCGCGTCCACGGTGAGCGGGCCGGCCGCCATGTAGCGCTTGATCTGCGCGAGCTGCTGCTGGGGCACGGTGAACGACACGTACACCGGCAGGATCTGGTTGATCGTCAGCAGCGTGGAGTCGTTGGTGCCGCTGGCGCGCACGATGTTGCCCTGGTTGAGCTGCAGGCTGCCGGCGCGCCCGTCGAGGGGCGAACGGATGGTGGTGTAGGCGAGCTGCAGCCGCGCGTTGTCGACCAGCGCCGTGTCCGCCTTCACGATCTGCTCGGCGCTGCGCACCGCGGCCTCGTCGGCGCGCACGGTCTCCTCGGCGCTCGCCACGTCGGCCTCGTCGGCGCGCACGGTGGCGGCCAGCGCCTCCGCGGAGGTCCGGACCTGGTCGTACTGCTCCTGCGAGATCAGCTCGCGCTTGAGCAGGTCGGCGTAGCGCCGCTCGGAGACCTTGGCGTTCTGGGCCTGCGCCTGGTCGCGGGCCAGCGCGGCGCGCGTCTGGCTCACGCGCGCCGCGTCGCGCAGCAGGACGGCGCGGGACTGCGCCACCTGGCCCTGGTCCTTGGCCAGGGTGGCCTGGGCGTTGGCGAGCGCCGCCTCGTAGGGGCGCGGGTCGATGGTGAAGAGGAGATCGCCCTTCTTCACTTCCTGGCCCTCGCTGATGTGCACGCGCATCAGCTCGCCGCCGACCTGCGCGCGGACCTGCACGACCTGGTAGGCCTCGACGGTGCCGATGGCCAGCACCAGCAGCGGCACGCTCTTGCGCTCGACCGGGGCCACCGCCACCGGCACCGGCGGGCGCCTGGGCGGCTGCTTGGACTCGGCGTTGCCGCCGGAGCAGGCGCCGAGGCCGAGGAGGAGCAGGAGGACAAGGGCACGGAGCGGGCGCAGCGTCATCCGCGGGCCTCCGATGGGCGGCCTTCGGCCTCTGGTGGGCGGCCTTCGGCCACTGGGGGGCGGCCTTCGGCCACTGGGGGGCGGCCGGCGAAGACCCGGGGCCGCCGCGTGAGCGCCAGGCGGACGCGCTCGAGATAGAGGTAGACGACCGGCGTCGTATAGAGCGTGAGCAGCTGCGACATGATCAGCCCGCCCACGATGGTGATGCCGAGCGGGCGGCGCAGCTCGGCCCCGACGCCGGCGCCGAGGGCCAGGGGCAAGCCTCCGAGGAGCGCGGCCATGGTCGTCATCATGATCGGCCGGAACCGCAGAAGGCAAGCGTGGGTGATGGCCTCGAGCGGCGCGCGGTTCTCCCGCCGCTCGGTGTCGATGGCGACGTCGATCATCATGATGGCGTTCTTCTTCACGAGGCCGATCAGCAGGATGATGCCGATGAGCCCGATCACGTTGAGCTCGTTGCCGGTGAGCATGAGGGCCAGGAGGGCGCCCACGCCGGCCGAGGGCAGGGTGGACAGGATCGTGATCGGGTGCACGAAGCTCTCGTAGAGCACACCCAGCACGATGTAGACGCTGATCAGCGCGGCCAGGATGAGCAGGGGCTGGGTGGCCAGCGAGGCCTGGAAGGCCTGGGCGGTGCCCTGGAAGCTGGCCGTGACCGAGGCCGGCATGCTGATCTCGCGCTCGGCGCCCTGGATGCTCTGCACCGCCTCGCTGAGCGCCATGCCGGGGGCCAGGTTGAACGAGAGCGTCACCGAGGGGAAGAAGCCCTGGTGATTGACGGCCAGCGGCGTGGTGCTGGGCGCGAAGCGCGTGATGGCGCTCAGCGGCACCTGGGCGCCGGTGGCGGACTTCACGTAGATCGATTTCAGCGCGTCGGGGCTCTGCTGGAAGGCCGGCATCACCTCCAGCACGACCCGGTACTGGTTGAGCTGGGTGAAGATCGTGGAGACCTGGCGCTGGCCGAAGGCGCTGTAGAGCGTCTCGTCGATGGCCAGGGGCAGCACGCCCAGGCGCGACGCCGTGTCGCGGTCGATCACCAGCGAGGCCTGCAGCCCGCGGTTCTGCTGGTCGGTGGACACGTCACGCAGGCCGGGCAGGGTGCGGAGCTTGCCCAGCATCTGCGGGGCGAAGGCGTTGAGCTGGCCGAGCTCCGTGGACTGCAGCGTGTACTGGTACTGCGCGTTGCTGGCGCGGCCGCCGATGCGCAGGTCCTGCACGGACTGCAAGAAGAGCGTGGCGCCGGGCACGTGGGCCAGCTTGCCCCGCAGCCGGGCGACCACCTGGTCGGCCGGGAGCGTGCGTGGCCCGAGCGGCTTCAGCGAGACGAACACCCGGCCGGTGTTCGTCGTGTTGAAGAGTCCCCCGGTGAAGCCGACGACGTCGCTCACGTCGGGGTCGGATTTCACCGTGTTGACGAAGTCGGCCATCTTCTCCCGCATGGCGGGCGAGGAGATGTCCTGCTCGGCCTGGATGTTGCCGATGAGGCGCCCGGTGTCCTGCTGGGGGAAGAAGCCCTTGGGCACGATCCTAAAGAGGTAGACGTTGACCGCGATGGTCAGCAGCATGACGGCCAGCGTGAAGCGCTGGTGGCGCAGGGCCCAGCCCAGGGTGCGTGCGTAGAAGGCCAGCACCAGGTCGAACACGCGCTCGGTGGCGCGATAGAGGCGGCCATGGCGCGCCTCGCGCGCGGAGGTGAGGAACTGCGCGCACATCATCGGGGTGGTGGAGAGCGAGATCAGCAGCGAGACGAGAATGGCGGTGGCCAGCACCACCGCGAACTCCCGGAAGAGCCGGCCCACGATGCCGCCCATCAGCAAGAGCGGGATGAACACCGCCACCAGCGAGATGCTCATGGACATCACCGTGAAGCCGATCTCGCGGGCCCCCTTGAGCGTGGCGGCCAGCGGGGCGTCGCCGGCCTCGAGATAGCGCGTGATGTTCTCCAGCACCACGATGGCGTCGTCCACCACGAAGCCGGTGGAGATGGTGAGCGCCATCAGCGAGAGGTTGTCGAGGCTGTAACCGCACAGGTACATGCCGGCGAAGGTGCCCAGCAGCGAGAGCGGCACCGCCACGCTGGGGATCACGGTCGCCCACGGGCTGCGCAGGAAGACGAAGACCACGAGCACCACCAGCACGGTGGAGAGGAGCAGCGTGATCTGGACGTCGTGGAACGAGGCCCGGATGGTGGTGGTGCGATCGAGCAGCACGTTGAGGTCGATGGCCGGGGAGATCGAGGCGCGCAGCTCGGGCATCAGCGCGCGCACGCGGTCGACGGTGTCGATGATGTTGCTGCCCGGCTGCCGGAACATGATGATGAGCACCGCGCGCTTGCCGTTGGCCAGCCCGGCCGTGCGCAGGTCCTCCACCGAGCTCTCGACCTCGGCGATGTCGCCGAGCCCGACGGCGGCCCCGTTCTTGTAGCCCACGATGACCGGCCGGTAGTGGTCGGCCTCGAAGAGCTGGTCGGTGGCGGCGATCGTCCACGCCCGGTTGGCGTCGGCCAGCTCGCCCTTGGGCGAGTTGGCGTTGACGGCGCGCAGCGCGGCGCGGATCTCGTCGAGTCCGATGCCCATCTGGCTCAGGCGGTTCGGGTCCACGCGCACGCGCACGGCCGGCTTGGCGCCGCCGCCCACGATCACCTGGCCCACGCCGGGGATCTGCGAGAGCTTCTGGGCCAGGATGGAGTCGGCGGCGTCGAAGAGCCGGCTGACCGGCAGGTTGTCGGAGGTCAGGCCCAGGATCATGATGGGCGCGTCGGCGGGGTTCACCTTGCGGTAGGTGGGGTTGCTCGGCAGGTTGACCGGCAGCTGGCTGCGCGCGGCGATGATGGCGGCCTGCACGTCG
>Ga0335084_10004157_pt1 | contig 14259 bp, 12 predicted proteins | sample Lox_Sample_44_FD_206721 | JGI IMG/M metagenome (GOLD analysis project Ga0335084, IMG submission 206721) | Soil microbial communities from Loxahatchee National Wildlife Refuge, Florida, United States - Lox_Sample_4.4 | ecosystem: Environmental > Terrestrial > Soil > Wetlands | place: USA...
GACAATTGGCCTGGCGGTTGGGGGATTCCACGCACCTGGTACCGGTGGTATCGCCCCAGTGGTATCGAAATCACTTTGGGCATCTGCATGGGAGAAAGCGAGTCTGGTATTTTCAATGGAGGAGATGGACGACCGCGAATTCACGCTGGAACTGCGGGATGCGGTTCAACAATACCTCGCCGCAGTGGATGCGTGGGAGGCCGCCTACCAGAAATACTACCGCCTGCCCGGTTATGCCGACCGCGTGAGCGAAGATCTGGCCGCTGAACACGCCGAATATCTCGACAGCCGCCGACGGCTCGAAGGACTGCTGCCGCGAGCCCGCGGGCTCTGCTTCAAACATGGCCTGCGCGATCCCTTTCCCACCCTGGTCCGCGGCTCCCTGGGCCAGCATGCGCCCCAGGAACGCGATACCTCCGCCATAGGCCGCAGCGAGCGCCTGGCCGTTTCGGACTGCCTCATGGAGCTGGCGGCCGCCTGCCAGGAATGGTCCTCACAGCCCGCAGCGCCGGATGCGCCGCCCGCTTCCAACGGCGGGAACTGGCTGCGCCGCCTGGTCGATTACCTATACTGAAGGGAAGAATTCAGAATTCAGAATGTAAACCCGGAACGCCGGAGGGGATCGGGACATCCATGAAAATCGAGACGCGAGCTGTTCACGCCGGCAGACATGTCGACACCGCGACCGGCGCCGTGACCCCGCCCATCCACCTTTCTACGACGTTCGAGCGCGGCGCCGACGGCGAATATCCGCGCGGCTTCAGCTACTCGCGCGAGGATAATCCCAATCGCCACGCGCTGGAGGAGTGCCTGGCATCGCTGGAAGGCGGCAAACAGGCGCTCTGCTTCTCATCGGGTCTGGCTGTGGCCAATGCCGTGGTCCAGGGCCTCGAACCTGGCGACCACATCGTCGCACCCGACGACGTCTACTGGGGCCTGCGCCGGGTGATCGGCGAGGTCTTCGGCAAATGGGGCCTGGAAACCACCTACGTCGATATGACCAGCATCGACGATTTTCATGCTGCCCTGCGCCCAAACACGCGCCTGGTGTGGGTCGAGACGCCGTCCAACCCGCTGATGAAAGTCACCGACCTGGCTGCCATCGCTGCCTTGTGCCGCGCCGCCTCGCCCAACATCGTCTCCGTCTGTGACAGCACTTTTGCCACGCCCGTGCTCCAGCACCCGCTGGATTGCGGCATCGATATGGTGGCCCACTCGACCACGAAGTACATCGGCGGCCACAGCGACGTCGTGGGCGGCGCTCTGATCACGCGCCACGACAATTACCTGTTCGAGCGCGCCCGAAAATCGCAGCGCTACGGGGGCAGCGTGCCCTCGCCCTTCGATTGCTGGCTCACGCTGCGCGGCGTGGAGACACTGCCCTGGCGGGTTCGCGCGCAATCGGAAAACGCCATGCAGGTCGCGCAGTTTCTGCGCGTGCATGCCGCGGTGGGAACCGTGCACTATCCGGGGCTCGAAGAGCATCCCGGCCACAAGGTCGCTTGCCGGCAGATGGGTGGATTCGGCGGCATGCTGTCGTTCGAGGTGCGCGGCGGGCGCGAGGCCGCGATGGCCGCCGTGGCCCGCTGCAAGCTCTTCATCCGCGCCACCAGCCTGGGCGGCGCGCACAGCCTGATCGAGCACCGCGCGAGCGTGGAAGGTCCGAACTCCCGCACCCCGCAGAACCTGATCCGGCTTTCCATCGGCCTGGAGCACCCCGACGACCTGATCGAGGACTTGGCACAGGCGCTCACGCTTCCAGCGTGAACAGCTTCCGGCCGCCCAAGGACCATCGGAATCCGTGGGCCGCGATCAGCGCGATCGCCAGCAACGGAATGGCCGACAATCCCGCGTACCATGACGAGAAATCCAGAAGGGCGCACAGGCCCGCGACCTGGCCCACCGCCGAGATGACGATGGCGCACAGCAGGCCGAAGCGCAGCAGAGCGAACGCGAAGATCGCAAACGACAACAGCGCCACGGGGTAGTCGACGGCCGGTGTGGTGGTGCCGAAGGTGAGTGCTGCCGCGATTCCTACGACGAACACCGCTGCCGCGATCCACTCCTTGCGCACCAGAACCCGCAGTAGAAATAGCAGAAAGAAAAAGAGCAGCGCCGTAAAGAACGCGGCAGGAACATAGCCGAGCAACACCGCGGCCTCGATGCGGACTCCCGAGAGCGGATCGAGCGGTGGGAAGAGGGGCTGTCCGTTATTGCCCTGAAACGCCGCCGCGGCCACGTTGCCGAGGTTCAGAAGCAGCCCGAGCGCTACCCCGTACAGCAGGTCTCTGCCTACTAGCGGGTCCCGGAGTCCTTTGGTTACGTAGCGAGTCCAGGAGATTATGGTCTGCGGCCACTTGCGGCGCACCCACGGCTCGAGCGCGGCATAAAAGATCCAGTTGAGGGCCGCGTTGATCAGCGCGGCGCTCACCGCCAGCCAGAACAGGCTGATTTCGCTGCGCGTCGCGGTGTGATGGATGGCCAGCATCGCGGACAATGTTTGGGCCACGAAGTAGATCAGGAAGAGGCGGTTGGCGCCTCGAGGATCGCTCCGGCCGGCGCGGTGATTCATCCAGGCGATGACGCAGGCCGCGGCCAGCGACGTGTACACGATGATCAGGATCGGCATCTGATTGCTGGAGTCGCTGGGAACGGTGGTCCGCTCCTGGGTGGTCCAGGGCCCGATGATCCGGAAGAAGACCGGCCGGCCGCGCCAGGACGCCGCCTCGATGCGCAATTTGGAGCCGGTGGCCGCGTCGGTGCCGGTCCAGGCCGCACGGTTGTCGGTGGCGGCCAGCGGTGTCCAGGCCGGGTCGGCGGCCTGGAACCCAGCCATGTCCAGGCCCGCAAGCTGAAACAGGCGGCTCCAGTCGAAGGGCGGTGCGGGAGGCGCCGGCATCTCGACCTGCGGCGGGACAGCTTCGAACGCGGTCAGCTTGCCGTCGGTATCGGTCTTGAGTCTCACCATTCCGGACATTTCCAATGCCGGATTGTCGTAACCGGCAAACACGTTGAACCGCCGGTTTGCCGCGATCGGCTGCGGGCTCTCGCGATACCAGAAGTACACGATCGGCGGCTGTCCGGCATTCGGGTTGCCCCATCGCTTCACGGCTTCCGGGATGTGCCGGGTCGCGTATTTTTTGTAATCGTCGTCGTAGTCCAAACCCCACACCACGTCGGCAGGCTTCGCGGTGTAGCCCAGACCTTTGAGAATCGAGCGCGCGTCGCGCGTCAGAGCGTCGGGAGAGGTCTCCAGGTTCAGCTTTGAGGTGATGCTCTGGCGCGGGGCCAGGATCACCGTGGCGGCGAGCGCGACGATGGCCGCGGCCAGCCAGAGGGAGGCGGTACGGGGCGCGAGTCCCTCGGTTTCGCCTGCCGCCGCGACCAATTCGGGCGACGGCGTCTCGCCCGCCGCCAGCGCCGCCGCCAGGGGATCGCCTCCCGGCAGGGCGGCCGCCACCGCCAGCGCCGACCCGGGCCTTTGCCGCGGATCGGGGCTGAGGCAGCGCAGCACGACCCGCTCCACCGCGGGGTCCAGATCTTTGGCCACTGTGGTGATGCTGGCCGGCGCGGCGCGCTCCTGCATCTGCATGAGCTCGATCACCGAACTGGCGTCGAAAGCCCGCTTTCCGGTGAACATTTCATAGAGCAGCAGGCCCAGCGCGTAAATGTCGCTCTTGAAAGTGACCTCGGTGCCGGCGAGCTGTTCGGGCGACATGTAAGCCGGCGTCCCGCTGCGCAAGTCTCCCTGCAATTGCCCGGCGAGGCCCGCCAGCCCGAAGTCCATGATGATCACCTGGCCGCGCCCGTCGATCATCACGTTGGCCGGCTTCAGGTCGCGGTGCAGCACGCCCTTCTCGTGTGCCGCGGAAAGGCCGGCGCAAATTTTGCGCGCAGTCTCGACAGCCTTGTCGGCGGGCAGGCGGCCGATGCGGCGCAGCAGGGTCGCCAGATCTTCGCCGTCGACAAACTCCATCGAGATGTAATGCTGTCCCTGGACCTGGCCGACGTCGTAGACGCGGCAGACGTTGGGGTGGGTCACCTGCCGCGCCACGCGGACTTCGTTATAGAAACGGGCCAGCGCGCGCTCGTCGTTGGCCGTGGCCTCCGGCAGGAACTTCAGCGCCACTGCCTGGCCGAGCGTCAGGTCGGTGGCCCGGTAAACTTCGCCCATTCCGCCGCGGCCGAGCAGGCCGGCGATCCGGTATCGCCCTGCCACCACCGTCCCCGGCAGGAACCGTCCTTCATCCACGCTGCTGGTCGAGCTCAGGCTCGGGCCCATCACCGCGGTCTCCGCCGACGTTGCGTCCAGCGCGGCGGAGCAGTGTGGACAGTAGCGGCTGCCCTCGGGACAGGCGTGCGCGCAGGCTGGACAACTCGGCATGGAACACAATCTTACCGTGTCTTTTGCTTGCGCAGGTCGTACACGTACATCGACCAACCGATCTTGGCGATCGGCTGGCGCAGGCGCAGCGGAGCCAGGGCATTCAGCGGCGAGTAGATCCCTTCCAGCGGCGTGACGTTGGCTACGCAGTAATCGTCGATTGCATCCCAGCCCTTCTGATCCAGCGGATCGGGATAACCGAGCTCTTTGATGCCGTAATATCGGAGCTGGGCGTTGCCGAAGTAGAACACGCGCGCGCGCCGCGTGCCGTGGGCATCCAGCCAGTGAACCAGCTTTTTGACGTCCTGACCCCAATCGATATTCGAGTCGACCAGGTATTCGGGCCCGCGCCCGGGTCCACCGGCCAGGGTATTGAAGAAGGCCAGGTAGTCGGGATCAATGCTCGCGCACTCGGCGATCTGACCGGTGCAGAGCACCGCCATGAGTAACGTGAATCTCCAGGTCTGCGGGACCTGAGCCAGGAGAGCCGCCGCTCCCACATACAGGAACGGGTAGATCGGCAGAATGTGCCGCATTCCCAGGTTGATGGCGCTGGTCATGCTGAACACGAAGTACATGAGCGGCGGCAGTGCCAGGCCGAGCGCCATCGGCGTGATGGCCTTGAACCCGCGCCGGACGAATGCCCACACCGAAGCGACGATTACCAGCAGCGTCGCCGCCAGCGCCGTCACCGTGCTCTTGACCGCGAACACCACCGGGAAGTAGTACCAGAAACCGGTTTTCGAGCGCATCCCGAGCAGGTAGCTCTCGTGCCCGCCGGAGTTGTGTTCGGCCACCGCGGCCAGCCCGTAGAGATAGGCGTGCGCCGGCAGGTGCAGCTTCAGACCGAGCCACGCGAGTGCCTGCCCAATGATGTTCTCCTGGTTGACCACCGTGGCCAGCGGGACAACCTTCGTGCGAAAACAGCGCACGGTTTCCGGCCAGTAGACCACGATCACGGCCAACGCCAGCACCCCGGTCAGTGCCGCCGCCGCGGCGAATGCACGCCGCACCGGAAACTCCTTCGGCCGCCGCACCCAGCAGATGGCGTACAACAGTCCCAGCGGCGGAATCAGCAGAATGGCAGAGAATTTGACGATCATGGCCAGCGCCAAGGCAGCCGAAGCCGCCAACAGCCGCTTGCGTCCGCCGCTCTCCAGGTACTCCACCCACAGCACGCAGGAGAAAAAGAAAAATACCGTCAGCGGATAGTCCGTGGTCACGTAGCGGCCATGCGCGATCAGGTTGGGATCGAAGGCGCACAGCGCGGCGGCGCAGAGTCCGGCGGCCGGACCCCACCGGCGCCGTGTCCACCAGGCCAGAGCCGCGATGAAAAGCAGCGTCAGCAGGATATTGGCGCTGCGCGCCGCGATCAGGATGGTGTCGGCGGGACGGCGGTTGGCATACAGGAAATCGACGCCGTAGTGAACCTGGTCCTTCAGCTTGCCGTCCGGGCCGAAACGCTCGGCGACCAATCCCAACGCGGCGAGAGGCATGGCGCTGACGATCTTCACCAGGGGCGGATGCTCGATATTCCACGAATAATCGCCGAGGGTCAGGTACGAATAGCCGGCCGAAATGTGGATGCCTTCGTCCCACGTCTGGGTCTCGCCCAGTGCCGAACGAATCTCGATTATTCCGGCGGCAGCAGCAATCGCGGCCACCACTGGCCAAAAGATCCTCTTCATGAGCGCAGGGGGCAGGTTCCGGAGCTGCCCGGCATCCTCAAAGGCGTAGTAGTACTCCTGTTTTTGTTGTACACTGATCTTGACGTCTTTTCCGCTTGTCCTCGCTTTTATCCAGTCCGATTCTCGGCCCGAGATTCCCAAAGGGCGCCAAGCCCCCGTCCGCGTGGTCCTACTTCCAACCGAACAGATAACCAATGTATCCAGGCAGAAACTTTCCTCCCCGGAGGCAGAATCGCAGAGAGAATGTAAACGAGTCGATCCGTGTGCGTGAGGTGCGCGCCGTATTTCCCGACGGCACCACCGAGATTATGCCCACGTCGGCCGCGCTTCGCAAAGCCCAGGAGATGGGCCTCGATCTGGTGCTGGTGGCGCCCACGGCGGTGCCGCCCGTGGCCAAGGCCGTGGACTTCGGCCACTACCAGTACGAACAGAAGAAAAAAGCGCACGATGCCAAGAAAAAGCAGCACGTGGTGCAGGTAAAGGAGCTGAAGTTCCGCCCCAATACCGACGACCACGACTACGACTTCAAGAAAAATCACGCGATCCGCTTCCTCCAGGAAGGCAACCGGGTCAAAGCCGTGGTGCAGTTCCGCGGGCGGGAGATCGCGCACGCCGACCTGGGCAAGAAACTGCTGATGCGCTTCGCGGCCGACCTCAACGCATATGGCGCCGTCGAGGGCCAGCCGCGCATGGAAGGCCGCAACGCCCACGTGCTGATCAGCCCCGTCAAGGCTTCCGGGAAACACGACAAGCCTGAAAAGGCCGAGAAGCCCCAGCCCCCGCCCCTACCGGCCGTCTGAGCGGGTTCGGACAACGCCTTTTGTGTGAAGCCGGTAGCGGCCGCATGGTAAAATCGGCAAAGGCCCGTCGGATCAGCCGGTGAACATGTATAACGCCTTCTTCGGCTTCACCCTAAATCCGTTCAACATGAGCCCGGACCCTTCCTTCCTGTTCCGGAGCTCGCAGCACGAAGAAGCCCTGGCTAACCTGATCTATGGCGTCCAGAGCCGCAAAGGGTTCATCGCCCTGACCGGCGAGGTCGGCACCGGCAAGACCACCATGCTCGAGTGCCTGCGCGATTTCCTCAACGCGCAGCACATCGCGTTCGCGTCGCTGTTCAATTCGCGACTCACGGTGGAGCAGTTTTTCGAGCTTCTGGCTTACGACCTCGATTTGCGGTGCAACCGTCTCTCCAAGACCGAAGTCCTGCTCTCGCTCAACAATCTGCTGCTGGAGCGCGCCGGCGCCGGACGCACCACGGTGCTGATCATCGATGAGGCGCACAACCTGGAATGGGACGTTCTCGAGGAGATCCGGCTGCTGGGCAACCTGGAAAATCGGCGAGGCAAGCTGCTGCAGATCATACTCTCCGGGCAGCCCGAGCTCGACCGCAAGCTGGAAGCGCCCGAGTTCCGCCAGCTCAAGCAGAGAATCGCGCTGCGCTGCGCGCTGCGGGCATTCACGCTCCAGGAAAGCGCGGCGTACATCAACTCCCGCATGGCCCGCGCCGGTGTTCGCGACCAGAAGATCATCCCCCCGGCTTTGATCGAAGAGATCCACTTTCGGGCTCAAGGGATTCCCCGGTTGCTGAACGCAATTTGCGACAATCTCCTGCTGACCGCGTTTGCCATGGAGAAGAAGGTCGCGCGCCTGGATATGCTGGACGAGGTCACGGCCGACATGCGGTTGGAATATCCCGGCAAAGCGCCGTTTCGGCCGGATCCGAGCTTCCCCGAGCAGGTTTTGCATCGAGGACCTGAGCTGCGCTTCGGCGGCGAGTAAACCCTAGATTTCAAGGCATTTCCCGGCCCCCTTGACTCTTCCGGAAATATCCCCCTTACAAAAGTACTGGCTATCCCCCATCTTTCGTTGCCAAATAAGGTACTGTTCGGGTTAAACTTCCTGTGAGACAGCGGATATCGGTAAGGTCTACGTCTTATTGACTGGCTGAAAGCCGGGTCTGACTGGTCTCACGAACCCGCCGGAGGCGGGTTTTTCCATTTCTCATCCAGGAGTCACGATCAATGAAGAAGTTTTTTGCAAGCAAACTCGTTTTCGCCGCCGTTTTGGCTTTGTTTGTATTCGCCCTCACATGGAATGCCGCCAATGGTGCTCAAGCATTCCCGGTCTTGAAAGTTGCCCACGGTCCGATCCTCTGCGATAGCTGCGAGCAGGTCGCGCACGGTCCGATCCTTTGCGACAGCTGTGCTCAAGTCGCGCACGGTCCGATCCTTTGCGACAGCTGTGCTCAAGTCGCGCATGGTCCGATCCTCTGCGACAGCTGCGAGCAGGTTGCCCACGGTCCGATCCTTTGCGACAGCTGTGCTCAAGTTGCGCATGGTCCGATCCTCTGCGACTCCTGCGCTCAAGTAGCCCACGGTCCGATCCTTTGCGATAGCTGCGAGCAGGTTGCCCACGGTCCGATCCTTTGCGACAGCTGTGCTCAAGTCGCGCATGGTCCGATCCTCTGCGACTCCTGCGTTCAAGCGCGCCCCGAGCCGAGCTTCGCCGTCGTGGCCGTCGCAACAACGCCAATTGCCTGAGTCCGTTCTGTTGTGCACACACACCCGGCGACGGCATAGTGTGAGGATTGGCGCGACATTTGATGGAACCGGGCCTAGAATTGTAGTGGATGCAGCTTGGCTTCGCCGCGTGCGCCTATCTACTTGGCTTGGCTCTCGATGTGCTGATTATCGCTGCGCTGTTGCGCCACGGTGGCTACCGGCGTCATCCGTTCCTTTTCATATACGTCATCGTCGATCTGCTGACTACCGTTATCGAGATACCGTCCGGTCTTTCGATCAGCGCCACAAAGACCCCCGAAGCGATCAAGATTTACGGAGCGATCTATTGGTGGAATGAGCGCATCATCCAGGTGCTGGTATTCCTCATCGTGATCTCTCTGGTGTACAGGGCCACATCCCGATGGGAGCCGCGGCGAAGCGTGCTCGCGGCCGTTGTTCTAGCCACCCTCGCGGTTGCCACGATTACTTTCTTCATTCACTATCAGACGGGGGTGAGTCCGAGCGACTGGATGGACCCCTGGACGCGCGACCTGAACTTCTGCGCAGCGATCCTCGACCTCGGTCTGTGGGCGGTCTTGATCGCAAGTGCTGAGAAGGACTATACCCTCCTGATGATCAGCGGCGCCCTCGGCATCATGTTTACGGGAGGCGCGATTGGACATGCTTTCCGCGACATCTCCCACACGGGAAGGATCCTCATGGGCGACCTCATGTACCTGGCCAACCTCGCCTGCCTGTACATCTGGTGGCAAGCCTTCCGCCTCGCGCCCGCAAAGGCCCGCACCCGGGTCCCGCTTGGAGCCGCGTCGGAAAAGTCCCATTTTCGCCAGTCGGCCCCCGAATAAAAAACGGGAACCGCACTTCTCAATGCGGTTCCCGTGGGGGAAGTAACCGAAATGCCTCTGGTGGTGCCTATCGTCTATTGCTGATCGCGGCTGGCAGAGGTGTTTCCGCTGGCCAGACCCGCAGTCGCCTGATCCGCGGAATATACCTTCACTTCCACGCGGCGGTTCTTGGCACGCGCTTCGCGGTTCCTGGCTTCGTCTACCGGCTTTTCCATGCCAAGACCGACCTCGTGGATCCGATAGATCGGAATGTCGTGCTTGGCTACCAGGTAGCGAACCACCGCATCCGCCCGTTTCTCGCTGAGCATCTCATTGTATGCCCGCGATCCGGTGCTGTCGGTGTAGCCCTCCACGGCGATGAAGAATCGCTTGCCGTCCTTCACGTCCGTCGCCAGTTTGTCGAGGTCCTGCTTGGAAGTATCGGTCAGCGAGTACTTGTTGAATCCGAACGGCACGGCCACCGAGCTCTGGAGTTTGTAGTCGTCGATGTTCGCGATCACTCCCCGCAGCGAATTCAGCGCCTGGGAATTCTGCTCCCCTAGCTGATTGGCCGCGTTGGCGCGGTTCATCGCCTCTCCAGCGTGTTGGTCGGCGGTGGCCGCGTGCTGGTCGGCGGCATTGGCGCGCTCATTGGCACCGCTGATGCCGTTGGTGGCCTTCTCGTCGAGCTGCTTCACCTGGGTCTTGGTATCTTCGATCTGCTGGCTGTTCCGGTTCGTCTGCTCGCCAACCTGATCTACTTTGGCTTGCACCGGAGCGGTGGTGTTGCGGACATATTTCTTGGTCGCACAACCGCCTGCAAGCATGGCGCCGGCCAGGAGGCAAGTGATTGCTAGGTGGGTCTTCATAACGTCAAAATCCTCGTTCCCCCCTGGTGCAATCCGGCAGCCACTTCTCAGACCCTCGGTTTCGCAAGCAGAAAGCCGATATTGTCAGGCTCTGCCTGTAAAAAAGCAATATCGCAGGGCCGTCACGTGATGTAAGGTTTACCCCTCTGTACGATTTCTTACGCTGTCGATACCGGCAGTTGGCTTAGTACTCTTTGAGCTTCTCGGTCCAGTTCGTCACCACGGTGATCGGATTGGCGCTGGTCCATTCCAGCGGCACGTTCACGAGGAAGCGCTGGCCGTCCGGCGAAACATCGAACAAATTCCATGTTTTCGGAACCGGCCGGGTCTGAAAGAGCGGCTGCGGCGGCCCGGGCGCGATCGCTCCGTCCTCGGCGGTGCGAATTGGCACGCTCATCATGCAGCCGTCCTCGGTGATGTAGAAGAGCTCTCCCGTATCGCCGCGCCAACGCGGGAGTCCGCCTCCTTTGGAAACCTGCCACCTGCGCCGTGTGCCGGAACCCAAGCCGTCGAATGCCTGAACGTACACTTCGAGCCGGCCGGATTGATCGGACTGATAAGCGAGCCACTTCCCGTTGGGCGAAACCGCCGCGTAGCCTTCCGAGTAGACGGTGTCGAGAATCGGCGCAACCCGTCGCTCGCCCATCGCGTAGCCCCAGACGTCCAGTCCCGTGCCCGGGCCCTCGATTCCGTAGAGGAGATACTTTCCGTCGCGCGACCAATCCGTCGGATATTTTCGGGCCGCGCTCTTTACGATCACCTCGGGATGGCTGTCCGGCACCGCTGCCCGCACGAACAGATCGTATGCCGCGCCCTGCTGCCCGAAGTGCGCGATCTTGTAACCGTCGGGCGACCAGACGGGGGAGCCTTCGTGCATCTCCCCGCGCGAGATTTGTTCGGCGGAGCCGCTGTGCTCGAGAATCCACAGGTGCGCTTTGCCGTCTGGACCCGCTTTGGCGACGACTCCGCGCTCACCGTCCGGCGCCACCCGCGGCGGCCCGTACTCGCCAGGCTCGCCCGACACCGCGATCTGGCGGCCCGCGCGGTCGAGCCAGACCATCTGCCGCGTAGGTCTCCCCACGCCCTGGTACACGAGCACACCGCCCGCCGAAACCGAGATCGGCGCCAGCGACAGACTGCGCACCGCGCCGATGTCGTTGGCCAGCACGATGGGATCGCCGGTCACTTCGAGCTTGGCCGCATCGAAAGGAAGCGCGCTCAAGTTTCGTTCCTTGATGAAGAGCAAGTAGCCGCGGGCCGAGCCGGCGCCCGCCGCCGAGTAGACGGCATTGGTCTGGCTGGCGAACACGCGTCGGTAGACCGCGGCGTCGATCGAACCCAGGTAGACGCCCGAGCTTTCCGGGCTGTCGGTCTGCAGGTAAAAAAGAAAATGTTTGCCGTCGGGCAAAAACTGCGGCCAAAGCCCGGCGCGCTGATTGTGCGTCTCATCCGGCTTCCAGACCAGCTCAGGTTTGCCGCCCGCCGCCACCACCCGATACAACCCATCCGATAGGCCGGGAGCAAACAAAATCACGCCATCCTTACTCCACGTGCCTCCGCCCGGGGTGGCTTCTGCGTCGCAGACCTTCTCCGGAGCGCCACCCTCGATCTTCACCTTGTAGAGCACGCGCGCCGCAAAGAACGCGACGTACCGGCTGTCCGGGGACCAGAACGGTGCCGAGGCGCCCTCCGAGCCCTGGATCACCGTAGCGTGCAACGCGTCCAACGGCCGCAGCCACAGCATTCGCCTGCCTTCCGGACCGACCGCCGAAAAGGTCAGGTACCTGCCGTCCGGAGACACCGCCGGCATGCCTGGATAGCTGGTGTGTTCCGGTTGTGTCACCGCGAATTTCAGAACCGGTGCCGCGGGGCGCCGGTTCAGAAGCACTACCGCGGCGACTCCCGAAGCAGCCAGCGTCAGCGCCGCGGCGCCCACGAGCCACATCCGGCGCTGAAACATCGAGGCGAACAGGGGGAGGGTTGTGCCCGGCACGCGGGCCAAGGGGGGCGCCGGCAGGGCAGCCCTGGGAGCCGGGGCCGCGGGCGGGGCAGTTGGCGGAGGCGGTGGCACGGGTTCTGCCCGCAAAATTCGGGATGGCTTGCGGGGTGGAACTTCTTCGCCGCGCGGCGCTCCCCGTCGTGCCAGCTTCAATTCGATCACCGCGTTCTGAATGCGCTGGCGGCGCTGCTCGGGATCCTTTTTCAGGCAGCCTGCGATGACCGCATCGAGCACGGCCAGTTCCGGGGAACCGTCTGCAAGCGGCGCGGGCGATTGAGACAGGATTGCCGATTTCAGATCCTCACCCGATCCCGGAAACGCCCGTTGCCCGCTTGCCATTTCGTACAACACCGCCCCGAAAGCGAAGATGTCGCTGCGCGCGTCGGCCGGCCTGCCTTGGATGACCTCCGGCGCGGAATAAGCCGCACGATCTTCGGGCGACTCCGGCGCCAGCAGGCGCACGCCGTCGTTGGTGATCGCGATCGACTGCGGACAGATGGCGCCGTGCACCAGTCCGCGGCTGTGAATGCGGCCGATGGCCGACCCGAGTTCGCGCGCAAGGCGCAGCGCTTCTTCGGCGGGAAGCGGGCCGGCCGCCAGGCGCTCCGCCAGCAGCGTTTCGCGCACCAATTCGCGATTCAGAAAGTCGAGCCGGGTGTTGCCCACAGTGAGAGGTTTCCTTTGCGCCCCTGATTTTACAACCGCCGCGCTTTCCTCTCTATGAAATCAGTGGTTTTACTTGTACTACCTACCTTTGGCAACACCTCGCCGTACGCTGCTATCGAAAGGCAGCAGGCGGGTCTCGCGGCGGAGCCTCAACGCGGCGTGAGCTTTCTGATATTCTGTTCTTCGCGTCCCCATTGACACCGGCGGTGGCGTAGGTACAATCCAAGTTGGCAGCATTAATTCTTAACCGAAACGGAAGTGGCGAAAAATGTTCAAAGCCAGGAAAAGCCGGCCCGTCTCCCCATCCGAACCGGAAGGTTATAACTCGAGCGATGTGGCCCGCATCTGCGGCGTGAGCCTGCGCCAGTTGCAGTGGTGGGACGAGCGCAACGTGGTCTCACCGAAGCAGGACGGGCACAAGCGGATCTACATGCCGGAAGAAGTGGTCGAGATTTCCGTGATCGCCGAACTGCGGCGGAAGGGCTTCTCACTGCAGAAGATTCGCCGCGTTCTGCGGTTCCTTCAGAAGGATATGGGAAAGCGCCTGAGCGAAGCGCTGGCCTCGTCGGCGGATATCCACCTGTTGACCGATGGAAAATCCATCTACCTGGAAGAAGCTCCCAACCGCATCATCGATCTGCTCAAGAATGCGCGGCAGCCCATGTTCCTGGTTTGCGTGACCGATCAGGTGAAGCGCCTGAGCCCGCCCGCCGAGCGCAAGCCCGCACGGAGCGAGACCGGACAGTTGACGCGCAAAGCGCGTATCGGGTAGGGCTACTGCGGCTGGGCGCCGCGGTAGAACGACATCACGAGTACCAGCAGGACTACGACGACACCTGCCACATACGAGAAGGGAGAATACAGCTCCATCTGGTGCTCAAAGGACCCGATGCCGTCCAGCAAGGTCTGCCTGAATCCCGGCGAGATCGTGAGAAACAGGCCGCCCATGCCGAAAAATCCCAGGACTCTTGTGATCATCTGAATCCATCATCTTCCATGCGGAAGTCCGATCCAAGCTGCGATAGTACTGGTCAGCGTAAGTTATCGGCACAGGTTAATAACGAATTCACCCCCCAAGGGGAGCAGGCGCTGTCAACCGCAGTCAACAAGCAGGGCGTAACCAATCCGCCCCCTGGCTAGTCCAAGCAATTGAGGCCCTGGAAAACCGTGTCCCGACACGCTATGCTAGTGGCCAAGGAATACCAGTTGACCCGCAACGTCCCCACGGCTGGCCGGTAAGTCAATGAAAACCAAACTCTCCGCTATCATTTTGTTCGCCGGCGCTCTGCTGCTGGCTCCTGCCT
>Ga0335084_10004158_pt1 | contig 14252 bp, 13 predicted proteins | sample Lox_Sample_44_FD_206721 | JGI IMG/M metagenome (GOLD analysis project Ga0335084, IMG submission 206721) | Soil microbial communities from Loxahatchee National Wildlife Refuge, Florida, United States - Lox_Sample_4.4 | ecosystem: Environmental > Terrestrial > Soil > Wetlands | place: USA...
ATCGACCGCACCATGAAAGGCGGCCTGGGGGTCATGTTCGACGACATCGTCGCGGCGTTCTACACGCTCCTCCTGGCCGCGGCCGTGAAGCGGCTGCTGTTCTGATGGCGCGCGACCGGCTCGAGCTTCTGGCGCGGCGCCTCGGCGCGCGCCTGAGAAAGCGGCGCCTAAAGCTCGCCACCGCGGAATCCTGCACCGGCGGCTGGATCGCGCAGGCGGTCACCGCCGTCGCGGGAAGCTCCGACTGGTTCGAGCGCGGCTTCGTGACCTACTCGAACCTGGCGAAGCGGGAGCTGCTCGGGGTTCGCGCCCGCACCCTGTCGCGCCACGGCGCGGTCAGCGAAGCGACCGCGCGCGAGATGGCGGCGGGGGCGCTCGCGCACAGCCGCGCGCAGATCGCGGTCGCCGTCACCGGCATCGCGGGTCCGGGCGGCGGGACGCGGAGCAAGCCCGTGGGCACGGTGTGCTTTGCGTGGTCGCGGAAACGGCGCGCCCCGGAGAGCACGGTGCGGCGGTTCTCCGGAGGGCGCGAGGGAATACGCAGGCAGTCGGTCGCGTTCGCGCTGCAGGGCCTGCTCGAAAGACTGGAGGAAAGATGATCCTGCGTTCTGTTGCCGCGATGCTCGCGCTCGCGCTCGGGTCGTCGGCGCTCGCGCAGAGTCCCGAGGCCAAGGACCACGTCGCCGGTCCCTACGTCCCCACGCCCTGGGTGATCGTCGATCGGATGCTCGAGCTCGCCGACATCCGCGCCGACGACGTGGTCTACGACCTCGGCTCGGGCGACGGGCGTCTGGTGATCGCCGCGGCGAAGCGATTCAAGGCGCGCGGGGTCGGCGTCGAGCTGCAGCCCGAGCTGATCGAGCTGGCGAACGCCGGTGCCAGGAAGGAAGGCGTCGCCGGCCGCGTGAAATTCGTGCAAGGCGACCTGTTCGAGACCGACATCCGCGAGGCGACCGTGGTGATGCTCTACCTCCTGCCGCGCTTCGTCACCCGGCTGGTGCCGCGGTTTCTCGCCGAGCTGCGCCCCGGCACGCGCATCGTGTCGCACGACTATCCGCTCGTACCCTGGCCGCCGGACAAGGACGTGTCGATGGACGTTCCGGAAAAGGAATTCATCAGCGGCACGACCTGGACGCGCCTTTATTACTACGTCGTTCCCGCGCGCATCGGGGGAACCTGGGAGCTGTCATTGCCCCGCGCGCTCGCACGTGCCCCGCTTGCGCTCGAAGTAAACCAGGAGCCTCACACCATCGGCGGCCTGGTGAGCGACGGCCGGTCCGAGGACTACCTGAGGGACATGAAGGTGAGCGGCGAGCGGGTCAGCTTCGGCCTGCTCTACAACGGCCGGATGATGGCCTTCGAGGGCAAGGCAGCCGGCGACACCATGGCGGGCGAGGTCAGCGCCAAGGGCGTCCAGGGGCCCTGGAGCGCGCGGCGGAGGGGTCGGTCCACGCAATAAAGTCTGGCAGTGCTCTTGGGAACGGCGGGGGCGTGCACTATATTGGGGTATGGCCTTTTTCCGCGACCTTGATGCGCGCCCCGCTGCCGTGGCCGGGATGTTCTACCCGGAGGACGCGCGCGAGCTCGCCGAACAGGTCGCGGCGTACCTGGACCGCACCAAGGAGGAACCCCAGGCGCCGGGCTTCCCCAAGGCGCTGATCGTCCCCCATGCCGGCTATGTCTACTCCGGGCCGGTCGCCGCGAGCGCCTACGACCTGCTTCGCCCGGCCCGCGGCATCGTCAGGCGCGTGGTGATGCTCGGACCCTGCCATCGCGTGCCGGTGCGCGGCCTGGCGCTGCCGCGCGCAAGCGCTTTCCTGACCCCGCTCGGGCGCGTTCCGGTCGACAGCGAGGCGCTGGGCTCGATCCGCGACCTGCCGCAGGTGGTCGAGTCGGCGGCGACGCACGCCGAGGAGCACGCGCTCGAGGTGCAGCTGCCTTTCCTGCAGCGGGTGCTCGGGGATTTCTCGCTGGTGCCGCTGGTGGTGGGTGACGCGGATCCCGCGGAGGTCGCCGAGGTTCTGGATCGCCTCTGGGGCGGCGCCGAGACGCTGATCGTGATCAGCTCCGATCTGTCGCACTATCACGCCTACGACCGCGCGCGCGAAATCGACGGTGCCACCGTGCGCGCGATCCTCGACTTCGATGCCGGCATCACCCACGATCAGGCCTGCGGCGCGACGCCGGTCTCCGGGCTGCTGATCGCCGCCCGGCGCAGGAACCTGGCGACCCGGCTGCTCGATTGCCGCAACTCGGGCGATACCGCAGGCGACCGGCGCCGTGTCGTCGGCTACGCCTCGTTCGCGCTCGGCCACGAAGGCGGGACCTACGAGGCCGAGCACGGAAGAACCTTGCTCCGGATCGCGCGCGTCTCGATCGCAGGCGCGCTCGGGGCCGGTTTTGCAGGCGCACCGGAAGCGGACGAGACCTGGCTGCGCGAGTCGCGCGCGACCTTCGTGACCCTCAAGCAGGGTGAGAAGCTGCGCGGCTGCGTGGGGGCGCTCGAGGCGCGGCGGCCGCTCGCCGAGGACATCGCCGCCAACGCGCGCGCCGCGGCCTTCGAGGACAGCCGCTTCGAGCCGCTCACGCTCGAGGAATTCGCCCGCACCGGGATCGAGGTGTCGCTCCTGTCGACGCCCAAGACGCTCGCGTTCGACGACCACGCCGACCTGCTCGGCAAGCTGCGCCCGGGAGTGGACGGCGTGATACTCGAGCACGTCGAGGAGGGCAGGCGCGGCACCTTCCTGCCGCAGGTGTGGGAGGACCTCTCCGATCCCGAGCAGTTCATCGCTCACCTCAAGCGCAAGGCCGGCCTAGCACCGGGCACGGACACGCGGCGCTGCCGGGTGAAGCGCTACCGCGTGCTCAAGTGGCGCGAAGCGGACCTGCTGCCATGAGCGCGGTTCTCGACCGCCCCTACGCGGGCCGCTGGTGGCACCGCATCGAGGACGGACGCATCCAGTGCGACCTGTGTCCGCGCGACTGCAAGCTGCACGAAGGCCAGCGCGGCGCATGCTTCGTGCGCATGCGCGAACAGGACCGGATGGTGCTGACCACCTACGGCCGCTCCTCGGGCTTCTGCATCGATCCGGTGGAGAAGAAGCCGCTCAATCATTTCTACCCGGGCTCGAGCATCCTGTCCTTCGGCACCGCCGGGTGCAATCTCGCCTGCAAGTTCTGCCAGAACTGGGACATCTCCAAGTCCCGCGACATCGACACGCTCGCCGACTCCGCCAGCCCGGAGCAGCTCGCGCAAGCCGCGCTCGAGCACGGCTGCAGGAGCGTCGCCTTCACCTACAACGATCCGGTGATCTTCGCCGAGTACGCGATGGACGTCGCCGACGCCTGCCGCGAGGTCGGCGTGAAGGCGGTGGCGGTGACCGCGGGTTACATGCACGACGCGCCGCGGCGGGAGTTCTACGCCAAGATGGACGCGGCCAACGTCGATCTGAAGGCTTTCACCGAGGATTTCTATTTCCGGGAGTGCGCCGCGCACCTCAAGGACGTGCTCGACACGCTCGTTTATCTGAAACACGAGACCGAAGTCTGGTTCGAGATCACCACGCTGCTCATCCCCGGGAAAAACGACTCGGACGCCGAGATCGACGCCGAGTGCCGCTGGATCGCCAAGGAGTTGGGGCCGGACGTGCCCCTGCACTTCACCGCTTTCCATCCCGACTACAAGATGACCGACATTCCCGCGACCCCCGTCGCGACCCTCACGCGCGCTCGCGATATCGCCCTTGGCCACGGCCTGCGGTATGTGTATACAGGCAACGTGCACGACACCGAAGGCGGCAGCACTTTCTGCCATGCGTGTGGCGAAATGCTGATCGAGCGCGACTGGTACCGCATCCTCGACTACCGCATCACCCCGGACGGAAAGTGCGGACAGTGCGGGACTCCAACCGCGGGCCGCTTCGAGGAATTCAAGAAGCCCTTCGGGCCGAGGCGGATACCGGTGAGACTGGGATCGGCTTGAGCGCCGGGCCGGCCAGGCGCAGGAGCTCTCCAAAGACCTGGTCCGGACCGATCTGCTCCAGGCAGGGGTTGTCGCCCGAGCTGTAGCGGCAGGTCTTCGACTGGCAGGGCGAGCAGAATCGGTCGGACTTGATGTGCACTTGCGAGGCGCCCGAGGCGCCGATGAGCCCGGAGTCGGTCGATCCGTAGAGCGTGATCGCAGGTACGTCGAGCGCCGCCGCGAGGTGGCTCAAGCCCGTGTCCATGCACACGCAGGCGCGGGCCTTCGCGATCACGTAGCCGATTTCCGAAAGGCTGAGCCGGGGGAGGACCTGGGTCTCGGCGCCGACCGCAAGGCGCCTCGCTCTCGCTTCCTCCTGGCCGCTCCCCCAGGGCAGCAGCACGCGAAATCCCGCTTCAGCCGACTTCCGGATGAGCTCGGTCCAGTGCCGCTCGGGCCAGAGCTTGGTCTTCCAGCTCGCATTGTGAATGAACACGAGGTAGTCGCCGGGAAGCTCGACCTTCGGTCGGACGAACCGCTCGCGCTGTATCCGGAAGTCGGGCGGTGAGTCGGGCAGCGGATAGTCGAGCGCGGCGGCGAACAGGCGCCGCAGGCGCTCGATGGCGTGAGCGTTCTTCGACGCCGCGAAGCGCCTCTGATAAGCGAGATGGGCGACCCACTCGCGCACCGAAGCGGCATCGAACCCGGCCCGCGGACCCCTGGAGAAGAGCGAGAGCAGGGCGGTCTTGAAGTTGCCCTGCCCGTCGATCACGAGATCGTACTCGCGCGATCTGATCTCCGCGATGGTCTTGGAGATCGAGCCGTGGGTCTCGGCGCTCGTGAGAGCGCCGCGCCACTCGCGGTGGTTGGTGGTGATGACCCGCTTCACCGCCGGATGCCAGAGCGCGATCTCCTGGAAATTCTCGTCGACGACCCAGTCGAACTCGATCCCGGGGCGGGCGTTCAGGGCGTCGCTCAGAGCGGGCAGCGCGTGGATCAGGTCGCCCAGCGATGTCAGCTTAATGAGCAGGACTCTTGGCATCTCTCTTCGAGAAGAGGCCTTTCAGGAAGGCGCTGAAGCGGTGGCGTCTGAGGTCGTGGTCGCGCGCCTCTTCGGAGGTCACGTAGTTGAGCTGGATGGTGCGCCGCTCGCCGTCGAAGGGCTCGTGGCCGTGCCAGCAGTTGGGCGTGACCTTGAAGATCAGGCAGCGCCCCGCGTCCGGGGAGATCTCGGCCGCGTAGCGCGTCAGGTCGTGGTCGTTGTAGAGCAGCCGCAGGCGCCCTTCGGGGGCGCTCCAGCCCCGGTTCAGGTACAGGAGGACCGTAACGAGCTTCGACTTCGAGTCGGTGTGGATGCGCCCGTCCTTCGGCCCGGTGCGGCCGCGCACCGTGAGCATCGGTGGCCGGTTCTTCAGGTCCATCCCGAGGCGCTCGCCGATCAGGTCGCGCAGCTCGGTGCCGTGCATCTCGTCCATCAGCGTGGCGAAGCGGCCCGAATACGAGACCGCCTCCGGGGGAAAGCTGCCACGCTTGGGCACGTGCGGGAAGCTCTCGACCACCTCGGCGAGGACCTCCGGGCGGATGAGGTTGTCGACGACGATGTAGGGATAGGGCTCCCGGACCAGGGGGGCCTTCCTGAGCGCGTCGGGGTTGAGCACTTCCCAGGGCATAGGCGCGATTCTATTCCCGTTCCGCCCCGCCGGCTAAGTGCCTGATTCGAGGCGGGGCTTGCATTTTCCCGAAACCTGTATAAAAATCCAGGTCAACCGGCTTCTCGCGAAGAGCGTTGGGACGCTTGTAGGGCGGGCGACGATTGGGCGATGAATACGGCGGCGGGCGCCCGCTTCCAACGCACCGATATAGGAGATAATCGAAATGGTCAACGAAGGGAAAGTCATGGAAGAAGCCAAGGCCAAGGCGCTGCAGGCCGCTCTGGCGCAGATCGAAAAGCAGTTCGGCAAGGGCTCCATCATGAAGATGGACTCGGCCGCCGCGCAGGACGTCCAGGTGGTCTCGACCGGATCGCTGGGCCTCGATATCGCGCTCGGCGTCGGCGGATTGCCCCGCGGCCGCGTGGTCGAGATCTACGGGCCGGAGTCCTCGGGCAAGACGACGCTCACGCTCTCGGTGATCGCGCAGGCGCAGAAGCTGGGCGGAACCGCCGCCTTCATCGACGCCGAGAACGCGCTCGACCCGCAGTACGCGAAGAAGCTCGGCGTGAAGATCGACGAGCTGCTGATTTCGCAGCCGGATACCGGCGAGCAGGCGCTGGAAATCGCCGACATGCTGGTGCGCTCGGGGTCGGTCGACGTGATCGTGATCGACTCGGTCGCCGCGCTCACGCCCAAGGCCGAGATCGAGGGGGAGATGGGCGAGCCGCAGATGGGCCTGCAGGCGCGCCTCATGAGCCAGGCACTGCGCAAGCTCACCGCCAACATCAAGCGCACCAATACGCTGGTGATCTTCATCAACCAGATCCGCATGAAGATCGGCGTCATGTTCGGCAACCCCGAGACCACCACCGGCGGCAACGCGCTCAAGTTCTACGCCTCGTGCCGCCTCGACATCCGCCGCATCGGCTCGATCAAGAAGGGCGACGAGGTCATCGGCTCTGAAACCCGGGTCAAGGTGGTCAAGAACAAGGTCGCGCCGCCTTTCCGCGAGGCGCTGTTCGACATCCTCTACGGCGAGGGCGTGTCGCTCGAAGGCGAGATCCTCGAGCTGGGCGTCAACTGCGGCGTGGTCGACAAGTCCGGCGCCTGGTACCAGTACAAGAAGGACCGCATCGGCCAGGGCAAGGACAACGCGCGCGAGTTCCTCAAGGAAAACCCCGAGCTTGCCGCCGAAATCGAGGCGAAGATCCGCGAGAAGCTCGGCGTGAAGATGCCCGAGGCGCTGACGCCTCCGGTCACCGCCGAGGTTTGAACCTCGTCGAGAAAGGGGGCGATGCCCCCCTTCAAAATCCCCTGAGTTAGCGCCAAGCGCAATGCGGCACGAGCCAACCCTGCGCGAGCGGGCGCTGCGCCTGCTCGCGCGGCGCGAGCACAGCCGCGCGGAGCTCGGCCGCAAGCTCGCGGTGCACGTCGCCCCCGAGGACGACCTCGAGGCGCTGCTGGAAGACCTGTCGCGGCGCAAGCTCGTTTCGGACGAGCGCTACGCAGAATCGCGCGCGCACGCGCTCTCGCGCAAGTTCGGCGCGGCGCGCATCGCGCAGGAGCTGCGCTCGAAGGGCCTCGACAAGGGGCTCGCCCAGCATGCGGCGGCGGCCGCGCGGACCACAGAGGTTGAGCGCGCCCGGGCCGTGTGGCTCAGGAAGTTCCGCGCCGCTCCCACGACGCGCGAGGAGCGCGCCAGGCAGATGCGCTTTCTGCAGTCCCGCGGGTTTTCCTTCGACGCGATCCGCGCCGTGGTCCGGGGAGCCGACGAGGACTGAATTCGCCTGGAATCCGGGCCGAGGCTGCGAGCCGAGATTTCCGCGGCCGGGTAAGCTGTATCGATGAGAATTCTTCTGCTGCTCGCCCTCGCGGCGGCGACGCCAACGTGGGCCCAGCAGACGGCGCGTCCGCTCGAAGGGATGTCCGATGCGCAGCGCGCCGACTATCGCAAGCTCATGCGCGGCTATCTCGACACCTTCCGCATCCTCGGCCGCTCGAAGCTCTGCGGGCTCGACTTCGACGCCGAGCCTTTCTTCCGTGAGCTCGCGCGCCGCCATGGCGAGAAGAGCGAGCCGGTCAGGATCGCCGGCATCAGCTTCGCCGCGGGCGCGGAGAACCTCATCGTCGGCCCCGACGTGGATGCGGCACCGCCTGCGCCGATGCCGTGCGACGTCGTCGCACTGATGCGCGACATGCGCCTGCCGGACTTGCCCGCTTCGTTGGTGCAGCACGAAGAGTAGGATGCGAAGTCCTACGAAGGGAGGGGGATGGACGCCGGACTGATCGCTCGCAGCGCGCTGGGATTCCTGGTATTGCACGCTCTCGCCTGGGCGCTGAGCGAGAACCGCAAGACGGTCGCCTGGCGGCCGGTCGCTGGCGGGATGCTGCTCACGCTGGCCCTCGGCGTGCTGCTGCTCAAGGCGCCTTTCGTCCGGGACCTGTTCATGGCGCTGAACGACGCGCTCGCCGCGCTCGAGCGCGCGACCCGCGAGGGGACCGCCTTCGTTTTCGGTTTTCTCGGCGGCGGGCCGCTTCCCTACGCCGAGTCCTATGCCGGCGCAAGTTTCGTGCTCGCTTTCCGCGCGCTGCCTCTGGTGGTCGTTGTAAGCGCGCTCTCGGCTCTGCTTTTCTACTGGCGCATCCTGCCCTGGATCGTCAGGGGATTTTCGCTGGTGCTGGAGAAATCGATGGGAGTGGGCGGTGCGATCGGTCTCTCGTCCGCCGCGAACGTGTTCGTCGGCATGGTCGAGGCGCCCCTCGTGGTGAAGCCCTACATCCGCAACATGAGCCGCAGCGAGCTGTTCATTCTCATGAGCTGCGGCATGGCGACCGTCGCCGGAACGGTGATGGCGCTGTACGCGAGCATTCTCTCGAAGGTCGTCCCGGACGCCCTCGGCCACATCCTCATCGCCTCGATCATCAGCACGCCCGCGGCGATCGCGATCTCCGTGCTCATGGTTCCGGGCGAGGCGCTCGCCACCGAAGGCAAGCTCCTTCCGCAGACAGCGACCTCGAGCATGGACGCGGTGACCCGAGGGACCATCGACGGCGTGCAGCTGCTCATCAACATCGTGGCGATGCTGCTGGTGCTGGTGGCGCTGGTGAGCCTCGCCAACCAGATACTCGCCCTTCTTCCTTCGGTCGCGGGCGGCGCGCTCACTCTGCAGCGCGTTCTCGGCCTTCTCATGGCGCCGCTGGTATGGATCATGGGCATTCCATGGTCGGAAGCGACGACCGCAGGGGCCTTGATGGGGACCAAGACGGTGCTGAACGAGCTGCTCGCTTACATCGACCTGGCAAGACTTCCCGCGGGCACCCTGAGCCCGCGCTCGAGTCTCATGATGACCTACGCGCTGTGCGGTTTCGCGAACTTCGGCAGCCTCGGGATCATGATCGGCGGCCTCGCCACCATGGCGCCCGAGCGTCGCGACGAGATCGTGTCGCTGGGCTGGAAGACCATCGCCTCCGGGACGCTGGCGACCTGCGTCGCCGGGACGGTCGTGGGTATCCTCTACTGAGGACGACCCCGGGGCCGGTCAGTTCAGCAGGGTCTTGATCTTCTCCCAGTCGTTGGGATAGAGCGCGAGCATGCCCGCCTTGTCCGCCTCGAGCACCGAATAGTCGAGGGCGAGGTACTCGTTCACGATCTCTTGCATGCGCCCGGCGAGCACCCTCGAGCCGGGGTCGAGCCCGCGCACGACTCCCAGGCCGGTCGGCGCCGTAGCGATCACGTTCACGCTCAGCTCGGGGCGGTACTTCCTCAGGATGAGAATCAGCCGCCAGATATCGCCGCTCCAGAACATCGTCTTCCGCTCCCGCTCCGCGGTAAGGCGAGTCAGCGGAAAGACGTCGTGAATCAGGATCGTGGATTTCGGGGTGCAGTACTTCTCCACGTTGATGAAGTCCCGCAGCGCGAATTCGAACTGGTGCATTCCGTCGATGAAGGCGAGGTCGATCGGCAGGCCGCCGAGGTCTGCGGAAACGTCCTGGGTCGCGAAATAGTCGTCGCTCCTCATGGCCCGGATCGACGTGTTGGGACCGAGTGGCCGCGTGACCTTGGGTTCGGGGTCGATGCCGACCACGCGCGTCTCGGCCTGTGCGAGGGCGATGGACTTTCCGTCGAACACGCCTATCTCCATGTAGGTACGCGGCCGCAGATGCGAATGAATCATGGGAAGCAGATCGAAATAGATCGGCCCGGGAAAGGTGAGCACCGCGAGCAGCTGGTGCGCCGGGTCCAAGGCGGGCGCGAGCGAAAGGGTTTTCTCGCAGCAGCGGCGGGCCGCGTCGTATTCGCCCAGCTTCCAGTGCGTCACCGCCGAGTCGAAGTGGCATTGGGGATCGTCCGGGGCGAGGCGGCAGGCCAGCTGGTACCGCTCGAGCGCCTCGCGATAGCGCCCTGCGTGAAAGGCGACGCCCCCGGAGTACTGGTGGGCTTCGGCGTGGTCCGGATCGGCCTGCAGGGCGAGCGCAAGATGCTTCGCCGCGGCAGCGTGGTCGCCCGACTTGAATGCCGCCACCCCCGCTTCGAATGCGGTCCGGGCGAGCTGCGGGTCCTTGCGCATCAGAGTCGATCCTCGCGTTCGGCGTCAGGGATGAGAGCTTAGCGCATACACCAGGAGGAGTCGTTGCGCTAAGCGGCGAATCGGGCGAAAATCAGCCGGTTCAAGGAGTTGCCTCGTAACAATGAAATCAAGCGAAATCCGAGCCAAGTTTCTCAAGTTCTTCCAGGAGCGTGGCCACACGGTCGTTCCTTCGAGTCCGCTCGTTCCCGCGAACGATCCCACATTGCTGTTCACCAACTCCGGGATGGTGCAGTTCAAGGACGTCTTTCTCGGCAGGGAGACGCGGCCCTACCGGCGCGCCACGACGTCGCAACGCAGCCTGCGTGCCGGCGGCAAGCACAATGACCTGGAGAACGTCGGCTACACCGCGCGCCACCACACCTTCTTCGAGATGCTCGGCAATTTCTCCTTCGGCGACTACTTCAAGCGCGACGCGATCCGCTTCGCCTGGGACCTGCTCACGCATGTCTACCATCTGCCGGCGGACAAGCTCTGGGTGACCGTCTACAAGACCGACGACGAAGCCTACGATCTCTGGACCAAGGAGATCGGCGTTCCGGGGGAGCGTTGCGTGCGCATCGGCGACCGCCCGGACGGCGGCTCGGACAACTTCTGGCAGATGGCCGACACCGGGCCGTGCGGGCCGTGCAGCGAGATCTTCTACGACCACGGGCCGGGCATCCACGGAGGTCCTCCGGGATCGGCCGAGGCCGAGGGCGACCGCTACATCGAGATCTGGAATCTGGTTTTCATGCAGTTCAACCGCGACGAGAAAGGCGTCATGACGCCGCTGCCCAAGCCCTGCGTCGACACCGGCATGGGGCTCGAGCGCATCGCGGCGGTGCTGCAGGGCGTGCACTCGAACTACGAGATCGACCTGTTCCGCGACCTTATCCGCGCCGCGGCGCGCGAGACCGGAACGAAGGACCTCGCGAGCAACTCGCTGAAAGTCATCGCCGACCACATCCGCGCCTGCGCGTTTCTCATCGTGGACGGCGTCATTCCCGGAAACGAGGGCCGCGGCTACGTGTTGCGCCGCATCGTCCGCCGGGCGATCCGGCACGGCTACAAGCTCGGCCGCAAGGAGCCGTTCTTCCATCGCCTCGTCGCCGACCTGTCCGCCGCGATGGGCGATGCCTATCCCGAGCTGGCGAAGGCGAGGGAGCGGGTGACGCAGGTGCTCAAGGCCGAGGAGGAGCGCTTCGCCGAGACGCTCGAGAACGGCATGAAGGTGCTGGAGGCCGCGCTGCACCGCGAGGACCGCATGCTCGACGGCGAAACCGTGTTCCAGCTCTACGACACCTTCGGATTTCCCGTGGACCTGACCGCCGACATGGCGCGCGAGCGCGGCATCATGATCGACCACGCCGGATTCGAGGCGGCGATGGAACGGCAGCGCGAGCGCGCACGGGCAGCCGGAAAGTTCAGGATGGAGGCCGGCGTCGAATACAGCGGCGGCAGGACGCGCTTCGTCGGCTATGAGAGTCTCGGCACCGAAGGCAAGGTGATCGCCTTGTACGTCGACGGCGCCGGCGTTTCGCAAATCGGCTCCGGCCAGTCGGCCATCGTGGTGCTCGACACGACGCCTTTCTACGCCGAGTCGGGCGGCCAGGTGGGCGACAAGGGCGAGCTGGTCGCCGCCGGCGGCACCTTCGAGGTCGTCGACACGCAGAAGATTCACACCGACGTGTTCGGCCACCATGGCCTGCTCAGGACAGGCACGCTCAAAGTGGGCGACAAAGTCGAGGCGAGGGTGCATGCGGAGCTGCGCAAGCGAACGATGCGCAACCACTCGGTGACGCACCTCATGCACAAGGCATTGCGCGAGGTGCTCGGGCCGCACGTGCAGCAGAAGGGCTCGCTGGTCGACGCGGAAAAAACGCGCTTCGACTTCGCGCACGACAGACCCTTGAGCGACCAGGAGCTCCGCGAGGTCGAGCTCCGGGTGAACAACGAGATCATGCAGAACACGGCGACGCGGGCCCAGATCATGCCGATCGAGGAGGCGAAGAGATCGGGTGCCATGATGCTGTTCGACGAGAAGTACGGTGATGAGGTGCGCGTGCTCGACATCGGTTCCTCGCGCGAGTTCTGCGGCGGCACGCACGTGACGCGCACCGGGGACATCGGCGTATTCAAGATCTATTCGGAAGGAGGGGTGGCTGCGGGTGTACGCCGCGTCGAGGCGACCACGGGCGGAAGCGCCCTTGCCCTGATGAATAGCGAACTGCAGGAGTTCTACGAGGTTGCCAGGCACCTCCGTGTCTTGCCTCGGGGAGGAATGGTCGACAAGGCGGTGAGCGGCCTTCTCGAGGAGAAGAGGATCCTGGAGAAGGAGCTCGCGCGACTCAAGTCGAAGATGGCCGCGGCGCAGGGCGAGGACCTGTCGTCCCAGGCCGTGGACGTCAAGGGCGTTAAGGTGCTCGCGGCGTCACTCGACGGGGCGGACGCCAAGACCCTGCGCGAGACCGTGGACCAGCTCAAGAACAAGCTGAAATCGGCGGCCATCGTGCTCGGCTCCACCGAGGGCGGCAGGGTGAGCCTCATCGCGGGCGTGACCTCCGACCTGACCGCGAAGCTCAAGGCCGGCGAGCTGGTGAACTACGTCGCGCAGCAGGTCGGGGGCAAGGGCGGCGGCCGCCCGGACATGGCGCAGGCGGGCGGCACCGAGCCGGCGAAGGTGCCCGCGGCCCTCGGCTCGGTCCGCCAGTGGGTGGAGCAGCGCCTCTAGAGCGTCAACCGCTCAGGCACGAGCTCATGAACTTCTTGCGATCCTCACCCTTCATGTTTTTCAGGTTCGCCTGCTTGTTGCAGTCCTTCATGCGATCCTGCTGCGCCTTCTGCGCCGCGCTTGGCCCCGCGTCCTGGCCTTTCAGGCACCCGCTCATGAATTTCTTGCGGTCCTCGCCTTTGCGGTCGCCCGCCTTGTCGTTGCACGACTTCATGCGCTCCTGCTGCTTCTTCTGAGCTTCCGTCGGCGCCTTGGCTTTGGCCTTGTCCTGGGCCAGGGCAAGCGGCGCAGCCGCCAGCGTCATGCAGAGCAACACAGTGAACAGTTTTCTCATGGGCTCCTCCTTGAGTCGCTTTGATGAAATCAGCGACGCCCCATAACGTATCACGGCCGGCATGCCGGCGGTGCTTCGGCTAAAATTCAGACTTTTCAGATCGTTAGACATCCCGCAGGGATCGGGAACATGCACTACAAGGTCGACGACGTCAGGATCCGCGAGATCAAGGAACTCGCGCCGCCCGCGCATCTGCTGCGCGAATTCCCCTGCTCGGAAAAGACCGAGGAGCTGACCTACAACACGCGCCAGGCGATCCACCGCATCCTGCACGGATCCGACGACCGGGTCGTCGTCATCATCGGGCCGTGCTCGATTCACGATCCCAAGGCGGGTCTCGAATACGCGCGGCGCCTGCACGAGATCAAGAAGGAGCTCGAGCGCGACCTGGTCCTCGTCATGCGCGTGTATTTCGAGAAGCCGCGCACCACCGTCGGCTGGAAGGGATTGGTGAACGATCCCGATCTCGACGGCAGCTACCAGATCAACAAGGGCCTGCGCCTGGCGCGGCAGCTGCTCCTGGACATCAACGAGCTGGGAGTGCCCGCCGGCAACGAGTTTCTCGACATGATCTCGCCGCAGTACTACGCGGACCTGGCGAGCTGGGGCGCGATCGGCGCGCGCACCACCGAGTCCCAGGTGCACCGCGAGCTCGCCTCGGGCCTGTCCTGCCCGGTGGGGTTCAAGAACGGAACCGACGGCAACGTGAGGATCGCCGTGGACGCGCTCAAGGCCGCGCGCGCGCCCCACCATTTCCTCTCGGTCACCAAGGCGGGGCACTCGGCCATCGTCTCCACCAACGGCAACGAGGACTGCCACATCATCCTGCGGGGCGGCAGGCACCCGAACTACGATGAAGGCAGCGTGGAGGCGGCGGCAAAGGAGCTGGCCGGGGCCGGGTTGGAACAGCGCCTCATGATCGATTGCAGCCATTCGAACAGCCAGAAGATGTATCAGCGCCAGATCGACGTCGCGCGCGAGATCGCGCGGCAGGTCGCCGGCGGCG
>Ga0335084_10004159_pt1 | contig 14252 bp, 16 predicted proteins | sample Lox_Sample_44_FD_206721 | JGI IMG/M metagenome (GOLD analysis project Ga0335084, IMG submission 206721) | Soil microbial communities from Loxahatchee National Wildlife Refuge, Florida, United States - Lox_Sample_4.4 | ecosystem: Environmental > Terrestrial > Soil > Wetlands | place: USA...
GGTTCCTTCCTAACAGCACTCTTGCCAAGGTTCCGTGAATACATGCAGCTTCGGGAAACCCGTCCGGGAATGTTTCTCCCAAGCCCACCAGACCCTCATCCGTGTAAATCTTGATCCACAGCCAGCGATTACGGCCGGTGTGCGGCACCAGAGGGTGATTCGTAACAAGAGTTTCTATGCCGACGATCTTCATAGCCTGTCGGCCCCTTGCCCTGATCCTAGGAAGGTCAGATTTGGCACCGCCCCCAGGCAACTCGCTGGACAAAACCCAAATAACCGGCGGTGGTAAAGCTGTTCCAAAAGTTCGTCTCCCAACAACCTGCCGGGTACTATATCATATAGGTAACGTGAGACTCGCCCGCACAGCGATTTAGGATTACTCGCTGCCCCGATAAGATTGCGGACTTGAAAGATGTGGGCCAGCGGCGGCCTGTGCAGGGCCAGGAGAACGGGATGGAGATTTACAGGAACGCGTATCGTATTCAATCGCTGTACGGGGATCGCAATTTGTTCCAATACCTGTTTGTCGGAGAAAAGACAGTACTGGTCGATTCCGGCATCGCCGAGACACCGGAAAAGGCGATTTTTCCTTACATGGACCGGCTCAAGATCGATCCGTCGAGACTTTCCATGGTTGTTACCACTCATCCCGATCTGGATCACCAGGGTGGCAATAGCGCCATCAAGAGTCTGGCGCCGCAAGCTCAACTTACTTGCGGGGAAGCAGACCGGGAAATGGTCGAAGACCCACAGGCGCTCTTTCGCCTGCGCTACAATTTTGCCAAGGCGGAGCATGGCGTGGGTTTTGCAAGCGACGAACCGTGGCCAGATTGCGGGAAAGCGCAGAGGGTTGACGCAGTATTCCGCGGAGGCGAGAGCATTTGGATCAGCGACGGATGGGAGATGGAGGTGCTTCATGTACCTGGGCACTCACACGGACATCTCGCGCTTTACGACGCCAAGCACCGGGCGGCTTTCGTCAGCGACGCCATCCACGGTCGAGGGTGCCCGAATGCAAACGGAGAGCTCGGGATACCCGTGACCTACTATTTTGTTGACGCATACCTTTCTACGCTGCAGCACTTCGAAAACCTAGACATCGATGTCCTATACTCTGGCCACTGGCCGACCATGCGAGGAGAAGAAATCCGGGACTTCATTGCGGAATCACGCCGGACGGTGGAGTTCCTCGATCGTGTCATCCTGCGCAGCCTGACAAACCACAAGCCGGGACGGGCTCTCAAGGACCTTGTGGACACCGTGGCAGAAGCGGTCGGAGAATGGCCCAGAGAAACTTGGTTTCTCACTGCGTTTCCAGTCAAGGGGCACCTCGACCGACTGGAACAACAGGGCAAGGTTCGCATTGTGCGCGGCGAACATTTGCCCAGGTGGCAACTGACATAGCGCCTGTCACCAGGACGCTTCAATCTCCTCAAGCGTCCGGTCCTTGGTTTCGGGGACGAGCTTGCTGCAGAAGACCAGGGCTGCAGCACAAGTCCCTGCGTACAGCCAGAACAAGACCCGAGGGCCCAGCGTTTCCACCAGGCTCAGGAAGGTCATGGTTACGAAACAGTCAGCCACCCAAATGGTGACGCTTGCGACCGACATGGCCCGGCCACGCACGGTGGTGGGATAGATTTCAGAGATCAGCAGCCAAAAGACCGGCCCTAACCCGAGCGCGAATGATGCCAGATAAGCGATCACGTCCAGCATGATCACAGTTCGCGACATCTGGCTCGCACCGAACGCGTAGCCGAGGTGGAGGAGACTCAAACCCATGCCGGTTATGCTGATCAGCAGCAGCAATCGCCGGCCCAGGTGGTCCAGAAGAAACAACGAAATGACAGTGGCCACTACATTCACGGCTCCAACCAGAGCGGTCGCAAGGATTGCGGTTGCGGCACTTTCGAAACCAGCCATCTGCAGGATCGTTGGCGTGTAATAGATGACCGTGTTCACTCCCGTGATCTGCTGAAAGATCGCCAGACCCACCCCCACAATCATTGGCTTGCGGAATCGGATCGAGAACAGGTCCGAAAACTTCACTTTGTCAGCCGCTACATCCCTTAACTCTGCAAGATGGCGCTGCGCATCTTGTGCACTCTCAACCCGCGAGAGGACTTGCCACGCTTCATTCTCGCGCCCGTTGTCCGCCAACCAGCGCGGACTTTCCGGAAGAAAGACCAGGGCCTGTAATAGAATGACCGCCGGTGCGACGGCACTGATGAACATAGCGCCCCAGTTGCCTGAGGGCGCAAACCAATAGTCCACGCCATAGGCAACGACGATTCCTATGACGATGGCGAGCTGATTTAGTGTGACCAAGGCGCCGCGGATCTTGGGCGGTGCCAGTTCCGCGATGTAGAGCGGGGTAATCATCGACGTGATGCCAACCGCAACCCCGATCATGAACCGCGCAACCAGGAATATTCCGAAGCTGTGCGCCACACCTGTGGCGACTGCGAACACTGCGAAAAGGACCGCGTCCACGACAAGGACCGGTTTCCGGCCGAACCGATCTCCGAGATACCCGGAAACCGCCGCCCCGACGGCTGCACCGGCAAGTACGATGCTTACGGCCAATTCCGTCTCCACGGAACTCAGCTTGAACTGCTCCCGCACAAATAGAATCGCGCCGGAGATGACGCTAGTGTCATAGCCAAATAACAGTCCACCCATGGCTGCGGCCATTGCAATCAGCGCCGCATACCAAGAGCCCTTGAGCACTGCTTTGGTTTCTGCTGAATCGGGTTTGATAGAGGAGTTCAATGCTGAATTCGGAAGATCAGCGGTGAAGGGATGGCCTGGTACGTGGCCTGCTGTCCTTAGGGCCATGGGTAAGGACGAGAGATGATGGCGCATCGTCCAGCGGTCCTTCACCTGCACGAGTAGGCTAGTCTGAATCGCCCAGGACAACTTCTTTCGGGGGAGAAGCCGCCACGCCCAACAGGCCGCCGGCCACAATCAGATTCTGGCCGGTGATCCAGTCGCTCTGGGCGGAGGCAAGAAAAAGTGCGGCCTTGCCAATATCCTCAGGTCGTCCCCATCGTCCCAGAGGAATAGCAGCGCGAATCTTCTCGACCATCTGCTCGCGGGAGATGCCCAGAGTCGCAGCGCGTTGAGGCATGACCACGCCATGAAACTCGGTCTCGATGGGACCGGGACTGATGGCGTTGACGTTGACCCCGAACGGTGCCAGTTCCACCGCCAGAGTTTGAGTCAAACTGACCACGCCAGCCTTGGAGACGTTGTAGGCGGCCGTGAGTGCGGCCGCGCTCACAGAGTTCAATGACGCGATATTGATGATCCGTCCTCCGCCTTGCTTCGCCATCACCGTCCCAGCTTCGCGACAACAAAGAAAAACTCCGGAAAGATTTACGCCTAATACCCGGTTCCACTCGACCGACGTAAGCTTGATGGTGGACACAACGTTCGGGGCAACGCCCGAACTGTTCACGAGTATGTCCACACGGCCATGTCTCTTCAGCGCGCTTTGGACCATGGCGTGGACCGAATCTTCACGGGTCACGTCCACCTTTTGAGCTTCACAACCGTAACCTGCCTGACGCAGCTGTGCGACGGCCGCCTGAGCCCGTTCTTCATCAATGTCCGCAATCATCAAGTCGCAACCGGCGGCGCCCAGGGCCTCGCAGATGCCAAACCCGATTCCGCGTGCTCCTCCCGTGACGATGGCAATCTTGTTCTTCAGTTCATACATAGGTCTTAGACTCTCCACGAAAGCTGGCCAAGCTTTACGTCAGCGCGATTCAAAAGGGACTTCTACGAACGAGGGCGAATCTCGAAGAACTTCTGGATTAGCGAGGAATTTCGGACGCTGACCCTTTAGGACTTGCACCACCTGGCGTGCCACCAGTTCCGCCATCGCCTCACGCGCTTCTCCCGTCGATCCCGCGATATGAGGGGAAAACAACACTTGTGCGGTGGACTGAAGAGGATGATCAGCGGGGAGCGGCTCGTTTTCGAAGACATCGAGCGCGGCGCCAGCAAGTTTGCCACTCCTGAGCGCGTCCGCCAGCACATGGGTATCAATCACGGCACCGCGGGACGTATTGATCAATAATGCAGAGTTCTTCATCCAGCCGATGGACTCGGAATTGATCATGTGGCGGGTTCGAGGGGTAAGCGGAGAATGTAAGGTCACCACGTCCGCTTGCTGCAGCAACTCCTGCAGCGAGTCCATCCGTTTCACAAAATGGTGAGAAGCAGGAAGCGCCCCCGCCAAGGGATCGTACGCCACGATACTCATCTCGAAACCCTTGTGGGCGATCTCAGCTACGCGCAAGCCGATGCCTCCGATGCCGACGACGCCCAAGGTCTTGTGCCGCAGTTCAATCCCAATTAGTGAGTCTCGCAAATGGAAATGCGATTCTCTGACCGCTCGATCAGCGGCAACCGTGTGACGGGCCAGGCTCAAGATGAGGTGAATGGCGTGTTCTGCCACAGCGTTCTTATTGGCAAGAGGGGTATAGACAACGGGAATATGCTGCGATGTTGCGGCTTGAATATCAACCGTGTCCAGCCCCGCTCCATGGCGTCCAATGACCTTGAGGTTTACAGCCTTACCGATCAAGGATGCCGTGACCGGGACGAGACGCACAATGAGAGCGCTGGCCTCCCTAAGATCGTCGTCATTAAATGTGCGACCTTCCAGCCAAGGAGTACGAAGTTCACCTGCATTCGCCAACAAGTGGAGTCCAACATCAGCGATGGGTTCGGTCACGAGAATAAGTGGCGTTCTGTCCAAGGGAGATCAGTCCTTCAGCAGAGTTAGGAAATCTCTCGATGTGGTTGCCATCAACCCCACAGCGTGAGTTGCCATGTAACGAACGCCCATGCCTAAATAGCGCCGAGCCACTTTGGCATCGTTAGTGATGATTCCGGCTACTTTTCCCGCTTGAACAATCCTTTGGATCGCATCGTCCACGATCTTCGAAAGCTCTGCATCTTTGCTTCCTGGCCGCCCAATGCTATTGGAGAGATCGGTTGGTCCCAAATAGTAAACATCGATGCCCTCGACGCTGAGCAGGTCGTCAAGATTGGAAATAGCCTCCATCTCCTCAATATGAATGATTACCAGGGTCTCATTATTTGCCTGACGGCAGTAGTCGCTAAGAGATCCACGAAGGCCGTATTCAGCCGCCCGTACTCCCGCCAAACCGCGGTGCCCTAGCGGCGCGTACTTACATAGACGCACCGCCTCGCGAGCCTGGTCTGCGGTATTCACACTTGGTATGTGGACACCCATGCCACCTATGTCGAGTGCTTGAAGTATGGGGTGAGAATCTAACCCACCGACTCGCACCAAGGGGGTTGTTCCGGCCAACTCACATGCGCGAACCATCTCTTCCGCGCTCTCTATATCGATCGGGCCATGTTCCTGGTCGATGACAATGAAGTCAAAGCCGCACAACCCCACGATCTCCGCGAGTTTAGCGGATGGGATATACAGGAAACTACCAATCGCGGTCTTTCCTTGGCGCAACTTGGCCTTGAGGTTGTTGGGCTGCAAAAAGCTCTCCAGACCGGGGAGTCGATCGCTCGTTCCCAGCGCCAATAAGATACTATATAATATATGGATTGGTCAAACGCAATTTGGCATTGTGATTGAAGCTCGGGTTGGTCTCGCGCGGGAGTAGGGTCCGAACAGATCCCACCACCTCTGATGGTTTTTCACCCTCTATTGATGGTTGTACTCATGACCCAACGGGCCAGCGTCTTTAAGAGTTTCCTGCAGTTTTAGCTGCAGTCCGCCTTGCGCGTAGTGATTATCCTGCCTTTCAGCGCCGCCCGGCACCTCTAATTCGTTACAAACACTCCAAGATCGTTATTCTGAAAAAGCTGGCGTCAGCGTTTGGCGCCATGCCGGATCTCGGCGAAGAATCGCCGCTCACTTCACATCTCTCGCAGCCATTGTGCGACCGACGTCGGGTCAAACCGTACACAAGTGCCGATGCGGAACGACGGAATTCTGCCAGCCTTTGCCTGCTTGAAAATCGTGATTCTTGAAACGGTCAACATGCTAGCGAGTTCGTCTGCTGTCAACGCTCGTCCGATTCGCTCGATTCTTTCCGGCAGCGACATTGGTTCTGCCGTACTGTCTTGGGGATTGCATGATTGCATATACCTCCTGTGTGGATTTACTTGCGGCAACTGCCGCATACTGCTTTTGGCCTGTGGTTCGAGCCCCGGTTCACGTACCTGGATTCAGCTCTGCCTCATTCATGTCCATGACAATGACTTTATGCGCGATGCCGCCCGGAATGGCCGAGCGGTCTAATCAGTTACCCGCACGGAAGAGTGTCGTGCCGTACGGAAGGTCGGTCCCCCAGTCTTCTAACAGGAACGTGTTATTCGGGAACATGACACTGAGAGCACGGATTGCATACAGCGGTGGATTCCAGGGGGTGTAAAAGTAAATGACATCAGCGTCTCCCGTGGCCGAATGGCGTTGTCTGTCGGGGTAAACATTGCGGCATCCCCAGTTCTCGTACCCCCAATCCGCCCAACCTTCGCTTTCGGCTACTTCCTTCGGTCTTGGGATGATTTTTTCGACGTCGAAGTGGACGACGTGCTCTTCCCTGTACGGGTTGCCGTTGATGTCGGTGTCCTCTACCACATAGACCTCGTCACCCTTGATTTTGTTGAGGACCGCTTGTCGATTCGGTCCAGTAATAGTCAACTTGCAATCGCACCAGTTAGGCATATTTCGCCTCCTATTTTCTCCGTGGAAGTCTTGAGCGCCACGGGCGCTGAAACACCGTGTGCCATCGCTCACAGTTCTCTCCTGAGCGTGCGCCGGTTTAGTGCATATCTACAGTTTGGATTTACAGCAGGCCTGCTCTTATTTCCCGTCTGCCAGAGGCGGAATCCATTTCCGTCTGGGGAGCGAGTCGTGGACTTCTAACCACGAATAGAGACGGATAAAATCCGCCCATCCACTAACTTTATACTAATATGGGGTCGTAGTCAAGAAATAAGTGTAGTATGTCGCTGTTATGTCGAGCAATATACATTGTAAACTAGGCTAATGGGAGGGTGAGTTACTTTGTAAATAATCACCGACACGCCGGTCGTATACATAATACACTCCAACTACTCACTACGCACTGACAGTTATATGTGTGCTGTGCTATGTAATCAATATTAGTACATGTCCCCTCTATCAAGGTTTCCACGGCTCGCCTCAGCTAATCTCCAGCCGCCACGCCGGTTACCTCGGTGCCGGCGGTCGAATCGGCAGTTTGGCTTCCAGCCGGTCTGAGTTGCTTCGCCCTCTCCCATACCCATTGACGGTTGACCCGTCTGGCTGCGAATCCAGCCGACTTCAGGTCTCGTGAGATCTGGCATTGGGCCGCACGTGAATCCTTGTCCAGTCCGAGGCGCCGGTAGACCTCAACTGCGGGGATTGAATCTGGGAATCGGGTAATGTATGCGACACGTCCCGCTGTCTCCCGCACCCGTCTGGCATCAGCCTCCTCAGTGAGCTTCAATCCGTTGCCCTTGGGAGGTCGCAGATAGACAGGGTTGACACGCTTGTGTCGGAATGTTGCGTCATTGGCGATGCTCCTGAGCTTCTTTCTGCCTGCTGAGCTTGCGGCCCATGCAACGCCATCTTCACAGAACTCTCGGCACTGCTCGGTCACTGCCTCAAGGATGAGCTTCCGCCCGAGTCGGTTCTCGAACAGGCGTGATGCAAGGTTGGTGAGGAAGAGCGTCCGCTTCCCAGTCGGGACAAGGTCGCCCGCCCGCAACCTGGCGAGGGCCTTAGCGTCATGCCGTTTCTTTGTAGTTATTTGTGCGACTAACACACTGCTGTCCTTCTTGAGCCAATCGGTCAACCAGTCAGGGATGTCGCAGACCGGCAGATTATTGCCAACCCTGACCTCGCCGGTGTCTTTACGGACGCATCCTTCAGCGACGACCTGGCCACCGCCGAAACCTTTCAAATCGTAATCACCTGCGTAAACTTGTTTTTGGAAGATCGATGCGAAGTACTCCGTCTGCCGGAAGTAAACATGCCGCTTGTGAGGTGCAGTTTCGGGCCGGCTCTGGACGACGTACGTCTGGGGAAGTCTCTGTCCCGTCTCCTGCTCCATCCTCTTGGTCACTCCATCCTTGTCAATGTCCCAGACGAAAATGGTGCCGGCGTGACCCTTGAGAACGATGCCGACATCACGATGTGGAAACTCCGCCGCCATCACATTCAACTCAGTCAGAGTCCTAGTGACGTTGTACTTGAGCCACGAGCGCCGGAGTGGGGCTTTGTCATCGACCGGCACAATCCAAGTAAACCCCCGGTCACGGGCGGCGAGCGCAACGGCGAGGAAATCTGGTTTCTTGGGCATCTGTTGCGCCACCTCCAGTCTTCCGACATCGATATCTTGTTCCATGGTCATATGGTTTTCTCTCGTAGTCTTTGCCCGCGCGCGATCAGCCCCTTGCGAGGCTGACTAGTCTTAATCGCCCGACCCCGCCTTCGTATGGGCATCAGCGACGACCTCGTGGACATCATCCGCAGCGTCCCAGATTGGTTGGACGACGGTAAAGCTATACGTTTCGCCGTTCCCGGTTTGGCCTTCAAATAGTTCTGGCTCCTCGAGTGCCAGCACCGTCAACTTACCGGCAATCTCCTGCACTGTGCGGTAGAAGATGTCCTTCAGGTGGGCGTTGCTGTTCAAGGTGTTGTGAGCCAACTCGTGAATCATCAGGTCATAGTTGGTCGCCGGGTTACCGGTGTCCTGATAAGCGAGATTGACGTGCATGATGCCCGTTTCGTATTCGAAACACCCTCGAATACTTTGCTCATCGTCGTTTATGACCTTCACCTTCACCGTCCGATTGATGAGCCTCGGTGCCACTCGTTCCACGATGGCAACGTAGCTCCGGGTATCGTCGTCGTAATCCTCGGGGTCAACGACCTTGTCCAGGTCGATATTGAGGTTGGTAGGCGTCAACTCACCAGTCCGTTTAACAAACGACTTGCGGGGGTTCTTTCGTCCTTAATTTTCCGCAGTCGCTTCTTCATCTCCGGCGATAGGTCGTTCCGCTGAATGACCGTGCCGCCTTGTGATACGAACTCTTCCTTGCTCCCTGGGTCAGTGGGGTCTTCGAGAGCGTACTTCTCACCAAAACGGGCGGCGAGGTTCGCCTTTACCGCATCGGTCTTACTCTTGGGGTGCGAAGCCGCTGCCTGAATGCTCAGCAGGCTGGCATCCTGTGGCGACAGCTTGGTGTAAAACTCGTTGAAGATGGCGACACGGACGTCCCCGATGTACGAAGGGGTGACGTTGTCCCGGTCACGACCGACCGGCATCTTCTGCATCACGTTGATGTGCCACTTGTCGTCAGTCAACTCAACGACCGGGATTCCCATCTCGTAAATCATGGGCTTTTCTCCGGGCAGAACGTTGTAGAGACGGACTTCGGTTTTGCGTGGCTCGTTTCGACCGTCACGTGGCGTCCGCAACCGGGTATCGAATCTCAAATCCGGTGCACGGTGAGCAATTTCCACGCCATTAAACGTCGTGATGATGTCTTTTGGCGGAATCAGCAAGGCTTGACGCGTCGGGTGCCACTTTCAAATGCGCAATCCCGCGATTCGCATTGTACGGATGCCGACAATTCGGGATTGCCGGCGACAAGCCCGTTTGAACTAAGCCGCTAGCGCGGCGGACGCTACCGCGTGGTCGTTGCCAGCATGGTTGCCCGTGTAAGGTTTTGGGTCACAAGGAGGTTACTGTGACCCGACTCAGGAAGCTGATGCTGGACGAGCTCCAGCGTCGCAACTACGCTCAGAACACAGTTCGTGCTTACGTCCACGCCATAGAGGATTTCGCGAGGTACTTCCACCGTTCGCCGGACCGACTCGGCCCAAACCATATCCGCGAGTACCAAGTTCATCTGTTTCGTGACCGCAAGCTCTCGGCAGGCACTATCGAAGGTCGCACTGCCGCTCTGCGTTTTCTCCTCGTCAAGACACTAAGGCGGCCGTATCTCCCCGATCACATTCCATTTCCGAAGCGTCAGAGACGAATGCCCACAGTACTGAGTCAAGAGGAAGTGACGCGGCTCATTGCTTCCGCGCAGAACCTGATGCACCGCACCATGCTGATGATGCTGTATGCTACCGGCCTGCGACGCGCTGAACTGTGCCACCTCAAGGTCTCCGATATCGACAGCGAACGCATGGTCATTCATGTTCGTCAGGGCAAGGGTGGCCGTGATCGCGACGTTCTGTTGACCCCGAAGCTGTTGGAGACCCTCCGCGAGTATTGGCGCTGGATGAAGCCGAAGACATATCTGTTCCCCGGCACCGTCAACAACTGGCGCGCCGACGTGCCCATTACAGAAAAGATTGTGTGGAAGGCCGTGGCGGAGGCGGCGAAACATGCTGGTGTCAGCAAGCATGTGTCTCCTCACACGCTCAGGCACAGTTTCGCCACCCACATGCTCGAAGCCGGCGCCGATCTGCGCACGATCCAGGTTTTGCTGGGTCATGCCAAGCTCGCCGACACGACCGTCTATCTACACTTGTCGCGGCGCCATCTGCAAGCAGTTCCCAGCCCGCTGGAAGCAATCCAGGTATCCAGTCCTGACCAAGTGAAGCGTTCCAGGAGGCTGATCAAGCGATGACTCGGCCCACCCTTGAGGTGGCCGATATCGTCCGAGCAGCAGGAAACAGATTCTGGGAGCATCACGGATCACATCTTGCATGGCAGCATCGCAAGGTGCTCGATGCTATCGTCCGATGTCGAACTGCGGCATTGGGCGGTCATCGTGATCAGTGTGTGCGCTGCGGCCATCAGGCTATCTCGTACAACTCATGCCGAAACAGGCATTGTCCCCGATGCCAGGGAAACGCACGCTCCCGGTGGCTAGCCGAGCGCAGAGCGGAGCTGTTGCCCGTCTCGTACTTTCACATCGTCTTCACGCTGCCGCACGAACTCTCCGCTCTAGCCCTGCAGAACAAGCGACTGCTTTACGATCTGCTGTTCCGAGCGAGTGCAGCGACGCTGCTCGAACTTGCCCGTGATCCAATGCATCTGGGAGCAGAGATAGGGTTTCTGGGCGTTCTCCATACTTGGGGACAGAACCTTCAACATCATCCCCACATCCATTACGTCGTTCCTGCTGGCGGCCTTGCTCCCGATGGCAGCAAATGGATAGCTTCTTCTCGCCGCTTCTTCCTTCCCGTCGGTGCACTCAGCCGCGTCTTCCGCGGCAAGTTCAAAAGCGGACTTGAACAACTCTTCCAGCAGCGCAAGCTCCAGTTTCACGGCTCACTCCAGGGTCTTGCAGAGCCTCGTCGTTTTCGCCGTTTTCTGCGACAGCTTTTCCGTGAAAAGTGGGTCGTCTACGCCAAGCCGCCCTTTGGCGGGCCGGAGCATGTTCTGCACTATCTAGCGCGCTATACCCATCGCGTCGCCATCTCCAACCATCGACTCGTTGCTTTCAACAATGACCGAGTTTCGTTTCGCTGGAAAGACTATGCGCACCGTGGCAAGCAGAAGATCATGACGGTGTCCGCAGATGAATTTCTGCGCCGATTCTTGATCCACGTTCTCCCGAAAGGGTTAGTCCGCATCCGCCACTTCGGACTTTTCGCTAATCGCAGACGTGGCGATATGCTGTCACTTTGCCGCAATCTGCTCAGCGCGCACTGCCCAAGCGAGGCTGACACAACAACCCATCTGCGCTGTCCGGTTTGCGCCGGTCCCATGTTCACTATTGAACGGCTGACCAATAGCCAGCTTTATTTCCAGTCGGCCCTGACCATGCCTGATTCCAAAACGTGCAGTCTTGACTCCTCCTGAGATACCAATGGCGCAACTTGTTTCGATCAACGTCTGTTGTAGGTGTGTTCCAGCACGCCATGCCCTCGTCTGCGCACGCACCGACGGAGCCCCCCCAAAAACCACCCTTTCTGTCACGGGTCAAGACTCCAATGCGATGTTCAAGAACAACGCCGTCTCTCCCTTCGTCTCGGTTGCTCGCTTTAAAGACGCCCTGCAGCCGGCACGGACGGATTGAAATCCCATAGCCCACCGCGTCCGCCGCAAACGCCAGCGGCTCAGGTCAAACGACCCTATCGAAACTGCCCCGACCACACGACCGCGCACCCCCACACTTCTTCTTTCGGGGCAGTCCCGATAGGGCCCTAACGTTTTCCGTTACCTATCTAAAATCGCCGTTATGGAGAGTTGTCGCAGCCGGGAGCCGCTAACCGTTTCATGCCCAGCGTCTCTATACTTGTGGCTCATCCGTTCAATTCGTCGCCTCTCTTCGCAGACAACACCGATCAGAATGAAGGCATCGCCATATATCGCGCGAAGCAAGTTCACTTCGGCAGGATGGCGCAAGGAATCGAGTATGTATGCTCTCGGTTTTCCGTCCGGTGGGACCGGCTGCCCCGGTGCATATCCCAATTTGAGAATCTCGGCACGAGTCGCGCGAATGCGAAGAACAAGCCCTCTGGCTACGGCGGCATGATCCTCCTCTCCGGATGATGTCTTCTGCTTGCGCATGTCGTCACCCAAGTCTTGATAAATCTCGACGTCGCTGATCAAACGTTGAGGTCGCTGAAGGGATGGACGCTGAGGGACGTTGAGGAAAAAACGAAGAAGAAAGTTTCGAACAGCTACCTCTACCAGCTTGAGAACGGCAACGTTAAGGAACCGTCACCGAATATCTTGTATGAGCTGTCCGTAGTCTACGGGGCCTCCTATGCAGAGCTAATGAAATTGGCCGGATTCGTAGTTCCTTCCTCAAGTCCGCAGGCTTCTCAAACGAGCACGTCGGTAGCGTTCAACGCACTTGATCTTAGCCGCGAAGAAACAGAGGAGGTAATGGACTTCGTGGAGTTCTTAAGGAGAAAAAAGAACCGCTAACCCATGAGGACTCCGCCCAAGCTCGTGGTACCTGCCTCTTCCGAGGCTGTTACCGCCGAGGTTCGGAAATTGCTGCGAGCAGCTGAGGTCGGGCGGGAGCTCCCGACTCCGAAGGCTCGAATTCTGGCGTGCGCTCGGTTGGTTGAAACGGGCGAATTGGACCTGGCTGGGTATGAGCAGTCCTTCTCCGAGAAAGCATCGAGCTTTTTTTACAAGGCGATGACGAAGGTCCGCGGTTTTTTTGACAGGCGGACCAGACAGATTTACGTCGACCCGCAGTTGCATGATTCGAGAAAGACCTTCGTGACCTACCACGAAGTGATTCACCGGGTCGTGCCTTGGCAACACATCGAGCGCACTGAAGATGACGATCGGACTTTGAACTTTCTGAACGTAAGTTGCGACACTCTATTTGAATCCGAAGCGAATTATGGAGCTGCGGAAATTCTGTTCCAGTGTGACCGCTTTGAAAATGAAGCCCGCGACTACGGGCTTTCCGTCGCGAGTGCTTTGTACCTGTCGGACAAATATGACGCATCCTGCCATGCGTCGCTTCGGCGCTTTGTTGAGAGAAACCACCGCCCCTGTCTGCTCCTTGTTCTTAAGCCAACTAGCCGCGAGAACAACGATGGGAAAACCTCATTCTTCATCTCTCATTCCATTCCGAGCTCTTCATTCATTCTGCAATTCGGAGATCCTTTCAGTCAGCCGTTTGTGAACCCCGATCACGAGCTTGGCAAAATTCTGAACAACGGCAGTCACGGGGAAATGGGTCTGTCGGACTTAAAGGGTTTCTGTAGGTCTTGTGAGGTCGAGTGCTTCAGCAACCAGTACAATTTTTTCGTAATGATCCATCCCAAGGACATTGAACCCTCACGCCGAACTGTCCTCTTTCGTTCCTCCTGATTGGAGTCTAAGTATCTCATTACCTCGGTACGTCTAATTTTTCTGGGTTGGCGAATGCTCGCCAAGTTACCTGCGCTCTGGGATGGCTAGCAACTTCGTGGGCTCGGGGCCGGCCAAGCTGGACAATCAGGCGAAACTTGGGATCGGAGTCTGGCGATCAGGCACATAGTCGGCGCACCATATTCCGACAAAAATCAACGTTTTCGGGTTATGAGAAACACCATCGACTATTGAATGTCAGCCGGAGTTCCTTCTCTGAAGCCGACTTCACGGGACTAATGCTCTTCGAAGCTCGTATTGTCGCCAGTCTCCGGATTGCCGACAACACTTCCGGCATAGCCACCGGTCCACGTCTCGCCATGCTGCATCGGGGCTATAATTACGCCCACGAATGGCGCTCCCGTCCGGGACCAAACTCGGTTCATATGAAATTCGGTC
>Ga0335084_10004160_pt1 | contig 14249 bp, 14 predicted proteins | sample Lox_Sample_44_FD_206721 | JGI IMG/M metagenome (GOLD analysis project Ga0335084, IMG submission 206721) | Soil microbial communities from Loxahatchee National Wildlife Refuge, Florida, United States - Lox_Sample_4.4 | ecosystem: Environmental > Terrestrial > Soil > Wetlands | place: USA...
TCGCGCTCGCGCTGCAGCACCGGCGTCGCCGTGTGGACGTTCATGGACATCCTTTCGTCGGTCAGAACTTAGTCCGAACGGCCGGGTGTGCAAAGATACCGGAACAGGGCTTCTGGGGCGGCGTTTTCGCCCCGGAGGAAAGTCATATGGCCAAACAGAAACGGAAAAAGGCGAAGAAAGCGAAGAAGGGCAAACGCTGGTCGCAGCATGTCACCGAGACGAGCGACGCGCTGACGCTGGAGGAGGGCGTGTTCAAGCTGGACAGCCCGAAGGCGATCGCCCGCTCGCTCCAGCGCTCGGCAGAGCAAAGCCATCGCCGCAAGTCCGTGCCCTATCGCTCGGCCATGTCGATGCTGGTCTTTTACATCAACCGCGCCGGCAAGGGCCTGTCGAAGACACGCAAGGCCAAGCTGGAAAAGGCCAAGGACGAGTTGCGCACCCTCTACGGCAAGGACTGACAGTCGGCGCTGAGGGGTTTAAGAGGGGACGCCGGCGAGCAAGACCGGCAAAAAAAGGGGGCGCCGTGCCAACTGCAGCCAAACCAGCCGCGATGACCGCCGAGCAGATCGGCGAATTGCTGCACGGCGAATTTCCGCAGGCCTTCTACCCCGGCTGCGGTCTGTCCATTGAGCGGGTCGGCTATGGCGACGTACGTGTTCGTCGCGTCTACCACACCGATTTCCTCCGCCCCGGCGGGACGATTTCCGGGCCCACGATGATGGAGCTGGCCGATTTCGCCATGTACGTCGCGGTGTTCTCGGCGGTCGGGCCGCAGCCTTTGGCGGTGACCACCAACCTGAACATCAATTTCCTGCGTAAGCCGACCCAGGCCGACCTCATCGCCGAGGCGAAATTGATGAAGATCGGCAAGCGCTTGGCGGTTGGCGAGGTGACCATCTATTCGGACGGGCTGGATGAGCCGGTGGCCCACGTCACCTCCACCTATTCCATCCCGAATGGCCGCTGATTAGTTCCTGGTACCAATATACCGATTTTATAAGCCATTGATTTAATTTATGAACCGGAAGTCAAAATGCTTGACGCCGCACAGCCCGTTCGGCTAGAGAACGGTCGAATTGGGCGCGGCATGGCCGCGCTTTTTGTCTCAAGGATCCGCCATGAAGACCTATTCGGCCAAGCCCGCCGAAGTGCAGAAGAAGTGGGTGACCATCGACGCCACCGGCCTGATCGTCGGCCGGCTCGCCTCGATCGTCGCGCTGCGCCTGCGCGGCAAGCACAAGGCCAGCTACACCCCGCACGTCGACGACGGCGACAACGTCATCGTCATCAACGCCGCCAAGGCCGTGTTCACCGGCCGCAAGCGCGAGCAGAAAGTCTACTACCACCACACCGGCTATATCGGCGGCATCAAAGAACGCACCGCCAAGCAGATCATGGACGGTAAGTTCCCCGAGCGCATCGTCGAGAAGGCGGTCGAGCGCATGCTGCCGCGCGGGCCGCTCGGCCGCGTGCAGCTCGGCAATCTGCGCGTCTATCCGGGCGCCGAGCATCCGCACGAGGCGCAGAAGCCGGAGCCGCTCGACGTCGCATCGATGAATCGCAAGAACGTGAGGAGTGCCTGATCGTGGCCGAGACCGTACAGTCGCTGGAAGGATTGGCGAGCCTGAAGCCGGCCGCGCCCGAGGCGCCGAAATACGAAAAGAAGGTGGACGGGCAGGGCCGCGCCTACGCGACCGGCAAGCGCAAGAACGCGGTCGCCCGCGTCTGGATCAAGCCGGGCAAGGGCGAGATCCTGGTCAACACCAAGAAGGTGGAAGTGTTCTTCGCGCGGCCGGTGCTGCGCATGCTGATCCAGCAGCCGCTGGTCGCCACCAACCGCAACGGCCAGTACGACGTGATCTGCACCGTTTCCGGCGGCGGCCTGTCGGGCCAGGCCGGCGCGGTCCGGCACGGGCTGGCCAAGGCGCTGACCCATTACGAGCCGGACCTGCGCGGCACGCTCAAGAAGGCCGGCTTCCTCACCCGCGACTCCCGCGTGGTCGAGCGCAAGAAGTACGGCCGGGCCAAGGCTCGCCGGTCCTTCCAGTTCTCCAAGCGCTAAGCGCGGAGAGACGAGAAACATCGAAAGGGCGCGCAATCTGCGCGCCCTTTTTCTTTGTCCGCGCGACTTTGCGCGGAATTTGATTCCAATTGTCGCAAATCTTTCGTCGAAGCCTGCCGATGAGTGCAAGGCTTTCGGCACGGGATGCCCTTAGGTTTACCGCCGGTGGTGACGTAGCGGGGGTGTGCTGGCGGGGGGAATCGGAGCGCGGATGTTCGTCGACGGCGCCTTACAGCAGGCCGTTACACCGGGCCTGGATGTGCCGACTTTGTCGTTCGTGGCGGTCTGCATCGCCGCGATGCTCGGCCTGTTTCTGATCTTCGCCTGGCTGCAGCAGCGCAACGTGCGCGCGCTCGCCTGGTGGGGCTCCGCCTATTTGATCGGCGCTTCCTCGCTGGCGCTGTGGAGCGCGCCGACTCATCTCTTCACGATGCCGCCGGAGATCGCGGCCGCGCTCATCTTCATCGCGTGCGGCATGGTCTGGAACGGCGTGCGACTATTCCATGGCCGCCGTCTGCTGCGGGTTGCCAATTTCGCCGGCGCGCTGGTCTGGCTCATCGGTTCGCAGCTTCCCGGCTTCGGCGAGCACAGCGTTGCGCGCGTCGCGCTCGGCGGCATCGTGGTCGCCGCCTATACCTTCTGCATCGCCTTCGATCTGTGGCGCGAGCGGCGCGAGCCGCTGCGCTCGCGCACAGGCGCCATCGTGGTGCCTTGCCTGCATGCCGGCATCTTCCTGATGCCGCTCGCCATGCGCACGTTCCTGCCGTCGGTGCTGGCGCAGAGCTGGTTGCTGGTGTTTACGCTGGAGACGATCATCTACGCGATCGGCACCGCCTTCATCGTGATGCTGATGGTGAAGGACCACTACGTCCATGTCTATCGCACCGCCGCCAACACCGATCCGTTGACCGGGCTGCTCAACCGGCGCGGCTTCGCCGAGAATGCGCGCAATCTGTGCGCCGATCCGCTGCGGCGCAAGCCGATCGCGCTGATGATGTTCGACCTCGATCGCTTCAAGTCGATCAACGACCGCTTCGGTCACGCCATCGGCGACGAAGCGCTGCGTGTTTTCGGCCACGTGATCAGCACGAATTTGCGTGCGAGCGACGTCGTCGCCCGGCTCGGCGGCGAGGAGTTCGCGGCCATCCTGCCGGCCGACCGCGATGCGGCGCTGATGATCGGCGAGCGCGTGCGCGCGGCGTTCGAAGCCGCCGGCGTCACCATCGCGGGCTACGCGATGGGCGCCACGGTCAGCATCGGGATCGCCATGTCGGACGCGCGCCTACCGGAAGTCGAATCGCTGCTCGGCAATGCGGACGCGGCGCTCTATCGCGCCAAAGCCAACGGCCGCAATCGCCTCGAAGTCGCCGGCGACGAGCAGGCGAGCGAGACCACGCGGCTGATCGCCGCCGCCCGCCATGCCAAGTTGCCGGAAAACGTGGTTGCTCTTCCGACGCGCAAATCCGCGGCCTAAAGTTCCTTCGGCAACGACTCGTTTACCGTATCCGCTCTATCATGTGCGGATGTCGCGCTTTTCGATCCACGCCCAAGCCGTCACCCTCGAAGCTTATGCCGAGCGGGCCGGCGCAGCCCTGGCCTGCGCCTTTTCGAGTTCGGACGAATTCGACGCGGCCTTGATCGCCGCCCGCCGCGCCGCCGGCATCTACGGGCCCAAGCGCCGGCGCAGGCGGCTCTTGGTCAGCGCCGCGGCGGTCCTGTCCGGCCTCACGCTCGTCGCCGCTTTCATCCACTTCGTCGCCTAGCGCGCTTCGCGCTGCCTGAAGAAAAATGGGCGCTCCTTGTGGGAGCGCCCGTTGAGTTGCATCGCGTGTGCGATGGAGGGAACGGTTAGGCTGCCGCGCTCACCGCGGTGGAGACTTCCGATATCGTCTTCAGGACCTGCGAGGCGATTTGGTAGGGGTCGCCCATCGAGTTCGGGCGGCGATCTTCCAGATAGCCCTTATAGCCGTTGTTGACGAAAGAGTGCGGCACGCGGATCGAAGCGCCGCGGTCGGCGAGGCCGTAGCTGAACTTGTTCCACGGCGCGGTCTCGTGCTTGCCGGTCAGGCGCTTGTCGTTGTCGGGGCCGTAGACGGCGATGTGGTCCATCAGGTTCTTCTCGAAGGCCTTCATCATCGCCTCGAAATACGGCTTGCCGCCGACTTCGCGCATGAACTTGGTGGAGAAGTTGCAGTGCATGCCGGAGCCGTTCCAGTCGGTGTCGCCGAGCGGCTTGCAGTGCCACTCGATGTCGACGCCGTATTTCTCGCAGTTCCTCATCATGAGGTAACGCGCGATCCACATCTGGTCGGCCGCGGTCTTCGATCCTTTGCCGAAGATCTGGAATTCCCACTGGCCTTTCGCCACTTCCGCGTTGATGCCTTCGTGGTTGATGCCGGCGGCGAGGCAGAGTTCGAGATGCTCCTCGACCAGCTTGCGGGCGATGTCGCCGACGTTCTTGTAGCCGACGCCGGTGTAATAGGGGCCCTGCGGGGCCGGATAGCCGGCTTCCGGAAAGCCGAGCGGACGGCCGTCTTTATAGAAGAAGTACTCCTGCTCGAAGCCGAACCAGGCGTCCGCGTCGTCGAGGATGGTCGCGCGCTTGTTCGACGGATGCGGCGTCGTGCCGTCCGGCATCATCACCTCGCACATCACCAGCGCGCCGTTGATCCGCGCGGCGTCGGGATAGACGGCGACGGGCTTGAGCACGCAATCCGAGCTGTGGCCTTCGGCCTGCATGGTCGACGAGCCATCGAAGCCCCAGAGCGGCAACTGCTCGAGGGTCGGAAACGAGTCGTAGTCCTTGAGCTGTGTCTTGCCCCGAAGGTTCGGCACCGGCGTGTAGCCGTCGAGCCAGATGTATTCGAGTTTGTACTTTGGCATTCGGTTCTCTCACCAAGCTGAAAACGAAGCGTCGTTCTGCGCAGGCCTAACGGCTCGCCCCGGCCGTCAACTGCGATGATTGCCAAGCATTTAACGTGCCAGGCGCAGCCCGCGCGGCGCTCTTGGAAATTCGCAGCGATTCAATCGCGCCGCTGGTCGGGCGCAGTGTGCTGGCTAAAGAAGCAGGCAACGACCATGCCTATAATCTGGTCATACGATTATTTGATGAGCGAATTGCGCAGAATCAATTGGTCAAACGTTATAAGACGACACAAATAGCGGCCGCAGGAGCCGAACCATGACGATGAATTCTCAGCGCGCGTCAGCGACGATCTACCAGTTTCCGCCGCGCGGACGTTTCGCCGCCGCCGAGCAGCGCGACGCATCGCGTGCGGCGATCAATCCGATGTTGCAGCGAGCCGCACAAGCCGCCGTCGCCAGCGCCTGGTATCACGAGGACGCCATCCGCGATGCGGAGCCGACGCGGACGAAATAGCGTCGCTTCTTCTCTCGTCATCGCAGCCAAGAAAAACGGGCGCTCCTTGTCAGGAGCGCCCGAGTTGCATCGCCTTTCGGCGACGGTTGGGAGGAACGCTTACGCCGAGTAGTACATCTCGAACTCGACGGGATGCGGGGTGTGCTCGAAGCGGATCACGTCCTGCATCTTGAGTTCGATGTACGAGTCGATGAAGTCGTCGTCGAACACGCCGCCCGCCTTGAGGAAGGCGCGGTCCTTGTCGAGCTCCTCGAGCGCCTGGCGCAGCGAGCCGCACACGGTCGGGATCTGCTTGAGCTCGGCCGGCGGCAGGTCGTAGAGATCCTTGTCCATCGCCGCGCCCGGATCGAGCTTGTTCTTGATGCCGTCGAGGCCGGCCATCAGCATCGCCGAGAAGGCGAGATACGGATTGGCGAGTGGGTCGGGGAAACGCACCTCGACGCGCTTGGCCTTCGGGTTGGTGGTGTAGGGGATGCGGCAGGAGGCCGAGCGGTTGCGCGCCGAGTAGGCGAGCAGCACCGGCGCCTCGAAGCCCGGCACCAGACGCTTGTAGGAGTTGGTGGTCGGGTTGGTGAAGGCGTTGATCGCCTTGGCGTGCTTGATGATGCCGGCGATGTAGGACAGGCAGGTCTCCGACAGGTCGGCGTACTTGTTGCCGGCGAACACCGGCTGGCCGCCCTTCCAGATCGACTGGTGGCAGTGCATGCCCGAGCCGTTGTCGCCGTAGATCGGCTTCGGCATGAACGTGGCCGTCTTGCCGTAGATCTGCGCCACCTGCTGGATGCAGTATTTATAGACGATCAGCTGGTCGGCCATCGTCACCATCGGCGCGAACTTCATGCCGAGCTCGTGCTGGGCGGAGGCCACCTCGTGGTGGTGCTTCTCCACCTTGACGCCCATGCGCGCCATGGCGCCGAGCATTTCCGAGCGCATGTCCTGCGCGGAGTCCTGCGGCGGCACCGGGAAGTAGCCCTTCTTGATGCCGATGCGGTGACCCAGATTGCCGCCTTCGTAGTCGGTGTCGGAATTGGTCGGCAGCTCGATCGAGTCGAGCTTGAAGCCGGTGTTGTAGGGATCGGCCTTGTACTTGACGTCGTCGAACACGAAGAACTCGGCCTCGGGGCCGAAGAAGATGGTGTCGCCGACGCCCGACGACTTGACCATGCCCTCGGCGCGCTTGGCGATGCCGCGCGGATCGCGGTTATAGGGCTCGCCGGTGGTCGGCTCGAGCACGTCGCAGACCAGCGACATCGTGGTCTCGGCGAAGAACGGATCGATGCAGGCGGTCGACGGGTCGGGCATCAGGTTCATGTCGGACTCGTGGATCGCCTTCCAGCCGGCGATCGAAGAGCCGTCGAACATCTGGCCTTCGGCGAAGGTTTCTTCCTCGATCATCGAGACGTCGAAGGTGACGTGCTGCCACTTGCCGCGCGGATCGGTGAAACGGAAATCGACGTATTTCACGTCGTTGTCCTTGATCATCTTCATGACTTCTTTGGCTGTCGTCATGGATTGCATTCCCCCTTATGTTTGGACTTTCCGCGGTGACGCTGGCCGCGGATTTAGGACTTAGATGGCGTCGGTACCGGATTCGCCGGTCCTGATGCGGATGGCTTCCTCGATATTGGATACGAATATCTTGCCGTCGCCGATCCGGCCAGTCTGGGCGGCCCGCCGGATGGCGTCGATGGCTTTCTCTACCATGTCATCGGTGAGGACCACCTCGATCTTCACCTTGGGGAGAAAATCCACGACATATTCGGCGCCCCGATAAAGCTCGGTATGCCCCTTCTGCCGGCCGAAGCCCTTGGCTTCGGTGACGGTAATGCCCTGGAGTCCGACTTCCTGCAGTGCCTCTTTCACCTCGTCGAGCTTGAAGGGCTTGATGATGGCCTCAACCTTTTTCATTGACGCTCCCTTCGCGAGCCCGCCGCTACCGATCGGAGAGCCGCGTACCCGGTTAGCAGGTCCCGTGCCAATCGGAAAGGCCTCATATATTCATGTAGGATCAAGGCCTTAGCTGGATATGCCCGCGCGGCGGGATCGACTGCCTAATCTTCAATGCCTAAAGAATAGGCAGATTGCTCAAACTTAGGTCAGGCACCTGGCGGCTTAGAATTAGTCGCGTTTGGGTACCGTCATCGCAACGAAATCCGCCTCGGCTAGGAGAAAATTTGCTCGCCGCGGCGCGCGCCGTGGCTATGATAGCAGACGAGAGAAACGCCAACGTTCTTTGGGGGAGTGTCTGATGCGTCTCTTCGCTTCGCTTACTGCACTTGCCATCGTCGCCGCCACCGCGCCGGCTTGGGCGCAAGCCGGTTATGCCCTGTATACGCAGTGGGACGACACGACGTACGACCAGAACACCTGCAAGCAGCACGGCGAACAGGCGCTGCGCGGCGCGTCGTTCTCCGAAGACATCACCGTGACCGAGAATTCGGTCTACGGCCGGCACAACGGCGGCTATACCGCGGGCGTGCGCTGCGTCTCGTCGAAGCAGATGGTCTTCTTCGTGATCAGCGGTCCGTCGGGCAACCTCTCGTCGAAGTATCTCGACGATATCGTCAAGCACTTCTGAGCTTCGCGCCTTCAAGGCTGCTGATGCGCGTGCCGCGCCAACGCGGTGCGCGCATCATTGCTATCGGCGGCGTTGACCTCGGCGCGGGATGCTGGTCCGCTTCGCGCCATGCCTGAGCTGTTGACCACCGCCGAGATGGGCGAGGCCGATCGGCTGACCGTCGCCGCCGGCACGCCGGGCATTGCGTTGATGGAAAATGCCGGCCGCGCGGTGGCGGACGCGGCCGCGCGCCGGCTGCAAGGCCGGCGCGTCACCGTGGTGGCGGGGCCCGGCAACAATGGCGGCGACGGTTTCGTCGCCGCGCGGGTCTTGGCCGAGCGCGGCCACGCCGTGCGTGTGCTCTTTGTTGGCGATCAGGCGAAACTGAAGGGCGACGCCGCGCGCACTTTCGCGCGCTGGCGCGGCCCGACCGAAGTGGCTGGGCCAGAGGCGCTCGCCGATGGCGGCCTGATTGTCGATGCGCTTTTTGGCGCCGGTCTCGATCGTCCGGTGGAGGGGCTGCCGCGCGCGATGATCGAGGCGATGAATGCTGCCGGCGTGCCGATTATCGCCGTCGACCTGCCCAGCGGCGTCAACGGCACCACCGGCGCGGTGATGGGCGTGGCCGTCAAGGCAACGCACACGATCACCTTTTTCCGTCGCAAGACTGGTCACCTGTTGCTGCCCGGCCGGCTGCGATGCGGCACGATCGAGGTCGCCGACATCGGCATCCTCGCCAGCGCGCTGGGCACGATCAAGCCGAAGGCCTTCGTCAACGAGCCGGCGCTTTGGCGCACGGGCTTTCCCTGGCCGAGGGCGGAGGGGCACAAATATACGAAGGGCCACGCCGTCGTGGTGTCGGGTGGCGTGTCGACCACCGGCGCCGCGCGGCTCGCTGCCCGCGGCGCGCTGCGCGCGGGGGCAGGGCTGGTCACCATCGCCAGCCCGCGCGAGGCCTTGGCGGTGAACGCAGCCGCCAGCCTCGCCGTCATGGTGCGCCCCATCGACGGCGCCGGAGAGCTGGCGGAGTTTCTCGCCGACCAACGGCGCAACGCCGTCGTCCTCGGCCCCGGCGGCGGGGTCGGCCGGGCCATGCGCGAGCAGGTGCGCGCGGCGCTGGCGAGCCAGGCGGCCGCCGTGCTCGACGCCGATGCCCTGACCAGCTTCGCCGATCATCCGGATGCTTTGTTCACCGCGATTCACGGCCGCCCGGGGCGCGGCACGATCCTGACCCCTCACCAGGGCGAATTTTCACGTTTATTCAGTCATATATCTAATAATGCTCAGATTCACGGAAAACTTGAGCAAGCGCGCGCGGCGGCGCGCGACTGCGGCGCGGTCGTGCTGTTCAAGGGCCCCGACACGGTGGTCGCCGCGCCCGACGGTCGCGCTTCGATTGCCGACAATGCTCCTCCCTCGCTGGCGACCGCCGGCTCCGGCGACGTGCTTGCCGGCATGATCGCCGGCCTTTCGGCGCAAGGGATGCCGGCCTTCGAAGCGGCCAGTGCGGCGGCCTGGCTGCATGGCGAAGCCGCCGCTACCTTCGGCCCGGGCCTGATTTCCGAGGACCTTCCGGAGGCGCTGCCCGCGGTCTATCGCTGCCTGCTGGCGATGCGGCCGAGCGGCCATTGAGCCTTGTAAGACCAGACTTATTTTAGTTGGTGCGGCGGCGATTTCGCGTGATATAAGCCCGCCGCCCGCAAGGGGCGCTGCCGCGGCTTGCTTTGGCAGGTTGCGCCGTTTAAGCCCTGCCGATTGCGGCGCCGGATCAGCGTCCTTTGAAGGCCCTTTGCGGGCGTGGCGGAATTGGTAGACGCGCTGGATTTAGGTTCCAGTGTCGCAAGACGTGGGGGTTCAAATCCCTCCGCCCGCACCAGCCAGGGGTTCGATAGGGCGAAGCCGCCGAAGCCGAATTCACGAGAACCGTTCGTCGCGCCCTTCAGGCGGAAAGCGCGCCGTGCGTACAAGCAACGAGTTGATGTCTATGCAAGTCACCGAAACTTTGTCCGAAGGCCTCAAGCGCGAATTCCGCGTGCTCGTGCCGGCGTCCGAACTGGATGCCAAGGTGCTGGCGCGGCTCGACGAGCTCAAGGGCCAGATCAAGATCAACGGCTTCCGCCCCGGCAAGGTGCCGGTCGCTCACCTGCGCCGTGTCTACGGCCGCGCCGCCATGGCCGAGGTGATCGAGGCTACGGTCCGCGACGCCAACCAGCAGATCGCCGCGGGCCACAAGCTCGCCGCCGAGCCCAAGGTGACGCTGCCGGAGGAGGAGGGCGCGATCGAGCAACTGATCGCCGGCAAGACCGACCTCGATTACAAGGTGGCGGTCGAGATCGTGCCGCCGATCAAGCTCGCCAACTTCAAGGACATCAAGCTCACCCGGCAGACCGCCGAAGTGACCGACGCCGAGGTCGACGAGGGCCTTGGCCGCATCGCCGAGCAGAACAAGCCGTTCCTGCCCAAGACCGACGGCAAGGCCGCTACCGGCGACCGCGTCGTCATCTCCTATGTCGGCACCATTAACGGCGAGCCCTTCGACGGCGGTACCGGCGACGACGCGCCTGTCCTCATCGGCTCGGGCACCTTCATCCCCGGCTTCGAGGACCAGCTCGTCGGCATCGGCGCCGGCGAGAGCCGTACGCTGAAGGTGACCTTCCCGCAGCACTATGGCGCCGAGGCGCTGGCCGGCAAGGACGCCGAATTCGCGGTGACGGCGAAGTCGATCGAGACCCCCAGCGCGGTCACTATGGACGACGAGTTCGCCAAGTCGCTCGGCATGGAATCGCTCGCCAAACTGCGCGAGGCGGTGAAGGACCGTATCACCCGCGAGCACAGCGCGATGTCGCGGCAGAAGGTCAAGCGCGCGCTCCTCGACGAGCTCGACAAGTCGCACAAATTCGACCCGCCGCCGACCCTGGTGGAGGAGGAATTCAACCGCGTTTGGCAGTCGGTCCTGCAGGAGCTCGAGCAGGAGAAGAAGACCTTCGCCGACGAGAACACCACCGAGGAGAAGGCGAAGGCCGAATACGGCGCCATCGCCGAGCGCCGGGTGCGGCTCGGCCTCGTGCTCGCCGAGATCGGCGAGAAGAACAACATCACCGTCACCGACGACGAGCTCAACCGCGCCGTGATGGAACACGTGCGGCAATTCCCCGGCCAGGAGCAGCGCGTCTACGAGTATTACCGCAAGAACCCGCAGGCCGTGGCGGGTATGCGCGCGCCGATCTTCGAGGAGAAAGTGGTCGACTTCCTGCTCGAGCTCGCCAACGTGACCGAGCAAAAGGTCTCGCGCGAAGAACTCTACAAGCAGGACGAGGAAGCCGCCGCCTGACCCGTTTCTTTGGATCGCCTGGGCAGAGCGCTAACCATTCCGGGATGAAGCTGGGGACGTCGGTTTTGCCGCGTCTGCCGGCGCTTGCGGTGGCGCGTGCCCGCCAATAGATCGTCAAGACGCGAGGGGGAACCTAGGCTAGCCTCTCGGTGATTCGCCTGAAGGAACAGACATGAGAGACCCGGCCGAATACTACATGCAGCATCTCGTCCCCATGGTGGTCGAGCAGACCAACCGCGGCGAACGGGCTTACGACATCTATTCGCGGCTGCTGAAGGAACGCATCATCTTCATCACCGGTCCGATCGAGGACGGGATGTCGACGCTGGTGGTCGCCCAGCTCCTGTTCCTGGAGGCGGAGAATCCGAAGAAGGAAATCTCGATGTACATCAACTCGCCGGGCGGGGTGGTGACGTCGGGCATGGCGATCTACGACACCATGCAGTTCGTGCGCCCGCCGGTATCGACGCTGTGCGTCGGCCAGGCCGCCTCGATGGGCTCGCTGCTGCTCGCCTCCGGCGCCAAGGACATGCGCTTTGCCCTGCCGAATGCGCGCATCATGGTGCACCAGCCCTCCGGCGGGTTCCAAGGTCAGGCGACCGACATCATGCTGCACGCTCAGGAGATATTGAACCTGAAGAAGCGGCTGAACGAGATCTACGTGAAGCACACCGGCCAGTCGCTGAAGAAGATCGAGGACGCGCTGGAGCGCGACTACTTCCTCACCGCTGACGGCGCGCGCGATTTCGGCCTGGTCGACAAGGTCATCGACAAGCGGCCGGAAGAGCTGATGCCCAAGCCGGCGTCCTGAGCGAATGTTAATCCTGGCGGTCGCCGTCCGGCGGTCGCGCCCTATGAAAATCAGGCCCCTGAAAGGCCGTTTTTGTGACCTGTGGGTGATGGGTTATCGTTAATAGATTCTTGATTAGCACGCCGTTAGCATGCTTCGCTTACGCTAACGGGGGTAAAGGCGGGACTGCGGGCCTCCCGGTGAGTATAAGGGCCGCCGTGCCGGAGTTCCGGCGCGAAACTTGCTACGTTCGCCTCGACGGGCGCATGCTGATGGCGACGCCGGTATGAGTGTAAGAACGAGCGTGTGACGGAGAATGGAATGAGCAAAGTCGGCGGCAGCGACTCCAAGAACACCCTCTACTGCTCGTTCTGCGGCAAGAGCCAGCACGAAGTGCGCAAGCTCATCGCCGGGCCGACGGTCTTCATCTGCGACGAGTGCGTCGAACTGTGCATGGACATCATCCGCGAGGAGAACAAGTCCTCGCTGGTGAAGTCGCGCGACGGTATCCCGACGCCGAAGGAAATTCGCAAGGTTCTCGACGACTACGTGATCGGCCAGGACCACGCCAAGAAGGTGCTCTCGGTCGCCGTCCATAACCACTACAAGCGGCTCAATCATCAGTCGAAGCACAACGACGTCGAGCTGGCGAAGTCGAACATCCTGCTGATCGGGCCGACCGGCTCGGGCAAGACGCTGCTGGCGCAGACCTTGGCGCGCATCCTCGACGTGCCCTTCACCATGGCGGATGCGACGACGCTGACCGAAGCCGGCTATGTCGGCGAGGACGTCGAGAACATCATTCTCAAGCTGTTGCAGGCGGCCGACTACAATGTCGAGCGCGCCCAGCGCGGCATCGTCTACATCGACGAGATCGACAAGATTTCACGCAAGTCGGACAACCCCTCGATCACCCGCGACGTGTCGGGCGAGGGCGTGCAGCAGGCGCTGCTGAAGATCATGGAAGGCACCATCGCCTCCGTGCCGCCGCAGGGCGGGCGCAAGCATCCGCAGCAGGAGTTCCTGCAGGTCGACACGACCAACATCCTGTTCATCTGCGGCGGCGCCTTCGCCGGCCTCGAGAAGATCATCTCGGCGCGCGGCAAGTCCACCTCGATCGGCTTCGGCGCCAAGGTTTCCGCGCCGGAGGATCGGCGCGCGGGCGAGATCTTCCGCGAGGTCGAGCCGGAAGACCTGCTCAAATACGGCCTGATCCCGGAATTCGTCGGCCGTCTGCCGGTGGTCGCCACGCTGGAGGACCTCGACGAGGCTTCGCTCAAGAAGATCCTCACCGAGCCGAAGAACGCCCTGGTCAAGCAGTACCAGCGGCTGTTCGAGATGGAATCGATCGATCTGACGCTGGCCGAGGAGGCGCTCACCGCCATCGCCCGCAAGGCGATCGACCGCAAGACCGGCGCGCGCGGCCTGCGCTCGATCATGGAAGGCATCCTGCTCGACACCATGTTCGAGCTGCCCAGCCTCGAAGGGGTCGAGGAGGTGGTGATCTCCAAGGAGGTCGTCGAGGGTACCGCCCGGCCGCTCTACATCTACGCTGACCGCAGCGACCGCGCGGCCGAGCAGCCGGCCAGCGCCTGACCGGCTCGGGTCGAAGGCGGGCCTAACCGGGCCTGCCGGTCCCCTTGTGGATGACCGGAACCAGCGGGCCGGGGCGCGTTTTAACGTGAAAATCGGGCTCTTCTTGCAGAGCCGGTGGCGTCATCCTACGTATAGCGCTGAAAGCTACGTGGCGTACGAAGGATCGTAGTTTCCGCTGGGCCAAGGGTTTCGTACCCTTGTCCGAGTCGCGGCGGGCGCCTTGCCTGCCGTTTACGACGCCATCCTACCGGCACTCTCTGCCGAGGCCGCAATCGCGGGTCGGCGGGAGAGGGGCACAACAAAAAGGACGTCCGCAATGACCACCAAGCCACGACCCCAGCTGCAACCCGGCCAGACCCGGGCCTACCCCGTCCTGCCGCTGCGCGACATCGTGGTGTTCCCGCACATGATCGTCCCGCTCTTCGTCGGCCGCGAAAAGTCGATCAAGGCGCTGGAAGAGGTGATGCGATCCGACACCTTCATCCTGCTTGCCACGCAGAAGAACGCCTCTGACGACGATCCGGCGACCGACTC
>Ga0335084_10004162_pt1 | contig 14246 bp, 13 predicted proteins | sample Lox_Sample_44_FD_206721 | JGI IMG/M metagenome (GOLD analysis project Ga0335084, IMG submission 206721) | Soil microbial communities from Loxahatchee National Wildlife Refuge, Florida, United States - Lox_Sample_4.4 | ecosystem: Environmental > Terrestrial > Soil > Wetlands | place: USA...
GTACGTTCCGCCTCTAAAGCTCTTTTTAGAATCTCATTCTTCGTCAATCTACCAAATAATCCATTAACTGATGCAGTTGCAGCTACACACGCAGCAGATGATGAGCCAAGTCCTACTCCTGAAGGTACCTCCGATTCTAGTATCATCTCTACACCTTTCTTACTATTATTTTCTTCTAACGCTTTTGCTACAGAGTAGAAAAAAGGCTTCATAAATTTTGGATAGATTTTTTCTAGATTTGCAAGAGAGTCCAGTTCTATCTCTGACTCTCCTAGCATAGATCTTACCCTGATTACCTTTTTATCAATGAATTGTGATGTTGCATATATCCTCCTATCGATTGAACAAAGTATTGCCTTTATACCATAAACTACAAAATGTTCCCCAAAAAGTATAACTTTGCCCGGAGTTGAAGATACAGATTTCATGAAAAGACTATCGACGCATATCCTACCACCGAATTTTTGTTACCCATAATGTCTCCACTGGTTGCATATTTGATTAGAGTTCCTTTCCCTGCTCCCAATGCCTTACAGGCTATCATGGTGGCTGCCATCGCTCCATATCCGCATGCACTAATTTGCTTTTCTTGTAATATCTTGTAGAATTTCTCTATGTCTAAATCGAGTATAGTTTTTATCAAAGAATTATCCTGCTCATGCGCAAAATCATTTGGTTCATAATGAGTAAAATCGGAAGAACCTATTATCATAGATTCTTTATTTTTTGCAATTTTTGCTATTGCTTTTCCAATTTCAGTTGCTGTCCGTAAACTTTGATCAATCAAAATAATAGGCAAGATCTTGAATTTATGTAAATATATCTCCTGAAGCATGGGCAGTTGCACTTCTAAACTGTGGTCTCTTGTATGGGAAAAGGAGTCTATTTCTATAATCTTTGCAATTTTGCTAATCTCAATAGCAGATTCTGCATCTACTTCCGTGTCTCCCAAAGGAGTTCTCCAAAATCCCTCTTTCATTGTTGCAACATTTCTGCCAATTCCCCAATGATTTGGTCCAACGATGAATACTAAATCTGGCTTTTGTGCTGAAATGGCGTAGAAAGAATTTGCTGCAACGGGACCAGAGTATTCATACCCTGCATGAGGGCAGATTGCACCAAGTATTTTCTGATTATGGGAAGAAGGAGGCAATTTACCGGGGCCATAATTGTGAAGAAAGCATTCCCTAATAGTTGATCTTAATTCTTGATTTGATTTTGGATAGAACATGCCAGCAACAGCTGGTGTTCTTACCTGCATTGTTTAGTGCCTCGGTATTCTTGATCTTAGAGGAGCCATTCTTTCAGATTCCTCAGCCAATTCCTCTTCTGTTATTTTGGTCTCAAAGTCATCTATGTGATATTTCATAGAATCTGCGTCTGTTAATTCTCCTTTTTCCAGGAGTATTTCTCTTGCCAACAACCAATAGATAGCAGCTAGAGATTTTCTACCTCTATTGTTTGCTGGAATTACTAAATCTATCTTTGAAGTAACATTATCTGTATTGGATATTCCTATTACAGGAATTCCTGCGTTAGTAGCTTCTACAACTGCTTGTTCATCTACTTGTGGATCAGAGACCATAACGAGTTCAGGTTCTCTGTAATAGGGTAATAATGGATTGGTGAGAGTTCCTGGCATAAATCTGCCGAGCATAGGAGTCGCCCCTGTTAACTCGCAGAATTTTTCAACTGGTGTAGTGGCATATTCTCTGCCAGAACAAACTAGCACTCTTGAAATATTCGATCTGTTAATGAATTTGGCAGAAGTATGAATTCTCGATAAAGTTTTCTTACTGTCAATGATATAAAGCCCTTCATTTGTAGCCTTTGTAACAAATGGAATCATAAATTTTGTTTTTACCTGTGTTCCTACCCTTATTCCAGTGGATAGTACATATTTCTCCATATGTTCGATTTCTTCTTGTTTGCTCATTCTGTGTTTCTAAATCTCTGCCATTCCACGTATTAAATCATACTCTGAAAGTCGAAGTAGTTCATTTAGTTTAGATATTCTTTCTCCTCCCACAATTCCTACCTTTAACATTTTTGATTTGGTAGCAATACCAATATGAGAAATATGAGAATCGATCGACTCTCCTGAACGATGTGATGTAATTAACTTTATACTATTTTTATTTGCCTCTTTTGCAAATTCAAGAGCATCATAAAGACTGCCTGCTTGATTTACTTTCAAGATGGCAGCATTACAGGCTTTAATTTTTGCGGCTTTTTTTAGAATTTCTGTGTTTGTTACCAACAAATCATCTCCTGTTATTAATACTCGAGGAAACCTTTTTGTTAGAATGGCCATTTCTTCAAAAGCTTCTTCGTGTACAGCATCTTCCGCATAAACCAATTTGTATTTCTTTATTATCTCTGAAGCAAATTCAATCTGTTCTTCCTCAGTATTCTCAAAACCAGCTCTGTTGTATACATATCGCCTTTTCTTCTCATTCCATTGTGTGGATGAGGCAAAATCTACTCCCAATGAAACTTCTTTTCCTAGTGTAAATCCAAGTTGCTCACATGCCTTGGCGGATATCTCTAAGGCTTCATCATTTTTTAATTTGGGAGCCCAACCTCCTTCATCTCCTCTCCCATTTGTAAATGTAGGATCTTTTTTTGCTAGTAACTTACCAAGTTCTTTATGTACGGACAAGTTAACATCTATTGCATCACGAATGTTCGTAGAACCGGTAGCACATACTAAAATTTCCTGAATGTCGGGTGTTCCAAGCCCAGCATGAGCACCACCACCAAGTATGTTTCCAAGAGGAAATGGAAATTTGAAGGTACGATCATTTGTCAGTAATTTGAACATAGGTATGCCTAATGATTTAGAGGCAGCGTCAATCGCAGCAATCGTTATTGCGAATGCAACTGAACCACCAATTTTTGAATAGTCAGATGTTGAATCAATTTCTCTTAAAGTTTCATGAATTTTTTTCAGGTCAGATGGATCAAGACCAACAAATTTTTTTGCGTTTTTTTCTAATACTTCTAAACTCTTTTCTGGTTTGTTCTGAGGGAAGCTTATTGCCTCATATTTACCAACACTTGCACCTGAGGGAGCACATACTCTCCCTAAATGTTGGTTATCTGATATGACATCTACCTCTATTGATTTGCTGCCTCTGCTATTATACAGTAGTCTTCCTTTGATTGATGTAATCCGGGCCATCCTATTCTAGCTCGGATCTAACTTCTTGCTCCCTTCTCCTAATGGCTTCGTAAAATGGAATAACTTGATGGATCGTTTCAACTGATGTTAACATCATCGTTCTACAACAATATCTCTTAAGACCAAATGAATCTAACACCTTTTTAGGGTCCTCTCCGCTTTTTATACGATTTTGATAATCCTTGAACTTGTCAGCAATTAAATTTCCACAAGTAAAACATCTGACAGGGATAAGCACATTCTCAAAAAGTAATCAAGGCTTATAAAAACCATACATGGGTATTGCAAATGCGGGAGTCGCCCAGCCTGGTCAAAGGCGCTAGCTTGAGGGGCTAGTATCTTAGGATTTCGAGGGTTCAAATCCCTTCTCCCGCATTAATTTTGAGAGACAACACAAATTCTCTTTGATATGATGCTTTAGAAAATTCATTTAGTAATTACTGATTTTAAGAAAATGTTTGAAACATACATGCTAATAACATCAGTTCTGACTGTTCATTATCAGGACATATCTCTGCACACTTTGGTAAAGCCCTTATTTGACATAAAATTCTGGATATTATGGAAATAACTGTCAGACAAATGATGCAAATTGAAGAGAATGGACACCGAATGGGCTTTTTTAGAACACTAATGATGGAAAATGCTGGTGCCTCAGCAGCAAGGTATATTGTAATTAATTTTCCTGACTTGCCGTCCAAAAAAATAACAGTCGTCGCAGGACTTGGAAATAACGGTGGCGATGCCTTTGTAGTAGCTAGACATTTGGCTGGATTTGGATGTACGCTGACTGTGATACTTCTAGGCCATCCAGCAAAGATAAAAACAGAAGAAGGAAAATCTAACTGGTCAATTTTGGAGAAAATGAATTCTATCAATCTTATAATATCGTCAGATGCTAATGAAATGTCCATTAATGCAGACTTGATAATTGATGGAATTCTCGGTACCGGGATAACTGGAAAAATTAGAGAACCATACGCATCCGCAATAGATCTCATTAACAAATCAGACGCTTTCAAATTGGCAATCGATATACCATCAGGTCTTAATCCCGACACAGGAATAGCGAGTGACAAGTGTGTAAAAGCAAATGTTACTATAACTTTCCATAGGATGAAGATAGGACTACCCAAGGCATTAGATTTGTGTGGTAAAATAATTGTTGAAAGGATTGGAATTCCACCAGAAGCGGAGATTGGCGTAATATGAAAGTATATCGACATGAAGTGGGAAATATGCAAAATTTTACCTATGTTTTGGAGGATGAAGAAACCAAGGAAGCTGTTGTTATAGATCCCTCTTGGGACCTTGACTTGATAATGGAAGTTATACAAAAAAATAATCTCAAAATAAAATATGTTATAAACACACACCATCATTTTGATCATACCATAGGAAATGATGCATTAAAAAAGATTACAAACTCAAAGATATTGCAGCACAAATCTTCAACTTTACCAAACGATATGACGCTAAATGATAGTGATGAGGTAAAATTTGGCAGGTCTACGCTTAAAGTCATGCATACCCCAGGACACTCAAAAGACAGCATATGTCTTGTAGGTGACGGAAAAATTTTTTCAGGTGACACGCTTTTTGTGGGAAATTGCGGTAGAGTAGATCTACCAGGTGGAAGCGCAAAGGAACTTTATCACAGTCTTTTTGATATACTTTGCAAACTTGATGATAGTCTAATAATATATCCTGGACATAATTACGGAAGTTCAACAAGCTCAACTATAGGTGTGGAAAAGAAAACAAATTTTGTTCTACAACCTAGAAGCGAGGCTGATTTTCTGGAATTTATGAATAGTGATTGATAGTTGAACGATATAGAAATATTTGGAAATACACAAAGAGGATTGGAATTCATAAGAGAAACAAAACAAAAGAGATTTTCTCTTTCTCTTGTTATATCTTACACTGCCACATCGGAAATACCTGGAATAACGATAGCAGGGGAGCATCCGGAACTAATAAAATTTACGGGACCAGCAGATGCTGAATTCATTCACTATGGGTATTGCAAGAGCATTTCTGTAATTCCAATGACCCCTGACGGAAAACCTACACCAGCATTATTGACAAAATCTGCGCTCGAAGCAGCAAGTATTCCAAGTGTTGCCATAAACGCCGGTAGTAAAGTTTCTCCAAAACTTCCTTTCATAGATATGAACTTGGATTATGGTAAAAATATCAAAAAAGAACCTGCACAAAATATTGATCAAGTGGGCAAGGCGGTTGAATATGGGAGAATTATTGGTAGATTCCTTGGGGCTTCGACCGATTGTCTTATTATTGGAGAAAGTATTCCTGGTGGTACTACTACAGCACTTGGAGTGCTGGAAGGGTTTGGAATCAAGGGACTAGTTAGTAGCAGTATGCCACACAACCCAACGGAACTTAAGATCCAGGTGGTAAGAGAAGCAATAGAAAGGCTTGGATCGAATGATCCTTTTGAAGTCGTCGCACAACTTGGCGATCCGATGATCCCAACAGTTGCAGGAATGTTGAGTACTGCTTCAGAGGTTTCTAAGGTAATGTTGGCTGGAGGAACACAAATGGCAGCGGTTCTTTGTTTTGCGAAAAGTTTAGGCTTTGATGGCAAGAACACTGCGATCGGCACAACTTCTTATGTAGTGGAAGACAAGTCAGCTAATTTAATAGATACAATTTCACACATCTTGGATGTGCCAATACTTGCAGCTAAACTTAAGCTTGCCAAATCACAAATTGCAGGATTACGCGCATATTCTGAGGGATTTGTTAAGGAAGGAGCTGGTGCTGGGGGCGCATCTATTGCATGTATGTTAAAAACAGGAATTGATGCAGATGGTCTTTTACATTCTGCTGAAAGCGAATATGTAAAATCACTTGACTGTGACTGATTTTGCCAAATTTCTTGGGTAATCAGGATCAGTTTCTTTTTCTAACGCTGCATGATAAGCTAAAAGTTGTATTGGTACTATTTCCACGAGAGGATACATAGATTCGTTGATGCTGGGAATCTCTATCCAAAAATCATATACATCGCTTGGTTTGTCAGAAATCCCTATGATTTTGGCTCCCCTTGCCTTTATCTCCCTTGCTGACATCAGCGTATCATTATAGGTAGAATCATTAGGATTGATTATCAATACATATGAGTTAGAATCCATTAATGCCAACGGACCATGTTTTAACTCTCCACCAGCGATGCCTTCAGCATGTATGTATGTAAGTTCCTTTAGCTTCAGTGCACCCTCAGATGCGATTGGATAATGTATGCCTCTTCCCAACAAGTAAATGTCTGAAACATCTTTTAGCATTTTTGCAAGCTCTTGGATTTTAGAAGGATCCGAAATAATTTTCTTAATCGCTTCTGATACCTTTACTAGATCTAATCCAATACAACCATCGCATATCTTATCCACTAACTTGTATAAAACGGCAAGCTGTGATGTAAAACTCTTTGTTGCCGCAACTCCTATTTCTGGTCCACAGTTTAGTCCCATTGAAATAGATGAATGATGTACTAATGAAGATGTCATTATATTTACTATGGAAATAATTTTTGAGCCTTTGGTTTTAGCAATATTTACTGCTTCTAAAACATCAGCACTTTCTCCACTCTGAGATACTGCAATTAAAATTGATTTCTCTTCGAATATGTCTGGAGAGAACTGCACCTCACTCGACATTATGGGCTCTATCTTTATTTTTGCATATTTTGAAAACAAAAATTTTGCTATGAGAGCTGCATTATAGCTTGTTCCGCTTCCAGTAATATACAAACTCCTTGCATGTTTTAGAAGATCAGCTGCCCAATCCAGCTCAAGTTTCGTGTTATTTGCAGTATTCATTATTGTTGTTGGTTGTTCAGAAATCTCCTTGAGAGTAAAATGTGCATACTGACCCTTATATGCATCTGCGAATTCCTTTGATACCTTAGTGATTTGATGTTGTACTGGGTTTGCCTCAAAATCAAAGATCTTTAGCTCAGAGGAGCTTATTATGGCGAATTCTCTGTTATCCAAGTAAATCACTTCATCAGCATATTCTACAAATCCCAGTACATCACTTGAAATAAAGTACCCGTCTTTTCCTATGCCAATTATGAGTGGTTCGTGAAGCCTAGCAGCAGCCAAGGTACCATCTTCAAAGACTGCAACAAAAGCAAAACTCCCTTTTAATTCAGAGAGAGTATCAACCATTGATTTCTTAATCTCTTTGGTTTTGTCATGATGATATTGGAGAAGATTTGCGATCACCTCACTATCTGTCTGACTTTTAAAAGTATACCCCTTTTGTTGAAGCTCTTTTTTTAGTTCCTCATGATTTTCAATTATCCCGTTGTGAACTATGGCTATTTCTCCAGAACTTGATGGATGAGGATGAGCATTTGCATCCGTAACATTTCCATGAGTTGCCCATCTGGTATGCCCTATTCCTATAGTACCAGATAGTTCGTCGAGCTTTACCGCTTTGTTTACTTCCAAGACCTTGCCTACTCCTTTCCTTACAAGAATTTGATTATTTGAAAATGTGGCAACTCCTACACTATCATAGCCTCTGTATTCCATTCGTTTCAATCCCTTTACTATTACGGGAGCAGCAGGATTGAGTCCCAAATACCCTATAATCGAACACATATCAATCTATATAGGAATCTCTTGATAAATAATAATTATGCTATTTTAGGCCGCCTTTTCTTCAGTCATTATCTCTTGTGCTGGATGCTGCTTTGCCTTACTCAAGTCAACCTCTGGGGCCAAATGTACTTCCTCTTCCTCTTCCACTGTCACTGTATATGATGGAATAGTTACTGTTCTATCCCCTATCATGACATGACCGTGTACAACTACTTGCCTTGCGAAATAGGGGCTCTTTATTGATGATTTTTTTTGAATTACAGTTTGTAATCGCCTTGATAGCAAATCAGTAACTTTCAGATTCAGAACATCGTCAAGTGTAGAATTCTCTTTTACAAGTCCAATTCTTGCTAATGATCTCATTAGAATTGGTTCTTTCTTAACTCTGATTTCTTGCGTCAACGCTAAAATTGATCTTGCTTGATTTCTTATTCTCGAAAGTTCGGTATGTGCTTTCCATAACTCTCTCTTATTCTTAAGACCAAAAGTACCTAGTACATACAATTCTTCATTTAGTAAATCGTAATTAAGAGGACGTTTTGGACGTCTCCACATTTTCCTAGAATTCTTCGGATAATCTCCCATGATCTCTTATACCTACTTTGTCTTCTTCTCCGCAGCTGGTTTTGCGGCAGGAGCCTTTGTTTCTTTTGCAGGAGCAGCACCACCCTTTGGAGCTGCCGCAGCTGCAGGAGCTGCCGCAGCTGCAGGAGCTGCCGCAGCTGCAGGAGCTGCCGCACCTTCCGCGGGAGCACCTGCGGGTAAAACCTTTCCTCCTTTGCGAACTCCTACGGCACCGCCCTTTCTACCGGTAGTTCGAGTTCTCTGCCCGCGTACTTTTAATCCATATGTGTGACGAAATCCACGCCAACTATTCATTCCCTTTTCTCGTTCAATATCATTTCTTACGTTAAAATCTATATCAGATGTAATCAAGTGTAAATTATTTCCAGAGTCAATATCCTTTCTTCTATTTAGAAACCATGATGGAATATTCAAAGATGGTGGATTTCGCATCACTTTCTCTATTTCTTCTACCTGTGATTCAGTGAGAAAGCCAACATTGCTATTTGGATTAATTTTTAATATGTCCAGAATCGATTTTGCAAAATTGAAACCCATCCCCTTTATTTGACTTATGCCTATGATAGTCTTTTTAGTACCTGGGATGTCCTTACCCGCAATCCTAACAATATGTCTATATTCCTGTGAAGTCAAGTATTGAAAAATCGCCTTCATCCCCGATAAAAACTATGCTAAAATAATAATACTTTAAATCAGATTTAGATAGTATTTACCAAGATGGCTCAAGAAGTCGAAAATCTTGTGAATCGAAGCTACAGTTCAAAACCCAAATATACAGAAATTATGGCCGGTGTTCCAGAAGACTACAAGAAAATTAAAACACTAGGCCAACTTCTAGATATTAATTATAAAATAGTTGGAGCAAAGGATCAACTTAGGAGAAATCTAATTTCAAAGATAAAGTCAAATGAAACGAAATACCCAGGAATAATAGGCTTTGACGAAGATGTTATTCCTTCTCTTGACAGAGCTATACTTTCATACCATGATATGATGTTAATTGGGCAGATAGGACAGGCAAAAACTAGGATTGCCAGAACAATTGCAGAAAATTTGCTTTCTCCAATGCCTATAATCAGTGGTAGCATAACAAATGACTGTCCCATGGATCTTCCTCCAAGCGATTTGCTATTGCTTCTTCATGATAAGGAAAATGTAATGTCAACTCCAAAATTTTACGTCGATAGTGACAGTATGGAGAAAATCCGAAATAACAAACTTGATACTCCCATAGAATGGGTTGAAGGAAAAAATAGGTTCAAGTACGTTCTTGCAACACCAGACATTTCAGTGAAAGACTTGGTAGGTCAAATTGACGCAATAAAAATTGCTAAGAAAGGCACGGAAATGTATGAAATCGAATCCTATTCACCTGGACAATTAATGCAAGCTAAACACGGATTATTCTGCATAGATGAATTACCAGTGCTTGATACTAGAAAACAAGTTGCACTTCTTTCTGTATTGCAAGAGGGGAGATTTACTACGGGGGCATATCCTGTTATTTTCGAACCAAAAACAGTATTTCTTGCGACTGCTAATCCTATAGACTATACCCATTCAGGAAAAATAATCGAACCACTTTATGACCGGTTGAAAAGTCATATCCACACTCACTATCCAAAAACTGAACTAGAAGAGATGTTGATAATGACGCAAGAATCTAAAGTGCCAGCATCATTCATTCCAATCTTTATGCTTAAACTTTTGGCAAGAATTATCCAAAATGCACGCGCTAGCACTGAAATTAATCAGGATAAAGGAGTTAGTGTTAGAATGGGAGTACATAGTTTAGAATTGATCGTGGGTGAGACAGAAAGAACCAGAGCTGTATCTAATAACATCCTAGCCATACCACGACCATGTGATATTTTTTGCATTTCGCAATCTGTAAAATTTGAACTCGCAGAGCTTGACGACACATTTGAAAATCGTAACAAGACTTTGATATTCTTGATAAATAATTCCTTAAAGGAAACTGCACTGGAATATCTAAAAGATCTAGATCAGAGCATTCTTGAGGCTATAAGAAAAGAGTTTTCAAATAAAACATTTCAGGTATCACAAAAAATTGTAGGCTCAAATCATGAACAAATATCCTATAATAATCAAATAAGGAACTTTGTCAATCTTTCAACTCTAGTGGATATTGTATATCAAAAAGTTAAATCTGAGCAGGAAGAGTTTGTTAAAAATACAATTAAATACTCTATTTTAAACGAGCATGTGATAATCTCAGAAAATGTAGAAGCTGAGCTCAGAGCTGCTATAATAGAATTGGTTCTTGAGGGATTGTACTGGTTCGAACCAAAAATATTAGATAAAAGAAATGGTGCATATGTTGCAAGCTGATATTGCAAGTTTTGTATATTTCTCGAGCCAGAAGAATACGTCTGGAAACTCTACATCGCAGAATCCAAGCGAAAAGATAGATCAAGTACTTAAAACAATCGCAAAACAGGTTATCAAGGAGAAAATTCCTTCCCTTCAGGATCTGGAAATGATTTTTCAAGCAGACCAAGAATCCTTGTCCAAAGAACAAGTTGATGCAAAAAGTGAAGGGCAATTGAATATTTTTGGTTCGAATGAGCCACTGACAAAATCTCTAAAGAAACTTGGATATCTTAAAGATGAAAAGAAATGGTTGACAAACAAGGCGTTCTTTGAGATTGGTCAAAAAATGCTAGAGGATGTAATAAAAGCGATAAATGAAGGAGGTCTAGGTCTTCATGAAACTAAGAATATCGGATTTGGGAACACAATACTTGATACTTCGAGAAAACTTGAAAGAGGAGACGAAATGACGCATTTGAACATTCCACATACAATACTAAATGCAATTCAGCGAAAAAAATCAAGATATGAACAACCCACCATTCCTATCTCACTAGAACTCAGCGACTTTGAAAAATTTGAAACAAAAGAGGACGTCAAAGCAGCACTTGTTTACTGTATAGATCTTAGCTCTACAATGAAGTATTCTTTAAACTCAGGGGAGGGTAGCAGAATAGAGTCTGCAAAGAAGGCCTTGTGGGCACTTTATGTTTTAAACAAAAAGTTCTTTCCAAATGACTCCGTTTACATTATAGGTTTTGGTTCTCTAGCATCTCAAGTTAGTCCTCATGATATTCCATATCTAAAAACATATGATGCAAATGACAGTTTTCTACATTATACTAATTATCAAGCGGCCTTTAGAATCGCACTAAAAATTCTAAAGAAAGATGGCTCTCAAAATAAAAGAATTGTTATGATAACTGATGGCCAACCAAGTGCATGTTTTGTTGATGACGAATCGCAGAAAAGCATGATCCTGTCAGATAAACCATATTCACACTTTTATCGTCCAGATGAAGTTACTCTTTCGAAAATAAAAAATGAAAAAGATGTGAAATTAGATGCCGCTGATACTACAGTGTATTTATGTTATAGATACAGGCAAGTGGATCCAATAATAGAATTAAGAACATTACAAGAAGCCAAAAAATGTAAAAGGGAAGGAATTGAGATTGATACAATAATGGTTAGCGAGGAAACAGAATTGTTGAATTATGTAGAAAATCTTGAAAAAAATCTTAAGGGGAGGGCATATTACATAAATCCAGAAAAAATTGATCAAGTTCTAATAAGTGATTTCATCTCTAATAAGAAAAGAATTTTTAATTCTAGACGTGGTTGGCAGATTTGAGCGAGAATTTTGACAAGCAAAGGATAATGGAAGATCTTCTAGATCCTAAAGTGTCATCCATTTTCTTAGAACTTGAAAATGGAGAAAAGGATTCAGAATATCTAACAGAAAAACTACAGATCTCATTGAGTGAATTGAGGGATCGACTTTCGTATGTAATGGAACGTGGGTTTATTACCGTCAATCAAAAGAATGGAAAAGAATTTTTTAAAGCTAATTTTGAGAGACTTGACATGATAATGGAAAATACTAATAATTTTTCTATTGTTGTTGATGGATTAACTGAGCTTGATCAATATCTAAATTAGGATTGAGACTTTATACGATTTCTCACTAGATACATCATCCCAACTGCTAGTCCGCTCAACCCAATTATCAATACAAAGAAACCAGAGATGTCAAGCAATTCTATACCTTCTGGATAGTAACCTATAATCCCAAGAACTTCAATTTCCCTCTGCCCGTTGTTTTCTATTTGCAATTTATAGATCCCACTTGATGAAATACTGAAAGTTTCTTGAACAGGACTTTTTATTATTGTGTTTGTAATTATTGAAGTGCCATCTGGATTAAGTACATCTACCTTCACATTATCGTCATTTCTAAAATCAGTTACTTGCAAAGAGTATACTCCTTTTGTATTCTTGTTTGGATCCATTTCTTTCGTGACAACCATTTGCGCACCTTTAATTAGTTTTTGCTGTTGATTTGAAAGATTTTCCGTTGTTGTTTGAGACTGATAAGCAGTTATTCCAATACCTATTATGACAAGTATTGCACTTATAATTATAATTAATTTCGGCTTTATCATATCGCACCTCAATCCTGTCTCTTAGTTAAAACTTCTTAATGTGCGATTTTGAATTCTTATATGATTTTTAAAGCACAATTGGTGCGACAACATTATCTTGTAGATATAATATAGCATTATGATTGTACAAACTGCTTATTATTTTTCTAGTAATTTCAACAATCTTACCTCCTGTATCATTTAATCCTGTCAAAGCATATTCAGATCATCCAAATCTTTTTGTCTCTGCTGAAAATAGTCTTTTTGATAACCATTTTTTCGGAGCAATGGTGGTGGAAGTTATTGTGAGACAACAAAACACCCAACTTGATCAATCTATTGGGGAACCTAATGTGTCAGTTGATGGCAAGCGTCTTAGGATGGTACAAAGCACTGATGGCAATTGGTACGCCTTTTTTGCAAATACTGATAAAGCAAAACAAGCTGACCAAATAGCACTTTCTGGATTACCAGGTCAAAGTATTGATTTTGGAGTCTTTTGTTCTGGATCTACACCGTCACAGGTTTTTGGTGTAGATTTTTCACAGACTGATGGTGTAGCCATACCTGATTCTGCAAATTTAACTGGCACAACCCAAGGAAATGCTGCATTTAGCTCATGCAGTGGTAATGCAACTGCACTTACGAGCCAAAATAACGTTATACGAAATATACCATTTTTAAATACAAATCCTAAAGTTTTACCTGGCCAAATAGGAATAAACCAAAATGTTTGGCCTCTAATTCAACTTTTCACATTTAGTGAAAGTGTTCATATTGAATACAATGGCGCTGGTAGTACTCAAAGCGTAGACCTTGAGTATTCTGACATTCCAAAAATTGGGTTAAGCTTGGATAAGGTTAGTTATCCTCCAGGCTCCGAAGTATTTGCAACAATAAATGATACTCAATTAAACATGGATCCTACGTCTCAAGATTCTTGGACATTTAATGTCGATTCACCAGAAGCAACATTTTACCAGGCCTTTGCATTAGTGGGTGGCAGCGCGAGTGGTTCAGGATTAGTCAACTTGCTTCCTTCTCTACCAGATCTTGGTTTCAGGGATAACGGTCACTTGACTATGAGTATAGGAAATGTAGTTAATCTCAAAACCAATCCTCTGCAAACAAGTTCATCCATAACGGCAAATGGCATAACCTACAGCAAGTTAGTGACGTTTGTAGAAACAGGCCCAAATACGGGAATTTTTGAAAGCTCCTTGAATAGTATATCTACATTAGGAATATTGCAAAACGCCCCTAGAGATAGCTCAGGTTCAATAACCTACAATCTTCAAAGTGCCTCCATTGTTTCAGGGACCTCTACAGCTGGTCTCACTACTGGAACAGTAAATGGCAATTTTG
>Ga0335084_10004163_pt1 | contig 14245 bp, 18 predicted proteins | sample Lox_Sample_44_FD_206721 | JGI IMG/M metagenome (GOLD analysis project Ga0335084, IMG submission 206721) | Soil microbial communities from Loxahatchee National Wildlife Refuge, Florida, United States - Lox_Sample_4.4 | ecosystem: Environmental > Terrestrial > Soil > Wetlands | place: USA...
GCCGGCGCCGTCCGGCCGCCGCAGCATGGTTGCAGCCATCGAGGTCCGAGGACTCGTCAAGCGCTACGGCACCCTCCAGGCGCTCGCCGGCGTCGATCTCGAGATCCCGCGCGGGGAATTCTTCGGCCTGCTCGGGCCGAACGGCGCCGGCAAGACGACGCTGATCAGCGTGCTCGCCGGGCTTGCGCGCGCGGACGAGGGCGTCGCGCGCGTGCTCGGACACGACGTCGTCGGCGAGTACCGGTCCGCGCGGCGGCTGCTCGGCGTGGTGCCGCAGGAGCTCGTGTTCGATCCGTTTTTCACCGTGCGCGAGACGCTCGCGATCCAGTCCGGGTACTACGGTTTGCGGACGAACCGCGCCTGGATCGACGAGGTGATGCATCACCTCGACCTCACGTCCAAGGCGAACGCCAACATGCGCACGCTCTCCGGCGGCATGAAACGCCGGGTGCTCATCGCCCAGGCGCTCGTGCACCGGCCCCCGGTGATCGTGCTCGACGAGCCGACCGCCGGCGTCGACGTGGAGCTGCGCCAGGGGCTCTGGGAATTCGTCCGGCGCCTCAATCGTGACGGTCACACGGTCGTGCTCACCACGCATTACATCGAGGAGGCGGAGATGCTCTGCGACCGCATCGCGATGCTGAAGGCCGGACGGATCGTTGCGCTCGACGCGACGTCGGACCTCATCCGGCGATTCCACGCGCTCCACCTGCGCGTGCGGCTCGACGGCCCGGTGCCGCCGCGGCTCGCCGAGCGCGCGGTCGAGAGCGAACCGGGGCGCCACACCTTCAAGCTCGGCGAATACGCCGAGGTCGAGGCGGTGCTCGCCGAGCTGCGGGCTGCGGGCGCGCGCATCCTCGAGATGGAGCTCGTGCAACCCGACCTGGAGGAGGTGTTCGTGCAGATCATGCGCGGCGCCGAACCGCCGGTTGCAGAACGCCCGGCGCACGAGCCGCATGCAGAACCCCGAACGCGCCATTGAGGCCGTCGCGCAGTCGCCGGCCGTGTCCGCCTGGACCGGCTTCGCGACGCTCCTCTACAAGGAGCTCCTGCGTTTCTGGAAGGTGAGCTTCCAGACGGTGGCGGCGCCGGTGCTGACGGCGCTCCTCTATCTTCTCATCTTCGGTCACGTGCTCGAGGGGCGCGTGCAGGTGTACGAGCAGATCTCCTACACCGCGTTCCTCGTCCCGGGGCTGGTCATGATGTCGATGCTCCAGAACGCGTTCGCCAACAGCTCGTCGAGCCTGATCCAGTCGAAGGTGACCGGCAACATCGTGTTCGTGCTGCTGACGCCGCTCTCGCACGTGGAGTTCTTCGCCGCCTACGTGGTCGCGTCGATGGTCCGCGGGCTGGCGGTCGGCGCGGGCGTCCTGCTCGTGACGCTGCCCTTTGCCGCCGTGCCGGTCGAGCATCCGTTGTGGGCGGCGGGATTCGCGCTCGCCGGCTGCGCGATCCTTGGCACGATGGGCCTCGCCGCCGGCATCTGGGCCGAGAAGTTCGACCAGCTCGCGGGGTTCCAGAGCTTTGTCATCATGCCGCTCACATTCCTCGCCGGCGTGTTCTACTCGATCCATTCCCTGCCGGCGTTCTGGGAGCGGGCGTCGCGGCTCAACCCGTTTTTCTACATGATCGACGGCTTCCGGTACGGCTTCTTCGGCGTGTCGGACGTCGATCCGCGCGCGAGCCTCGCGATCGTCGGAGTGTTCCTCGCGGGCCTTGCGGCGATTACACTCGCGGCACTCAAGGCGGGCTATCGCCTGCGCCACTAGCCAGCAGAGAAGGCACCCGACATGGTTCGTCCCGAGGACGTCAAGCACTACATCGAGCAGGGGCTCGCCTGCGACCGCGTCGAGGTCGCGGGCGACGGCCATCACTTCGAGGCGGTGATCGTGAGCCCGGCATTCCGCGGCAAGAGCCGCGTGCAGCAGCACCAGCTCGTGTACCGGGCGCTCGGCGAGCGCATGCGCGAGGAGATCCATGCGCTGTCGATCCAGACCTTCACGCCCGAGGACTGGGCGGCGGCCGGCAGGTAGGCGCGGGCGGATGCCTCTTTTTCGCCAGATTCCGGGCGGATACTCCGACCGGTGCCGACCGGTGGACTGCGGATGGACAAGCTAGCGATTCAGGGTGGCGTGCCGTTGCGGGGTGAGGCCCGCGTGTCCGGCGCGAAGAACGCGGCGCTGCCGCTGATGTGCGCGGCGCTGCTTTCGTCCGAGCCGCTGCGGCTCGCGAACGTGCCGCGGCTGCGCGACGTGCGCACGATGATGGAGCTCCTCACCCAGATGGGCGTCGGCGTGGAGCGCGACGGCGACGTGCTGCTGCTCGCAGCCCAACGCGTCGAGCGCCCGGTCGCGCCCTACGAGCTCGTCAAGACGATGCGCGCCTCGATCCTCGTGCTCGGGCCGCTCGTCGCGCGCGGCGGCGAGGCGCGAGTGTCGCTGCCCGGCGGCTGCGCGATCGGGCTGCGCCCGGTGGACCAGCACATCAAGGGCCTCGAGGCGCTCGGCGCGGACATCAGCGTCGAGCAGGGGTACATCACCGCCCGCGCGACGCGCCTCAGGGGCGCGAAGCACGAGATGGAGCTCGTCACGGTCACCGGCACCGAGAACCTGATGATGGCGGCGGCGCTTGCCGAGGGCACCACGGTGCTCTCAAACGCGGCGCGGGAGCCCGAGGTGGTCGATCTCGCGAACTGTCTCAACGCGATGGGCGCCCGGGTAAGCGGCGCCGGGACCGACGTCATCACGATCGCAGGCGTCGAGCGGCTTCGCGGTGCGGCGCACCGCATCATGCCCGACCGGATCGAGACCGGCACCTACCTCGCCGCCGCCGCGGCGACGGGGGGGGCGGTGACGCTGCGCGACGCCGATGCGGGGCTGCTCGGCGCCGTGATCGACAAGCTCCGCGAGGCCGGCGCGACGATTGAGGCAACCGACCGGACGATCCATCTCGAGATGACGCGCCCGGCGCAGAGCGTGGACGTTCACACCGCGCCGCATCCGGGCTTCCCAACCGACATGCAGGCGCAGCTGATGGCGCTTGACGCGATCGCCGAAGGCATCGCGACGATCACCGAAAACATCTTCGAGAACCGTTTCATGCATGCGCTCGAGCTGGCGCGCCTCGGCGCCGACATCGAGACGACGGGCCACACCGCGATCGTCCGCGGGGTGAAGCGCCTCCAGGGCGCCACCGTGATGGCGACCGACCTTCGCGCCTCGGCAAGCCTGGTGATCGCCGGGCTCGTCGCCGAAGGCGAGACCGTCGTCGATCGCATCTACCACCTCGACCGCGGCTATGAGGCGATGGAAGCCAAGCTCGCCGCCCTCGGCGCGCGCGTCCAGCGGGTGAAATAGAGGGCACCGCCGGAAATACGGGAGTGCGGCCGGTTTTCCTTTAGAATCGGGGCTTTGCAGAACAAGTTCCGCGCCCCGTGTCCGGCATCACGCTCGCGCTGTCCAAGGGCCGGATCCTCGACGAAACGCTCCCGCTGCTCGAGGCCGCGGGCATTGCGCCGGCCGAGGATCCGGAGACCTCGCGCAAGCTCATCGTCCCCACGCGCCGCGCGGGCGTGCGGCTCGTGCTCGTGCGCGCGTCCGACACGCCGACCTACGTGCAGTACGGCGCCGCCGACCTCGGCATCGCGGGCAAGGACGTCCTCTATGAGCACGGTGGCGCCGGGCTCTACCAGCCGCTTGACCTCAGGATCGCCGCGTGCCGGATGGTGGTCGCCGTGCGCGACGGCTTCGACTACGCGCGCGCGGTCCGGCAAGGTGCGCGCTTGCGCGTCGCCACCAAGTATCTGCGGGTGGCGCGCGAGCATTTCGCCGCGAAGGGTGTGCACGTCGACCTCATCCGGCTGTACGGCTCGATGGAGCTCGCGCCGCTCACCGGGCTCGCCGACGCGATCGTCGACCTCGTCGCGACCGGCAACACGCTGCGCGCCAACGCGCTGCACGCGGTCGAGGACATCATGCCGATCTCGAGCCGCCTGATCGTGAACCAGGCGGCGCTCAAGCTGAAGCGCGAGCGGCTGCAGCCGCTGATCGAGGCGTTCGAGACCGCGGTCGCCACCCATGCCTGAGATCGCACGGCTCTCCACGCGCGAGCCCGGCTTCGACGCCCGCCTCGCCGCGCTCACCCGTCTCGAGGCCTCGCAGGACGAGGCGGTCGACCGCGCAGTCGCCGCGATCGTCGAGGACGTGCGCGCGCGCGGCGACGCGGCGGTACTCGAGTACACGCGACGTTTCGACCGCGTGGCGGCATCGAGCGTCGCCGACCTCGAGATCCCGAGGCCCGATCGCGAGCGCTCGCTCGCGGGGCTCGATCCTGCAGTGCGCGATGCGCTCGCAGCCGCGGCAACGCGTATCCGCGGCTACCACGAGCGCCAGCGGGCCGAATCCTGGAGCTATACCGAGGCCGACGGCACGGTACTCGGGCAGCGCGTGACGCCGCTCGACCGCGTCGGGCTCTACGTCCCCGGCGGCAAGGCGGCCTACCCTTCGTCGGTGCTGATGAACGCGCTGCCGGCGAAGGTTGCCGGCGTTGGCGAGCTCGTCATGTGCGTACCGACGCCGGACGGCGCGCGGAACCCGCTGGTGCTCGCCGCCGCGCAACTCGCCGGGGTCGACCGCGTGTTCGCGATCGGCGGCGCGCAGGCTGTCGCTGCGCTCGCGTACGGCACCGCCACGGTTCCCGCGGTCGACAAGATCGTCGGCCCGGGCAACGCGTACGTCGCCGCAGCGAAGCGCCGCGTCTTCGGCACCGTCGGGATCGACATGGTGGCCGGGCCGTCCGAGATTCTGGTGATCTGCGATGGTTCGACCGATCCCGACTGGATCGCGATGGACCTCTTTTCGCAGGCGGAGCACGATGAGGTCGCGCAGGCGATCCTGCTCGCACCCGATGCCGGGTTCATCGAGCGGGTCGCCGCGAGCATCGACCGCCAGCTCGCCGCGATGCCGCGCCGCGACGTCATCCGGGCAGCGCTCGCGAACCGCGGCGCGCTGATTCTCGTGCGCGATCTCGCGGAGGCGTGCGAGATCGCGAACCGCATCGCGCCAGAGCACCTCGAGCTGTCGGTCGCGCGGCCGGAGAACTGGCTCGACCGGATCCGTCACGCGGGCGCGATCTTCGTCGGCCGCTACAGCTCGGAGGCGCTCGGCGACTACTGCGCAGGACCGAACCACGTGCTGCCGACATCGCGGACGGCGCGCTTCTCGTCGCCGCTCGGCGTCTACGATTTCCAGAAGCGATCGAGCATGATCAACGTCTCGCGCGCCGGGGCGCGCTCGCTCGCACCGGTCGCGGCCGCGCTCGCGCAGGGCGAGGGGCTGCCGGCGCACGCGCGCTCAGCCGAGCTCCGTCTGGAGACCGAATCGTGAAGCGCGAGGCGGTGAAGCTCGGGCCCGGCGACCTCGTGCGCGAGGAGATACTGTCGCTGAAGGCGTATCACGTCGCGCCCGCGGTCGGCATGATCAAGCTCGACGCGATGGAGAACCCGTACCGGCTGCCCGAGCCGCTGCGCGAGGAGCTCGGCCGGCTCGTGTCGTCGCTGCCGATCAACCGCTACCCCGATCCGGCCGCGCCGGAGCTGGCGGCGCGGCTCCGCTCGACCTTCGGCATCGGTGACGAGCACGGCCTCCTGATCGGCAACGGCTCCGACGAGATCATCTCGATCGTCGCCCACACGCTCGCGCGTCCGGGCGCGGTGCTGCTCGCCCCCGAGCCGTCGTTCGCGATGTACCGGATGAATGCGGTCATCTCGCGCATGCGCTATGTCGGCGTGGCGCTCAATGCTGACTTCACGCTCGATCAGGCGCGGTTCCTGGCCGCCATCGAGGAGCATCGACCGGCGGTCGTTTTCGTTGCCTACCCCAACAACCCGAGCGGGAACCTCTTTCCGGAGCCGGCGGTGGAAGCGATCCTCGCGGCCGCGCCGGGCCTCGTCGTGCTCGACGAGGCATACCACGTCTTCGCCGGGCGGACGTTCATGACCCGCCTCGGCGAGTTCCCGAACCTGATGGTCATGCGCACGGTCTCGAAGCTCGGGCTCGCCGGCGTGCGTCTCGGATATGCCGCGGCACGCCCCGAATGGATCCGGGAGCTCGACAAGGTCCGGCCGCCGTACAACGTCAGCGTGCTCGCGCAACACGTCTCGGAGCGGCTGCTCGCGCACATCGACGTGCTGCACGGCCAGGCCGAGCGCATCAAGGCCGAGCGCACCGCGATGTTCGATCGGCTCGCCGACCTGAAGGGCGTCGAGGCGTTCCCGAGCGACGCGAACTTCATCCTGGTCCGCGTGCGGGATGCGGCGGCCGTCGACGCCCGTCTCAGGGCGCGCAACATCCTGGTGCGGAACTTCCACGGCAGCCATCCGCTGCTCGCCAACTGCCTGCGGCTCACCGTCGGCACGCCCGGCGAAAACGAGCTCGCGCTGGCCGCCCTCGCGGAGAGCGTATGAGAAACGCCGCGGTCACCCGCAAGACGGCCGAAACCGAGATCCGGGTTTCGGTCAACCTCGACGGCACCGGGAAGGCGAAGCTCGCCACCGGCGTGCCGTTCCTCGACCACATGCTCGACCAGGTCGCGCGCCACGGCCTGATCGACCTCGACATCGAGGCGAAAGGCGACCTGCACATCGACGCCCACCACACCGTCGAGGACATAGGGATTACCCTCGGTCAGGCGGTGGCGAAGGCGATCGGCGACAAGAAAGGCATCCGCCGGTTCGGGCATGCCTACGTCCCGCTCGACGAGGCGCTCTCGCGCGTGGTGATCGACTTCTCCGGGCGACCGGGTCTCGAGTTCCACGTCGCGTTCGTGCGCGCGCGGATCGGCGAGTTCGACGTCGACCTCGCGCACGAGTTCTTCCAGGGCTTCGTGAACCACGCGCAGGTGACCCTGCACGTCGACAACCTGCGCGGGTCGAATGCGCACCACCAGGCCGAGACGGCGTTCAAGGCGTTTGCGCGGGCGCTGCGGATGGCGGTCGAGCCTGACCCCCGGACGGGAGGGGCCGTGCCTTCGACCAAGGGCACGCTCTAGGCGGCTCGCGCTTCCCCGGCGTCTTCGCAGTCCCCGCCAGCATGATGCACATCGCAGTGGTCGACTACGGCATGGGCAACCTGCGCTCGGTCTCGAAGGCGATCGAGCACGTGGCGGCCGGCCGCCCGGTGCTGGTCACCTCCGACGCGGCGGACATCGACGAAGCGGAGCGGGTCGTCTTCCCGGGGCAGGGCGCGATGCCGGATTGCATGCGCGAGCTCGAGCGGGCGGGGCTGCGCGAAGCAGTCGTCCGCGCTGCAGCTGCGAAACCGCTGCTCGGCATCTGCATCGGCGCGCAGATGCTGTTCGACTGGAGTGCCGAGGGCGACACCCCCGGTCTCGGCACGTTCCGGGGGCGGGTGGTCCGGTTCCCGCCCGATCGTCTGCACGACGCGCCGGGCGGGCCGCTCAAGGTCCCGCACATGGGCTGGAACCGGGTGCACCAGACCGTGGCGCACGCGCTGTGGCGCGGCATCGGCGCCGGCGAGCGCTTTTACTTCTGCCACAGCTACTTCTTCGTGCCTGAGGAAAACGACCTCGAAAGCGCGCGCGCGGAGTACGGGCTCCCCTTTACCTGCGCGGTGGCGCGGGATAACATTTTCGCGGTACAGTTCCATCCCGAGAAAAGCCACTCGGCCGGATTGCAGCTGCTCGCCAACTTCGTCTCCTGGAAGCCCTAAGCCGCTCGATCCTCCGCGGCGCGCGAGCGCCGTCTCCCGCACTGCCAACCCCGCTTCCCGCCACCGCACCCGCGATGGTCATCATCCCGGCGATCGATCTGAAGGACGGCCGTTGCGTCCGCCTGAAACAGGGCGACATGGCCCAGGCCACGGTCTACTCCGACGACCCGGTCGCGATGGCGAAGCACTGGCTCGCGCAGGGCGCGCGCCGGCTGCATATCGTCGACCTGAACGGCGCGGCGGCCGGGCGCCCGAGGAACGAGGGCGTGATCCGCGACATCCTCAAGGCGGTGGGCGACGACCTCCCGATCCAGCTCGGCGGCGGCATCCGCGACCTCGACACGATCGAGAAATACCTCGACTACGGCGTGAGCTACATCGTCGTCGGCACGGCGGCGGTGAAGAATCCCGGCTTCCTGTCCGACGCGTGCACCGCGTTCGCCGGCCACGTCATCGTCGGACTCGACGCGAAGGACGGCAAGGTCGCGGTCGAGGGCTGGTCGAAGCTCACCGGCCACGACGTGATCGATCTCGCGAAGAAGTTCGAGGACTACGGCGTGGAGGCGGTGATCTACACCGACATCGGTCGCGACGGCATGCTGACGGGCGTGAACGTGGACGCGACGATCCGCCTCGCGCGCGAGTTGCGGACGCCGGTGATCGCGAGCGGTGGCCTGATCGGCCTCGACGACGTGAAGGCCCTGTGCGCGCTCGAGCCGGACGGCGTGATGGGCGTGATCACCGGCCGGGCGCTGTATCAGGGGACGGTCGATTTCAAGCAGGCGCAGGCGGAAGCTGACAGGCTGAGCGAGGCAGGAAAGGGGAAGGTGGAAGGCTAACGACCGGCGCGGCCTCGTCCCTCCCCCTTGCCCGTCCTCCTTCCCTCTTCGCCTTCCTCCTCGCCCTTCCCATGCCGCTCGCCAAGCGCATCATTCCCTGTCTCGACGTCACTGCGGGACGGGTCGTGAAGGGCGTCAATTTCGTCAATCTGCGCGACGCCGGCGATCCGGTGGAGATCGCGCGGCGCTACGACGACCAGGGCGCCGACGAGCTTTGCTTTCTCGACATCACCGCGAGTTCCGACGAGCGCGACACGATCGTGCAGGTGGTCGAGGCGGTTGCGGCCCAGGTCTTCATCCCGCTGACGGTCGGCGGCGGCGTGCGGAGCGCCGCGGACGTGCGGCGGCTCCTCAACGCGGGCGCCGACAAGGTTTCGATCAACACGGCGGCGGTGCAGGACCCGGGCGTCGTCGAGGACGCCGCGGGCCGCTTCGGCTCGCAATGCATCGTCGTCGCGATCGACGCCAAGCGCTCGCGCGACGGCTGGGAGGTGTTCACCCACGGCGGTCGGAAACCCACGGGGCTCGACGCGGTCGAATGGGCACGGCGCATGCAGGCCGCGGGGGCGGGCGAGATCCTGCTCACGAGCATGGACCGCGACGGCACGCGCGCCGGGTTCGATCTCGCGCTGACGCGCGCGGTCGCCGAGGCGGTGGACGTGCCGGTGATCGCGAGCGGCGGCGTCGGCAACCTCGAGCATCTTGCCGCGGGGGTGATCGAGGGGAAGGCCGATGCGGTCCTCGCGGCGAGCATCTTTCACTACGGCGAATACACCGTGCGGCAGGCAAAGGAAGTCATGGCCGCGCACGGGATCGAGGTCCGGTTGTGACGACAAGTTGGCTCGACGATGTGAAATGGGACGAGCGTGGCCTCGTACCGGTCGTGGCGCAGGAGGTCCTGACCGGGCATGTGCTCATGCTCGCCTGGATGGACCGCGCGGCGCTCGAGCGCACCGCCGAGACGGGCGAGGCGGTGTACTACTCCCGCTCGCGCGAGCGGCTGTGGCGCAAGGGCGAGGCGTCCGGCCACATCCAGCGGGTACGGGAGATCCGTATGGACTGCGACAACGACGTGGTGCTGCTCAAGGTGGAGCAGGTGGGCGGCATCGCCTGCCACACCGGGCGGCCGAGCTGTTTCTTCCAGAAGCTCGTCGACGGGCGCTGGGTGACCGTTGAAGCGGTGGCCAAGGATCCGCGGGAGATCTACCGAAGGGACTGAGCAAGCATGAGCGACATCCTCGACCGGCTGGCCGAATCGATCGAAAGCCGCAAGGGCGGCGACCCGCAGCGCTCGTACGTCGCGCGGCTGCTCGCGCAGGGCGAGGACGCGGTACTGAAGAAGATCGGCGAAGAGGCGACCGAAACGGTGATGGCCGGCAAATCCGGGGATCGTCTGCGGATCGTCGGCGAGATGGCGGACCTGTGGTTCCATTGCCTGGTCGCGCTTGCGCACTACGGCCTCGGTCCGGGCGACGTGCTCGCGGAGTTGCGGCGCCGCGAGGGCATCTCGGGCATCGACGAGAAGGCCGCGCGCGGCGGCGGGCGCATCGAGGCGGAGAAGGAGTAGCGGAATGACGCAGGGGACCACGCCTGAGAACTGCATCTTCTGCCGGATCGTCCGCGGCGAGATCCCGTCGCAGAAGGTCTACGAGGACGCCGAGGTGCTGGCGTTCAAGGACGTTCGCCCCGCCGCGCCGGTGCACGTCCTTCTCGTCCCGAAGCTGCACATCGCTTCGCTCTACGAGGTCGACGCCGGTCAGGTCCCGCTCCTCGGGCGTCTGCTGGGCCTCGCCGGGCGGATTGCCCGGGACCAGGGTGCAGCCGACGGCTTCCGGACGATCGTGAATACGGGACGGGTAGGGGGGCAGGAGGTGTATCATCTCCACCTCCACGTAATCGGCGGTCCCAAGGCCCTCGGGCCGATGATCGTCCGACAGTAGGCAAGGAATCGACATGGGATCGTTCAGCATCTGGCACTGGCTGATCGTGCTGCTCATCATCGTGCTCGTCTTCGGCACGAAGAAGCTGCGCAACATCGGATCGGACCTCGGCAACGCGGTGAAGGGCTTCAAGGACGGCATCAAGGGCGGCGCGGCGGAAAGCGCGCCGAACGGCGGCGGCACGCCGCCGCAGGTGTCGGGCCAGACCATCGAAGGCGAGGTCAAGAAGGAGTCGAGCACCAAGGCCTGACGCGGGCGCCGCCCGCGTCGACGCGCGTCAGGACGCCGGGCCCGCCCGGCTTCTTTTTTGGACCAGCCCGGCGCGACGCACCCTTGCCGGGCGTGACTGGAGGCTCCTTCGCAAGAGCCCTATCGGGTGATGTGAGTGATCAAGGCCGTCTGACTTCCAATGTTCGACATCGGTTTCTCGGAGCTGCTCGTCATCGCGGTGGTCGCGCTGCTCGTGATCGGCCCGGAGAGGCTGCCGAAGGTGGCGCGCACTGCCGGCATCATGTTTGGCCGCCTCCAGCGCTATGTAAACGACGTGAAGGCCGACATCCAGCGCGAGGTCGAGCTCGACGAGCTGAAGAAGCTCCGCTCGCAGTTCGAGGACGCGGCGAAATCGGTCGAGCAGTCGGTGAGCGAGGTCGACCAGCAGATGCGCGCGGTCGGGGACGATCTCAATCGGTCGATCGGCGACCCGGCCGCCGGCGGCTCCACCGGCCCGGACACCGCGTCCGCACTGCCGCCGCCGGCCGATTCGGGCGCGCCCGCCAAGACTTCCAGCGAAGCGAAGGTCTAGCCTGCAGCCCATGGCCGGCGAGCAGGACACCTTCATCTCCCACCTCGTCGAGCTCCGCGACCGGCTGCTGCGGTCGCTGCTCGCGGTGGGGCTCGCGTTCATCGTGCTGTTCTTCTACCCCGGGTCAGGGCCGATCTACGATTTTCTCGCGGCGCCGCTGATGCAGGCGCTGCCCCAGGGCACCAAGATGATCGCGACCGGCGTGATCACGCCGTTCATGGTCCCGGTCAAGGTCACCGCCTGGGTCGCGCTGATCGTCGTGCTGCCGTACGTGCTCTATCAGGCGTGGGCGTTCGTCGCGCCGGGCCTCTACGCGCACGAGAAGCGGCTGGCGCTGCCGCTGGTGATCGCGAGCACCGTGCTGTTCCTCGCCGGGATCGCGTTCTGCTACTACTTCGTATTCGGCAAGGTCTTCAAGTTCATCAACAGCTTCGCGCCCCAGAGCATCACGCCGGCGCCGGACATCGAGGCCTACTTCAGCTTCGTGCTCACGATGTTCCTCGCGTTCGGGGTGACCTTCGAGATTCCGGTGGTGGTCGTGGTGCTCGCGCGCGCCGGCATCGTAACGATCGAGCAGTTGAAGTCGGTGCGCCCCTACGTGATCGTCGGCGCCTTCGTCGTGGCCGCCGTCGTCACGCCACCCGACGTCCTGTCGCAACTCCTGCTCGCGATACCGATGTGCCTGCTGTACGAGCTCGGGCTCTTTGTCGCCCGCTTCTCGGGGAAGCCCGTCGGCAAGTCGGACTGGACGGCGCCATCGGATGCCGAGATGGACCGCGAGCTCGACAAGGCGGAAGCGGACAACAAGCACCCGAAGTGACCGCGCGGGGCCCCGCCCGCGCGAACCGGCGCTCCGCCGGCGCGGGGCGCTCGCCGAGGTTCCGCCGCCGCGATCCGCAGGCTATTCGCGCAGGCCGCGTCGCCGCTGCACTGGCGGCCGCTTGCCGACGGTGACCTGCAGGTCGAGCTCCTTCTGGTCGCGGCGGAGCTTCAGGTTCGCCTGGCTGCCGGGCTTGAGATCGGCGACGGTGTCGAGCATCGTCGCCGTATCGGGAGTGGGCACTGCGTTGACCGCGAGCAGCACGTCGCCCGCCTTGACCCCGGCCTTCTCCGCCGGGCCGTCGCGCTCCACGCCGGCGATCAGCACGCCGGAGGTCTTTGCCGTCTTGAGCGCCTCCGCCACCTCCGAGGACACGCCCTGCGTCTGCACGCCGATGTAGCCGCGCGTCACGCCGCCCTGCTCGACGATCTGCTCGAGCACAGCCTTGACGGTCGACACCGGGATCGCGAAGCCGATGCCGACCGAGCCGCCGGTGCGCGAGAAGATCGCGGTGTTGATGCCGATCAGGTTCCCGGCGGCGTCGATCAGCGCGCCGCCGGAATTGCCGACGTTGATCGACGCGTCGGTCTGGATGAAGTTCTCGTAGGTGTTGAGGTTGAGGCCGCGGCGGCCGAGCCCGGAGACGATGCCCATCGTCACCGTCTGCCCCACGCCGAACGGGTTGCCGATCGCGAGCACCACGTCGCCGACGCGCACCGCCCCTGGGGCGCCGAACGTCATCGCGGGCAGGTTCTCGCGCTCCACCTTCAGCACCGCGAGATCAGTGTCCGGATCGGTGCCGACCAGCTTCGCTTTCAGCCGCGTCTTGCCGTCGGCGAGCAGCACCTCGATCTCTTCCATGTCCTCGACCACGTGGTTGTTGGTCAGCAGGTAGCCCTTCGGGCTCACGATCACGCCCGACCCGAGCCGCGGGCCGCGCGGATCGTCGAGCTGCTCACCGAAGAACCGCCGGAACACCGGGTCGTCCGGGACCTGCTGGCGCGAGCCGTGGGCGGTCCCCGAGGTGAAGACGTACACGACGGCCGGCGCCGCCTTGGCCACGGCCTCGCTATAGGAGGCCGCCCTCGCGGCGACCTCGCGCTGGGGGACAGCCTGCTGCACGACCACCGGGGCCGGGGACGCCTCGCGGGTCGTGAGCCACTCGGGCTTGAGCGTCGTGACGGCGAAGAGCGCCGCGAGCGCGACGGTTGCCGCCTGCGCGAACCAGAGCCAGAGCCGTTTCATGTCATTGCACCCCGCCTAGAATGGGGGTTCGATAGGGCTTCGGAGCGACGGCGATGAACCGCGATGAGCTGGCACGTCATCTCGACCAGCTGCTGGATGTCTCCCGTATCCGCGATTATTGCCCAAACGGATTGCAGGTGGAAGGTCGCCTCGAGGTCACCCGCCTGGTGTCCGGCGTGACCGCCAGCGTGGCGCTGATCGAACGTGCAACGGCGGCCGGCGCCGACGCCTTGCTGGTGCATCACGGCTACTTCTGGAAGGGCGAGGACCCGCGGCTCGTCGGGACGCGCAAGCGCCGGATCGAGCTCGTGCTCGCAGCCGGGCTCAACCTCTTCGCCTATCACCTGCCGCTCGATCTCCATCCGGAGCTCGGCAACAACGCGCAGCTCGCCGCCCGGCTCGGGCTCCGCACCGAAGGACGCGGCGGCGAACAGGACCTCGTCGCCTATGGTGCGCTCGATGCGCCGACCGATCTCGACGGGTTCGCCGCGCGGGTGAAGGTGCGACTCGGCCGCGCGCCGCTCGTCGTCGGCGAACCGGGCCGCGCGGTGTCGCGCGTCGCGTGGTGCACCGGCGCGGCGCAGGGCTTCTTCGAAACCGCGATCGGGCTCGGCGTCGACGCGTACGTCACCGGCGAGATCTCCGAGCAGCACGTCCACCTCGCACGCGAGTCGGGCGTCGCGTTCGTCGCGGCCGGACACCACGCGACCGAACGATTCGGCGTGCAGGCGGTCGGCGAGCATCTCGCGCGCACGTTCGCGCTGAGCCATCAGTTCGTCGACATCGACAACCCAGTCTGAACCCCCTCGCCAGCCCGTCCGAGCGGCTGGGGTGATGCTGCTTTATACATCTAGATCAATGAGTTGCGTGCA
>Ga0335084_10004164_pt1 | contig 14242 bp, 12 predicted proteins | sample Lox_Sample_44_FD_206721 | JGI IMG/M metagenome (GOLD analysis project Ga0335084, IMG submission 206721) | Soil microbial communities from Loxahatchee National Wildlife Refuge, Florida, United States - Lox_Sample_4.4 | ecosystem: Environmental > Terrestrial > Soil > Wetlands | place: USA...
GCGAGTTACCAACCCGATTATGGTAATATGGTCGAAATCGACCACGGCAATGACATCGTCACACGCTATGCGCATGCTTCAAAGTTGTTCGTGAAGGTTGGTCAGGTGGTAAGACGCGGCGAGAAGATCGCCGAGGTGGGAAGCACCGGTCGTTCCACCGGGAACCATTTGCACTTCGAAGTGCGTTATAAAGGTATCGCTCAGAATCCCGTGCGCTTTTTGCAAAAAGCCGCCAGTTAGCAGTAATGGAAATTGGTAAGGGTGAGGTGATGGATTGCCTCACCCTTAATTATTTGTAGTCGAGAATTTCTTATTTTGTAGTTTGGGAAAATATGATTTCCAGTGTGCTGAAAAGTATCTTCGGTAGCCGCAATGACCGTTTGCTCAAACAATACCGCGCTATAGTCCAAACCATCAATAAGCTGGAAGCCGATACCGCCAAGCTGAGCGACGAGGCTTTGCGCCAAAAAACCGCAGACTTCAAGCAGCGTTTTGCGCAGGGCGAATCACTTGATGCGCTGATGCCGGAGGCATTTGCCGTGGTGCGCGAAGCGAGTACCCGTGTGCTGGGGATGCGTCATTATGACGTTCAGCTGATCGGCGGGATGGTTTTGCATTATGGCAAGATCGCCGAGATGCGCACCGGCGAAGGCAAGACCCTGATGGCCACCCTGCCGGTTTACCTGAATGCGATCTCCGGCAAGGGCGTTCATGTCGTGACTGTGAACGATTATCTGGCCGGCCGCGACGCCGAGTGGATGGGCAAGATTTACCGCTTTCTGGACATGTCGGTGGGAGTGATCCTGTCGCAGATGGACTCGGCCAACAAACAGGAAGCTTATGCTGCCGATGTTACCTACGGTACCAACAACGAGTTCGGATTCGATTACCTGCGCGACAACATGGCGACACATGTCAGCGAACGGTTCCAGCGCACGCTCAATTATGCCATCGTGGACGAAGTGGACTCGATCCTGATCGACGAAGCGCGCACTCCGCTGATCATTTCCGGCCAGGCCGAAGACAACGTGGACGTTTACGTTCGAATCGACAAGCTGGTTCCGCAGCTGGTGCGCAAGCCCGGCGAAGCCGATGCGGAAGGCCTCGGTGATTACACCGTGGACGAGAAGAACAACCAGATCCTGCTGACCGAGTCCGGCCACGAGCACGCCGAAATCATCCTCACCCAGGCCGGCTTGTTGCCGGAAGGGGGCAGTTTGTATGACACCGCCAATATCACGTTGATCCACCATCTGTATGCGGCATTGCGCGCGCATAACCTGTTTCACCGCGACCAGCATTACGTAGTGCAGAACGGCGAAGTAACGATTGTAGACGAGTTCACCGGCCGCCTGATGTCGGGGAGGCGCTGGTCGGATGGCCTGCATCAGGCGGTGGAGGCGAAGGAGGGTGTGCCTATCCAGAAGGAAAACCAGACACTCGCGTCGATCACTTTCCAGAATTATTTCCGCATGTACAACAAGCTGGCCGGGATGACCGGCACGGCCGATACCGAGGCATACGAGTTCCAGCAGATCTACAATCTCGAGACAGTGATCATTCCGCCGAACCGCCCGACCATCCGCAAAGACATGATGGACAAGGTATACCTCACCGCGAAGGAAAAATATCATGCGGTGATCGATGACATCAAGGATTGCTACGAGCGCGGGCAACCGGTGCTGGTGGGCACGACTTCGATCGAAAATTCAGAATTGCTGTCGGGATACCTGGAACGGGACAAGCTGCCGCATCAGGTACTGAACGCCAAACAGCACGCGCGCGAAGCCGAGATCATCGCGCAAGCGGGGCGACCCAAGATGATCACCATCGCCAACATGGCGGGTCGCGGAACGGACATCGTGCTGGGCGGTAATGTGGAGAAGCAGGTCGAACTGGTTCGTGCGGATACCAGCCTGGACGAGCCGGACAAGGCGCAGCGTATCGCGCGGCTCAAAGGCGAATGGGAACATCTGCACCAGCAGGTATTGGATAGCGGCGGACTGCACATCATCGGCACCGAGCGGCACGAGTCGCGCCGCATCGATAATCAGCTGCGCGGTCGTTCCGGACGCCAGGGTGATCCGGGCTCCAGCCGTTTCTACCTGTCGCTGGAAGATCCGCTGTTGCGCATTTTCGCCTCAGACCGCGTCACCGCGATCATGAACAGGTTCAAATTGCCCGAAGGCGAGGCGATCGAGCATAGTTGGGTGACGCGCGCGATCGAGAACGCGCAGCGCAAGGTGGAAGCGCGCAATTTTGATTTGCGCAAGCAGATCCTCGAGTATGACGATGTGGCGAATGACCAGCGCAAGGTGATCTACCAGCAGCGCAGCGAGTTGCTGGAAAGCGCCGATATCGACGAAACCATCCAGGCAATGCGCGATGACGTGCTGGAAAATACCGTCAACCTGTATATTCCGCCGCACTCCATGGAGGAACAATGGGATGTGCCCGCGCTGGAAAAATATCTGGCTGCAGAGTTCCGTCTGGAATTGCCGCTGGTACGCTGGCTGGATGAAGACAAACAGTTGAACGAGGCGGGGTTGCGCGCTCGCATCCGGGAATATGCACAGCGCCAATATCAGGTGAAAGTCGATGCAGTGAGCACCGAGGTCATGCGCCATTACGAGCGGGCGATCATGCTGCAAAGTCTCGATGTGCATTGGCGAGAACATCTGTCTGCACTGGATCATCTGCGCCAGGGAATCCATTTGCGCGGTTACGCGCAGAAGAACCCCAAACAGGAATACAAGCGCGAGGCATTCGAGTTGTTCGCGGCGATGCTGGACGCGATCAAGCTCGAGGTGACGCAGGTATTGATGACCGTTCAAGTGCGCAGCGAGTCGGACGTGGAGGCGGTAGAAGCCGCACCCGCTCCGGGGAATGTGCAGTATCATCATGCGGATTACGATGAGGCGCTGGCATCAACGGACGACAAGCGTGCCGGCGGGGACCCGGCGACCGGGGAACATAAACCGTTTGTGCGCAATGAACAGAAGGTGGGACGCAATGACCCGTGCCCGTGCGGGTCTGGCAAGAAATACAAGCAGTGCCATGGAAGGCTGGCCTAACAAGAAGATTGGGAGAACGAGATGTCATTAGTGATGGATACACTGCGCACATCGACAATCACCGAAGAGCTGAATGAGGCAGAGGTGGAAATTCTCTCTGGACTATTCGAGGTTCATGACTACAAATCCGGGGAGATCATCGTGAAACCCGGAGACGAACAGCCCGACAACCTTTACATACTCGCCCACGGCGATATCGAGGTTAGGATCAAAAGCGGCAGCGAGGTATCCACCATTCATGTGCTTAAGCCCGGCGATCTGGCCGGTATCATCACCTTTGTCGGTGGAGCTGCCTCCGAAATCAGTGCGACGCTATGCGCGGTCGGCAAGACCAAGGTATTGAGCATGGCAAGAGCCGAGTTCGAAAAGCTGATCAATTCCCATCCGATGATCGTCTACAAAGTGATGCGCGGCGTGGTGCGCAATGTGCACGGCATCGTGCGGCGCGTGAACAGCCAATCCGCAGAGCTGAGCAACTACATCTATAAAACCCATGGCCGTTATTAATTCCGATCCCGGATAGAAACGATCACTGTGTAGGGTTCGCTTTCGTCTGGCCGTACTAAATATGTACTGTCTTCGTCGCCTCGATCTCGCCGCCTTGTGCTCCTTCCCATCCGGAATCGGAATAACATTGGATAAACTTATGGAATGCAAATCGTTATGCCGGTCAATCTGACACCGCCCGTCGCGGCCGAGCTGTTGCCTGTTGCGGGCGTTTCTCTGGGTATCGCGGAAGCGAATATCAAGCGCGAGAAACGCAAGGATTTGCTGGTGATGCAGTTGAGCGATGGAGCCCGGGTCGCGGGGGTGTTTACCCGAAATCGATTCTGTGCCGCGCCGGTGACCGTCGCGCGTGAGCACCTTGTCCAACCGGATGGTATTCGCGCGTTGCTGGTCAATACCGGCAATGCCAACGCAGGCACCGGGGAGCAGGGGGTGCAGGATGCGCGCACCAGTTGCGCGGCGCTCGCCGGTTTGCTGGGTTGCAAGCCCTGCCAGATCTTGCCGTTTTCCACCGGCGTGATCATGGAGCCGTTGCCGGTGGCGAAAATCGCCGCTGGTCTGCCTGGCGCAGTCGCAAACATGCGCCCCGATAACTGGCCGGCTGCCGCGGAAGCGATCATGACCACCGACATCGTTGCCAAAGCGGTCTCCAGGCAAGTGACGATTGATGGTGTGCGAATCACCATCACCGGCATCGCGAAAGGTTCCGGCATGATCCATCCCAACATGGCGACCATGCTGGGTTATATCGCCACCGATGCGGCGATCGCGCAACCCTTGCTGCAGGAAATGGTCAGCCAGGCCGCCAACCGTTCGTTCAATTGCATCACCGTGGACGGCGACACCTCCACGAATGATGCGCTGATGCTGATCGCCACCGGCAAGTCTGCTCTGCCGGAGACCGGATCCGCCGATAGCGCGGCAGGCAGGGCATTGCAGGCAGCCATCAGCGAAGTTGCGATTTTTCTTGCGCAAGCCATCGTGCGCGACGGCGAAGGCGCGACCAAGTTCATCACCGTGCAAGTCGAGGGCGGCACGAGCGAGGACGAATGCAGGCAGATTGGCTACGCGATCGCGCGTTCGCCGCTGGTCAAGACCGCGTTCTTCGCCTCCGATCCCAACCTCGGGCGCATCCTCGCCGCGATTGGTTATGCCGGCATAGATGACATGGATGTGACCGCGCTCAAGTTGTATCTGGATGAGGTGCTGGTCGCCGAACGCGGCGGTCGCGCGGCCAGTTACCGCGAAGAGGACGGCCAGCGCGTGATGCGGCAGAGCGACATCACGATCCGCGTGGTGCTGGATCGCGGCAAGGCGGTTGCCACGCTGTGGACGTGCGATTTTTCCTACGACTATGTCAAAATCAACGCCAGCTACCGCAGCTGACAGGGGCTGAAGAACTACTGCGGTGGTCATCTGCTGCGTGGCTCGGTGCTCGCTTCCTTCGCCTACCTGTGAGGTAGGTCTCGGTCGCTGTGCGCCTCGCGCCTTGCATCTGACCATCCTCGCTACATTTTGCAAACCCCTGTCGTTGTAGAACATGGATAATGTGCTTCCATAAAAACAGGAAATAGTCATATGGACAAACTCGAACGCTTCCTCGACCACGCCGAAAGGCTGATGGATAAATTCGAGCGCACGCTGCCAAAGTCGGCAATCGGCAACACTCCGAATTGGGATGCCGCGCATGCGTTCCGCTGGGAACGGGGCAGCCTGGTTTCGGTGCCTCACCCTCACCGTATCGGTCTTGCCGATCTGCTCGGCATCGAGAGACAGAAACAACTTACAACACAAAACACACTCCAGTTCGTGCAGGGCCGCCCAGCCAACAACGTGCTGCTCACCGGCGCGCGCGGCACCGGAAAGTCCTCGCTGGTCAAGGCGCTGCTCAACGAATACGCAAAGGATGGACTGCGGTTGATCGAGGTCGGCAAACCGGCGCTGGCCGACCTGCCGCACATCATCGCGCTGGTTGGGGGCCGGCCGGAGCGCTTCATCCTGTATTGCGACGACCTGTCGTTCAACGCCGACGAACCGGGCTACCAGGCGCTGAAAGCCGCGCTCGACGGATCGCTGGTAGCGTTCTCCGACAACCTGCTGATCTACGCTACCTCCAACCGCCGCCACCTGATGCCGGAATCGATGCAGGACAATCTCGCGACCAAATATGTCGGCGACGAGATCCATCCGGGGGAAAGCATCGAAGAAAAGATTTCGCTGTCCGAACGTTTCGGGCTGTGGGTGTCGTTTTATCCGTTTTCCCAGGACGAATATCTGGACATCGTTTCACACTGGTTGCGTCACTATGGTATGTCGGGCGAGATGGATGAGACTGCGCGGCAGGCTGCGCTCCAATGGGCGATACAGCGGGGGTCGAGGAGTGGCAGGGTGGGTTGGCAGTTTGCGAGGGATTGGGCAGGACGGCAGTAGGTTGGGTTAGCGTGTAGCGCGTAACCCGACATCGAAAGCAAAGTCAAAACCGCCGGGGGTAGCCCGGCAGCTAGTCACTTTCTTTTGCTCCGCCAAAAAGAAAGTAACCAAAGAAAAGGCGCCCCCGGTTTGCCGCCGCTACGCGGCACCCTGCGTTGCTCGACTGGTCAGGCGGCTGCGGAACTCGCGCCGCGCGCTCAAACAGTCCTCGCCGAAATCTCCTGACCAGCCTGCGCTACTCGGCGGCGCACAGGGGGAGAAAATCCAAAATCTCAAATCCGTAAGGTGGGCAACAAGTTGCCCACCTTACAAAAGTAGATAGGCAAAACAATTCGACTCCGGTACATTGGAATCATAGGTTGGGATTGATGCTAATCTTTAGCTATTTTCTGATCAACACACGTTAGAGGTTATATTCATGCGACCAATCTTCACTATTCATGCCGGAGAATTTCTGATCGGGGAATATATTGAGCATAAATTTCGCAACACGAATGTCTGGTTGCCTTCGAAAGATAGCGGCGTTGACCTTCTGGTGACGAATAAGAAAAATCAATCATCAGTTTCGCTACAGGTGAAATATTCTCGTGACTTTTTGGTTACTAATTTATCTGCCGAGTTTCAGGAGCCTATTCGCGCCTTTGGGTGGTGGACATTTGATCGCGAAAAGCTTAGAACATCTCCTGCTGATTATTGGGTATTACTCATCGTTGGTTTCAGTCATCGCACGAATGACTACGTCATCATCAAGCCGCGGGAACTATACAGGCGCCTACATACTCTTCGTCCGAGAGTTGCGAAGTTTCACACCTATCTTTGGGTTACCAGAAAAGATTGTTGTTGGGAAACCCGTGACCTTAGCAATAAAGACAAGGTACTTATGGCTAAGGGTCTGTATAAAAACTCATTGCGGGACTTTAAGCCGTTCTTAAACAATTGGGAACCGATAAGCCAGCTCAATAGGCAATGATAATCTTTATAGCCAGATAGGGTGGGCACACCGTGCCCACCCCATGGTTTGGATTTTTGACTTTCATCCCCTGTGCGCCGCCGAAGATCAGCTGCAAGCGAGCGGAGGTTTAGGCGAGCACTGTTCGAGTCCCGCAGTGGGGCGCGGGGTGTGCGCCCCGCCAGGTCGAGTAGCGCAGCCCCGCTTACTTGCGGCTGATCGAGGGTACCCCGCAGGGGCGGGAAACCGGGGTCGCCTTTTCTTTGGTGACTTTCTTTTTGGCGAAGCAAAAGAAAGTTACTAGCTGCCGGGCTACCCTGGCGGTTTTGTTTTTGGAAGATCAATGTGAACACGCAAGCCGAAAATATTAAAATCGTCGAAGTCGCCGCCGCCGTTCTGCAAAAACCAGACGGCTCCTTCCTGCTGGCCCAACGCCCCCCCGGCAAGATCTGGGCTGGTTATTGGGAATTTCCCGGCGGCAAGATCGAGCTTGGCGAAACGCCGCATCATGCGCTGGTGCGCGAGCTGCGCGAGGAACTGGGCATCACAGTCGAGACCGCATACCCCTGGGTGACGCGTGTGTACGTCTATCCGCATGCGACCGTGCGGCTGAATTTCTTCCGCGTGACAGCGTGGAGCGGCGAACTGCATCCGCACGAGGGGCAGCAATTTTCATGGCAGCATGTGCCGGATATTTCTGTCACTCCTGTGCTGCCCGCCAACGATCCGATACTGCGTGCGCTGTCATTGCCGACGCTGTATGCGATCAGCAATGCAAAGAAATTGGGTGAGAAAGAATTCCTGGGGCGGCTGGAAGTTGCGCTACGAAAAGGGTTGCGGCTGGTGCAGTTGCGCGAGAAGGATTTGTCGCGTGATGCGTTGCGCGCGCTGGCGCTGAAGATGTTGCCGCCGATCCGGCGAAATAATGCACGCCTGATCATCAATGCCGATATCGAACTATGCAGAGACATCGGCGCGGATGGCGTGCAGTTCATCGGCGCGCAATTGGCCGAGTTGAGCGAGCGTCCCGACGTGGAATGGTGTGCGGCCTCCTGCCACAACGCGGCGGAGTTGCGCCGCGCCGAGCATCTGGGTTGCGATTTTGGGCTGCTGAGTCCGGTGCTGGCTACACAGTCGCATCCGGGTGCGCCGCATCTGGGCTGGGAAAGGTTTGCGGCGATCGCGGCGGGCTCATCCATCCCGGTGTATGCGCTGGGCGGTTTGATGCACAGTGACATGGATGCCGCATGGCAGCACGGGGCGCATGGCATCGCCCTGTTGCGTCAGGCTTGGTGAGGCGGCTCGATGAAATCCTGCTCGTTCTCATCCGCGGGCTGAGCTACGCGATATTCTTCATTCGCCCACTTGCCCAGGTCGATCATCTTGCAGCGTTCGCTGCAGAAGGGTCGGAAGCGGTTATTCGTGTCCCATTGATGTTCTTTGCCGCAATGCGGGCAACAGACGATCGGCGCAGAATGGTTCGAGCTGTTGGGGTCTTGTTTCATTGATTCCGGCATTCGTGTTCAAAGGCTGCAAAAAGTCAGTTCAAAGGGCACGTCCTGTTCGAACAGCGTGGATTTGGCCGCATAGTTGGCCGCGATGAAACGGATGTTGATCGTATATTTGTTGGCGCTCACCTCGGGTATGCATGCCAGTCCCCTGCCCAGCCGCAGACGCAACATGTGTGCGACTCGACCGCCCTGCATTTGCTGAAAAGTTCCTTGATGGGCGGTGAAGTGAAATACCTTGCCATTTTCGCGCAACAGACGCAATACGATTTTCATGCCGGTATGCAGCGGCAACAGCGGCGCAAGCCATGCGCGAAGATTGTCCCGCCGCAGGTTTGCGTTCTGAGCCTGCCAATAGTGATAGGAAGGCAAGTCGAATTCACAAGTGCCGCCAGGCATTACGGAACGTTGCTTGATGCCCATCAGCCATTCGTTCTCGCGCAAATGTTGGCCGATCTTGCCGCTCATCGCCAGCAAATAACCTGAAGCTTGTTCGATCTCCTTCAGTATGGCCTCCAGCGCCTGTTCGGAAATCGCCGGGTTGTTGTGCAAGCTGGATAAAACGCGTTTCTGTCTCTCCAATTCTTGCAGCAAGTCCGATTTCAGATCTGCGCGGCTTATGACCTCGAGGATCTCAAACAGTGTGATCAGGGCCGCGTGATGACCCATGCCGTGCTCATGTTCGGTGAAGAGGTCCATGCGTGCGAACAGATCCTCCAGACGCAACAGGGTGCGAATCTTTTCAGTAAGGGGAAATTCGTAGCTGATCACGTCAGTTATTGCCCGAAGCGCTATTGAAGGAAAATGCGATAAGAACGATATATTGAATATCCTGTTATCGTCAATCGATGTTTTGCATGCCCGAGTAGCGTTGGTGAAGAACGGAAACCTGTTCGGCCAATGTATCCAAACCCGCGTCATTATGAATGACATCGTCAGCCATTTGAAGACGTTCCTTCCGTGTCGATTGCTGCGCGATGATGTCGCGCACTTCCGCTTCGCTCATGTTGCTACGGCCGATGACGCGTGAAATCTGTACCTTTTCGTCGCAATCCACCACCAGCACGCGCTGAACCAATTGGCAAAAAGCTGAACCTTCCGCCAACAATGGCACGACGATCACAACGTAGGGTTTGGTTCGCAACAGCTGCAATTCTGCGGTCGCCTGTTCGAGTATCAGAGGATGCAGTATGGATTCCAGCCGTTGCTTGGCGGCGGGATTCGAAAAGATCAGGCGGCGCATTTTTGAACGATCCAAAGCGCCGTCATCCATGATGTAATCATCGCCGAATGTTTTGCTGATAGATGCAATGGCATCGCCGTGGCTTTGCGTCAGCCAGTGCGCAATGGTGTCCGTATCGATGATTCCAGCGCCATGTCCGGCGAACAAACCCGCCACCGTACTTTTGCCACAGCCTATTCCGCCAGTGAGGCCAATACATAGGGTCATGACTGGCCCAATATTTGCAGATATTCCCGAGTCAGTGTTTGTCCCCAGAACAATGCGATCAATCCCCCGCAAGCCAGGTAGGGGCCGAACGGGATGGGGATATTGCGGCCATGTTTGAGCGCGACAATCAAGATGATACCAACCACTGCGCCTGCCAGCGACGACAAGAGAATGATCAGCGGCAACATTTGCCATCCCAGCCAGGCACCCAGCGCGGCAAGAAGTTTGAAATCACCGTAGCCCATCCCCTCCTTGCCGGTGACGAGTTTGAAAAGCCAGTACACCCCCCAAAGGACGAGATATCCGACAATCGCACCAAGTACCGCGTTGCTTAAACTGGTGTAGATCCCAAAATAGTTGAACATCAAGCCTGCCCAGAGCAGGGTCAAGGTGATATCGTCGGGTAACAATTGCGTATCTATGTCGATTGCCGTGAGGGCCAGCAACGCCCAAACCAGCAGCAAAGCGCCGCACGCAGCCCAGCTAAAACCAAAGTGCCAAGCCGCATAAGCGCACAGAGCGCCACTGACCGCTTCGATGAGAGGATAACGGGGAGAAATGGAGGTGCCGCAATTTCTGCACTTGCCACGCAACAATATGTAGCTGACGATGGGGATGTTATCCAGCGCGCTGATTGTATGATTGCAATTGGGACAGGCGGAGCGCGGCACGATGAGATTATAGGGGGTGTTCAACGAGGGATCGTTTTCGCCGCTTCCCGGCGGGCCGGTATCCGCATTGCTTTGCGACAATTCAACGCATTGCTTGCGCCAGCCAAGTTCCATCATTTTCGGCAAACGATGTATCACCACATTGAGAAAACTGCCCACCATCAGGCCGAGTATCAGACATGCACCAACAAAAGCGACGGGAACCGTCTGCAATAATTCAGGCAAACTCATGATGCCGCAATTAGAATCGAGGAAGGGTGACTGGAGTGGTTAAGCGTAACGAATGCCTTGGGTTTTGCTGCTGCTGTCCGCGTTTCCATCAAATAACTTCGCCCATTTTGAAGATCGGCAGATACATCGCGATCACCATACCGCCGATGAGCGTGCCAAGAACCACCATGATGACCGGTTCCATCAGGCTGGAGATGGCTTTCACGGCATCGTCCACTTCAGCCTCATAGAAGTCCGCCACCTTGCTGAGCATCGCGTCAAGTGAACCGGCCTCTTCGCCGATTGCGCACATTTGCAACACCATGCTCGGGAATAACTCGGTGTTCTGCATGGAGACGGTCAAGCCGCTGCCGGTGCTGACTTCGCGCTGGATGGCCTTGGTAGCATTGAAATATACCGCGTTGCCCGCCGCGCCTGCGACCGAATCGAGTGATTCGACCAACGGCACGCCTGCCGCAAACATGGTGGAAAGGGTCCGGGTCCAGCGGGCGATCGTGGCTTTGCGGATCAACTCTCCGAAAACGGGCAACTTGAGCAGTAGTTTGTCCATCGTATCCTGCATTTTCTTGCTGCGTTTCCAGGTATAGAAGAAGATGTAAAAGCCGCCGCCGATACCGCCAAAAATCGCCCACCAATAGTTTACGAATGTATCGGAGATCGCCATCAGAACGAGAGTCGGTCCCGGCAACCTTGCACCAAAGCCTTCGAACAACTCCTTGAACGCGGGGATAACGAAAATCATGATAACGGCAGTGATGATGAATGCGACGACAATGATGGAAATCGGATAGACCAGAGCAGATTTGATCTTGCTCTTGAGGGCCTGGGTTTTTTCCATGTAAGTAGCCAGGCGGTCCAATAGCGCATCCAGAATACCCGCTGCTTCACCCGCGCCGATCAGGTTGCAATATAACGCGTCAAAATATAGCGGGAATTTCAGAAAAGCCTGTTGCAGGCTGCTTCCGGTTTCTACGTCAGTCTTGATGTCCATCAGAAGTCTGGATACCGATGGATTGCTATGCCCTTTGCCTACAATATCGAAGGCCTGCAGCAGCGGGACGCCCGATTTCATCATCACCGCGAGCTGGCGAGTGAAGATCGTAATATCCTTGGCGCTTATGGATTTGCCTTTTTGCTTTTGTTTCTTTATTTTTGTGACATTGATCCCTTGGCGGCGCAAATGTGCAGAAACACTGGCTTCACCGGGCGCGCGTATTTCGCCTTTGACCGGCTTGCCGGTTTTGTCCTTTCCTTCCCATGCATAGGTGAATTCTTTTGCTTTTTGATCCCTTGTCTTCAGATCTCTTGCGGCTACAGCCATAGTGTCTCCCTTGGGTCAATCACTAAATTGTATATGGGCCAATGCTGGAGGTCATCATGCCGAGCTTTGCGTCTCTTGTAAAGCCATGTTTTTTATTGCCGTTTATTACTGCGCTACTGGAAAAATTCGTGCTACCTTTACGATGCGGTCCTGTGTCTGAATGATCTCAATCGGATAACCGGCGATCTTCAGGCTGGTACCTGTTTCAGGAATGTCCTCGAGGTGATCGAGAATCAGACCATTCAGTGTCTTTGCGCCTTTCAGCGGCAGATGCAGCCCCAATTTGCGGTTCAGTTCGCGCAGGCTGGTGCTGCCTTCCAGCAGGTAACTGCCATCTTCCTGACGCAGGAATTTGCCGGTCTGTGTAGGCGATTGCGTGGTAAATTCACCGACAATTTCCTCGAGGATGTTTTCCAGCGTTACCAAACCGAGCAATTCGCCATATTCATCCACCACCAATCCCAGCCGAGCGTGCCGCTCCTGAAACTGTTGCAATTGTTTGAGCAAAGGCGTGTCCGATGGAATGAAATAGGGTTCGTTTAGTATTCCGCGCAACTGAGCCACATCCATGGTGGATTCTTGCATCAAGGCTGGTACCCGCTTGATATGCAGGATGCCGATGATGTTACTGGGAGTATCGGCATAAACCGGAAGCAAGGTGTGGTGGCAGGTAACGATCTGCTGGCGCAATTCGTTTGCGTCGGAATTGATATCTAGAGCTTCGATCAAATTACGCGGAATCATCACGTCATTCACGGTTATGCGTTCAAGGTCAACCAGGTTGAGCAACATTTTCTGGTGCTTGCGCGGCAAGAATTGCTCTGCGTCCAGTACCAATCCGCGCAATTCTTCCATGGTCATCTTTTGTTTGCTCTGATCGGTTTGTATCCTGATATGCAACAGACGAAGCACGCCTTTCACCATGCCGCCGGCAACCGAGACCACCGGATGAAACAATGTGATTAGCGGTACAAGCAAATAGCTGGCCGGCAACGCGATGCGTTCCGGGTAACTGGCCGCAATGATCTTGGGCATGATTTCGCTGAATACCAGCAGCACGAAAGTAAGCGTCAAGGAACCCAGCAGCATGGCCAGGTCGTTTTGTCCATAAAGGCGCAGGATGATGATATTGACCAAGGCAGCGGCAATCACATTGAGTAGGGTGTTGCCGAGCAGGATGGAACCGAGCAGTTTGTCCACCTTTCCAAGCAGACGGCTGACCAGTTTGGCGCTGCGATTGCCTCTGCGTACCAGGCTATTCAGGCGATAACGGTTAATCGCCATCATGCTGGTTTCCGAACCGGAAAAAAATGCGCTGCAAACCAGCAGTAGCAGCAAAATGGCAAATAGTGCGGCTAACGAAAGATCGTCCAAAAGTGAAGCCCTAATTTATGGTAACGGCGGTTCATTTCGACGATGGGAATAGTGGGCGAGTGATGGGCGGGTGTCAAGCGGCGCGTTTGTAGCTCAAAATTGTCAGCAACACGCCGGCCGCCACCATCGGTAAACTCAACCATTGCCCCATGCTCATGCCCAACGACAGAAGGCCGAGAAAATCATCTGGCTCACGGGTGAATTCGACGAGAAAGCGCAAGCTTCCATAGCCAATCAGGAATATACCTGATACCGCGCCTACGGGACGAGGCTTGCGCGCATATATCCAGAGCAGTGCGAATAGCAACACGCCTTCCAGTGCAAACTCATACAGTTGGGAAGGGTGCCGCGGCAAATTATCCACCTTGGGAAAGATCATTGCCCACGGCACATCCGTGGGCCGCCCCCACAACTCGCCATTGATGAAATTCCCGAGGCGTCCAAATGCCAGACCGGGAGGCACCAGTGGCGCGATGAAATCAGTCAATTGCAACCAGCGCAGTCGATGTTTGTGGGCGAACCAAGCCATGGCAACCAGCACGCCGAGAAAACCGCCATGAAAGGACATGCCGCCTTGCCAGACGGCAAATATCTCCAGAGGGTGAGAAAAATAATACCCGGCTTTGTAAAACAGAACGTATCCCAGCCGCCCACCCAGAATTACTCCAAGTACACCATAGAACAGCAGGTCATCGAGCAGCTTGGCATTGATCTTCGGTTCATTCAA
>Ga0335084_10004165_pt1 | contig 14239 bp, 7 predicted proteins | sample Lox_Sample_44_FD_206721 | JGI IMG/M metagenome (GOLD analysis project Ga0335084, IMG submission 206721) | Soil microbial communities from Loxahatchee National Wildlife Refuge, Florida, United States - Lox_Sample_4.4 | ecosystem: Environmental > Terrestrial > Soil > Wetlands | place: USA: Florida...
AGAACGTCCCGCCGGCCGGGCCGTTGCCGATCTGGGCCGGGTAGAAGGAGATCTCGACGGTGCAGGAGGCGTTCGGTCCCAGGCTGCCGCCGCTGCACGTCCCGCCCGTCCCCGGGAAGCTACCGGGAACGCCGCCCGGGCCCCTGAACCCGAAGCCGGCGGGCAGCGAAGCGACGCCGTAGGTGGCCACCGCCGGCCCGGCGTTGGCCAGGGTGAACTCGTGGTTCACGGGCTGGCCCGCCGTGCCGTAGTCGTAGGGGCTCATCCCCTGCCATGGGATCTGGTTCGGCCAGTCCTCGACCAGGAGGAGCGCGTGGTCGACGGCGGTGCCGGAGAGGCCTCGCAGCGCCGAGGCGGTGTTCGCCCCGTCGTACCAGGAGACGGCGATCGACCCGGCGCGCGCGCCGGCGCCGCTGGGCGTGAAGCGCAGGCCGATCGTGCAGGCCGCGCCCCTGGCCAGCGAGGCGCCGCAGGCGGGCGCGTCGTAGCTCGGGTTCACCCCGACGCCGGGGTAGCTCCCCGAGTCGAAGCCGAAGGCGCCGCCCGAGACCACCGCCGCGAGCGCGGTGGCGTCGGCGCCGCCGCGGTTCTGGAGGTAGAGGGACTTGTCCACCGGGAACCCGCTCGTGCCGAAGTCGACCGGGTTCCGGCCGTCGTCGCCGCAGTTGGAGTCGTTGCACTGGGTGACGACGAGGTACGGACCGCTCGTGGACGTGCCGGTGACGTCGCGGGTGGCGCTGACGGGCGCCCCGCCGCCGCCGTCCGCGTACTGGAGCCCGATGGTCGCCGCCGCGGAGCCGTCACCCGAGGGCGTGAAGGCCACGGTGATCCGGCAGGTGGCGCCCGCCGCGAGCGTGGCGCCGCAGGTGGTGGACGCGTACGAGAACGGGCCGGAAGGCGCGAGCGGCCCGACGGCCGTCGCGTCCTGCGCGCCGACGTTGCTCGCCCAGAAGTCGTGCGTGACGGGCTGGCCCCAGGTGCCGAAGTCGAAGGGGTTGGGATCCGGGTTGGCGTCCTGGCCGCCGCCGCTCCAGTCGGCGATGACGACCAGCGCCCGGTCCGTCCCCTTCCCGGTGAGGGCGCGCGCGGCGCTCTGCGGCTGCCCGCCCGCGGGGAGGTCGGAGTAGGAGACGGTCACCTGCTGCTGGAACGTGCCGGCCGCCGCCGGCGCGAACTTCACGGCGAGCGAGCAGGTGGTCCCCATGGCGAGGGTCGCGCCGCAGGCCGGGTCGCTCGTCGGGTACGAGGGGTCGATCGAGAACGGAACCGAGAGGCCCGACACCGCGATCGCCGCGGCGGCGGCGCCGCCCACGTTCTGCACGCGGAGCGACAGGGTGAGGCTCTGGCCCACGCCGACCGTGCCGAAGTCGATGTACGCGCCGGCGTCCTGCTCCACGAGGAGGAGCGCGGTCGTGATGCCCGTGCCGCGCGCCTCGCGGATGGCCGTCCGGCCGGTCCCGGTGCCGTCGCCGTACTGCACGGCGACCTCGGCGTGCGCCGAGGGGCCCGCCGACTGGGGCGCGAAGGTCACGTACACCGTGCAGCTCGCGCCCGCGGCGAGGGAGCCGCCCGCGACACAGGTGCCGCCCGAGCCGGGGAACGCCCCGTCCTTCCAGGAGAAGCCTGCCGGCAGCGGCGCACCGGCGAGGTTCACGGCCGCGACCTTGCCCTCGTTGACGACGGTGAAGTCCTTGTCGGACGAGAGCCCGACGCCGATCGAGCCGAAGTCCCACCACGGGCCGAGCCGGATGGCGGGCGCGAAGTCGTAGACGACGAGCGCCGCGGCGGCCGTGCCGGTGCCGGTCAGCGTGCGGGTGGCGGCGAGGTTGCCGCCGGCGCCGTCCCCGTAACCGACGCTCAGGTCCTGCGTGGACGCGGTCGCCGACGAGGGCGAGTAGCCGACGACGATGGTGCAGGTCGCGCCCGCGGCGAGCGTGCCGCCCGGCGCGCAGCTCCCGCCCGCACCCGGGAAGCTGCCCCCCAGGAACGCGAACGGCGACGGGACGCCGCTCGCCTGGAAGGTGGCGGTGCCGGCGCCGGTGTTGGTGACGTAGAAGGTGTGGTCGGCGGTGGTGCCGGTGCCGACGCTGCCGAAGTCGAAGGTGGGGCCGTCGGGGGGGAGGCCGTAGCCCGTGTAGTAGAGGGGCGGCCAGTCGGTGATGGCGAGGTGGGCGACGCTGGTGCCGGTGCCGGAGAGCTGGAGCCCGACGACCGGATCCGGGGCGCCGGCGACACCGGTCTTGTAGCCGATCCCCAGCGTGCCGCTGGCAGGCGTGCCCGAAGCCGGGGCGAACTGGATGATCGCGCGGCAGGAGGTCCCTCCGGCGAGCTGCGCGCCGCAGGTGCCGCCGAAGCCCGGCCAGGCGCCGCCCGACCAGGCGAAGGGCGAGGCGATGGACGGCGAGAGGACGGTCGCCGCCACGTCGCCGTCGTTCGCGACCGTCACGATGTGGGTGACGACCTGCCCCACGGCCACGGTGCCGAAGTCGAACGAGGCGCCGTCCGCGTAGAGGAGGTGCGCGGGGCCGAGCGCCTTCCCGGACACCGTCCACTGCGCGCTCTGCGCCTGGACGCCGTCGTTGAAGCTCACGGTGACGACGCCGCTGGTCGCCCCCGGGGCGCCCGGCTGGAAGGAGACGCCGAGGGTGCAGCTGGCGCCGGCGGCGAGCGTGCTCGCGCAGGTCCCGCCACCCGGGTAGGAGCCGCCCGCCGTCCAGGCGAAGCCGGGCGGCAGCGTCGCGCCGAGCGCCGTCGCGCTCGCCTGGCCGTCGTTCTGGACCGTCACCGTACCCGCGGTCGTGTTCCCGACGACGGTGTCGGCGTACGCCGACGCGCCGGAGAAGGAGAGCTGCGCCGGGTCGAGGCCCGTCCCCGAGAGGCCGAGGTTCGCGTGCTGCGTCAGGACGCCGTCCTGGTAGTCGAGCGTGGCGGTGCGCGCGACGGCGGCCTTCTGCGCCGGCGTGTAGACGATCTCGACCGTGCAGCCCGTGCTGGCGGCGAGCGTCGCGCCGCAGGTGCCGTTCTGGCCGGGGTAGCTCCCGCCCGAGTACGAGTAAGGCGCGAGGAGCGCCGCGCTGCCCATGCCGGTCGCCCCCACCCCGCCGGAGTTGATGACCATGGCCTGGTGCGTGGCGGTCCTGCCGATGAGGGTGGCGGGGAAGGGATAGGTCGCGCCGTCGCTGAAGGCGAGGAGCGCGGGCGCGGTCCCGGTGCCGGAGAGCGGGATGCCGAGCGAGGTCCCGGAGACGCCGGTCTGGTAGCCGAGCGTCACGCTGCCGCTCGCAGGCGCGGCGCCGGCCGGCTGGAACACGAGGACGAGGGTGCAGGAGTCGCCGGGCGCCAGGGCCGGGCTGCAGGTGCCGCCGGTGCCGGGGTACCCCGTGCCCTTGAACATGAACGCGGCGGGTGACGCCACCGCGCCCATCCCGGTCGCCGGGACGCCGCCCTCGTTCTGGACGGTGACCGAGGCCTCGGAGCTCGACCCGACCACGGCGGACGGGAAGACGACGGGCATCGCCACCGACACGGTCAGGGCCGCGGGCTGCGCACCGGCGCCGGAGAGCGTGGCGCTGGCGGCCGGGTTGCCGCCGCTGGTGAGCTGGAGCGCGCCGGCGTAGGCCTGGGCCTGCGCGGGCTCGAAGCTCACGACGATCGCGCAGCTCGCGCCGGCGGCGATGGAGCCGGCGCAGGTCCCGCCCATGCCGGGATACGGCACGTGGCCCTTGAAGGTGAAGCCGGGAGGCAGCGCCGCCGCCGCCACCGTGGGCGCGGCCTGGCCGCCGGTGTTGCTGACGGTGAACGTATGATCCGAGGTGGACCCGATGGCGTGGACGCTCCAGTCGAAGCCGAGCTCGGTGAAGGCGAGCGCCGGGCCGTTGGTGCCGGTGCCGCTCAGGGCGGCGCTGGCCGACGCCGCGTCGCCGCCCGAGTAGCTGGCCGCGAGCGCGCTCGAGAAGGGCGAGGCGGCATCGGGCTTGAACTGCAGCGCGATCGTGCACGACGCGCCGGCGGCGATCGTGCCCCCGGGGGCGCAGGTGCCGCCCGCGACCACGGTGAACTGCGAGGCGAGCCCGGCGCCAAGCCCCAGGCCGGTCGCGGGGCTCCCGCCGGTGTTCTGCAGGGTGAACGTGTGCGTCCCCGTCCCGTTCACGGCGAGGGTCCCGTAGTCCCAGCTCGCCTCGGAGAAGGCCAGGTGGGCGAGCGCGGTGGCCGCGCCGGCGAGGCTCTTGCCGGTGGAGTGGCTGGTCGCGCCGTCGCTGTACTGGAGCGAGAAGGACGAGCCGGTCGCCGCGCCGCTCGAGGTCGGGTGGAACGTGACGACGACCGTGCAGGAGGAGAGCGAGGAGAGCTGGCTGCCACACGTTCCGGTCGTGCCGGGGTACGACCCGCCCTTGAACGAGAAGGGAGAGGATGGCGCGACCGCCTGGATGCTCGTCGCGGCGACGCCGCCGCCGTTCATGACGGTGAAGGTCTCGTCCACGGAAGCGTTCTGCGCGACCGTGCCGAAGTCGTAGGTCGCGCCCGCGGGGGTGAGGCTCAGCAGTGCCGGCGCCGCCGCGACGCCCGAGAGGGCGATGCCCGCCGACTGCGTCGAGATCACGCCGTCGCCGTAGCCGATGGAGAGGTTCCCCGCGAGCGTGCCGCTCTGGCCGCCGGCGGGCAGGTAGGTGACCACCACGGTGCAGGTCGAGCCGGCCGCGAGCGTCGCGCCACAGGTCCCGCCCGCCCCCGGGAAGCTGCTCCCCTTCCAGTCGAACGCCGACGGAACCGCCGCGCCGGCCGCGAGGCCCGTGGCGGGTACGCCGCCGGTGTTGGTGATGGTGAAGGGCTGATCGGTGGACGAGCCGGTCACGTGCAGGCCGTAGGAGAAGGACGCGCCCGCATCCCAGGCGAGGACGGCCTTGTTCGCGCCCGTGCCCGAGAGCGAGGTGGTCACGGTGCTCGACCCCGCGCCGGACTGGTACGAGAGCCTGAGGTTCGCCGGCAGGGCCGAGGCGGCCGACGGCGCGAAGGTGACCACCAGCGTGCAGAACGCGCCCGCGGCGAGCGAGGCGCCGCAAGTGCCGCCCGTGCCGGGATAGGCCCCGCCCTTCCAGCCGTACGGCGCCGGCGGCGCGACCGAGACGGCGAGCGACGTCGCGGCGACCCCGCCCGAGTTGGTGAGCGTCACCGCCCGCTCGCCGGTGGCGCCGATCGCCACCGTGCCGAACGAGGCCGAGGCGTCCGCGATGGAGGCGGCGGCGGCGCCGGTGCCGGACGCGCTCCCGGGCGCGGTCGCCGATCCGTTGCCGTCCTGGTAGCCGAGCGAGAGCGTCGCGTTGGCGACGGCCGCGGTCACCGGCGAGAAGGTCACCGCGAAGGTGCAGGTCGCGGCGGGCGCCAGCGTCGTGCCGCAGGTCCCGGTCGCGCCCGGGAACGCCCCGCCGCCCTTCCACGACCAGGGCGCCGAGAGCGCGGGAGGGGCGATGGCGGTGGCGTCCACGTCGCCGCCGTTCGAGACGGTGAAGGCGTAGTCCTTCGCGCCGCCCACGGCGACCGTCCCGAAGGCGTAGCCCGGGTCGGACACTGCGAGCGCCGCCGCGCGCTTGGCGGTGCCCGACAGCGGCAGCGCCGCGCCCTGGGCGGCGACGCCGTCGGAGTAGGCGACGGAGAGGGAGCCGGAGGGCGTCCCGGCGGAGGTCGCCGCGAAGGTCACGACCACCGTGCAGCTCGCGCTGGCGGCGAGGGCGGAGCCGCAGGTGCCGGCGGTGCCGGGGTACGAGCCGCCCTTGAAGCCGAACGGCGCGGCGGGCGCCGTCGCGGAGAGGCCGGTGGCCGGCACGCCGCCGTCGTTCGAGAGCGTCAGGGTGTGCTCGAGCGCGGCCCCGCCCAGCAGGTACTGGCCGAACGCGTAGGACGAGACGCCGGCGGCGCCGTCGAGCCACGCGAGGTGGGCGGGCGCGGCGCCGGCGCCCGAGAGGGCGAGGTCCACGTGCGCCGCCCCGGCGCCGGACTGGTAGGCCACGGCGACGGTGGCGGGCGTCGCGGCGCCGGCGGACACAGGCGCGAACGTGAGGACGACCGTGCAGCTCGCGCCCTCCGCGAGCGTCGCGCCGCAGGTGCCGCCCGCCCCGGGGTAGCTCCCGCCCTTGAAGCCGAACGGCGCTTCCGGCGCGGCGGCGGCGAGCGACGTGGCGGCGCTGCCGCCCGAGTTCGAGATGGTGACCGGGAGCTCGGCGGTGGCGCCCACCGCCCGGGTCCCGAACGCCGCCGCGCCGGCCGACAGCGCCGCGGGCGTGGGGGGCGTCGTCCCGCCGCCGCCCCCGCCGCCGCAACCGGAGGCGAGAGCCAGCGACAGGAAGGCGAGCGCGGAAACGCGGGCGCGGAGCGTCATCTGGTCGGTCCTTTCGGGACGACGGTGCAGTCCCCTCGGCCGTGCGCTTGGGCGCACGGCGATGCGGGGTCCCACCGATGGAAGAGGCGTGCCGCCGCAGGGGTCGTCCCGCGTGCGCGGGACGCGCACACCGGTGAATCCTCCGCACACCGGGCGATTGACAGGTCAACCGGCGCACGTACCGTGAACGCGACGCGAGGTGACCGTCGACCCGGGGTCGCACCAGCCGCGGCGGGCCGACCCGCCCGGGCGAGACCGAGGCTCAGCGGCCCGGCGGCTCAGCGACGCAGCGCGCCTGCGAGCTCCTGGAACAGGTGGATCTCGCTCCTCACGGACTTCGCGAAGTCCGAGAGCGACAGGCTCTCGTTCTCCGAGTGGGCGTTGGTCTGGGGGTCCTCGACCCCGAGCAGGATCGCCGGGACGCCGCCCAGCGCCTTCGAGAAGGGCTCCACGAAACCGATGGAGCCGCCGCAGCCGATGGCCAGCGCCGGCTTCCCGAACCCGCGCTCCAGCGCGCGGAACGCGGCGGCGAAGGCGGGGTGGGCCACGTCGGTGATCCAGGGCGGCCCCGCCGTCTCCACCTTGATCGCCAGCTCCACGCCCCAGGGCGCCGCCGCCCGGAGCGCCGCGACCAGCTTCTGCTCGACCTCCTCCGGATCCATGTCGGGCACGAGCCGCACGCCGAGCCGCGCCCAGGCCGCGTCGTTGATGATGTTGCGCGCGTCCTTCCGCGAGGAGGCCTGGATCGCGTTCACCGCCAGCGAGGGCTGCCACCAGTTCATCTCCAGCGGGTGCATCCCCCCGAGCAGCTTCACCCCGGGGCGCAGCCGCGCCTGGCGCCGGAAGTCCTCCGGCGAGACCGGGAGGCGCGCGATCGCGTCCCGCTGCTCCTTCGTGAGCGGGCGGACCCTGTCGTAGATGCCGGGGAGCGCGAGGCGGCCGTCGGCGTCCACGAGCGAGGCGAGCATCTTCGCGAGCGCCATGGCCGGGTCGGGCACCGGGCCACCCCACATCCCGGAGTGGAGCGACTGCTCCGCGGCGCGGACCTCCACGTCCACGGTGACGAGGCCCCGCAGGGCGATGGTCACCGAGGGCACCCCCTGGTCCACGTTGCCCGCGTCGGTGAGGACCAGGGCGTCGGCGTCGAGGCGCGACCGGTACTTCTCGATGAACTGCGCGAGGTGCTCGGACCCGATCTCCTCCTCGCCCTCGATGACCGCCTTCACGTTGACGGGCAGGCGCCCCGCGCCGCGGCGCCAGGCGTCCACCGCGGCGGCGTGGACGAGGATGCCCGCCTTGTCGTCCGCGGCGCCGCGTCCGAAGAGCCGGCCGTCGCGCTCCTGCGGCTCGAACGGCGGCGACTTCCACAGCTCCTCCTCGCCGGCGGGCTGCACGTCGTGGTGCGCGTAGAGGAGGACGGTCGGCGCCCTGGGATCCTCGATCCGCTCCGCGTACACGTAGGGGTGCGTTCCCTCGACGCGCAGCACCTCGGCCTTCTCGAAGCCGTGGCGCCGCAGCAGGTCGGCGACGGCGTCGGCGCTCCGCGCCACCTGGGCCGCGTCGAAGCCCGGGAAGCCGCAGGAGGGGATGCGCACCAGCTTCTTCAGCTCCTCGACGTACGAGGTGGCCTGCTTCTCGTAATGTGCCAGGGCCTGCTCGACGGGGTTCTGGGCCATGTGGTGTCTCCTCACGGGCGGGCGGCGCCACGGGATATAACCTGGGGCGTGCGCTCGGATCCCGCTCCCCTTCGGGATGGCAGCCCGGCCAGCGGGAGGCGGTGGGCGCTGCCGCCGCTGGCCCGGGCCCTCGGCGTGACGCGCGTCGCGAGGCTCACCGGGCTCGACCGGACCGGCGTCGAGGTGGCGGCGGCGGTCCGGCCCGGCGGCCACGTGCTGCAGGTCTCGAACGGCAAGGGGGCCTCGTTCGCGGAGGCGGCCGCCGGGGCGCTCCACGAGGCGGCGGAGCTGTGGGGTGCGGAGCGGCCGCGCCCGGCGGCGTGGGGAAGTGCGGACGAGGCGCGGGCCGCTTTCCACGGGGCGCGCGTCGAGCCGCTCGGCGGAGGGGACGGTGCCCGCCGCGCCTGGGCGCTGGGGAGCGACCTCGCCTCGGCCACGCCGGTGCTCGCGCCGGCCGCGGCGATCTTCTGCCCGCCCGCCGGGACCGCGCTGCTCGGCGCGTCGCCCCTCCCCTGGACGTCCAACGGGATGGGGGCCCACGGCGATCGCGCCGCCGCCCTCCTCCACGCGCTGCTCGAGGCGGTCGAGCGGGACGCGCTGGCGCGGTCGCTGCCGGAGGGGTTCACCCCCCGCGAGATCCGGCGGCGCCTCCTCGACCCCGCGTCGCTCGCCCGCGCGGCGCCAGGGACGGCGGCGCTCGCCGCCCGGCTCGAGGCGCGCGGCTTCCGCGTGCACCTGTTCGACGCCACCCCCGGGCGCCGGGACCTCGGGCTCCCGGTGGCGGGGGCGGTCCTCGTGGATCTCGATCCCGGCGCGGTCCCGGTGACCGCCGGCTACGCCTGCCGGCCGGCGCGCGACGCCGCGCTCCTCGCCGCGCTGGGGGAGGCCGCGCAGTCGCGGCTCACCGAGATCCACGGCGCGCGCGAGGACGTGCTCCACGGCGATCGGTGCGCATCGGCGCCGCTCGCCGCCGCCTGCGCCGCGGCAAGGCCCTCGCGTCCCGCCTCGGCGCTGCCCCAGCTCGCCGTCCCGCCGGCGGCCGCTCTGGCGGCCCTGGTCCGGCGCCTCGCCCGCCTCGCCCTCCGCCCCGCGGCCTTCGACCTCCCCTCCCCGCCCGGCGTGCACGTGGTGAAGGTGCTGGTGCCGGGCTTCGCCGTCTCGGAGCTCCTCTGAGGACGAACCGCCGCGCCTCGGACGTCGTCGCCTTCCTCGGCCCCTCGCTCCCCTCGGGCGAGGCGCGCCGGGTGGCACCCTGCCGCGTCCTGCCGCCGGCGCGCGCCGGCGACCTCTTCGCCGTCCTCACCGGGCGTCCGCTGGCGATCGCCCTCGTGGACGGGACCTTCGAGTCCACGCCCTCGGTGTGGCACCACGAGATCCTGGCCGCGCTCGACGCCGGGGTGGCCGTGTTCGGCGCCGCCAGCATGGGCGCGCTCCGGGCGGCCGAGCTGTGGCGGCACGGGATGATCGGCGTCGGCGGGATCTTCGCCGCCTACCGCGACGGCGCTCGCCGGGACGACGCCGACGTGGCGCTGCTTCACGCCGGCGCCGAAGGTGGCTGGCGGGCCTCGACCGTCCCGCTCGTCACCGCCGAGGCGGCGATCCGCGCCGCGGCGGAGGCCGGCGTGCTCTCTCGCCGCGAGGCCGGCGCCCTCACCCGCGCCGCGGTCCGGGTCTCCTGGCGGGAGCGGGCCTGGTCGCGGGTCCTGGCCGAGGCGCGCCTGCCGCCCGGCGCCGGCGCGCGGTTCCTCGACTTCCTCCCCGCCGCCCCCGACCCGAAGGCCGCCGACGCCCGCGCCTGCATCGCCGCGGCCGCCGAGTGGGCGCAGGCCCGCCGGGCGGGCGCGCCGCCGCCGCCGCGCCCGGCGCTCCGCGCCGAGCCCTCCCACGTCCGCCGCCTCCGGCTCGCCGTGGCCCGCTGCGGAGCCGCGGGCGAGGAGGCGCCTCGCGCCGGGGAGGTGCTCGCGGCGCTCGCGCAGCAACCGGACGCGGGACGGCTCGCCGCCGACGGGCTCCGCCGGGCCGTGGTGGCTGCGCTGGCGCGGACGCTCGGTCTGGGGGCCACCGCGGCGGAGGCAGCCGCTGCCGAGCGCGCCTGGCTTGCAAGGCTCGGGGTCGGCGCGCGCGACCGCGCCACGTTCCTCGCCCGGTGCGGCCTCGACGACGGCGCGGCGCGGCGTCTCGCGGAGGACCTCGCCGCCGAGGCGCACCTGCTCGAGGATGCCGCGCGCCTCCTTCCCGACGGCCCGTCGTGGGAGGAGGGGCTCGCGCTCGCCGCCCGGCTCGCCGGCGCGTGGGTGGCGGAGGTGGCGCGCGCCCGCCAGGCGCCGAAATCGCGGCCTGCCGGCGCGCGGCGGCGGCGCAGCAGGTAACATCTCGGCGTGCCCGCTCCCCGGGGAAAGCAGCCGAAGCAGCCCGCGCCTGCCGCGCCCTTCCACGACGCCTTCTCGAAGCTGCGCGAGCGGCTCCCGGAGGGCTGGCGCCCTCCTCCGGACGCACCGGCGCCCCCGCCGGCCGGGGCGCCGATCCCGGCGCGCGCCGTCGTCCGCCTCGAGCGCAAGGGGCGCGGCGGCAAGGACGCGACGGTGGTCGAGAAGCTGGCGCTCCCGCCCGCGGCGCTGTCCGCCTGGGCGGACGACCTCAAGCGGTCCCTGGGCTGCGGCGGCGGCGTCGAGGGCGACGCCATCGCCGTGCAGGGTGACCAGCGCGAGCGGGTGCGGCGGTGGCTGGAGGCGCGGGGGGTGAGGAAGGTCACCCTGGGTTGAGGCCGAGGGCGAAGCTCAGGAGGTCGCGGTGCGCGCCCCCGGGGGCCCCCATGACCCCGAGCCGCGTCCTGCGGCTGGCGCCCGGCCGCCGCCCGGGGTACGAGACCCGGCATGCGGCTCACGTCCTCGTGCTACGCGGTGCCCGGGCTGTGCTGCATTCCGCCCTGGTGGCACAACGCCGGGTTCGTGGTCGGCGCTGCCCGGACGCTGGTGGTGGACACGGGCGGGAACCTCCCGGCCGCGCAGACCATCCACGGCTACGCGACGGCGGTGCGCCCGGGGCAGCCGCTGCTGGCGGTGAACACCGAGCCGCACCTCGACCATCTCCTCGGAAACGGCTTCTTCGCCGATCGCGGCGTCGAGATCCTGGGCCACGCGGGGATCGCCCGCACCGAGGCCGACCTCGCCGCGTACCGGGACGAGCTCCGCGCCTCGATCGCCGAGCCCGCCCGGCGCGCGCGCCACGAGGAGAGCGCGTTCCTCGCGGGAACCCGCCTCCAGAATCCGACCCGGGCGATCTCCGCGGACGCCGAGCTCGACCTGGGCGGGCTCTCGGTGAGGCTCGTCCTCACGCCCGGCCACACCCCGTCCAACCTCTGCGTCTATGTCCCTGCCGAGCGGGTCCTCTACGCGGGCGACTGCCTGGAGCCCGGCTACCTCCCGGGGCTGAACGGCGGGCCCGGGGACTGGCGCGAGTGGCTCGCATCGCTGGACCGGATCGCCGCGCTGGGGGCGGAGGTGGCGGTGCCCGGCCACGGTCGCGTGCTCACCGGGGCGGACGCCATCCGCGAGGAGGTGGCCCGCGTCCGCGAGGTGCTGGAGCAGGCGCTGCGAACCGGCGAGCCCCCGGCTGCGTGACGGGCCCGCGGGGCAGCGCGCCGGCGTCGGGCCGACGAGGCTCCCGCGATCCGCGCCGGGACCAGGCCGCCGCTCCGGCGGGTCGGGATCACAGGACCACGAGCCCCTGCCGCGCCGCCTTCACGATCGCCTCGGACCGGCTGGCGGCACCGACCTTGCCGAGGATCGCGTTCACGTGGAACTTGGCGGTGCGCTCGGCGATGCCGAGCCGCGCGGCGATCGCCTTGTTGGCGAGCCCCTCGGCGAGGAGCTGCAGGACCTCGCGCTCGCGCGGCGTGAGGGTCTCGCCGTCGGACGGGGGCGGCGCCGGCGGCCGCAGCCAGCCGGCGGCGAGCTCGGCGTCCAGGACGCCGAGGCCCCGCGCCGCGGCGGAGAGGGCGGCGGCGATGACCTCGGGCTCGGCGTCGCGTGCCACCGCCCCGCGGGCGCCGGCGCGGAGCGCCTCGGCGGCGTCGTCCTCGGCGGAGAAGAGCGCCACCACCGGCACCGCGGCCGCCACCTCGTGCAGCCCGTCTGCGCCGGAGCCACCCCCCGCCCCGAGGTCCCAGGCGATGGCGTCCCAGCCGTCGCGCGCCGCCCCGGCGGCGTCCTCGAACGAGGACCGCCCCAGCGCGCCGATCTCGCCGCGGCCGTCCAGGATCGCCGCCAGGCCACCGCGCGCCAGCGGGTCGCCGGCCACGAGCAGGACGCGGAGCGGACGGGGCGCCACCGCGGGATCCTTAACGGCGGGGCGCGCCGGGAGCCGCGGCGGGCGGGGCTACGCCGCGGCCCGCTGCTCCGGGGGGCGAGGACGGATCTCCTGGGTCCGGCGCCGCCCGTCGCGGAGCACCTCGAGCGCGATGGCCGCCGGCCCGCCCAGCACCATCACGCGCTGCAGGTCGTCGAGGGTCTGGACCGGGCTGGCGTTCGCCGCGAGCAGCAGGTCGCCCTTCTCCAGGCCCGCCGCCTCCGCCGGCGCGCCCCCCACCACCTCGAGCACGCGGATGGCGCGCGCGTGCCCCGTCGCCTGCGCCAGGGCCGGCTCCAGCTCCTCGCCGCGCGCCGCGATCCCGAGGAAGGGACGGCGCACCTCGCCGTGGTGGATGAGGACCGAGGCCACCCAGCTGGCGGTGTGGGCGGGGATGGCGAAGCCGATCCCGCGCGCCCAGGGCAGCATCGCGGTGGCGAGCCCGACGACCTCGCCCCGGGCGTCGAGGAGCGGCCCTCCCGAGTTGCCGGGGTTGATGGAGGCGTCGGTCTGGACCAGCCCCTCGAGCAGGGCGCCCTGCGGCGTGGGGAGGTTCCGGTAGAGCGCCGAGACCACCCCCACCGTCACGGTCCGCTCGAAGCCCAGCGGGTTGCCGATGGCGATCACCACCTCGCCGACCGCGAGGCGCCGCTCGGCGAGCGGCAGCACGGGGAGGTCGCGCGCCGCGGCGCGGACCACCGCCAGGTCGGTGCGCTCGTCGGCGCCCACGCGCTCCGCCTCGACGCCGCGCCCGCCGGGCAGCCGGATCAGCAGCGGGCCGGAGCCCGCGGCGACGTGGGCGTTGGTGAGCACGTAGCCGTCCTGCGCCAGGACCACCCCGGATCCCTGTCCGCGCCTCCGCTCGACGCCCACCACGGCGGGCGACGCCCGCGCCACGAGGTCGGACAGGTCCTTCGAGTACGCCTGCAGGCCGGTCATGGTGCGCTCCTCCGCCCGCCTTCCCGGGCGCCGACGGTGATGGACAGCTCGCGCGTCTCGCCGGCGCGGACGACCGTGGCGGCGAGGGCGTCGCCGATCCGCTCCTCCTCGAGGAGCGGCATCAGGTCGCCCGCCTCGGAGACGCCGGCGCCGCCCAGCGAGACCAGCGCGTCGCCGACGATGACGCCGGCGCGCGCCGCCGGGCTCTCCGGCTCGACCGCGGTGACGAGCAGCGCCCCGCGCCCCTCGCCCGCGCCGCGAAGACGGACCGGGACGGTGGCGACGCCCAGGTACCCCCGCCGGACGTGACCGTGCGCCAGGATCGCCTTCACCACGCGCCGCAGCGTCGCCGGCGGGACGACCATCGCCAGGCCGCGCAGGAGCCCCGCCGTGGCGAGGCCGATCGCCTTCCCGTCGGCGCCGGCCACCAGGCTCCCCGAGAGGCCGATCTGGAGCGGCAGCGAGGTCTCGACGTACCGGTCGAGCTTGCCGCCGCCGGGCGCGCGCCACTCGCCCGCCGTCCGCGCGACGATCCCGAGGCTGGCGCGGGCGCTCCGCCCCGGGCGGCCGACTCCCAGGATCACCTGGCCGAGCGACGCGTCGCCGGCGCCCCACGCAGCCGGCTGGAGCCCCGGGGACGCGGTGCGCAGCACCGCGAGGTCGGTCGACGGGTCGCGGCCGAGCAGCTCGGCCCGGGCCTCGCCGCCGCCCGGCAGCCCGACCTCGATCTCGTCTTCCCACTCGACGGAGTGGTGCGCCGCGACGATCACCCCGTCGGCGGACCAGACCACCCCGCTCGCGGGCGCGCGGCGTCCCCCCACGCGGACCACGCTCTTCTCGGCCTCGGCCGCCAGCGCGGCGAGGCGGCTCGACAGCTCCAGCACGGCGTCGCTCATCTCGATTC
>Ga0335084_10004166_pt1 | contig 14237 bp, 11 predicted proteins | sample Lox_Sample_44_FD_206721 | JGI IMG/M metagenome (GOLD analysis project Ga0335084, IMG submission 206721) | Soil microbial communities from Loxahatchee National Wildlife Refuge, Florida, United States - Lox_Sample_4.4 | ecosystem: Environmental > Terrestrial > Soil > Wetlands | place: USA...
GTTGCGCGAGGTCGAGCAGTTCGCCGCGGGCGAGTACGCGGCGGCGCTCTTCCGGGGAGATCAGCTTCCCAAGCGCGAGCGGGCGCAGATCGTTCAGAAGATCTCCCGCTACACCAGCCTTTCGCCTGAGTTCATTGAGCGGTCCAACCTGCGCATCAACGATCAACATTTCTTCAAGGAGCTTCTGCGCGACCGCGGGTTTATCGTTGGGCGTCTCGACAGCCGCCTGCTGGGCCATGACCGTCTGGGCGTGACCGAGAAGCCGGAATACGACCCGCTGATGACCACCGTGTCCGGGCCGTTCACTGCCGCGTTCTACGATTACGTGCGGACGCATCTCAAGTTCGAATCCGATATCCCCTACGAGGTTTCCGCAGAGATCGTTTGGCCGTGGTCCTACAAGGAGTTCGAGAACCAGTTCGTGAACGTCGGAGAGCCGCTGCGCGCCGCCATGGCGCACAACCCTTATCTCAAGGTCTTCGTTGCCAACGGCTATTTCGACCTTGGTACGCCGTACTTCGCGACCGAATACGTGTTCAACCACCTCGGTCTGGATGAGGCCGCGCGCAGGAACATCAGCATGGGCTACTACGAGGCCGGGCACATGATGTACATCCATCTGCCTTCGCTGCAAAAGCTGAAGGCCGATCTCGCAGAGTTCGTCCACTCGGCTGCCGGAGTTTCGTAATCAGCGGCTGCGTAACCAGACGGAGGCCCGAGTTGAAGCGCATCCTGGTCATCGCCCTGCTCGTCATCCTCCTGGCCGTTCCATCCACTGCATACGCCGATATTGCGCCTCCGGCCCAGCCCCCTGGTTCAAGTCTCCAGCCAGGCTCACAGTCCACACAGGTTAGGATGAGCGCCGAAACGGTCAAGATCGATGTCCAACCATCGGCATCCGATAAGAGCCTCGGGCAGGCGCGCGTCACCGCCGATTTCACAATGCACAATACCGGTGATGCGGCCGAGGACATGGCGGTTCGTTTCCCCATTGGAGCCAGTGACGGCTTCTTCAAGGTCAATGAGCTTCACGACCTCCAGGTCAAGGTGAACGGTCAGCCGATCCGTACGCGCCGCATCGACGGTGAAGACCCATATAACGGTAGTGACCCGGTGCCCTGGGCGGAGTTCGACGTAGCCTTTCCGCCGGGCCAGGATGTGCCGGTCGAGGTGCAGTACACCCTCGAAGCCAGCGGAGAATATCCGTTCATCTGGTTCAAGTACGTCTTATCCACCGGAGCCGCTTGGAAAGACACGATCGGCAGCGCCGACATCATCGTTCAGCTCCCGTACCCGGCAGACATCCAGAACATCCTTACGGACAGCCCTGGCATCGTTACGGGCACTACGCCGGGCGGCGCGTTGAACGGCAACTCCCTCCGCTGGCACTATGAGAACCTAGAGCCGACCACCCAGGACAACTTCGAAGTGAACCTTGTCATGCCCGCGGCGTGGCAGCGATTGCTCACCGAGCAGAAGAACGTAACGGCGAACCCTCTCGATGGAGAAGCCTGGGGACGGCTGGGCAAACTCTGCAAGGAGATGGCGTTCTCGTCGCGCGGCAAGGGCTTCCGGGTTGGATCGATGGATCCCGGTGCGGCCGAGCTTTACGACCGCAGCCTGCAGGCCTATGAGCGGGCCGTGACCCTGCTCCCAAAGGACGCCCAGTGGCACGCAGGCTACGCGGATGCGCTGGCATATCACGCGTACTTCAAGGCGTTCGAAGGCGCCGACACCACGGAAGAAGCCCTCCACAGTATGAGGGAGATTCAGACCGCGCTGGCCCTGTCGCCGCACGACCCCAAGGTTCAGGAAATCGCGCAGCGCATCGCTTCTTCCTTCCCCGATGCGATCCAACACGCCGGAGATGCTTACGTCTTCAGCTGGCTCACCGCCACGCCGCCCGCTGTTGAGGTCGCGTCGCAAGCGCCCACTGAGATCGCGCAGGTTCAGGCTGCCTCCGAGACGCCCACAACAGTTCCGACCTCCACCCTGCAACAACTGCCAACCGCGTCGGCAGCAGCGCCGGTATCGAAGCCCTCTGCCCCGTTCTGCGGCTCCGCGCTGATTTTCCCCATGCTGCTTGGCGGCCTGTTGCTCGCTGGCAACGCAAAGCGGCGGAATTAGCAGGCTTCCTTCATCAGGTATACTTTAGCCCGCGTCCCTGGAGAGAGGGCGCGGGCAACCATTGTTCCATGCTTAACCCCAAAAGCCATGCCTCGCACCGCACATCGCTCCTGGTCTGCCTCCTGATCGCCCTCGTCTTCGTGATTTGGAGCGCTCTCTTTATCTACCAGAGCTCTTACATCGCGTTGGATGGGCATCGCTACTACGGGCTTGCCGACGATGCCATGATCTCCATGCGCTATGCCTGGAACCTCGCGCACGGCCAGGGTCTCGTCTGGAATGCGGGGCAACGCGTCGAAGGCTACACCAACCTGCTGATGACATTGCTGATGTCTCTGGCGGCGCTGTTCTTGAGCAAGCCGCTGGCTGTGCTCGCGGTGCAAGTCGCGGGCGTCGTTACGCTGCTGGGGGCCGCCTTCCTGAGCAAAGGATTATCCGACGAGGTGAATGCGGGCTGTTCGCATCGGGCGTTGATCGGTGTCCTCGCATTTGCCGTCGTGCTGTTCTACTGGCCGCTCAGCTACTGGACCCTCATGGGCATGGAGACCGGCCTCATTACCATGCTCGTTATCGGCTCGGCCTTGTTCGCCTTGCGATGGCTCCGGACGGGGTCTGACCGGTACCTGCTCGGCCTCTCGTTTCTGTCCGGCCTGGCATTCCTGGCGCGCAACGACATGCTCATCTATACCGCGCTAATCTTCGGCTTTCTCCTTTTGGAGGCCTACCTGCGCAAGCTGCCGCAGCCGGTGTGGCTGAAGATCCTGTATGCCCTCGGGCTTGTTCTGGCGTTTCCGCTAGCACAGACGGTCTTCCGCCTGCTCTACTACAGCCAGTTCGTGCCCAATACCTATACGCTCAAGTTGTCGAAGTTCCCCTTGCGCATCCGGGTCATCGGCGGGGTACGGTTTGTGATGCCGTTCCTTGGGCAGAGCGTGCTCATCCTGTTGCTGGCCGGGCTCGCGCTGGCCTTCGACTTCAAGCGCATCCGCCTCTTCCTCTTCTCGTTTTTGCCGCTTGCCCTTGCCTACCAGGTGTACGTCGGCGGCGACCCATGGCCCAGCTGGCGCATGCTGGCGCCTGCCATGCCGCCTGTGCTTGTCCTCGCGATCATGGGCTGCGCCGGCCTTGCCTCGCGCTGGCCCACCATTGCTTCACGTAAAACGCTTTCATCCTCCTTCATCATTGTTGTGACTATCGCTGCGCTCCTGCTCGGCGACCTTCCCTTCCTTGCCGATATGACAGTGCAGGCGCCGACCTCGGCGGCGATCGCCAACCGTGTCAATACCAACTCGGCCATCGCCATCGACCGGATGACGAGGCCCGGCGCCACGGTCGGCGTCATTTGGGCCGGGACCTTGCCGTACTACGCGGACCGCACGGGCGTCGACTTCCTCGGGAAGTCCGATCAGCGGATCGCATCGCTCAATGCCGATGTGTCCGGCGCCGTCAGTTGGTCGGGCATGATCAGCGTGCCGGGTCACAACAAGTACGACCTCAACTACTCCATTGTTGATTTGCAGCCCACGTACATTCAGGCTTTCGCCTGGGGTGACCAGACGGTCAAACCTTGGGTCACCCGCAACTACACGCGCGTGGAATATCATGGCATTCAAGGCACAAAGACGTTATTCCTCAGGAAAGATTCCCCGGACGTCTGTTGGGATACATGTGGAAACGACTACAAGATCATCCCGTGGCCCAAACAGGGAGAGGACAATCCATGAATCTTGATGATCTTAAACGTTTCAAGCAGTTGGATACACAGGACATGCTGGGAGAGATCGACGGTCTTCCGGACCAACTGCAATCCGCATGGGAGCAGGGTCAAACACTGCCGCTGCCCGACGTGCCGGCGCTGACGTCCGTTGTGATCTCGGGTATGGGCGGCTCGGCCATCGGCGCAGACCTGGTCGCGGCGGCCGTAGCTGCGACATGCACGGTTCCTGTCACGGTCCACCGCGACTACGGCTTGCCCGCTTTTGCCCGCGATAGGTCCACCCTGTTCATCGCCTCCAGCCACTCTGGCTCCACAGAAGAGACTCTCGACAGCTTCGACGCGGCGCGCCGGCAGAACTGCTCCATCATGGCAGTGGCGACCGGCGGTGAGCTTGCCCGCCGGGCTGGGCTCGCCAACGTGCCGCTCTGGACCTTTGAGCACGCTGGACAGCCGCGCGCCGCCGTCGGCTTCTCGTTCGGCCTGCTGCTGGCAGTCTTCGCCCGGCTGAAGCTGATCCCCGATCCTTCCCACGAACTGGCGGGCGCCGTGGCAGCTTTGAAAGAGGCCCAGCAGAACCTGCGCGCCGATGTCCCGGCCACGCAGAACGCGGGCAAGCGGTACGCAGGGCAGCTCATGGGCCGCTGGGTCACAGTATTCGGAGCCGGGCTGCTGGCGCCGGTCGCGCGGCGCATCAAGTGCCAGATCAATGAGATCGCCAAGTCTGCGGCCAACTTCGAATACCTGCCCGAGGCCGATCACAACACGCTCGCCGGCACGCTGCACCCGGAAGAGGTCATGATGCCTCACACCCTGAACCTGTTCCTGCGTGCCCCGTCGGACCACCCGCGCAACCGCAAGCGCCTCGAGCTCACACGGCAGGCATACATGCTCGAAGGCCTGAATACCGACTTCATCGATGCGCACGGTGATTCGCCCCTTGCGCACATCTGGACGACATTGCACTTCGGCGACTACCTGGCCTATTACCTTGCGATGGGCTACAACGTCGATCCTACCCCCATCGAGGCTCTCGTGAGCTTCAAGCAGGCAATGAAAGAGTCATAGGAGGACAGCCCGCAAAACGGGGTGTCCTACAACCCTAAACCTGGTGCCCTTCTTCCACAGCCTTTCCCGGTCCCGGCAAGCCCTCACCGGATTGTTTCTGTTGCTGCCTGAGGTAAAGCCCGGCAAGTAGAGCGGCGGGCAGCGGAAAAAACAGGATCGGGCTCTGAAGATTTCCCTTGGATGGATCGAATGTTGTAAGGAACAGCGCCCACAGCCCGACCAGCCAGAGCAGCAGCAACGCCGGGTTCAGCACGTTTCCGTATCTTGATTCGTCGATGAACTTCAGCACCAGCGCCAGCGGCAGCGTCAGGATGATGAAATTCCCGGGGTCCGTGGTGATCCATAGCCATTGGCTCACCACCAGGGTCAGGCAGAACGCTGGCAGGAACACCGAAAAGTCTTTGCCAAACGCCTTGATCCACTCCCACACCAGCACGGCAGACAAAGCCGCGTAAATCAGGTATCCGATCCAGCGGCCCAGGCTCGGCAGTAGCTCATTGAGGGCAGCCGCGATCGTCGTCGGCGGGTTGTATGCGCTGTAATGCAGGATGTTCGCCAGGTTTTGTGCCGGCCAGTCCGGGATGATCAGCATCCCCGCCAGCACGAGAAAGGCAAAGCTGCCTGCCAGCCACGCCACGAAGCGCCATCTCTTCACACTGAGTGTCCACAGGGTCATGAAGAGCAGGGGCACGAGCGCCAGGTTCGGCTTTGCCAGCACGAACGCCATCAGGATTCCCGCGGCGGCATCCCTTCGGCGCCGGATCCCCCACACCGCGCATACGATGAAAAGCGCCATCACCGTCGTCACGTTCCCGTTGATTACCGGCCTCAGGCTGTGATAGCCGAGCACAGCGTACACCAAGTACAGGCTCAGCGTGATCAGTCTGGGCCTCCAGCCAACGATCTGCATGGAGAGGGCGAAGATCGCGATGGTTGCCAGCTCGAGGAACGTCATCCATACTGCCCGCGCCCATGAATAATCCGCGATCAGCGCGAACGGCGCGAAGATGATCTCCATGTGTAGCATGTACGGATCGAGGAACTCGTTGGCGCCCGGCTCAGCCGGGTGGCCGTAATACAGGGTCTGCACCCGCACCCCCACCGCTTTGCTGTAGGGCGATTCGCCCTGGAACAACGCGTGCGTTCCAACCCAATGCGTCATGAAATCGACCCCGCCCGGCGAGGCGACCGCCAGCCGGTGGTTCAGGTACAGCAGGACAACGATGAACAGCAGTGCGGCGATGATGATCGCCAGAATACGGGACGACGATTTGCTCATCTTCCGTGAAATTCCCTCTACTGATCTTATCAAGGATGGATGAGAACGCCGGTCGAGTATCTAGGGCTCCAGGCAGGCTGGGATCGAATTCGTCGGGCCGTCGGGTTGCTCGGTGTTGCCGTTCTCATCGTAGATCTTGACATACTGGATGTACGGGAACTGTTTCAAACTGGCGACGATCGGTCCGCCGATCGTGAAGGTGGATCCCTGGCTGTTGCAATGGCCGCTCAGATACACCCGCGCGATGCCGTCGGCAATGTCCAGCTTGCTAAAGCCGGTTGCCCCGCTGAGCGGCGCGCTCCAGCCGTACGTATACTTTTCGGTGTACCCCGGCCCTTTGAAGTATTCACGGAGCACGAACTCTGGCAGGTTCGTTGAAGAAAGCGCGTACCGCTTGCCGTATACCAAGCCTAACGCCCGGTCGTAGAAATATACCTTCAAGAGAGTGTAGACCGGCGTAGCCGTGGACCGAAGCGTTGGCGTCGCGGTCGGCGTCCGCGTTGCTGTTGACGTCGCTGAGGCGGTGGGCGTTGGGCTCAGCGTCGGCGTGGGAGCGTATGCCGGGTCCAGGCAGGTCGGGATGGAATCGGTGGGGCCGTCCGAATGCTCCGTTGTGCCGTTCTCATCATAGACCTTCACGTACTGTATGTAGGAGAACTGTTTCAGGTTCACCGTCAGCGGTTGCGCAATGGTATAGCTGTAATCCGTCGGCGCGCACGTGCCCCGCAGGTAGACCCGTGCGATCCTGTCCGCCACCTCCACCCGCGTGTAACCGGTGAAGCCGCTGTAGATCGCCACCCACCGGTAGATATACTTCTCGGTGTAACCCGGCCCTTTGAAGTATTCGTTCAGCACATCGGCTACAAAATTATCCGTCGACTTCTCCCAGCGGTAACCGGCAACTTCATAGGGCGGTGTGCCCGCCTTGAGCGCCACGCTGTTTACGAAATACACGTTCAGCTTCGTATACGGCGGTACGGCGGTCGCTGCGCGCGTCGCGGTCGATGTTGCTGTCCGCGAGGCGGTCGGCGTTCGAGACGGCGTGCGTGTGATGGTCGAGGTCGGCGTATTGCTCGGCGTCCGGCTCGGTGTCAGCGTCAGTGTGGCGGTCGGCGTTCGCGTGATCGTCGCCGTCTTGGAAGGCGTTGCCGTCTTCGACGCGGTTGGAGTAAGCGACGGCGTCGCTGTCCTGGTGGATGTAGGCGTTCTGGTAATGGTCGGCGTGTTGCTCGCTGTGGGCGTCTTCGAGGCGGTCGGTGTGAATGTTGGCGTGAAGGTTGCGGGGATCGGCGTAGGCGTGACGGCCCCCAGGTAAACGTACCTCACCGCGTCTGCCCCCACCTCCAGTGAGGCCACAGCTCCCGACGCATCCTGCGTCTGGTTGGTAAGCTGTATGTATTCCTGGCTCGCCCCGTCGAAGTTGTACTTGCCAGCATACACCCACCCGTCGGTCACGTAGAACCCGTTGGGAAACACGAGCTGGTTGATGACGACGTGGTCGCTCTGCCCGCCGTGCTGGATCGTGTAGACTGCCCCCTCCGTGGTCCCGTGCACCGCCGGGATGCGGATATAGACGGCGTACAGTCCGGGTGCCGATCCTTGCGGGAATTTCCATTGCCCGGTGCAGGTCGGAGCCGTGACCCGCGGCTTGGCGTAGCTCAAATTCCCGTTCTGCGCCTGCGTCGACGACACGTCGATGGCGTTCCAGCATGGGTTCGGGCTCTGAACAAAACCAGCGCTCGAATCATCGACCAGGATTCCGGTCGCCGAGTCCGGCGGGTAGAACAAGGCCACGCTTCCGGAAGGTAGCGCCTGGATTCCATAATAGACGAGCGATGGGTACAGCACCCACAGCGACTCGGGCTGGTTGTACGGCCACGGATCGCTGCCTCCGGCGCCCCATCCGTACGGATCGATGGATTTGCCTGCCGGCGATACAACGCCGAAGTGCAGGTGCGGCCCTGTCGAGTTGCCGGTGGTCCCGCTGATGCCCAGCATCTCGCCATGTGCGATGGAGGCGCAGCCATCCGTCGGGCACGCCTGCACCGCCACCGCGCTCATGTGGCCGTAGATGGTGGCGTAGCCGTTCGAATGGTGCAGCTTGACGTAAATGCCGTACGATGCCTGGTGGTTCTGCGGGTCCCACCACCCGGAGTACATCACGCGGTCGGCGTCAGCCGCAGCGTAGACCGGTCGATAGCTGATGCCGTAATCGATTCCGTCATGCCCGTTGTAAGCCATCCACCCGCCCAGGTCATACGACCAGTAGATGCCATAGCCCTGGTCGCATACTCCTGCCTCTGGCGGCTTTTTGCCCGCCGGAGCGGGCGAGGGGCAGTTCTTCTGTGCCAGGTGCCCCCCATACGACATGATACGGTTGTCCGTCTGGCTGTAGTTGGGGCTGGTGTGATCGAAGACGGACTCTTCCGATGCGGAGCCGGGAAACGGCGGGAAGAGGAACGGAGAGACGGTACCCGCCGGCGCAGCGGATGCCCCTACGCTCCACAGCCCGCTCAGGACGACGCTTCCACCGCCGAGCAGCAAGGTTGTTCTGAGCATTCGGAGCAGGGAGCGGCGTTGCATCATGAGGTTCGCGGCAGTGGGCTAGGGAGTTGCGATGGGGGTGGATTGCGATACGGGCATGGACGTCAGCGTGCTGAGCACCGTCTCGGCCTCCAGCAGGCACTGGTCGGGTCGGTCATCCACAGACACTTGAAAAGCCGTGTAGATCCGGCCATCCCCGGCCGCATACGTGGACGATTGTCTCACACCGTCTAGAGACACATTGCTGATCTGGTAGCTGATGTCCCCGAGCTTTCGCGTTTCCTGGTCAACCGTCAGGTTTGGCGGCAGCCCTCTCCCCTGGGTCGGCGAGATGATGCAGTTCGTGATGGCCCGGTGTGCCAGCGCCGGTGACCCGAATTGATCCGTGGTCAGCGCCCAGACTTCCGGGTTATACACGACCCTGAAATAGAAACCCGGTCGGGATTCTGCCGGGTAGGTCGGGGCTCCGTCCCATGCTTGCAGCGCGGGCAGGCGGATGGACTCGGTCGGCAGAACCAGCGTCGGCAATGCAGTCTCTGTCGGGAGCGGCGTGAGGTCCAGCACGAACGGCTCGGTTGGAGAGGCCGCGGCCTCCGTGGCGACGGGCTGGTTCGGCTGGCTGGCCATCGTCGGCGGCACTTGGGGTTGCAACAGCGGCACTTGCGGTCGTTGCGTGGGAGCCGGTGCCGCAGTCGGCGCAGCGGCGCATCCGGCCATCGACAGTCCGATTGCCAGTATCAGAGCGGTCACGCCAGCGTGCATCATCCGATTCATTTGCGGATCCAGGCCTGGCAGCAGGCAGGTTCGGGCAAAGCCTGCTCCACCTCGCCCGATGTTAGATCAACCGTATAGATGTTCATTTTATCATCCAGGACGGCGGTAAAGGTGATACGGTTCCCGTCCGGCGACCAGACGGGCGCCTCCACCCGGGCATCCGGGAAATGCGTCAACTGTGACTGGCTGCCATCCTGGACCTCGACCACCGCCAGATTGCTCTTCAATGCGCCTACGCTCTGGTCTGCCTCGGCAGCCTCCGGGTTCTCCCGCACCACAAAGGCGATCTTGCTCCCGTCCGGGGACCACTCTTCGGCGTATCCGTGCCCGGCATCCGCATCCGCCAGCTTCCGGGCACCGAAGCCATCGGCGTTCATCACCCACAACTCCCCCACCGTGAAGGGCGTCGCCGAATCGGGGGTCTTGATGAAGGCGATCTTGCTTCCATCCGGCGACCAGCGCGCGAACGACAAGTAGCTTTGCGGGTCTGCAAGTACGCGCTTCGCCCCGCCTCCGCCGTCCTTTGCGTGCCACATTTCGCTCCCCTGCCCCATGCCCCGCGAAAAAGAATAGATCAGCTCGCTAGAGTCAGGTTTCAGCGACATATCATAGGTCAATTCCGAGAGCGGTATGTTCCGGGACTCTCCCTGGAGGGTCACCTGCACAATGTGCGGCTGGTTCACCGTATCGACCTTCAGGTACGCCGCCTGCCCGTCGGGCGCCCACGCTAGGAAGTGGCTGTCGGAGTCCGTGACGGGCTGTCTGATAGCGCCGGTATCGGTGTTCACATACAGGACTGCCTGTCCGAATTCGCAAGTGAACTCCATGGCAACCGTTGCGCCCGCGCGCGGCGCAAACACGTTCCCAAGGCTGCACCCTGCCGGGATGCTGACCGGTATTTCCTGTGACACCCGACCTTCGGCCGACAGCTCGACCAGCGCTGGCGGCTCTGTCCGGAAGGCATACAGGGCGGTCGTGATCGATGCCTCGCTCCTCGGTGAACAGGCGGTCAGCGTGGCAAGAGCGACGACTAGGGCTGCAAGGCGCTGCACCGAATCATTATAGCTTGCCGAGAGATTATAATGACCGTAGTTTCACAATCGAAACTGGTCATTTTCAGGTGGTCATTCTTGACCATGCTCCATCCCACAGTTTGATCGCCCCGAAGGAATTCACCCATGCATATCCTCGTAACCAACGATGACGGGGTTTGGGCGCCGGGCATCCTGGTGCTGGCACAGGAGATGCGCAAGCTCGGCCGCGTCACCGTCTTCGCACCGGATCGCAACTGGTCGGTCACGGGCCACATCAAGACCCTCGATCGTCCCCTCCGCGTCCGCGAGACCGTGCTGGCGGATAACACCGCGGCCTTCACCACGGATGGCGCGCCGTCTGACTGCGTTGCCCTGGCCCTGCTCGGGCTGATCGATCCGACCGACCTCGTCATTTCCGGCATCAATCCCAATGCCAACATCAGCCACGACGTGACCTATTCCGGCACGGTGACCGCCGCTATGGAGGCAGTGATCTCCAACGTGACCGGCATCGCCGTGTCTCTTAATTCGCCCGAAGGTCCGAAGGAAGGGCTGGATTACAGCACTGCCGCGATCGTCGCGCGGCACGTCGTCGAGCAGGTCATCGCCAACACCCTGCCGGACGGCGTCGTCCTGAACGTCAACGTCCCCTATTTGAAGGAGTCGGAGCTGAAAGGTTACATGATCACGCGGCAGGGTCTGCGCGTCTACCGCGACGCGCTCGACCAGCGCATCGACCCGCGCGGCCGCCCCTATTACTGGATCGGCGGCGAAGCGCCCACCGGCATCCCCGAGGACGGCACCGATGTGGGCGCGCTGGTCGAAGGCTATGTCTCCATCACGCCCCTCCAACTCGATCTGACCAACTACAAGGTCATGGAAACCCTGAGGAAGTGGGAATGGGATAAGAAGTAATGGGGAGGAAGGGATGCTCGACACACCGAACTACAATCCGGTCCAGCTCGAGAAGCTCCGCCGCTTCTTCCACGGCATGAATCACTTCATGGTCTTCCTGTGGAAGATCGGCCTCGGCCCCATGATGAACATGTGGCCGTCCGTCGGCGGTCGCATCCTGGTCATCCGGCATCGCGGCCGCAGGAGCGGCAGGGAATACCTGACGCCTGTGAATTATGCCCTCGTGGAGGGCGAGATCTACTCGGCGGCGGGCTTCGGCGCTAAGACCGACTGGTATCGCAATGTCATGGCGTGCTCCGAGGTCGAGCTGTGGCTGCCCCAAGGCAGGCGCCGCGCCCATGCCTCTGACGCATCGGATTCACCCTGCCGGATCGAGCTGCTGCGCGAGATCGTCATCGCATCGGGTTTTGCAGGCCCGCTGATGGGTGTCGATCAACGCAAGCTGACCGACGAGCAGATCGGAAGCATGGCAAAGGACTATCGCATTGTCCATTTCACACTGGAGCCGCAGAATGCCCTACCTCGCTGAATCCACTCGCTATGACACCATGCTTTACAACCGCACCGGACGCAGCGGCCTCAAGCTGCCTGCCATCTCATTGGGCTGGTGGTACAACTTTGGCAGCCTCGACCCCCTGGAGAATGGCCGCGCCATCGCCCGCCGGGCCTTCGATATGGGCGTCACTCACTTCGACCTCGCCAACAACTACGGCCCTCCGCCCGGCTCCGCGGAGGAGACCTTCGGGCGCCTGCTTCGTGAGGATTTCCGCCCCTACCGCGACGAGCTGATCGTCTCTACCAAGGCCGGCTACGATATGTGGGCCGGTCCCTATGGCGAATGGGGCTCGCGCAAGTACATGCTTGCCAGTCTGGACGGCTCCCTCATGCGCATGGGGCTGGATTATGTCGACGTCTTCTATCATCACCGCCCCGACCCCGACACACCGCTGGAGGAAAGCATGGGCGCGCTGGCCTCCGCCGTGCAGCAGGGCAAGGCGCTCTACGTCGGTATCTCCAACTACAACGCCGAGCAGACCCGCCGCGCCTCAAAGATCCTGCGCGAGCTGGGCACGCCCTGCCTGATCCACCAGCCGCGCTATAGCATGCTCGACCGCTGGATCGAAGACGGCCTGCTCGATGTGCTCGCCGAGGAGGGCATCGGCTGCATTGTCTTTTCGCCTCTGGAGCAGGGCCAGCTCACCGACCGTTACCTGGGCGGCATCCCCACCGGCGCCCGCGCCACCAAGACCGAGCGCGTCTGGCTGACGCCTGTCGAGGTCGAGCAGAATCTTCCGAAGGTTCGCCAGTTGAATGACCTTGCCATGCAGCGCGGCCAGTCCCTCGCTCAGATGGCGATCGCGTGGGTGCTGCGCCAGCCGCTGGTCACCTCGGCGCTCATCGGCGCCAGCAGCGTCAAGCAACTGGAGAACAACCTGGCCTCTCTCAAAAACCGCCACTTCTCCGCCGACGAGCTGAAGCAAATAGAATCGATCCTCCGCGACTAGCCCCTGCACACTGTCCTTGAGCCATTAACTGGTTATTGTTCACTGTTCACTATCCCTATGTCCCCCTTCACCTCCCCTCCCGATTCACAAGCCTTCAACGAGCGCGTCTGGCAGCTTGTCCGCCAGGTGCCGCGCGGCAAGGTCGCAACCTACGGACAGATCGCCCTCATGCTTCCGCCGCCGATGGGCGTTGACTTCGACGCCTATCGTGCCCAAGCCCCGCGCTGGGTCGGTTCTGCTATGGCCGCCTGCCCCGACGATGTGCCGTGGCAGCGCGTCATCAACTCGCAGGGCAAGATCAGCGAAAGGCCCGGCGCGCAGAAACAGCGCGAGCTGCTGGAGGCCGAGGGCATTGTCTTCGTGAAGGACCGCATCGACCTCAAGAAGTATGGTTGGGGCGGCCTCGACCAGTTCGAGACTCCTCAACAACCATCGCTCTTGTAATCCCTCGTGTGGCCGCACAACTGTAGGGCGACCTAATGGTAGCCCGTGGCCGGGCCTGCGAGCTCACCCATGAATCTACCGTTGGTCGAGTAGCCGGTGTATTTCCGGCGTATCGAGACCATCACCGCCATGTCAAAGATTTCGAAAGGTGGGGCTGCGCCCTCTGGCCCGCAGGGCTACCTCTGATAGTCGGAGCGTAGCGTAGATCCTCGCGCAGCACCCTATAAGGGCGCTTCAGCGCGACTGACGGCTGAAAGCTGACCGCTGCCCGTTGATATTTGTGCTACACTGCTGGCAACAGGCCTTTCTCGCCATCGTTAAACGCCGCGAAGTTCATCCTTATATGTCCCGCACAGTCAACGCCGACCATGGAAGCTCTGCCGACCAGCATCGATCCTGGTGACCCCCTCTTTCAATCGAACGCCGAATACCATCGCCGCCTCGCCGCGGAGCTGCGCACTCGCCTCGACAAGGTCCGCCAGGGCGGAGGCGAGAAGTACCGCCTCCGGCAGGAGGCACAGGGCAAGCTGTTCGTCCGCGACCGCATCGAGCGCCTGCTCGACCCCGGTTCGCCGTTCCTCGAGCTTTCACCGTTGGCCGCCTGGGACATGTATGGCGATACATCCTCTTCGAGCGAAGCAGATGACCTGGCCGCCCCCGGCGCGGGTATCGTCACAGGCATCGGGCGCGTCAGCGGGCGCCAGGTGCTCATCATCGCGAACGACGCCACTGTCAAGGGCGGCTCCTACTACCCGCTGACCGTCAAGAAGCACCTGCGCGCCCAGCAGATCGCAGAAGAGAATTATATTCCCTGCCTGTACCTCGTCGATTCG
>Ga0335084_10004167_pt1 | contig 14236 bp, 15 predicted proteins | sample Lox_Sample_44_FD_206721 | JGI IMG/M metagenome (GOLD analysis project Ga0335084, IMG submission 206721) | Soil microbial communities from Loxahatchee National Wildlife Refuge, Florida, United States - Lox_Sample_4.4 | ecosystem: Environmental > Terrestrial > Soil > Wetlands | place: USA...
CGTGACCTGCGGACACCGACATGGCCTTTCGCCGCATCGGCAACGGCGGGATCAGCCACGACAGCTACATTCCGACAACCTTGCTACTGCCGCTACCCCCACCACAAGACGTCGAACTTTGAATTGAACGACACTCGTGTCGGTTCAATTGGTCACTGTCGGTATAAACCCAGCTAATGTCCATTAAATTGTACTCAGTGTCGGTTCAATTTTTTATCCGGACAGAGGCCGTCCCAGGCATTCTGCCTCCGAGTTGGCCCGAAAACAATTTCCCTGCCAAGCCGAACGACCGCTATGGAAGAGGTAGTCGAGGGACCGCTTTTGGCCGCGAGCCGCCTGATCGTCGACGCTCTCAGTCCTACCCTGAGCGCCGTCACTCACTGACTGGACTCATTGCGACGAGCGATCGGAAGACCGCTGGCGTACTATCGCGCAGTTGATCCCGTTGCGCATGGATGAGGCAATCCGATGATTCGAGGTCTACTAGCTTTCGCGCTCGCTACGCTAGTTGCATACCTCGGGCCGTTGGGTTTGCCTAGCGCCGCTGATGCGCAGCAGCAGGCATCACCGCCGCATATTGGGGTCCTCATCGGCATCACGCCTTTTTCGAACGTACCGGCATCGTGCCGGATCATTTGCGCTTCTGCTTCGAGCGCCACGAGAAGGCAAGGCATTGCCTCGATTTGGGGCTGACGCATTTCCTCGACGACCGCCTCGATGTGCTCGCGCATCTGGAGGGGGTCGTCCCGCATCGTTACCTGTTCGGGCCGCAAAAGCCGGGGACGGTCGTGCCGGCGGCCGTCGCGCACGTCTCGGATTGGATGCGAGCGCTCGAGCAAATCGTGGTCTAGAGGACGTCGATCCCCGCGCGCTCGCGGGGCCGCGGCGCTGCGCGGAACGTATACTCACTCGCCGAGGGCAGCCCTCGAATCACGACCGCTTAGGTTGTTGAAAAATTCTCTCTCCGGCGTCGTACGCTTGAACCATTTTCTGCATTCAAGCCACTGACTGTGCGCCCTTGCAGAGGAGATTAAGAATGTATCGCATCGGCTTGGTCCTAGCCGCCGTGTCGCTACTGACAGTTGCTCCCACGCGTGCGCTCGTAGGAGGCTGTGGAGGAGGGCGTATGGGCCGCATGGAAGCAGTGACTGGCAACACTAACGATGCGACGGGCTGTAGTGTGGGCGTCAGCGCCATCGCTCAAGAAGACGGAAAGCTACCGACTTCTGCGCGAGCGCATCGGGCCATCCTCAAGTACCCTCCTGGAGCGACCTAGTGTCGACGCACCCCCCTTTCGCCCGCATCGCGCGTGGGCTTCTTTTTCCCGCAGCCAAAGGGGTCCCTGGTCGGCAGTCCAGCGATCGGAGCCCATGCATCCTTACTACTGCGCCTGGCGCGCGAGTGCTTCGCGCCGCTGGACCTCTTTGACCAGCGCGGTAAACTGCGCCTCAACCGCGTGTCGTACCGCGGCCGCGCCGATGTGCGGCGGGAGCTGGAAGGTAGGCACGATGCGCCCGCTGTAGAGGAACCTGAGCATGGTTCCTTCAGGGGCGAGCGTGTAGGTCCCAGTCATCTCCTTGACATTGCCTGAGATAGCGTAGGAGTTCACGCGCTCGAACGGGGTTTCGGTGACCACTAGGCGCACCTGCAGCGGGAAATGAAACAGGAAGAATCCCAACCTGCCGCGCTGGTCGACGATGGCCGTATCGCCAGAGCGCATCAGGATGTGGCTCGAATCCAGATCTGGCACGAACTCGGCGTAATGATCGTAGCCAGTGACCACCTCCCAGACCAGACGCGCGTCGGCTTTGACGAGCGCTTGCGCTTCCAAAACTACGGCGTCGCCTTCGCGGCTCGCCCGCACACTCACTTCTTGACCTTGGGTGCAAGGCGAGGCAAGTGTGATTGCCAGCAGTACGACGCATCGCCACCAAAGTGGATTCGTGATAGTCCTCCCGGACACTCTCTAGTCGTGCGAGACGAGCCTGCTGTCCTGTCACGCAGCGCCCTTGATGGTCCTCACGGAGGCGTTGAGCCGCATAGGATCGGTGATCAGCTGGTACTCATGCATGCTCATGTGAAGCCTTCTTAGTAAATCCCACCGCACCGCAAGAGGTTCGATTGGTCCAAAGAAGTGACTACCTAGTTCCTTGGCGCACCATTCAGAAGGATCGAACACGTGGACGCGAAGCGCAGGCCTCGACCGTATGGCCGCTATCTCGCCAGTTTGCGCAGTCTACTGAGGGCGTGTATTGCGCAGATTTCGCCGTTGAGGCCTTTTTGTTTCGTGTGTATCGCAGCGACGACCAGTGGCTTGTGATGCAGCTTTCAACTGCGGAAGTGAAATTCTCGGAGTGGACGCCTGAGGGATGAATCCGCCATCCCTCGTACATTTCCTTGCGCACCGATAAGCTAGCTGCCTCCATCATACGAGAGACGGTACCACCACAGCCTTAGCGCGGGTCGGGAGGGTCCTCATATGGCTTTCGCAAACGCTCCGCCGCCAATCTAGTCCGCGGCAGCAAGCGTGCGTGTGAGGTGACTACTGCCGACCGGGCCGTTCCAATAGATCGGATCGAACGGGGCGGCTTTGAACAAGCAAGGGGTCCTTGACGGCATCGGAGGTCGGATGTTCGTAGGCTTGCCCGGAGACGGCTGGAGTCACGACGTGTCCTTTCACGCCGGTGGGAGCGCCGTTTCCGCCAGTTCCACCGCTGCTTCCGCCCGCCGCCGCGCTACCTCCGCCTGACGCCCCGCCACCGGCACCAGCCCCACCTCCACCCATAGCGAGCGCGAGCGTGGGATCGACTGCCAGCAGCGGCAAAACAAGTACAGCAAGACTGATGCGACGCATGATCGATCTCCTTTCTATTGAGGTGCACGGTAAATGTCTCATGGTTGAGATAAGGTTCAAACCTGAGAAGCTATTTCCTTCCGACCCATGAGAAAGGACTTGCAGTGACGTGTACTCGGTCACCCTTATCCGGCCGCGTCTGAGCACCTGGTTTCGGCGGCGTTTCTGTCTTTACGGACGAGCGTGCCACCACTCCCCGCCCGCAGCTTGAGCGACCGAGCAATCTACTGCCGCGAAGCCTACTCCGGGAGGATCTCGCCCGACCCGCCCATCTCCTTGGGCATGTCCTTCATCTTGGGAAGGCCGTCCTTGATGCGGAGGACTGTCTCTCCGTAGTTGACATGAAGCTTTGCCTCATGGCGGTATGTCGGGATCGTGGCGGCGTACACGTCGACGAGCCCCCACAGCGGATGGTCCGTCACCAGGTGTCCGCCGCACATCTTGCAGAACTTGCGGTAGCTCTTTTCCGTCTTCTGGTAGACGCCGATGCAGCCCTCGCCCTTGGTGATTTTCACTGCTTCGGGTTTCCAGAGACTGAACGCGTTGACCGGCGCGGCCGCCCAGCTACGGCACGATGAGCAATGACAGAACCCCGCCGCAACCGGCTCGCCGGCGACGGTAAGTTCGACGGCACCGCAGAAACAGCTTCCCTTGTGAGTCTGGTTCATGGCCCCTCCTTTGCAAGGATTGGTATTGCGGGGAAGCACGGCACTCTAGCGGAAAGGTGCGGTAGGGAAACTTCACCCGGAGGCCATTTATGTTTCGTTTGTTTCATGCGCCGTCCCGGAACGACGCCCGGCGAAAGGGGATCAAGGCAGCTGACTTGCCCGTTTGAACAGGCGTCGAAATTCGAGCTCGTCGTGAACCTTAGAACCGCCAAGGCGCTGGGGCTCAGATCCCTGAGTCGATCCTGCTGCGAGCCGACGAGGTGATTCGGTGAGGACTGCGCTGTGATTGCTCGCATTGTCCTGGCTGCGGTCTCGATGGCGCTTGCGCTGTTTCATGGCGGCGCGCAGTTCGGCCTCGGACAGTTTGCGGCCCTGTTGGTAAACCCGGACAACGGTGAGGAGCATCGCGCCACTGTAGGGCTCGTACAGTGGTTTTCGCCAAGGCCAGCGTCCGGGCCCCTCTGGTAGAGTTTCCTCCGTGGCCAAAACGCTCCTATCCCTTGCCTCGGTACGAAGGCACTATGAGAGCTCTTCTGCTTCGTGTCTTTCGCCATGTGCTCGCATGGGCGGTTACAGCCGTATTGCTACACTCTCGTGCGTCTTGGTCGGAACTGTACACCGCGCAAGAGGCCGCAAGCCACATCGGCGAGATCGGCACTGTTTGTGGCCTAGTCGTCAGCTCCAAATTTGCCATGAGGAGTAAGGGGCAGCTGACGTTCCTGAACCTAGATCGCCCTTATCCAAATCACATCTTCACCGTTGTCATCTGGGGCAAGGATCGACCCAAGTTCGGTAAACCAGATCTGACTTTCGCTGGCAAGCGAATCTGCGTCCGGGGGTTGATCGCAGACTACGAAGGCCGGCCAGAGATGATGGCAACAGACCCAGTTCAAATCACCTTTCCATAGGGGCAGCTTTTGTCGTAGCACGCAAGCCGGGCGGCAGCGTCTTTGATCTTCAGGTGTCGCAATCGGTGTTCGAGCTGACAGACATTGTCGGTTGAAATCGAGTCCTCTTCAGGAGGACCGGTTCGACCCCAAACCGACTTACGAGCGATACGAAAAGCTGCCCTTCGACCAGATGGGCCGCGAGCGCTGTTGTTCGTCACCTCGGGATTGTCGCGGCGAGCATCCCGAACGCTGCGGGCGTACCATGCCGCATCCAGTTCTCATGTCGAGGCTGACACTTCACTGCCTTTCAGCCACAGCGATGACTGCCGAGTCGCTCACCGGCTTGGCAGCACCGTGATAGGCTATTCGAGAGCCGCCCAGTGGCGGTCCTTGGGCGCGATGGTTGCTTCTGTCTGCGCGCCCGCTTCAACCTTACCATTTGACTATACCAATGTCCCATGTCCATCTGATTGCCGCTGCCCTCGCGACCGTGTGCCTGCTTCCCCGAGTCGGACTGACGCTCGAGGCCCGGGAAGTATTTAAGGAAGGCGACGCCAGTGTCGTCGTCGTCATCGCGAAGACGCCCCGACTTGAAAGGCTCGGCAGCGGTGTGCTGCTCGCCGCGACCGAGGTCCTCACTAGCTGCTATCTGATCGAGGAAGCCACAAGCATAGTCGTGATTCGCAGCAGCGTCGAGCGCGTTGCGCGAATTCGGTTCCTCGATCGTGCCCGGGACCTGTGCCAGCTTCACATCGATGACCGGATACCCGACGCCAAACCGGTTGCGACCCTGGTGGCCTCGGAGAAGCTGGAAGTGGGCCAGTCGGTGTTTGCGATCTCAGCTCCGCGCGGGCTGGAACACACGATCACAAAAGGCATCGTATCCGGTCTGCGTGACATGAAAGGGGAAAGAGGCAAGCTGATCCAGATTGATGCCGCTGTCTCGTCTGGCTCGATTGGCGGTGGCGTGTTTGATGAAGACGCCCACCTCATCGGCGTGATCAAAGGCGGATTGAAAGACGCGCAAAACCTGAATTTCGCAATTCCAACGGAATGGATCAAGGACCTGACAGCGAGAAACCGCGACCGCCTCGCAGATGCGCTGGATTCTGGCGAGGTAAAAAGAGACGCAGAGTTAACGCCACCAGTTGGGCCGAAGACCGAAGCGTGGATGCCCAAACCCGGCGACCGATGGACGTACGCGATTATGAGCGGGACGCGCAGGGTTCGGACCGTGCTCGTGCAGATCACCGAATCGAGCGGCAACACGGTCCGCGAACACATCACAGTTGATGGCTTTAAGACCTTCCGCGCCGATCGAAGCGTCGTAGTGGGCGAAGAACTCAAGCCAGTGCAGTTCCAGGATCCGCTGGTGCTTCCCGGTGGATATCAAATGGCGGAGATGGCCCCCTATCTTGCGCCAAGCACAGCTTTTCACGTTGGACAGCGATGGGATGCGATCCCAGCCGTCTTCTGGAAAAGTACGGTTATGTTCCAGGTTCGAGTGGTCGGCCGGGAGACTGTTCGCGTGCCGGCAGGCGAGTTCAACGCCTGGAAGATCGAAGCGACCGGCGACGGTCCCCCTTATCAAACCAACGTGCCACTCAGGATCGTGTGCACGTTCTGGTATGCATCCGACCTGCTGCGATCGGTCAAAATGCGCGTACTGTACGACTCCACAATTGCCACTTCGGTAAGTCAGGACGTGTACGAGCTAGTGGCCTTTGAGCCCTCGGCAGGTAACGCGGATTCGGCACTTCGGCGCTAGGCCGGGTGACTTGCCGATTGCTTTGCCGACCCGTTATCCTCTTGTGATCAATCGTCGGACCGCCAAGTCCCTCGGCATCGCGATCCCCGAGTCGACCCTGCTGCGTGCCGACGAGGTGATCCGCTAACCCGGTTCATATTGCTACTCACCGTCGGCGCCCACCCGCTTCAACGTCCGCTTACCGGAAGTTTCCGATCCACCCGTGGATGTCCGGTTTTGGCCGATTTGAGCCACTTGAAGCAAAGATGATCTGACACCGACCGTTAGATCAAGTATTGGCCTTCACAGATGACCACCTCGCCCATGGCATCGACAACCAACTGCAGGTAAGGCCGCACGCCGCCTTTGCGCGTCAACTCCGCCCGCTGGCAAAGGTAGCCTTCCACGGAGATCCCATCTCCCTTGTGCAACGAAGCCAGCGTGGCCACCGCCTGCGCCTGCACAGCGACCAGCTCGAGCCGAATGCCAGAACCATCCGAGGTGGGTGCAGCGACCTGCGCCTGAACCTGTCCCGAGTGCTCCTTGTGCGGATCCGCGGTCAGCAAGCCTGTTAACCTGCAACGTAACATCGAGCGACGCTCGGCAGTGCTGTTAACCTAGTGCGCAACGTGTGGGTGAGGTGTTCCAACGTCGCGAACTTTAACACGCTGCCTCGCGCAATCTGAATACAATGTTGCGGGGGCTGGTCGCCACCATGTTACCCAAGCAAGGACTGCTGCTTCATTGCGGCCATTCAGACCAGCCCCAACCAAACAAACAACAACAGCAAGGACTATAAACCCCAAACCCACAATCGCAGCCGCCTGCGGCAAGCCCCCAGGCAGCGGTGGAGCACCACGACGCTGCAATTCGTGCAGCCACATCGAGAACGCCCATCGTGGCCCCGCATGCCACGCGCGGTACAAACCACCACAGGCTGCGCGTGGCACAAATCGCCGCATGAGCGGAGCAGCCGCTGGCGGAGACGAGAGGCGAGCGGCGGAGAGAGGGAAGAGAGGGAAGAGAGGGAAGAGAGGGAAGAGAGGGAAGAGAGGGAAGAGAGGGAAGAGAGGGAAGAGAGGGAAGAGAGGGAACAGCAGGGCGCCGGGAGAAGTAGAAGCACGGCGCTGGGAATAAGAGCACTCGACTCGCGGGCTTGATTCGCGTGTTAATTACGGAACGCCGCGTCTCGCAATTCACCGCCCGCGGCAGCCCTCAGTTCAGCGCCCCGGTGGTGGGGTGTTGCTGGCAAGGTGGCACCTGAGCAGTCACCTGGGCTCGCACCTCCGGCTCATTCTGCGCCCCAAGAATGGCTGTAATGCCAGTGATTCTACTATGGTCCCCCCGCCCGGAATCGAACCGGGATCTAGCGCTTAGGAGGCACTCGTTCTATCCATTGAACTACGGGGAGGTATCAATCGGGTATTCGCCGAAGGGGACACAAGTCTATCTGCAAAACCCGTCCCGCGAAACCCAGCGCCCAAGCTCGGACGCGAAAGGTCGAGACGTCGTCGACGCCTACAAGCCTTCGACGCCTTCCGTGAACTGATTTGAGTGTACCGCGACTGTGCGGCAAATCGCGCCGCACGCCGCGTCTTCACCCACGGTTGGCGGATGACGCCGATGAGGCTTGCGTTCTAGCGTATATTGTCCGCCCTACGCCGCACCCGGCGCGGCGCTTCGTTTTTCGGACCGCCATGCGTCTGCCGCGCACCGTCATCGCCCTTGGCCTGGTCAGCTTCTTCAACGACCTCTCCTCCGAGATCGTCGTACCGCTTATCCCAATCCTGCTGGCCACAATGCTGGGCGCCGGGCCGGTGGCGCTAGGCGTCATCGAGGGGGTGGCGGATGCGGTCGCCGCATTTCTGAAGCTCTGGTCGGGACGGCGCTCCGACGCGCTGGGCGGGCGCCGCAAGGGCCTCACGCTAGCTGGTTATCTGCTTTCCAATCTCGCCCGGCCACTGCTAGGGCTCGCGAGCGGCTGGGGGATGGTGCTGCTCCTGCGCAGCATCGACCGCGTCGGCAAGGGACTGCGCACGGCACCGCGCGACGCGCTGATAGCCGACGCCACGCCGCCGCACATCCGCGGCTACGCCTACGGCTTCAACCGCGCGCTGGACAACGGCGGAGCAGTCGGAGGCAGCCTGCTGGCCGCGGCGGTGTTGACGTGGTCGCACATAGGCCTGGCCCAGATGATCCTGCTCTCGGCGATTCCCGGTTTCATCGCCATTCTGGTGCTGGCGATCGGAGTGAAAGAGACACCGACCGCCCCCGCTGCGACAGCTGCGGTGCCTTCGCTAGTCTTCGGCGCGTTGAGCGGCGGGATGCGCAGGTATCTCGCGGCGGTGGGCGTGTTCACTCTGGCTCGCGCGTCCGAAACCTTCATTCTCCTGCTCGGCCATCAGCGCGGTGCCCCAGTCGTGGAGCTGCTGTTGCTGTGGGCAGCGCTCAGTTCCGCCAAGGCGACCACTTCGACGCTCGGGGGTCGCATCGCCGATCGGGTTCCGCGTGGCGTAGTGGTCGCAATCAGTTGGTCGGCCTTCGCGTTGTGCTTTGCGCTGTTCGCCGTTTTTGCGGGGCAGCAGGCGCTGTGGCTGATTACCATCGCGTATGGACTGTTCGCCGGGTTCGGAGAGGGAGCAGAGCGCGCCGTGATCGGGGATTTTGCGGGGGAGCAGGAGCGCGGCACGGCATTCGGCTGGTACAACCTCGTGCTCGGGCTCGCCGCGATTCCTGCTGGTTTGCTGTTCGGCGGGCTGTGGCACTACGCGGGTGCTTCGGCTGCATTCCTGATCGCCGCTGCGCTTGCTCTGTCTTCGGTGGTTTTGCTGCGCGCCTGGGCCTGGCCCCGCGTTACCGCGAGCGCTTGAGAGCGGATCCGGCATACTATCCGGGCTTGTGGAATTGCGTAACACCAGGCCGGCGACCATGCTTTGCCTTTGGGTGGCCGTAGCGGCCTCGTTGCAACCAAACCTAACAGGAGTCGAACATGGCGGATGAGCGCGGGATGACAATACACTTCACGGACGGCTCGAAGATGGGCCTGAGCTTTCCCAAGCAGGTGAAAAGCGACGAGACTGTAAGCGTGCGGCTGGAGAAGATTCTCGACCGGGCAGCCCTGCTGGTCGAAGCCGACGGCGCCTTGCTGGTGTTCCCGTTCAGCAACGTGAAGTATCTGCAGGTGTACCCGTCGCCGCCGAAGCTGCCCGACTACGTCATCAAGGATGCGAGCGTCGCGCCGTAGCGGCGACCGGGCATAGTCCACACCGGTGAGGCAAGATGCGCATTGGCAAACCGCACGCGAGATCCAAAATGAGCAAGTCTTGTAACGGGAGCGTCATCAAATCTGCTCTGTCCTTGGTTGCGCTTCTGGCCTTGGTCGCTTGCGCTGCCACCAAGCTGACGAACTCGTGGAGCAGTCCTGACTACAAGGGTCCAGCGCTGAAAAAACTACTGGTGGTCGGCGTGTCCAGCCAGCCGGCGCTGCGCCGCACCTTCGAGGACGAGTTCGTGAAGGAGCTCAAAGCGGCGGGGGTGGACGCTGTCGCCAGCTACAACTTCATCCCGGAGGATGGACAAGCGGAAGAGACCCGAGTGAAACAGGCGGTGACGCAAGCCGGCTCCGACGGCGTGCTGATCACACGCCTGGTCAGGATCGACGTGAATACTCAAGTCTCTCCGGCTTATCCGCCGATGGGAATGGGGTTCTACGGCGGGTACAGGTATGCCTGGGGCGGCTTCTATGATCCGCCTGTAGCCACCACGACGGACACGCTTGTGCTCGACACCAACCTGTACGCCGTCGATCATTCCCGTTTGCTGTGGTCCGGGACCACGCAGACATTTGCGCCGACCAGCCTCAAAGAAAACATGCCGGGATTTGCCAAGGTGATCATCGGAGCGCTGCAGAAACAGAAGCTCATTTGAGTCTCGCCGCGCGCTGGCGCTAGTCGCAAGTTGCCCGCCTGAGAGACGCCAGAAAAGCGCAGCGGCGCGCAGCCATCGGCTGCGCGCCGCTCGTTTCTGACTACCGGACGGAGTGAGACTAACCCAGGTCGACTGGAACGAAGATCCGGGCTTCTTCGCGCTGCACGAGGATGGCTATGTGCTTGCCGGCTTTGGACACCAGCGAGCGCAACTGATCCACGCTGTGGATCGAGGTGCCGTTGACGGACAGAATCACATCGCCCGCTTGAATGCCGGCACGCGCTGCGGGTCCGGTGGCGTCTTCGACCAGCAGCCCTTCCTTGACCCCGCTCTGGCGCTGCTCTTCCGTGTTGAGCGGGCGCACCGCCACGCCCAGCCGGCCTGGCTCCTGTTGTCCGCCGCCAGCCGTGGCGACCTTGCCGTCTTTCAGCTCGCCCACCGTGACGTTGAGCTCTTTGGTCGAGCCCTTGCGGATGATCTCCAGCTTGGCTGCGGAACCGGGCTTCATCTCGGCCACGCGCCCGGGCAATTGCGCGGAGTCGGCAACCTCCTTGCCGTCGAACTTGACGATCACGTCGCCGGGCTCGATCCCGGCCTTTTCAGCAGGGCTACCTTTCTCCACCGAGCTGACTAGGGCGCCCATGGGCTTGCTGAGGCCGAAGGAGTCCGCCAGCGCCTGATTGACGTTCTGGATCGTGACGCCAATCCGGCCGCGAATGACCTTGCCATGTGCGACGAGCTGGTCCTGCACCTTGGCCGCGACCTCGCTGGGCACGGCAAAGGACAGACCCTGGTAGCCACCGGTTTCGCTGAAGATCTGCGAGTTGATCCCGATCACCTCGCCTTTCATATTGAACAGCGGTCCGCCGGAGTTGCCGGGGTTGACCGCGACATCGGTCTGGATGAACGGGACCAGGCTCTCATCGGGCAGCGCACGCGCTTTGGCGCTGACGATGCCGGCAGTCACCGAGTTCTCGAAGCCAAACGGAGAGCCAATCGCCAGCACCCAGTCTCCGACCTTGGTCTCGGAAGAGTTGCCCATCTGGACGGTGGGCAGATTGGTGGCTTCGATCTTCAGCACGGCCACGTCGGTTTGTCGGTCCACGCCTAGCACTTTGGCCTTGAACTCGCGCTTGTCGGTGAGCTTGACTGTGACTTCCTTGGCTCCATCCACAACGTGGGCGTTGGTCAGGATGCGCCCGTCGGTGCTGACGATGAAACCCGAGCCCTGTCCGTGCATTGGCATCCGGCCGCGCGGCATGGGTCCTTGAAAGCGCTTGAAGAACTCATAGAACGGGTCGTTGGGGTCGAGGCCCGGCATCTCGGGGACGGCGGCCGCGGATTTGCCTTCGACGCTGACATTGACCACCGCCGGACCGTATTTCTCGACGATCCAGCTGAAGCCCGGCAACTGCGCCATCGCCCCCGGTGCTGCAACGGTAGTGGGCGCGGCAACAGCCGCAGGCGCGGCGATCGCGTTCGGCTGCGCCGCTGACGGCGCGCCGGCACGCACATAGCCCGCCACGCTCGCCGCGACCAGGCCTGCCGCGATCAGGCTGCGAATCAGAAGCTTCTGCTGCATGGGTGCACTCCTATGTTGATGTATGTGTCGCCGGACGACTGCCCTGCGACTACAAACACCCTAGGCGTGCTGGCTTAACGCAACCTTAAGGAAGGTCTCCGGCCGCGTGTCACCGCAAGAGTGACCGAGCCCCCGCTGTCCCACCTCCGAACGCACTCCCCTGGGCGTTCGGTCCCGTGACGAACGGCAGCGGCGCGCTCTGGTCGTTCAGAAGGGTCCGTTGCAGGTGCCCATCCGAACCGTACTTGACAAGATCGAGACGCATATCCTCCACCTCGCCAGCCTCGAGCAATTCGGTCCGACTGTTCCAGGTGTATTCCTGCATCAGCTTGGCGTTGGCCTTGCGCGCATCGGTGATCTCGACCGTCATGCTCACATTGCTTTGGGCCGCGAATGCCTGCGGCAGGCCGGCGGCGATCGTTGCCGCCAGGATGGCAACGCGGTATCTCATGGAGCTCCTCCTCATCTGGAAGTCTCCTCTAGCGTTCGAATGTCAGTGACGAGTTGCTGTCCTCGGTCTCCAGGATGAGCTGCGAACCGCTGATGCGGTACCGATAGACTTGCCCGAGGATCTGGAAAAACATGTCCTCCTGCTCCATCGCCTCGGGCGGGCCGGCCATCATGGTCGATTGAAGGCCGGCGTCGCCCCATGAGATCCGTCCGTCGGCTGTCGCCTGATAGCGGCCGGAAAAATGGTTGATCGGCCCGCGTCCATGTGCATTTCCTGCTGCGTCGAACCGAATGGTCACCGCCGAATCCGGGTTGAACTCCATGCTCGTCGCTGCGCCGTCGAACATGACCTGGATTAGATGCCACTGAACGTCCGTCAACCCGGTTGCACCGCCGCCTTCGGAACTGCGCTGCGACACCTTGCGCGCGAGCGGCGTACGCAGCTCGTCGGCACGCGCGCGGTCCATCCGGATCTCGCAGTCCAGCTTGACGTCGCTCGACCCGGTCCCCGGCGCCAGGACCGCGGCAACCCAGGCACAGTTGCGGTCGCGGAAATCACGGAACGCGCTCTCACTGGCGTCCAACGCCTTGGACGCAGCCGCGCGGCCGGTTACACGGTCGAGTCTTTCCATGTCGCTGCGCGCGGCGAAGAAGGCATCTGCCAGCGCATCCGAGGCTTCTTTCGTCATTCGTTCCAGACAGGAGCGCACCTGAGGGCGGCCGGCGGCCGATTGGTAGCACTCCTCGAGCGGTGTGAGCGCGGCGGCGTCGAGGCACAGCAGGCTCGAGAGCGCCACGGCGGCCGCGGATAATTTGGCCAAACGCATTGCTTTGTCCTCTCCCGGAAGTAACGAACGGGCCCACGCCAGCGATGGTATTGGAGCTGGAAGCCTTCGATTATAATCACTCGGCGTCATCATCGAAATCGCAATGGAGGATGGGCATTAGGCAACTGCGCTCGCTTCTGATGGTCGCCCTCGTATCGCTGATGGTTTCGGCATGTGCTACGTACTACAAGGTTACCGACCCCGCGGGCGGGAAGAGCTTTTACACGACAAAGGTAGATCGGTCGGTCAGCGGAACCGTCACCTTCAAGGACGCCGTGTCGGGCAGTGAAGTGACGCTCCAGAGCTCCGAGGTCTTGAAGATCTCAGGCAAGGAGTTCGACCAAGCGACAGGCGGCAAGTAACCGGCGTGCCAGCGACCTCCAAGACTACTACGTGGCGGTGGGGCACTTTCCTGCGGGATAGCTGAAGGCCGCGCTGGATTGGCTGCGCGACACATGAGCGCAGCTCGTACGAGCCACCATCTCGAGCGTGTCGGGGCGGGTAACCGAGCGCGCCTCGGCTGTGTCCGCAGATCGTCCACAGCTGATTGGGGAGAGATAGCAATGATAAGAATAAGCCCTGCCTCTCGCGTGTGTCGGCGGCTCGGGGTCTGGTCCGCCGCCCTCTCAACGGTTGTAACGCTGTGGGGTTGCCAGACGCCGCCACCGCCGATGCCCGGCGCGGAACCGCCCAAGCCGGAGCTGTCCTATCTCAACATACCGATCGGCATCCCGCTGCAGCCCATCGAAAAGGCTGCCGACGAAGAAGTGCCCCGCGCGCTCGGGGTGGATCCGTTCAAGTACCGCATGTACGGGGGAGCGGCGCCGCCGGCCTGCGGTATCGATGGCGGCTATGCGATCTCGCGCGCACCTCTGGCCATATCCGGTGCAGGCGAGACGATCACAACCAGCGTGGACCTCGGCTACTGGCTCAAGGGCCGCAAGCAGGTTCCCTGTCCCGGCCCTGACACCATCGCCTCGTGCGGCACAGATGGAGAGCTGCCCCGGACGGCAAATGTCTCCATCAACACCGCGATCACCATCCTCCCGGACATGACTGCCAGCGCGCGTTCGACCCTGGGAGAAGTGATTCCTGGAAGCCGGTGCGTGCTACACCCGCTCGAGCTGGATGTCACCGACGAGGTCGTGACCGGGTTTGACGCAGTATTGAGGAAGATGCTGCCGGCAGTGGACAAGCGAGTGGTCGCCGCCCTGGATCTGCGGAAACGCATGCAGGCCGGATGGGCAAGGATGAGCGAGCCGGCCGAGCTGCGCCCGAACGTCTGGCTAGC
>Ga0335084_10004168_pt1 | contig 14235 bp, 15 predicted proteins | sample Lox_Sample_44_FD_206721 | JGI IMG/M metagenome (GOLD analysis project Ga0335084, IMG submission 206721) | Soil microbial communities from Loxahatchee National Wildlife Refuge, Florida, United States - Lox_Sample_4.4 | ecosystem: Environmental > Terrestrial > Soil > Wetlands | place: USA...
AGACCAGGACGCCGCTCAGGGCCATCCGCGGGTGGCCCCAGACCGGCTTCCAGTAGGGCAGCCACCAGGCATCACGGACCGGCCGAGGGACCTCCTGGACGATCCGCGTTCGGACAGACGGCCAGAAACCGGACCAGTCGGGGTCAGCGACCTCCACCTGGCTGCTCTGGATGAGCGCCCGGAGCCGCCGCAGCCGCTCCACCTCGGGGCCACAGCTGGGACAGCGGGAGGCGTGCTGGGTGGCCATCCGACCCATCCACGGGCCGAGGGCCCCGTCCACGAGCCTCTCGAGCCGAGGGCGGTTCCACAGGCATCCCGGCGTCGACATGATCAAAAGTATACCTCGTAGGCTGAGACGCGAGCCGCCCCTTGAATATTCCGGGCCGAGTCCCTAAGGTCGGGATTCGTATGGAGGAAGGCATCGCGGTCACCGTGCCCGGAGGGCTGGCCCTGGAGGCGCGGCTTGCGCCGAGCGGGACCGCCCGGGGTGGGTTCGTCCTGTGCCACCCGCACCCGCTCTACGGCGGGGACATGGACAACCCCGTCGTGATCCGGGCCGCGGAGGTCGCCCACGCCGCTGGATATGCCACGCTGCGGTTCAATTTCCGGGGGGTCGGGCAGTCCGAGGGCGCCCACGACGAGGGACGGGGGGAGCAGGACGACGTGCGGGCGGCGATGGCCGCGCTGGCCACTGCCCTGCCCGTGGGCGCCCCCATCGGTGTGATCGGCTACTCGTTCGGAGCTCACGTCGCCGCTCGAGCCACGCGTCCGGGCGACGCGGCGATGGCCCTGGTCGCTCCGCCGCTCGGCATGTACGATTTCGGCTTCCTCGGGCGGAGCACCGGCCCGGTGCTCCTGACGGCCGGTACTCGGGACGGCTACTGCCCGGTCGAGAGCCTCCACCGGCTGGCCGAGGCCACCGGAGCGGAGGAGCGCGTCATCGAGGGCGCGGACCACTTCTTCTTCGGCAAGCTGTATCCGCTCGGCGAGGCGATCGGGGCCTGGCTGGCCGGGATCCGGCCCGCCGCGTGATCAGAGCCGCTCGCGCGGCAGCCGGGACGGCGTCGCGGTACCCGCGGAGAGGATGATGCGGATGCCCTCCTCGACGGTCAGCCCGGTGGGCAGCGTGTCTTCCTTGGGCACCACGATGACGTCGCCCAGGTACAGGTTGTTGGTGGGCACGAACACCGTGACCATCGCCCGCTTGCCCTCGACCCCCTCGATCAGCACCTCCGAGGTGACGAAGCCGAACACGTACTCGCCCTTGCGCGGATGCTCGGCCAGCACCACCGACTTGAACGAGTTGAGCTTCTGGGGCGAGAACGACTCGAGCAGCTGCTTCACGGACGGGTAGATGCTGCGAAAGATCGGCACGTGGTCGAAGAGCATCTCGATGCGGGCGAGGACGCGCCGCCCGAACACGTTGCGGGCGATCGTGCCCATGATGAAGATGATGACGAGCGCGGTCAGGAAGCCCAGACCGGGAATGCGTCGGCCGATCATCTGCGAGTACACCGGGGAGAAGAAATCGTCGATCGCGTTCCAGAACACCCACAGCAGCCAGGCCGTGGCGATGGCGGGAACGGTGGAGAAGAGACCCGTGATGAAACGAACCTTGAACCAGTTGCGGAAACTACCCGACATGTCGAATCGATGAGACCACACGGCTCGGGACAAGTCAAGAAACTGGCGGGCCGCGTGGCCCTCGTGACCGGCGGCGCTCAGCGCGTGGGCCTCGAGATCGCGCGCGCGCTCGCCGACGCGGGTGCCGACGTCGCCGTCGGCTACCACCGATCCGCCGCCGCCGCGCGTGCCGCCGAGCGCGACCTCCGGGCTCGCGGCGTCCGCGCCGTCGCGCTGCGCGCGGACGTGGCGCGGCCGGCGGAGGCGCGCGGGCTCGTCGCGGCGGCCGCGCGGCGCCTCGGGCGACTCGACATCCTGGTCAACAACGCGGCCATCTTCTTCCGCACCCCGGTCGAGACCACCACGCCGGCCCAGTTCGACCGGCTCATCGCGATCAACCTACGCGGGCCATTCTTCTGCAGCCAGGCCGCCGCGCGGGTCATGGGACGCCGCGGCGGGCGCATCATCAACATCGCGGATGTGGGCGCGGTCCGGGCCTGGCCCGGCTACGTGCCCTACGGCGTCTCCAAGGCGGGCGTGGTCATGCTCACGCGCGGGCTGGCCGCGGCGCTCGCGCCCCGCATCCAAGTGAACGCGGTGGCCCCCGGCGTGGTGCTGCTGCCCGAGGGATTCCCGCGCGAGTCGGGACGCCGGCTGGCCGCGCGCATCCCGATGGGCCGCCACGGCACCCCGGCCGACGTGGCGCAGGCGGTGTGCTTCTTCGCGACATGCTCTCCGTATGTCACCGGTCAGGTGCTGTTCGTGGACGGGGGGATGTCGGTGCTTTAGACGAGCAGACGGAGCGCGGCCGCCTCCACGCTGATCTCGAGCGGCGGGCCCGGGCCGAGCTCGCCGTCGACCTGGACGGACGGCGCTCCGGCCATCCTGACCCGCACGGCCCGCGCGCGCCAGGACCGGATCTTCGAATTGGCGAGGTGGCCGCCCCAGTACACGGTCGGCAGCCATAGCGCCAGCTCCGCGCGGCCGAGCGCGCCCAGCACCACCACGTCCAGCAGACCGTCGTCGGGACGCGCCGCCGGGGCAATGCGCATGCCCCCGCCGAAGGACGACCCGTTGCACACGACCACGCTCGCGGCGCGCCCCGCCCAGGACACCTCGCCCGGCCCGTCGACGGTCGCATCCCTCGTCCGGTAGCCGCACAGGCTGGCGACGGTCGCGCCGAGATACCTCACACGACCGCCTCGCGTCCCTGCCCGCTCGACCACGGCCGCGTCGAAGCCGACACCGACCCAGCCCGCGAAGAAGCGGCGACCGCCCGGCCACACTGCCAGCCCGAGATCGCGCGCGACGACTCGCCCGTCGACCAGGCGCTCGGCGGCCCGGGCCGGATCGCGCGGCAGGCCGAGATTGCGGCAGGCATCGCGGCCGCGACCGATCATCACGGCGCCGACGGTGACCGGGTGAGCCTCGCGGAGGGGAGCCACGCCGTTGATCACCTCGTTGAGGGTGCCGTCTCCGCCGACCGCGACCACGAGCGGCACGCCGGCCCGCGCGGCTTCCTCGGCGAGCGCGGTCGCGTGACCGGGGCCGCGGGTCTCCGCCACGTCGAAGGCGAACGAGCGCCGCGTGAGGGCGTCACGGAGCCGCGGCCACCGGCTCAGCGCGCGGCCGCCGCCGGCCGCCGGGTTGACGATCAGGAGCGCGGGCAGGAGCCCCGGGGCGGGCTATGTGCGGCCGACGCGGCCACCGCCCATGACGTGCAGGAACTCGGTCATGGAGGAGAAGCGCATCATCGGGTTCTGGCGCTTCTCGGCGCCGATCGTGGTCTGGGAGCCCCCGTAGTTGTGTCCGGGCAGCACGACCGTCTCCTCGGGTAGCGCGCCCAGACGCTGCGTCAGCGAGGTATACATCTCCTTCGGGTCGCTGCCCGGGAGGTCCGTGCGTCCGCAGGAGCGGATGAAAAGGGTGTCGCCCGAGATCAGGCAGCCGTCGACGAGGAAGCACTGCGAGCCCGGCGTGTGGCCGGGGGTATGAATGAAGGTGAGCGGGATCGCCCCGACCTGCAGCGTGTCACCCCCCTCGACCTTCACGAGGTCCGAGCCAAAGCCCTTGAGGAAGTCGCGCTCGGCCCGATGCACGTAGACCTTGGCCGCGTGCTTGGCCAACAGCTCGGCCACGCCCGGGATGTCGTGGCCGAAGAGGTGACCGCCCACGTGGTCCTGGTGCGTGTGGGTGACCAGCACCCCGGTCAGGCGCATGTCGTCGGCGGCCAGCAGGTCCACGATGCCGTCGATCTCCCACGCGGGATCCACCACCACGCACTCACGGCTCGCCTTGTCGCCGATGAGATACACGAAGTTCTGCATCGGCCCGAGCTCGACCTGCTTCAGGTACAGCCCCTCGGCCATCAGTAACTGATCCAGATGGGCTGGTAGTACCCGCTGGTCACGACCTGAGGCTGGTAGCCGCCGCCCACCAGAATGCCGCTCTCGGTGACGTAGCCCGGAACCCAGACGTAGGTCGTGTACGCGGTTGGCACCCACTGATAGGCCCAATACCCGGTCACGCAGCACGGCGAGGTCACGACCGGACCCGGCCGATACGATGGCCTCACGGGAGCCGGTCGCGTGTTCTGTGGAACGAGCGGCGCGGGCGGCGGCGTCATCGCATACGGGTTCGGGGCCAGGACGGTCGGGCGAAGCACCTCGGCGGCAGAGGCCCCCCAGGGGACCGACACCAGCGAAAGAGCGAGACCCACGAGCACGGCTGCTGTCCTCATATCCCCTCCGACGAGCCCACGGACGGCGGTATTCTGGGCCGGACGGAGGAGCCGGTCAAGCTGGGATCTCGGCGCGGGCCTTCCGCACGTCCTCCAAGTCCTTGCTGGAGAGAGCGAAAATCCCCGGCTGGGCCTTCAGTTTCACGTAGGTCACCGGACCGTCGGTGCGGCCCACCAGCAGCGTGGCCAGCTCGCTCCCATCGGCCTTCCACAAGGTCACCTCGAGCTCGGGCTTGTCGAGACCGAACTTGGCGTCGTCGCCACCCTTGGAGGCGATCTCCTTCCACCGGAGTCCGCGCAGCGACAGGAGCAGGCTCGCGACCCGCCCTTCCTTGGTTCTCCCGCGCACCGGCTCGACCTGCTTCCACTCGGTCTCGCCGCTCTTCTCGACGAGAAGGGGCTTCTCGCCCCCGCTCACGCGCGCGCGCTTGACGTCGCCGACCTCGAGGCCGGGTATCAGGGTCCGGTCGCGGAGCTCGGAGACGCCGGGGGTGAGCTCGGTGAGCGCCTTGCCCTCGACGAGCATCACCGGTCCCTCTCCCTGCACCGCGGCCAGCGCGGCCGGCTGGCCGCCTCGCCGCTCCGTCGAGGACTGAAGCAGGAGCGTCCTGGGCGCCTTGGCGCCTTCCTCCCAGAGCTTCACGGTGACCTCGGGCCGGCTCAGGAAGCGCGGCACGTCGCCGGCGGATTCGGACAGGAAGGCCAGAGCGCGCAGATCGCGGACCTTCCACAGGAGCTGGGTCACCGCCCCGCTGTCCGCCTTGAGGGCCTCGGGCGCGGTCAGCTTCCAGCCCGCGCCGTCCTTCTCGAGCACGACGGCGTCGTGGCCGTGGGCAACCTCGACCTTGGCGAGCTTGTCGTAGGCGTAGCTCACCACCGCCTTGTCGCGGAGGGCAGCCACGTTCTTCGGGAGCGCGCTCCAGAGCGCTTCCGCGGTCAGGATGACCCCCGGCTCGCCGTCGCGCTTGACGTACACCCCCTTCTTCTCGGGCACCGCGCGCCCGACGAGCAGCGTGCGCGACGAGCGGTCCTTGTCCTTGCCGAGCCACAGCGTCACGCGGGTCGGCTTGTCGAGGCCGTAGGGCTGGAGCGATTTCGGCGCGTCGTCGACGAACTCGATCGCCTTCGCCCCCTCGAGCTTGTCGAGGAACTCCGCGATCATGTCGGCATCGGCGCGGATGTCGCGGGGCTTCACGATCCGCCACTTGCCGGGCTCGTCGGCGCTCACCCCCATCTGGTCACCGCCGACGTCGAGGTCGATCCCGGTGACGTTGCGTCGGTCGAAGGCGATCACGCTACGGTCGCGGAAGTCGGCGGTGGGACGGCCGGTGTCGCGCGCGACGCTCTCCGAGAGCGTGATCACCGCGGGCTTGGCTCCCTCGCGCGCGTAGACCCAGACGCCGGTCGGGTTCTTGCTACCCACCCGGAGGACGAGCGGCTCGGCGCGCCCCTTGACGTCGAGGCGCACCTCCGCCTGCGGGGGCTCGAGTCCGAAGTCGGCGGGCTTGGCCGGGTTGGCGTCGATCTCGCGGTCCATGCGGGCGGTGGCGAGGCCCGTCACCATGTCGTCCACCACGGAGCGATCACCCCGGGCCTTTACCGGCTCGAGCAGCTCCCAGCCGCCGTCCGCGGTGCGCTTCAGCCGGATCGTCTCGTCCTTGCGGACGAGGGTGACGCCCTCGACGTCCTTCGGCTCGACGATCCAGATCCGCCCCTTGGCGGACTCGGCCTTCTCGCGCTTGGGATTCAGCCAGTAGGTGTCGTAGTAGAAGAACCCGCCGAGGCCGGCGGCCACCACCAGCAGGACGACGGTCGTCTTCCAGCGCGCCATGGGCTAGCGCGCACGGCGCCGCTGCATGATCACCGCGATGCCGCAGATCAGCACGGCGCCCGGCAGGGCCACGAGCGGCAGCCCCAGCACTAGGTTCGACTGTGCGGAGGTCAGCACCACCGGGTTCTGCTTGGGGTCCTTGGCACGGATGGAGATCAGGTCCTCCTCCTCCGCGAGCCACGACACGATGTTGAGGAAGAAGTCGCGATTGCCCTGGGCGCCCAGGAACTGGTTGTCCGCGAAGTCCGCGGTACCCACCACCACGAGGCGGGCCTTCGGCGCCGGCTTCTTCGCGGCGTCGGCCGGCTCGGCCTTGGGATCGGACTGGGCATCCACCGTGGCCACCATCGCCACCGCGAGCGGGCCCGTCTTCTCGTTGGGATCCGGCGTGGCCTTGCCGGTCTGGAAGACCGCCTTGTCGGTCTCACCCCAGGACTGGCGGCTGGTCTGGGCGAGCGGCGAGGCCTGCACTCCCTTGGGCATCGACTTGGCGGGGGCCACCGACCGGGTCAGCGGGAACAGGGTCATGATCCCACCCATGTCCTTGGTGATCGGGTGCGGATCGTACTGCCCGACCACCGGCACGAGCGGGCCCACCCCGAAGAGCTGGCCGATCGGATTCAGCTCGATGACCACGTCGTCGTCCACCACCACCCCGTACTTGCTCAGGTACTTCACGGTGGTGTTGGCCTGGAACGGTCCAGCCATGAAGAAGACCTTGCCGGCGCGCGCGATGTAGGCGTCGAGGGCGGCCAGCTCTTGCGGGAAGAGGTCCGTCTTCGGGCCCGGGACGACCACGATGCCCGCGTCGTCGGGGACCTTGGGATCGCGGGCCAGGAACAGCTCCTTCACCTCGTAGTTCGCCTTCTCCATCTGCTCCTTGGCCTGGCTGAAGCCCGCTCGATCGGTGCTGCCGATCTCCCGCTCGCCGTGCCCCTTCAGCACGTAGACCACCCGCTTGCCCGCGCGGGTCACCTTCACGATGGCGTTGGTCAGCTTCTCCTCGTCGGCGTCCTGCACCTTCTCGGTGCGCACCTGCCCGGGGGCGCCTCCCTCGAGCACGACGGTGCCGTAGCTCTCGACGCCATACTGGCGCGCGAGGGCCGGCGCCTTGTCGGTGTCCTCGAGCCGCCACGTGAACTTGCCGCCCGAGTAGGTCGCGTACTGCGCGAGCAGGTCCTCGGCCGTTTTCTTGCCCGGCGTGTCCGAGCGGAAGAACGCGATCGCGGTCACCGGCGCCTTGAGGGTGCGCAGGACCTGGACGGTCTGGGCCGACACGCTGTTGCGCTTGTTCTCGGTGAGGTCCCAGCGGGTGCTGTGGCGGAAGGAGATCGCGTTCGCGGCCACCACGACGCCGAGGGCGAGCAGCGCCATGACCGCCGCCCCGGCCCCGTATCGCGCGGTGCGGGTTCCCATGGCGGCCTGCGCCTCACGGGCGTTCAGCATCAGCGAGAGGAGCAGGAAGCCCACGCCCGCGCCGAGGAAGACCCAGCGGGCGGGGATGCCCGGGTAGAGGAGCCAGCACGCCCCCGCCAGGATGAGGCAGACGATCGCCGCGCTCACCGAGTGGCTTCTGAGCAGGCTCATCCGATCAACCCTTCCATCGCTTCGACTCGACCGATCGCAGGGCGAGGAACAGCGCGAGCCCGACCCCGGTCACGTAGTAGACGAGGTCCTTGGTGTCGATGAGCCCGCGGGTGAAGCCGTCCAGGTGATCGCCGATCGAGAGGTACTGGAGCACCCCGCGCAGGTTGCCGCCCGCGAACTCGGCGCCCCAGCCCACGATCCAGAACCCGAGCAGGATGCCGAAGGTGCCGAAGCCGGCCACGATCTGGTTCTCGGTCATCGAGGACACCAGCACACCCACCGCGAGGAACACCGCGCCGGTCAGCAGCAGACCCAGGTAGCCGGTGAAGATGGGTCCCCATTCTACCCGGGTGAAATAGGCGATCAATCCGGGATAGAGCAGAGTCAGGGCGAGCAGGATTGCAAAGAGGGCGAGCGCGGCCAGGTACTTGCCGGCGAGCACCTCACCGTCGCGCACCGGATAGGTCAGCAGCAGCTCGATGGTCCCCGACTTCTGCTCCTCGGCGAACAGGCGCATCGTCAGCATCGGGATGAAGAACAGGAGCACCACGCTCATGTTGGTGAAGAGCGGGCGCATCACGTTCTCGATCACGTTGAGGTTCTGTCCGAACTGCGGCTGCATGAACGAGCGCATCGAGGCGTCGCTGTAGAACAGGAAGATCTGGCTGAAGAACCAGCCCGAGATCAGCAGGAAGAAGGTGAAGACCACGTAGGCCACCGGCGACCCGAAGTAGAGCCGCATCTCCTTCTTGAAGACGGGCAGCCAGCCCATCAGCTCGCCTCCTCCCCCGCGAGGGCCTCGTGCGGCTCCTGCTCGCCCGCGATCACGTGCATGAAGACCTCCTCGAGGCTCATGCCGACCTGGTGCAGCTCCTGCAGCGCCCAGCCCTTGCCCGTCACCAGGCGGACCAGCTCCGGGCGCACGTCGCGATCGCGCTCCGCCTCGACCAGGAAGCCCACCGCGCCGTCGCGGGAGGCCAGCGGCTGGACCCCCACCACCCCGGGCAGCGCCCGCAGCGAGCCGGCCACGTCACCGGTCGCCCCCGCGACCCGCACCTCGATCCGGGCGGCGGGAAACACCCGCCGGACCAGATCGGACTCGGTGCCCTGGGCGACGATGCGACCGTCCTTGATGATGATCACTCCGTCGCAGACCATCGAGACCTCGGGGAGGATGTGGGTGGAGAGGATCACGGTGTGCTGCCCGGCCAGCGAGCGGATCAGCGACCGGATCTCCGTGATCTGGCGCGGATCGAGCCCGATGGTGGGCTCGTCGAGGATCAGCACCTCCGGATCCCCGAGGAGGGCCTGGGCCAGCCCCACCCGCTGCCGATAGCCCTTGGAGAGCTTGCCGATGAGCCGTTTCTGCATGTCGGTGATGAAGCAGCGCTCCATCACGTCGGCCACGCGGCCGCGCCGCGCCGCCCGACCCACGCCCTTGATCTCGGCCACGAAGTCGAGATACGAGGCCACCGAGAGATCGGGATAGAGCGGGGCGTTCTCGGGCAGGTAGCCGATGCGCCGGCGCACCTCAATGGACTGGGAGAAGACGTCGTACCCCGCGACCTTCGCGGTGCCACCGCTGGCCGGCATGAAGCACGACAGGATCTTCATCGTGGTGGACTTGCCCGCCCCGTTGGGCCCGAGAAAGCCCACGATGCGGCCCTTGTCCACGCTGAACGACACGTCGTGGATGGCCTCGACCGGCCCGTAGCGCTTCGTCAGATTGTCGACCTGGATCATATATGTGGCCCGGTTCTCGCCGGGACCGCCGGACAGTATATCACGCGGCTCAGAATAGCCCGGTGATGCTGCCGTCCGGGGTCACGTCCACCCTCTCCGCGTTGGGTCGGCGCGGGAGGCCCGGCATCGTGGTGATGTCGCCGGTGATCGCGACTAGGAACCCGGCGCCCGCGGAGATGGTCACGTCGTTGACCGTGATCTTGAACCCGCGGGGTCGGTTCAGGAGCGACGGATCGTCGGACAGCGAGCGCTGCGTCTTCGCCACGCAGATCGGTAGCCTCCCGTAGCCGAGACTCTCGGCCTGGGCGATCTGACGCTCCACCCGCTTGGGATATTCGACGCCGTCCGCGCCGTAGATGCGCCGGGCGATGGTGTCGAGCTTCACCGTGATCGGATCGTCGAGGGCGTAGAGCGGCTGGAACGCGGAGCGCTCGCGGGCCAGCAGCGCGAGGAGCCCGCGGGCCAGCTCCTCCCCGCCCTCGCCGCCGCGGCCGAACACGTCGGCCACGTGGGCCTCCACCCCGAGCCGCGCGCAACGCTCCTTCACCGCCGCGTATTCCCGCTCGGTGTCCGACGGATATCGGTTGAGGCCAAGCAGCACGGGCACCTTGAACTGACGCACCGCCTCCACGTGGGCCTCCAGGTTGTCGAGCCCGGTGGTCAGCGCGGCGACGTTCTCGCGGTCGAGCTCGGGCACCGGGACGCCGCCGTGGTACTTCAGCGCCCGGGCGGTCGCCACGATCATGGCCGCGTCAGGCCTGAGGCCGGCGAGGCGGCACTTGATGTCGAAGAACTTCTCGGCGCCGAGATCGGTGGCGAATCCCGCCTCGGTGAGGCAGACGTCCCCGAGCTTCAGGGCCAGGCGGGTGGCCAGCACCGAGTTGCAGCCGTGGGCGATGTTCGCGAAGGGCCCGCCGTGCACCAGTGCCGGCGTGCCCTCCATGGTCTGCACGAGGTTCGGATGGATCGCGTCGCGCAGAAGCGCGGTCATCGCGCCGGTGACCCCGAGCGCGTCCGCGGCCACCGGCTTGCCGTCCGCGGTGAGGGCCACCAGCATGCGGCCCAGCCGCTGCTTGAGATCCATCAGATCGTCGGCCAGACACAGGGCGGCCATGATCTCGGAGGCCGACGTGATCAGGAAACCCGCCTCGCGCGGCACCCCGTCCATCCGGCCCCCGAGGCCCACCACCACGTTGCGCAGGGCGCGGTCGTTGACGTCCAGGATCCGCTTCCACGCCACCTGGCGCACATCGATACCGAGGGGGTTGCCGTGGTGGACGTGGTTGTCGATGGCGGCGGCGAGGAGGTTGTGGGCGGAGGTGATCGCGTGGAAGTCGCCGGTGAAGTGCAGGTTGATGTCTTCCATCGGGACGACCTGCGCGCGGCCACCCCCGGTGCCACCGCCCTTCATCCCGAGGGTGGGCCCGATCGACGGCTCGCGGAGCGCGATGACCGGTCGCGCCCCGATCCGGTGCAGCGCCTGTCCGACCCCGATCGTCATCGTGGTCTTGCCGTCGCCCGCGGGCGTGGGCGTGATCGAGGAGACCACCACCAGTTTTCCGTCCGGACGGTCGCGGCGGGCGGCCAGGGCCCCCACCTGCACCTTGGCCTTGTCGCGACCGTAGGGCATCCACTCGTCGGGGGCCAGGCCCAGATCACGCGCGATATCCGCGATCGGGCGGGGCTTCCGGTCAGCGACGGGTCGCGACGGGGTCGAGGTCGGCATCGGGCATGATCTCCTTCAGCCAGTCGGGGATGGGAATCATCTGGGCGGTGGCCGGATTCCAGCAGGCGTGCAGGGTGTGCCCGGTGGCCACCAGCTCGTTCGCTTCGTTGCGGATCTCGTAGGTGAAGCGGAAGCTCGCGCGCCGGCGCTCACTCACCCGTGAGATGATCTCGAGCAGATCGTCGAGGCGGGCCGGCTTGACGTACTTCACGAACGCCTCGACCACCGGCAGGTGTACACGCTCGTTCACGCGCGACATCGGCCAGCCGTACTCGCGAAGGTACTCGACGCGACCGACCTCGAAATAGGTGAGGTAGTTCCCGTAGTAGACGACCGACATCGTGTCGGTGTCCTTGTAGCGGACGCGCACGCGAGTGACCGATGGCATCGAAGCGCGCCGCCATGGTACCAGTTGGGGTCAGGTCTTGCATTCCGACATTTCTCGACGCTCTGCCTGGCCTCTGGCCAGGAAAATGTCGGAATGCAAGACCTGACCCCGGGCTAGCGCTTGAAGACTTCCTTGAGGAGGTCGGTGGCCCGGGCAGTGGGGTTGGTGCGGATCTGCTTCTCCTGCTCGCCGAGCACGACGAAGAGGCCGCTGAGCCCCTTGTCGACCACGTAGCCGTCGAGGTCGAAGGCCTGCGACTTCGCAAACGGGATCGCATCGAAGCGCGCAACGAGCTCCTTGTACTGACGGCTCACCCCCACCTGGCTCATGGACTGCTCGACGACCGGCCGGAACGCGGTGGTCAGCTTCGGGGTGGTCTTGACCTTGAAGTAGTCGGTGGCCGCGGTGTCTCCGCCGTTGAGGATCTTGCGCGCGTCGTCGAAGCTCATCTCGCCGATCGCGTCGAAGAAGATCTGCTTGGCCTGGGGCGCCGCCTTCTCCGCCGCGCGGTTCATCCCGAGTACCAGCTCGTCGATCTGCCCGCCGTAGCCCACCGCGCGCAACCCGCTCTCGAACGTCCGCAGCTTCTGCGGCATCAGGATCTTGATCGCCTGGTTGGTGAAGTAGCCGTCGGTCTTGCCGGTGAGGCTCACCGTCTTCTCGGTGGCCACCTGCAGCGCCTCCTTGAGCCCGGCGCCGATCTTGGCGTCGGACAGCCCCGACCCCAGCGCGCCGGAGCCGCCCAGGCCCTTCAGGAGCTGGTCGAGCTGCGCGCCCGCCGGGCTCGAGAACAGGACAAGCGCGGCGGCCACCGCGAGCGTGGACGACCGCCACCACGAGGTCCGATGTGCACGCATGCGTTCTCCTCGCTGCGGGCTAGAGGTACTGTCCGTAACGAATCTTCTCGACGACGGCGCGGATGCGTCGGTAGACGTCCACCTGCCGGAGGAGGTCCTGGGTCGTCACCAGCGCGGCCTCCTGCCCCTGGCCGGCCGCGTGGACCTTGTCCTCCAGCGCGCGGCGCAGGATGTCGCGGATCTCGCCGCCGCTCATGCCGCCCATCGGCGGCAAGAGCAGGCGATAGTCGAGCTCGGCCACGAGCGGCCGGCCCGCGTTGTGCTCGGCCCGGCCACGCGCGAGGGCCAGGATCTGCTGCTGGGCCGCCGCGTCGGGCAGCGGCACCTCGACCAGGTGATCGAGCCGGCCCGGCGCCACCAGCGAAGGATCCACCGAGTCGGTGCGCGCGGTGGCCGCGACGATGACGAGCCGCGAGAAATCGTCGAGAGTGTCGATCTTCTCGCACAGCGCGGCCACGATGCGCGCGCCCGCCTCGCGGGCCTGGGCCGGCGGCAGCAGTTGCTCCAGCGCGAGCGCGTCGGCCTGGTCGAGCAGCACCACGCCCTTGCCCTGCTCCTTGGCCAGGCCGAGCACCTCCTGCAGGAGCTCGCCGGTGTTCGGCCCGAACTTGGACGTGAGGGTGCCGAGCTTCAGATGATAGAAGACCGCCCCCGCCTCGGTGGCGAGCGCCCGGGCCAGCAGGGTCTTGCCGGTCCCGGGCGGGCCGTAGATCAGCATGCCCTTGGGCGGAGTGATCCCCCACTTCCGGTAGAGCTCGGGATCGGTGAGCGCAGTGACGAAGCTCCGCACGAGGCTCTTGGCTTCGGCCAGCCCGCCGATGTCGGTGAAGGACGTCTGCGGCTTGACCTGCACGTCGACACGCCCGGTCAGCTCGGCGAGCTTCTCCCCGAGCTTGCTGAAGATCTCGCCGAGACGCCGCTGGATTGCCCACTGTTGCCCCTCGACGTCGGGGGGCAGGGCGAGCGGCGTCCCATCGCGCGGAAAGTCGGGAGCCACGCGGCTAGATCCTCTCCCCCGGCCCCGGCCCTGCCGGTCCGCCCGGCACGCGCTCGGCCTTGTCGAACACGCGCTCCTCCGCGAAGACCGGCGCCTTGGCCCGGATCGCGATCGCGATCGCGTCGGACGGACGGGAGTCCAGCTCCATCGGCGCGCCGTCCGCCGTGAGGTACAGCGTCGCGTAGTAGGTGTCGTTGCGCAGGTCGGTGATCACGACCTTCGACACCGAGACCTTGAGCCGTCCGAACAGGGTCAGGAACAGGTCGTGGGTGAGCGGCCGCGGCGGGGTGATGTTCTCGAGCGGGACCGCGATCGCGGTCGCCTCCGCGGCGCCGATCACCATGAGCACGCGCCGCTTGTCGCCCTTGCTCTCGAGCAGCACTCCGTGCTGGCCCCGCGGATCGCTGAAGACGCCGACCACGCTGACCTCTCGCGGGCTGCCCACCCTGGGCGTCGCGACCTCACCCGGGTTCCGCGCGCCCGCGAGCAGGATACCGAGTGCGGGCACCAGCACGAGGCCACTGAATCGACGAAGTCTGATCATGGGCGAACCTCCCCGGGCGCGACGTGCGAGCAGTATCGGCCCGCGCCCCGGACGTGTCAACCGCGCGGCGGGTCAGGAGGCCGGCACGGGGGCGGCCGACGCGTAGCCCACGCGCAGGCGGGTGCTCAGCAGCGAGCCGGTCAGCAGGAGCAGGGTGAGCGCGGCCCACATCACGGAGTAGCCGAGGCCGTGCGCCACG
>Ga0335084_10004169_pt1 | contig 14232 bp, 10 predicted proteins | sample Lox_Sample_44_FD_206721 | JGI IMG/M metagenome (GOLD analysis project Ga0335084, IMG submission 206721) | Soil microbial communities from Loxahatchee National Wildlife Refuge, Florida, United States - Lox_Sample_4.4 | ecosystem: Environmental > Terrestrial > Soil > Wetlands | place: USA...
GAGCCGATCGATCAGGTCGTCCGGCATGGGCTCGCCGGTGCCGACATGGCGCGCGTGCCGCTTCAGCACCTCGGGTTCGAGCAACCAGTGCTCGAAGATCTGCGACGGCAGTTCGACGAAGTCGCGCAGGACCTGCGTCCCCGAGAGGCTCTCGAACGTGACCTGCGACAGCAGGCCGTGCAGGCCGTGACCGAACTCGTGAAACAGCGTGCGTGCGTCGTCAAGCGACAGTAGCGTCGGTTCGCCAGCCGTGCCCTTCGCGAAGTTGTTGTTGTTGACGATGATCGGCAGCACGTCACCCGAGATACGTGATTGCACGCGGTAGGCGCTCATCCACGCGCCGCCGCGTTTGGTCGGACGGGCAAAGTTGTCGTGCAGGAAGACGCCGACCACGCGATCGTCGCGACCACGCACCTCGTAGACCTTGACATCGGAGTGGTAGGCGTGCAGCTCGGGGCGGTGGATGAACCGCAGGCCGAACAGTCGCTGCGCACAGTCGAACGCGGCTTCGACCACACGCTCCAGCGCGAAGTACGGCTTGACGACGGCGTCGTCCACCGCGTAGCGCACCTGCCGCACCTTCTCGGCGTAGTAGCGCCAGTCCCAAGGCTCGATCGTCGTGCCATCGCCGCGCGAAGCGGCAAGCGCGGCGAGCGCATCGCGCTCTTCGGTCGCGCGCCTGCGCGCCGGCGTCCAGACCTGCTCGAGCAGTCGCGCGACGGCGGCCGGCGTGCACGCCATCCGGTCGACCAGGGCGTACTCGGCGAAGTTGGCGTAGCCCATCAGGGTCGCCTGCTCGTGGCGCAGTTGCAGGATCTCGCGCGCGACAGGTCGATTGTCGTGCTCGCCGTCGTGTTCGCCGCGTGACGTCCAGGCCCTGAACGCCTGCTCGCGCAGGTCGCGGCGATCGGACATCGTCAGGAACGGGACCACCAGCGAACGACTCAGGGTGATCGCCCAGGCGTCCGGTCGCCCGCCCTGCTGCGCGGCTTCGCGCGCCGCGGCGCGCAGCGAAGCGGGCAGGCCCGCCAGGTCGCGCTCGTCCTCGAGCCACAGCGCCCAGTGGGCCTCGTCGTGCAGCACGTTCTGAGAAAACGTCGTCTGAAGTTCGGCAAGCCGCTCGATGAGCGCCGCGAGACGCTGCTTCTGCGGCGCCGACAGGCGTGCGCCGGCCAGCACGAAGTCGAGATGCACGCGCTCGAGCAGGCGCAGCGCTTCCGGGTCGAGGCCGAGCGACGCGCGCTGGGCGTGCAAGACATCGACGCGCGCGAACAGCGCGTCGTTCAGGTAGATCGCGCTCTCGTGCGCCGCGAGCCACGGCGCCATTACGCGCTCGATCGACTGCAGCTCAGGCGAGGTCTCGGAACTGCACAGGTTGTGGAACAGACGGCTGATACGCGCCAGCAATCGACCGCTCGCATCGAAGGCGGCAATCGTGTTTTCGAAGGTCGGCGCCGCGGCTCGCTGTGCGATCTTGTTGATCTCGGCGTCGTGACGGGCCAGAGCAGTGTTGAACGCCGGGATGAAGTGCTCGGCCCTGACCTCGGAGAACGGCGGCAGGCCGAATTCGCCAGTCCATTCGGCGAGCAGTGGATTGTTGGAAGCCATGGCTTTCCCTCGGCGAAGGGCGAAACGATACCGAATGCCACGCGACGCCGCGACGGCTATGCTGTCCCTACCGCAATCAAGGAGATCCCGATGAGTTCGCCCGCGCCGGCCCCCGCGCCCTCCGAGTCACTGGTGACGACGACGCACGTCGTCTACGCACTGCACACGCTGGGCCTCGTCATCGGCGCCTTCGGTACTGCGACCGTCATCGGCGCGTTCCTTTTCGGGTGGCCGTCGATCATCGCCGTGATCATCAATTACGTGAAGCGGTCGGAGGTGCGCGGCACCTGGCTCGACTCGCACTTTTCCTGGCAGATCCGCACGTTCTGGTGGGCGCTGTTGTGGGCCGTGATCATCTTCGTCGTCGGATTCGTATTCGCGATCGTGCTGGTCGGAGTCGCGATCTGGATCATCGGATTCTTCGTCCTCGGACTCTGGGCGATCTACCGGATCGCGCGCGGCTGGATGCGCCTGAAGGATCGGCAACCCATGCCCGCCTGATGTGTCCAACGCGATCGGGCATCCCCATACGTATGACGGATACCCGCGGCACTGCATGATTGAGCGCAGCGGGGCGCGATGCTACGCTCGCGCCCGCTCAATTCCCCGGCTTGGCCGGGCCCTTGCCGAGCGCGCCCACAAGGTGCGTCGCGGCCGCCGGCAGAAGCCCTGCGCTTGACTGCCGTGCTCCCAAGAACACGATTTTTGGAGTCCGAATGAACGCGCCTCTCCCCGAAGCGGTCCGCCGCGCGCTGACCGAAGTCACCCTCGACGACAAGTGGACACTCGACCGCGGCCGCGCCTACATGAGCGGCACGCAGGCGCTGATCCGGCTCGCCATGCTGCAGCGGCAGCGCGACCAGCTTGCGGGCCTAAACACCGCCGGATTCATCAGCGGCTACCGCGGCTCGCCGCTCGGCGGTGTCGACCAGACCGCGTGGAAGGCGAAGAAGCACCTGGAGCGGCACAACGTGCGCTTCCAGCCCGGACTCAATGAAGACCTCGCCGCGACCAGCGTGTGGGGCACGCAGCAGGTCAATATGTTCGAAGGCGCGAAGTACGACGGCGTCTTCGCGATGTGGTACGGCAAGGGCCCGGGCGTCGATCGCTGCGGCGACGTGTTCAAGCACGCGAATGCGGCAGGTACGAGCCAGCACGGCGGCGTGCTGGCGCTGGCCGGCGACGACCATGGCGCAAAGTCCTCGACCCTGCCGCACCAGTCCGACCACATCTTCAAGGCCTGCATGATGCCGGTGCTGTTTCCGGCGACCGTGCAGGAGTACCTCGACCTCGGCCTGCACGGCTTTGCGATGAGCCGCTACGCAGGCGTGTGGGTCGGTATGAAGACCGTGACCGAAGTCGTGGAGGCGTCGGCCTCCGTGGTGGTCGATCCCGAGCGGCTCGATATCGTGCTGCCCGAGGACTTCGTGATGCCGCCGGGCGGGCTCAACGTGCGCTGGCCCGACGGCGCGCTGGAGATGGAAGCGCGGCTGCTCGACTACAAGCTGTACGCCGCGCTCGCGTACTGCCGGTCGAACAAGCTCAACCACACGGTGATCGATTCGCCGCACGCACGCTTCGGCATCGTCGCGAGCGGCAAGGCCTACCTCGACACGCGCCAGGCCCTGGCCGATCTCGGGTTCGATGAACAGACCTGCCGTGACGTCGGTATCCGCCTGTTCAAGTGCGGGATGGTCTGGCCACTCGAGGCGACCGCAATTCGCAGCTTTGCCGAAGGGCTGGAAGAAATCCTCGTGGTCGAGGAGAAGCGCCAGTTCGTCGAGTACCAGCTGAAAGAGGAATTGTTCTCCTGGATCGGCACCGGCAAGCGCATTCCGCGCGTGATCGGCAAGTTCGACGAGAAGGACGGCGGTGAGTGGGCTGTGCCGCAGGGCAACTGGATCCTGCCAGCGCACTACGAGTTCTCGCCCGCCATCGTCGCCAAGGCGATCGTCCAGCGGATCGGCAAGCTGGAGTTGCCGGCCGATATCCGCGCGCGCATGACCGCGCGGCTCGCGATCATCGAGGCCAAGGAGAAGGCGCTGGCGAAGCCGCGCGTCGTCACCGAGCGCAAGCCGTGGTTCTGCTCGGGCTGTCCGCACAACACCTCGACCAACCTTCCCGAAGGCTCGCGCGCGGTTGCAGGCATCGGGTGCCATTACATGGTGGTCTGGATGGACCGCAATACGTCCACTTACACGCAGATGGGCGGCGAGGGCGTGCCGTGGATTGGCCAGGCGCCGTTCACGAATGAAAAGCACCTGTTCGCCAACCTCGGCGACGGCACGTACTTCCATTCGGGTTCATTGGCGGTGCGCGCGGCGGTCGCGGCCAACGTCCCGATCACCTACAAGATCCTGTTCAACGACGCGGTCGCAATGACGGGCGGTCAGCCAACCGACGGCCAGATCACTGCTCCGCAGATCACGCAGCAGATGCACGCCGAAGGTGTGCGCAAGATTGTCATCGTCACCGACGATCCGGGAAAATACGACGCGCACCAGGAGCTCGACCACAGTGCGGTCAACGCGCACGGCGCGACCGGCGACGCGTGGAAACTGGCGCATGGGGTCACCGTGCACCATCGCGACGAGCTCGACCGGATCCAGCGCGAGTTGCGCGAATACGCGGGCGTGTCGGTGCTGATCTACGACCAGACCTGTGCGTCAGAAAAGCGGCGCCGCCGCAAGAAGAACACGCCGGAGAGGACGGTGTTTCCTGATCCGGCGCGGCGCGTCGTCATCAACGACCTCGTCTGCGAGGGCTGCGGCGACTGCAGCGTGAAATCGAACTGCCTGTCGGTCGAGCCGCTCGAGACCGAGTTCGGCCGCAAGCGCCAGATCAACCAGTCGAGCTGTAACAAGGACTACTCGTGCCTGAACGGCTTCTGCCCGAGCTTCGTCACGGTAGAGGGCGGCAAGCTGCGCAAGGGCAAGGCTTCCGTCGCGGCGCAGATGCCGGCGCCGCCCGAGCCCGCGCTACCGCCGTTGCGTGAGCGCGGCGCCTATGGCGTCGTCGTCACCGGCGTCGGCGGCACCGGCGTCGTCACGATCGGCCAGCTGCTCGGCATGGCCGCGCACATCGAAGGAAAGGGCGTGTCCGTGCTCGACATGGCGGGCCTCGCGCAGAAGGGCGGCGCGGTCTTCTCGCATGTGCAGTTCGCTCCGACACCGGCGGATCTGTTCGCCACGCGCATCGCGATGGGCGAGGCCGATGTGCTGCTCGGCTGCGACCTGATCGTGACCACCAGCAACGAAGCGATGTCGAAGATCCAGTCCGGAAAGACGCATGCCGTCGTCAACACGGCCGAGTCGCCGACGGCGGACTTCGTGCGCAACCCGGACTGGCAGTTCGGCGGCGGCAACCTTGCGCAGCAGGTGCGCGACGCCGTCGGACCGGATGGCGACTGCCTGTTTGTCGACGCCAACGGCATCGCGACCGCACTGATGGGGGACGCGATCTACACGAACCCGTTCATCCTTGGATTTGCCTGGCAGAAGGGCTGGATACCGCTGGCCCATGAAACGCTGATCCGCGCGATCGAGCTCAACGCGATCTCGGTCGAGTCCAACAAGAAGGCCTTCGAATGGGGCCGACACGCCGCGCACGATGCCGAAGCCGTAAGCCGCATCGCCTTCCCCGACGCCGCAAGCAACGTCGTCGAGATGAAGCGCTTTGCCTCGTCGCTGGAAGACATCGTCGCCCGCCGCGTCGAATTCCTGACCGGCTATCAGAACGCGGCGTATGCGAAGCGCTACGCCGATCTGGTCGAGCGCGTGCGCCGCGTCGAGTCCGATCGTTTGCAGTCGGCGCAGCTCGCCGAAGCGGTGGCTCGCAGCTACTTCAAGGTGCTCGCCTACAAGGACGAGTACGAGGTGGCACGGCTGCATGCCGACCCGGCATTCAGCGCTCGCATCGCGAGCCAGTTCGAGGGCGACTACAAGCTCAACTTCCACCTCGCGCCGCCGCTGATCTCACGGCCGGATCCGGCCACAGGCAGGCTGCGCAAGCGGCAGTTCGGGCCGTGGATGATGCCGGTGTTCCGTGTTCTCGCGAAACTCAAGGGCCTACGCGGCTCGCCGCTCGACATCTTCGGCTACACCGAAGAACGCAGGAGCGAGCGAGCGCTGATCGGTGAGTACGAGGCACTGGTCGAGGAGATCCTGACGCGGCTGAGCGCGGACAACCACCCGGTCGCGCTCGAACTGGCGCGTCTGCCGCAGGAGATCCGCGGCTTCGGCCATGTCCGCGAAGCGAATCTGGTCGCAGCCAGGACGCGGTGGTCGGCGCTGCTCGCGCGTCTACGCGGTCAGGCGACGGCGCAGGTGATACGCATGCCGCAGAAAGCAGCCTGAAGCGCCGCGGTTCGCTAGGGACCGACCCTGTCCTGCTGGATCGGGGCGGCCGGAGGTTCGGTGCCCGGCAAGTGCGCGATCACGCTGTCCCAGACCTCGTTGTTGGTATCGACGAAGCGCAACCGCACCGGGATCCAGTCGAAGTCCGGAGCCAGCCAGAACTCGACACCGCGGTTCGACTCCGGAGATTTCGGCCGCACGATCTTCAGCGTGTGGACCACCCGGCCCTGGATCGTCATCGGCTCGAAACCGTCGACCGCGAAGGTGTAACTCTCGACCTTGCGCCGCGCGACCTGGAACGTGATCAGGGCTCCGGGCGTGAATCGCCACGGATAAGCCTGTGCCAGCAGCGGCAGGTGAAACTGCAGCGACAGCGGATCCTGCGTGCCGTCGTCGAATGGTGCGGGCTCGCCGGCGCCGCGACCTGAAAAACGCACGATGCGGCGCGACCAGTCGAAGTCCACCGAAAGCTCGCGGTTCGCCACGTCGATGCGCTCGAGATAGCGCACCGGCGCGATCCCGAACGGCTTCAGCTCGCCGGTCGAGCGCAGGTCGAGCAGCCCCGGCGGATCCACAGTCCGCAACCAGAGTTCGTAGCGGCCGTTTTCGAGATCGACCAACCAGTCGACGTAGGTCAACGCCTCGAGCCCACGCAGACGCGTATAGGTCGTCCGGTAGGCGATGCGTCCCTGCGTGGCCACCTGCTCGATGCCCGGCGGAAGCGTCGAAGGCCTTGCGGGCGGCTCGGTGGCCACCGGCGCCGGCGGCTCGGGCGGGGGCGCAGGCTCGACCGGCGCCACAGGGTTGGGCGGCGGCGCAGGTGCAGGGGTCGGCGGCGGCGCCGATATCGACGGTGCGCGGGCCGTCCGCGTCCGCTGCAGCGGCGTTCCCGTGACTGCCGCCGGCGCCGGCGCACTCAGCCGTTGTGGCGGCGGCGGTTTCAGCAGCGCGATCGACAGCGTGCGTTGAGTCGGTGTCGACGGAGTCGCGAGCGCGAGTTCGCGGCGGACACCGAAGAGCGCGAAAGCGTGCATCAGCAGCACGAGGGCGAGCACGACGCCGCCGCGGCGCCAGCGCCCCGGCAGAGCGCTAGCTTCGCGCCGTCGCATCGTCATCCAGCGTCATCCCATCACGCGCTTCGGATTCCCGCCGCTAAGATACCGGCTTCCCTGCCCTGCAATCGCCGGATGAAGCTCGCCACATTGAAGGATGGCTCGCGCGACGGCGCGCTCATCGTCGTGTCACGCGACCTGTCCCTGGCGCACCATGCGTCGAGCATCGCGGGGCGACTACAGCATGCGCTCGACGACTGGAACTTCATCGCACCGCAGCTCGACGACCTGTACCAGACACTGAACGAGGGTCGCGCCCGGCACGCGTTCCGGTTCGAGCCGCAGGCTGCGATGGCGCCCCTGCCGCGCGCATACCAGTGGGCCGACGGCTCGGCGTACGTGAACCATGTCGAACTGGTGCGCAAGGCGCGTGGGGCCGAGATGCCGCCCTCCTTCTGGACCGATCCGCTGATGTACCAGGGGGGCTCCGATGATCTGCTCGGACCGCGCGACGACATCGTATGCCCGAGCGAAGACTTTGGCATCGACTTCGAGGCCGAGGTCGCGGTGATCACCGACGACGTCGCGATGGGCACGCCTCCCGCGTCCGCCGCGGGCCACGCGCGGCTGCTGATGCTGGTGAACGATGTCAGCCTGCGCAACCTGATTCCCGCCGAACTCGCAAAGGGTTTCGGGTTCTTCCAGAGCAAGCCGGCCAGCGCCTTTTCTCCGGTCGCCGTGACGCCGGACGAACTGGGCGGCGCGTGGCGTGGTGCCAAGGTGCATCGGCCGCTGGTGGTGCACTGGAACGAGCGCAAGGTGGGCGAGCCCAACGCCGGCGACGACATGACGTTCGACTTCGCACAGTTGATTGCGCACGTGGCGCGCACGCGCCGCCTCGGCGCAGGGTCGATCATCGGCTCGGGAACCGTATCCAATCTGGATCGCAGCCGCGGTTACTGCTGCATTGCCGAAAAGCGCAGCCTCGAGATGATCGAATCCGGCGCCGCAACCACACCCTTCATGAAATACGGAGACCGCGTCCGCATCGAAATGTTCGATGAAAATGGCCAGTCGATCTTCGGTGCAATCGACCAGCGGGTCGCCGGGCTGCCACGCCGCTGATACCGCCGTCGCGAAAGGAAATGCCATGGTCAACAAGCCTGCAGCGTCCCCGTTCAACGCCATGGGCGAGACGCTGGATTTCATGCAGAAGATGTGGGGCAACATGGGAATGCCGACGCCCGGCAGCCTGGCCGCGCTCACGGGCATGCCGCAGCGGATGCCGAGCATGCTGGCGCCGACCGTGGACGTGGATGAGCTCGACAAGCGCATCGCCGACCTGCGCGCGGTCGAGAAATGGCTGGAACTAAACGCTGGAATGCTGCGCACCACGATCCAGACGCTCGAAGTCCAGCGCGCGACGATCGCGACGCTGAAGGGCATCGGTGGAGCGATGCTGGCGCCGATCGTCGGTGCATCCGAGGCATCGCCACCCAGAGTGCCGCGGCCCACGCCCACGCCAGAGTTCCGGTCCGTCATGGATACGCCGCCGGCGCCGGCCGCACCCGAGACCGCACCGGCGCAACGCACGCGCCGGCGCAAGCCCGCAGAGGAGCCCGCCCCTTCGCTGGCAGAGGACGCACTCAATCCGGCGGCGTGGTGGCAGGCCCTGCAGCACCAGTTCGCGCACATCGCCGCGGGTGCGGGCGAGAACAAGGCCGAAGAGAAGACCAAGCCGGTCGGGTCCCGCCGGCGCAAGCCGCGCTAGCGCGCCGACGGTCCGATATTGGAGGTCGGTGCGTCGAGTGAACGCACCGTGCCGACCCAGGCGATCGCAATCAGCGTCGCGGCGACCGCGACGTAGCCGACCCAGTTGTAGTTCATCAGCGCGCCCGATGCGCTGCGCTGAACGATCGCGCCACTGAGCGTGGCCGCAACACCCGATCCGATCTGCAGTACCGCGCTGTTCAGCGCCATGAACGCGCCGCGGGCACCGGGCCGGGCCGCGCTCGTCACGATCGCCATCGCCGGCACCATCCGCCCCGAGACAAAGACAAAGAACAGCGTCGTCAGCAGCAGCACCGCCGCCAGCGGCAGTATCGGGGCATGCGTGATCGCGACCAGCGGTATGAGCGACACCCAGGCGATTTTGCGGTAGGCGCGGCGCTTGCCGGCGCGGTCGGCCCAGCGACCGATCCAGCGCGCCGTGAAGAAGGTCGCCATGCCGCCGACCAGGTAGATCCACGGCAGGTCGCGTTCCGCGACGCCGGCGTTCGACGTGATGTAGAGGCTGACGTACGGGATCACGCTGAAACCGGAGAGCATCATCAGCAGCGTGAACAAAAACGCACGCAGATGGTTGGGAAACATCAGCGTGCTGCGGAACTCGGTCCAGACGCCGCGTCCGGCGCGTGCGCCGGCGTGCCGCGCCTCGGGCAGCGTGCGGCGCGCGGTGAGTCCAGCAGCGATTCCGAGCACCGCAACGAGGCCGAACGCCGCGCGCCAGCCGATCAGGTTCGTCAACACCAGTGCGAGCGGCACACCGGCCACCGTGGCCACGGAGAACGAAGTCATCACGATTCCCGTGGCGCGGCCGCGCCGTGATTCCGGCACAGCATCGCCAATGATTGTGAAAATGAGGCCGCCCAGCACGCCGCCGAAGATTCCGGCAAGCGCCCGGGCCAGCAGCAGCAGCGGGTACGACGGCGCGGCCGTCGTCGCGAGCGCCGCTCCGACGAACCCGAGGTAGACAGCGAGCAGCAGTTGCCTGCGATCGAAACGATCAACGAACAGCGAGGTCACGATCCCCGCCGCGGCGGCAGCAAAGGTGTAGGCGGAGATCAGGAACCCGAACTCGCGCGCACTGAGGCCGAAGATCCGCGTGAACTGCGGCGCCAGCGGCATCATCACCATGAAGTCGAGCGTGGCCGTGAACTGGATGGCCGCTAGCGTGACGAGCATCCACTGCTCGTGGCGCGACGACTGCACGGCGTCTGTCCGCCTACATCACGTAGTTCAGGGCGAGGCGTCCGCCATCCGGATAAAGCGTCGTGCCGGTGAGATACGAGGCATCGTCGCTGGCGAGGAACAGGGCGACGCGCGCGATCTCGTCCGGTTCGCCCAGGCGGCCCAGCGGAGTGCGCGACAGGATCCGCTGCCGCGCCGCGTCGTTGGTCATCACCGCGTTCTTCAGCATCTCGGTGGCGATCGAACCCGGGCCGATGCCGACGACCCGGATCCCCTGCGGCGCCAGCGCCAGCGCCATCACCTTCGTCAACTGGTTGAGTGCGCCCTTGCTGACCGTGTAGGGCACCTGGTTGGCGATCGCGAGCACGGCATTGACGCTCGACATGTTGACGATCACGCCGCGCTGCCCGTCCGCGCGCGCCGCCTGATGTGCCATCTGCCGTGCGGCGGCCTGCCCGCACAGAAACGCGCCCTTGACATTGACGCGCAGCACGCGGTCGAAGTCGTCCTCGCCGAGATCGAGAAAATCGGCTGCGTGGATGATGCCCGCGTTGTTGACGAGGATGTCGAGCGCACCGAAGTGCGAGACCGCGTGGTCGACCAGGGCTTCACAGTCCGCCTTCGAGCCGACATCGGCGCGGCGGAACATCGCAGTGCCGCCACGCGCTGCAATGTCCTTCACCAGGGCGGCGCCGCCCACTTCGTTGGTGTCGGCGACGACGACACGCGCGCTCTCCTCGGCAAACAGCCGCGCGCACGCCGCCCCGATCCCCTGCGCCGCACCCGTGACGATGGCAACCCGGTTGGCGAGTCTCATGACCGATCCTGTCGGCGAATTCGATGCGGCATTGTCCCGCATCAGCGCGTCCCGGTCGCGATTGACACGCCGGTCGCGCTCTTGGGATCATGACCTCCCAACTCCCTCAGCTCTAGCAATCATGTCGCTGCTCGCACGCTCGCTTACCGTGGCAGTCCTGCTCGCCACGGAGATGCTCGTCACTTCGGCCTCGGCACAGACCTGCCCGGTGCTGCTGAACACCACCTTCCCGAAGCTGCAGGACGACTCGCCCCAGAACCTGTGCCAGTACAGCGGCCAGGTCATTCTGGTGGTCAATACGGCGAGCTACTGCGGCTTCACGCCGCAGTACGAGGGGCTCGAGAATCTCTACGCGCAGTACGCGAAGCGCGGCTTCACGATCCTCGGTTTTCCATCTGGCGACTTCGGCAACCAGGAGAAGGACAACAACAAGGACATTGCCGAGTTCTGCTACAACACCTACGGCGTGAAATTTCCGATGTTCGGCAAGAGCTCGGTGAAGGGCTCCGGCGCAAATCCGCTCTTTGCTGCGCTGAGTCGCGACACCGGCCAGGCGCCGAAATGGAACTTCCACAAGTACCTGATCGGCCGCGACGGCAAGGTGATCGCCTCGTACCCGAGCCAGGTCGAGCCGCTCGACCCGCGCCTGACCGGCCAGATCGAGGCCCTGCTCGGCAAATAGGCCGCCGCGCGCGGCCCCGCCGTGGGCCATATGCAAGTTCGGCGACAATAGCGGTCTGATGAACGCCCCCGATTCCCTTTACCTGCCGGACGTGCAGTCCGCGGGCGACCTGCGCAATCTCGCAATCCAGCGGGTCGGCGTGAAGTCGCTGACGCACCCGATGATGGTGGCGACCGCGCGCGGCCCGCAACCGACGGTCGCCTCGGTGGACATGTTCGTCGCGCTGCCCCCGCAGCAGAAGGGCACGCACATGTCGCGCTTCATCGATGTCCTGCAAAGCCATCGTGAGCCGCTGTCGCGCGCCTCGGTTCACGCGCTGCTCGAGCGCATGCTCCAAAAGCTCGATGCCATTGACGGCACGATCGATCTGCGCCTGCCGTACTTCGTGCTGAAAACCGCGCCGGTTTCAGGGGTGGAAAGCCTGATGGACTACCAACTGGCGCTCGCAATCGAGCGGCGCGGCTCTGCGACCCGCTACCGGCAGACCGTCGTGGTGCCCGTCACCAGCCTCTGTCCGTGCAGCAAGAAGGTGGCCGACTATGGCGCCCATAACCAGCGCGCCCACCTGACGCTCGCGCTCGTGCTCGAGGCCGACATGCCGGTCGAAGAGCAGATCCGCATCGCCGAGGATGCCTCGTCCTGCGAAATCTGGGGCCTGCTGAAGCGCACCGACGAGAAGTACGTGACCGAACGCGCCTACGACAACCCGAAGTTCGTTGAGGACGTAGTGCGCGACGTCGCCGTCGTGCTCGACGCCGACCCCCGCGTGTGCAGCTACACGGTCGAAGCCGAGAACTTCGAGTCTATCCACAACCACTCGGCGTACGCCCTGATCGAGCGCGACAAGGGCCAGGCGGCCTAGGCGTTCGTGGCGCTGCCTGCCGCAGCGCAAAAATCAGCGTTTTGCGCGAATGGCACCGTACAATCGCGCCTCCCGGTCCCGGGCTGGCGCGAAAGACTGGTTCGGCAAATAGAGACGCTTCGACAACAAATGGGAGACCCAGGTCGTCGATCGGATCCCGCGCGAACGCTCGCAGCGGTGGGCGAGCTTGCACGCGGATGGGATGCGCTCCGTTGCGGAGGCCGACCGTGATCCCCCGCCACGTCCCGCTGGTCGAGACGACGCGCGGCGGCACGACCGAGTGCGTCCACTACGGCTCGATCGCCGTGGTCGACACCCAGGGCCGGCTGGTGTCTTCGCTCGGCGACCCCGACGCGCTGAACTTCACACGATCGGCCCTGAAGCCGCTGCAGGCGCTGCCGTTCGTCGAGGATGGCGGGCTTGAGCGCTACAAATTCAGTTCGCATGAGCTCGCGCTGATGTGCGCCAGCCACAGCGGTGAAGCCGTGCACATCGGCATCGTGCAGCGCATGCTCGCGGCGGCCGGCGTCGATGACAAGGCGCTGCAGTGCGGCTGCCACCTGCCGGGGTACTTCGCGGCCACTGAGACATCGCCGCCGACTGGTGCCAAATGGAGCGCACTGTTTCACAACTGCTCGGGCAAACACGCCGGATTCCTCGCCTATGCGCGGATGCACGAGCAGCCGCTGGAGAGCTACCTCGACAGCGGTCATCCGCTGCAGCAGCGCATCCGCACGACGGTCGCACGATTTGTTCACGGCGATGCTATGGCCCAGGGGATCGACGGCTGCAGCGCCCCCAACTTCGCGATGCCCCTGCGGCGCCTCGCGCAGACCTACGCGCGCATCGCGACGCAGGAAACGCCCGAGCTCGCTGCCCTGTTCTATGCGATGACCCGGCACCCCGACCTGGTGTCGGGCACGCGGCGCACCGACCTCGCGCTGATGCAGACCGGTGCGGGGGACTGGGTCAGCAAGGCGGGTGCGGACGGCATGCAGGCCATCGGCGTCGCCAGCCAGGGGCTGGGTATTGCCATCCGCATCGCCGACGGCAGCCCGCGTGCGCTGCATGCGGTGACAGTCGAGGTGCTGCAGCAGCTTGGCGTGCTCGAGGACTCGAGCGGCACACCGCTGGCGGTCTACGATTGCCCACCGATCCGCAACTATCGCGGCATCGAAACCGGCGGATTCGTCCCCGTATTCAAGCTGCGGCGACAAGCCGGCTGAGGCCGTGCTGACGGTTGCCGCGCGCGCCGCGACGGCGGCGCTTGCGTTTGTCCTCGCGGCCTGCCTGAGCCTGCCACCAGGCGAGCGACTGGTCCACGCCGAACAATCCGCATACCAGACGCTGATCGTGACCGACAGCCCGACGCACCGCTGCCTGCGCTTCGACGATGCCAACAGCGCACTGAACCAGTCGTGCCAGCAGTTTTCCGAACCCGATCACCTGGTCTTCGACTACACCCGCGCGATGGCGGCGCTCCTGCTGCTCTGGCAGCCGCCGCCGCAGCGTGTGCTGCTGATCGGCGTCGGCGGCGGTTCGATCCCCAACGCACTCGCGCGGGCCCGGCCGCAGATCGAAATCGACGCAGTCGACATCGACGCCGTCGTCGTGCAGGTTGCGCAGCGCTACTTCCGGCTGGTCGCCACGCCGCAGCTGCGCCTGCACGTGGCCGACGGTCGCGAGTTCGTCGCCGCCGCCCGCAGCCGGGGCGAGCACTACGACGCGGTGCTGTTGGACGCTTTCGATGCCCATGGCATTCCACCGGCGCTGTTCAGCGAGGAATTCCTGCGCGACGTCCGCGCGGTGCTGACGCCGGACGGTGTGTTCCTCGCCAATACGCTCGCCGGCAGCGTGTCACACGAGAAGGAGACTCGAGCCGCCAC